>Ga0257156_1000014_pt1 | contig 23374 bp, 20 predicted proteins | sample NI49A_FD_185989 | JGI IMG/M metagenome (GOLD analysis project Ga0257156, IMG submission 185989) | Soil microbial communities from H.J. Andrews Experimental Forest, Oregon, United States - NI-49-A | ecosystem: Environmental > Terrestrial > Soil > Temperate forest > Bulk soil | place: USA: Oregon... | reverse complement strand
TGCTGCGCAGCCCGCACGCGCACGCGAAGATCGTCTCGATCGACGTGAGCGCGGCCAAGGCTCTGCCCGGCGTTCGCGCGGTGCTGACCGCCAAGGACATCCCGCACCTGAAGAAGAAGGCGCCGACGCGCGCCCACGCGGTCCTCGCCATCGACCGCGCGGTGTTCATGGGCCAGCCGGTGGCCGCGGTGGCCGCCGACGAGCTGTCGATCGCGGAGGAAGCCCTCGACCTCATCAAGGTCGAGTACCAGGTGCTGGCCGCCTCGATCGACCCGCTGAAGGCGATGCTGCCCGGCGCGCCGCCGGTGGCCGACGCGGGCACCGAGGCCGACACCAGCGAGGCGCTCGCCCACTCCGCGGTGGCCATCGCCAAGAGCGAGGCGCCCGCGAAGGCGGTGAACATCTCCCAGCAGGCGCGCCTGCAGCGCGGCGACCCGGCCAAGGGGTTCGCTCAGTCCGATCACGTGCTCGAGAAGACCTACCGGGTGCCGATGGTGCACCAGGGCTATCTCGAGGCGCACGCGGTCCTGGCGGAGTGGGACCGCAACGGGCTGCTCACCCTGTGGGCCAGCACCCAGGGCTCGTTCAACACGCGCTCCGAGGTGGCCGACGTGCTCGGCATCCCCGAGAACCGGATCCGGGTGATCCCGGTCGAGTGCGGCGGCGGCTTCGGCGGCAAGATCCGCGCACTCTGCGAGCCCATCACCGCGGTGCTCGCGCAGGTGACCAAGCGGCCGGTCCGCTACGTGATGACGCGCCGGGAAGAGCTGCAGGCGGGCATGCCCGCCCCGCAGGTCATCATCAAGCTCAAGACCGGGGTGAAGCGCGACGGCACCCTGATGGCCCTCGACGCGGAGACCGTCATCGACTCCGGCGCCTTCTCCGGCGCGGTGCTGGCGGTGAGCGCGGTCTTCCTCGGCAGCATGTACAAGTGGCCGTCGTTCGACATCCGCGGCTTCGAGGTGCTGACCCACAAGCCGAGCGTGGCCGCGTATCGCGCGCCGGTGGCACCGCAGACCATCTTCGCGATCGAGTCGCACATGGAGCAGATCGCGCGCGACCTCGATCTCGATTCGGTCGAGTTCCGGATGCGCCACCTGATCCAGGAAGGCGATCCGATGGTGAACGGACAGCCCTGGCAATCCAACGGGGCCAAACAAGTCCTGAGCCGCATCGCGGAACATCCACACTGGAAGACCCGCAAGCAGTGGGTGGCCGCCGCGGGCAAGAACGGCAAACGTCGCGGGGTGGGCCTAGCCCTCGGCGGCTGGCTCGGCGGCCTGCAGCCCACCGGCGCAACAGTTCGCCTGAACCCCGACGGCACGCTCGCGGTGCTCACCGGCCAGGTGGACATCGCGGGGACCAACATCTCCCTGGCCCAGATCGCGGCCTCCGCGTACGGGGTGGACGCCGACCTGGTGCGCATCACCACCGGCGACACCGACGTGGCGCCGATGACCGGGCTGAGCGCGGGGAGCAAGACCATCTACACCGTGGGGGCCGCGGTGCTGCAGGCCGCGGAAGACGCCCGCCGGCAGACGTTCGAGATCGCGGCCGCGGAGCTCGAGGCGTCGATCCACGACCTCGAGCTGACGGACGGCAAGATCACGGTGCGCGGCATGCCGGACAAGGGCATCACGCTGGCCACCATCGGCAAGAAGGGCAACCTCTACATGTCGAAGACGCCGCCGGTGCTCGGCAAGGCGAACCCCGCCTTCACCCAGCAGGCCCCCGCCTTCGCGGCCCAGCTCGCGCGGCTGGAGGTGGATGCGGACACCGGCGAGGTGACGATCCAGGACTTCGTGATCGTCCAGGACGTGGGCAAGGCCATCAACCCGCTCGGGGTGGAAGGCCAGATGCAGGGCGGCGCGGTGCAGAGCCTCGGGATCGCGCTCACCGAGGGGCTCATCTTCGACGACAGTGGGCGGCTCACCAACCCGAGTCTGCTCGACTACCGCAAGCTCACCGCGGCCGACCTGCCGAACCTCGAGACCATCATCGTCGAGGTGCCCGCTCCGGCCGGTCCCTTCGGCGCCCGCGGCGTCGGCGAGCCGCCGATCATCCCGGCGCCCGCCGCGATCGCCAACGCCATCCAGAACGCGACCGGGGCGCGCCTGACCGAGCTGCCCATGAACCCAGAGCGCATCGCGCTGGCCCTGGTCAACGGCAAGCACTAGCAGGAGGCGGGCATGAAAGCGGGAGAGATCTTCGTCGCGGGGAAGTGGCAGGCCACGCGGTCGGGCGAGACATATCAGCCGATCAACCCGGCCAACGAGGAGCCGATCGGGGCGGTCGGCAAGGGTGACGAGGGCGACATCGACCTGGCGGTGACCGCCGCGCGCAAGGCCTTCGACGAGGGCCCGTGGCCCAAGATGTCTCCGCACGAGCGCGGGCGCATCGTCTGGCGCCTCGGCGACCTGATCCAGCAGAACCTCGACGAGATGGCGCGGCTCGAGAGCCTCTGCACCGGCAAGACCATGTTCGACTCGGGCAAGGTCGAGATCCCGTTCGCGGCGGAGGTCTTCCGCTACTACGCGGGCTGGGCCACCAAGATCCACGGCGAGACGCTCGGCCTGCGCGACAACGCCTTCACCTTCACGCTGCGCCAGCCGGTCGGGGTGGTCGGGGCCATCGTGCCGTGGAACTTCCCCTTCCTGCTCTCGTCCTGGAAGATCGCACCCGCGCTCGCCGCCGGCAACACGATGGTGATCAAGCCCGCGTCCCAGACCCCGCTCACCGCGCTGCGCTTCGCCGAGATCTGCCAAGAGGCGGGGGTACCGGAGGGCGTGTTCAACGTGGTGACCGGGCCGGGCGGCAAGGTCGGCATGGCGCTGGTGCGGGACCCTCGGGTCGACAAGATCGCCTTCACCGGCTCCACCGACGTCGGCAAGCAGATCATGCGCGAGGCGGCGGGGACGCTCAAGCGCCTCTCGCTCGAGCTGGGCGGCAAGTCGCCCAACATCGTGTTCGCCGACGCGGACATGGACGCGGCGGTGCGCGGGGCGCTCACCGGCATCTTCTACAACAAGGGCGAGGTGTGCGCGGCCGGCTCGCGCCTGTTCCTCGAAGATTCGATCCACGACCAGTTCATGACCAAGCTGACCGACCGGGTCAAGAGCCTGAAGGTCGGCGACCCGATGGACAAGGCCACCAGGATGGGCCCGGTGGTGTCGAAGGGCCAGATGGAGACCGTGCTCTCGTACATCGAGTCCGGCAAGCAGGAAGGCGCCCGCGTGGTCGCGGGCGGGGGTCGCGCGGACGTGGGCACCGGCAAGGGCTACTTCATCCAGCCCACCATCTTCGACGGCGTCACCAACGAGATGAAGATCGCTCGTGAGGAGATCTTCGGACCGGTGCTCTCGGTGATCCCCTTCCGCTCGGTGGAGGACGGGATCGCCCAGGGCAACCACACCGCCTACGGCCTGGCCGCCGCGGTGTGGACGCGCGACGTCTCCAAGGCGCTGAAGGCGGCCAAGGCGATCCGGGCGGGCACGGTGTGGGTCAACGCCTACAACCTCTTCGACGCGGCGCTGCCGTTCGGCGGCTTCAAGGAGTCGGGCTTCGGCCGCGAGATGGGGTCGGTGGGCCTCGACAACTACACCGAGGTCAAGACCGTCTGGGTCGACCTGTCGTAGCCGCACCGCCGTGGACGGGCCATGCGCTCGCCGTCCGCTCCTAGCATCCGGCACGACCTGGTCCTGGTGGGCGGCGGCCACGCCCACATCCAGGTGCTCAAGCGCTGGGCCATGGCCCCGGTTCCCGGGGCGCGCCTCACCGTCGTGGTGGATCGGCCGATCGCGGTCTACTCCGGCATGGTGCCGGGCTTCGTGGCCGGCCAGTACCCTCGGGACGCCCTCGAGATCGACGTGCGCCCGCTGGCCCTGCGAGCGGGCGCTCGCTGCATCGTGGCGGCGGCCACCGGTGTCGACCCGACCGCGCGCCGGCTCGTGCTCGACGGCCGGCCGCCCATCGCCTACGACACCGTGTCGTTCGACGTGGGCTCGACGATCGCGGGGCTCGAGATCCCCGGCGCGCGCGAGCACGCGATCCCGACGCGCCCCATCGGCGAGTTCGTCCGCCGGGTGGACGAGGTGCTGGCCGCCGCGCGAGGCCGCGCATCCTTTCGCGTGGTGGTGGTCGGCGCCGGCGCGGGCGGCGTGGAGGTCGCGTTCGCCCTCACCGCGCGGCTCCGGGGCGATCCGGGCCGCCGCGTCGACGTGCTCCTGCTCGAGGCGGGGCCGCGCGTCCTCCCGGGCTACGCGGCGAGCGCGGCCCGTCGGGTCGAGGCCGCGGCGGCCGCGCGCGGCATCAGGATCCGCTGCGGCGCCGCGGTGGCGCGCGTGGAGGCCGGCGCGCTGCATCTCGTGGGCGGCGAGCGCATCGCGGCCGACGCCACGGTGTGGGTGACCGGCGCCGCCGCCCTGCCGATCTTCTCAGAGTCGGGCCTCGAGACGGATGCGCGGGGCTTCGTCAGGATAAGGCCCTCGCTCCAGTGCCGGGGTCACGACGACGTCTTCGCGGTCGGCGACTGCGCCGCCTGGACCGCGGGCCCGCCGCTGGCCAAGGCCGGCGTCTACGCGGTACGCCAGGGCCCGGTCCTCGCCCACAACCTGATGGCGCGCGCCCGCGGCGGGCGGCTCCGCGCGTATCGCCCGCAGCGCGACTTCCTCTCGCTGCTCAACCTGGGCGACGGGCGCGCGATCGGCACCAAGTGGGGCGCTTCGGCCGAAGGCGCCTCGCTCTTTTCCTTGAAAGACTGGATCGACCGCCGCTTCGTCCGGCAATTCCAGGTCCTCGGCCCCGACGACGCGGTCACCTCCGACTTCGCCGCGTCCCCGATGCCGGGAGGCGACATGCTCTGCGGCGGCTGCGCGGCCAAGGTGGGCGAGTCCGCGCTGACCCGGGCGCTCGAGCGCCTCGGGCCCGCGAGCCACCCGTCGGTGATTCTCGGTCTCACCCAGCCCGACGACGCGGCCGCGGTCGAGACCGAGCGGGGCGAGATCGTGGCCGCCACCGTCGACTCCTTCCGCGCCTTCGCCGACGACCCCTACCTGGTCGGGCGCGTGGCCGCGGTCAACGCGATCAGCGATCTCTGGGCCAAGGGCGTGGCGCCGCGCTTCGCGCTGGCCCAGGTCACGGTGCCCGACGACGAGCCCGCGCGCGCCGAGGAGACGCTCTACCAGGTGATGGCCGGCGCACGCGCCGGCCTCGATGCGGACGCGGTCACCCTGGTCGGCGGGCACACCACGACCGGGCCCGAGCTGGTGGTGGGCTTCGCGGTGTGGGGCCTGGCCGGCTCCGCGGATGCGCTGATCCGTCTCGCGGGCCTGGCCCCGGGCGATCAGCTCGTGCTGACCAAGCCGCTCGGCACCGGCGTGCTCCTGCAGGCCGACATGCGGGGCGTGGCGCGCGGCACATGGATCGAGGCGTGCTGCGCCTCCATGCTTCGCTCCAACGGCCCCGCCGCGCGCGCGGCCGGCCCCCTGCGCCCCTCGGCAGCCACCGACGTCACCGGCTTCGGCCTGGCCGGCCACCTGGGATCGATGCTGCGCGCGAGCAAGGCCTCGGCGGTGCTCGACCTCGCCGCGCTGCCCGCGCTGCCCGGCGCGCTCTCGCTGCTCGGCCGGGGCGTGCGGAGCACCGCGCATCCCGAGAACGCCAAGGCCCGGCGCGCGATGTGGGTGGACGAGGCGGCGGCGCGGCGGCCCGCGCTCGACCTGCTCTTCGACCCGCAGACGTCGGGCGGGCTGCTGCTCGGCATTCCCGCCGAGCGCGGCGCGGCGCTGCTCCAGGCGCTGCGCGCGGCCGGCGACCCGGCCGCCGCGGTCATCGGGGTGGTGGGGGCCCCGCGCGCCGACGGCGCGCTGATCGAGGTCGTGACGAAGGGGTGAGCGGCGCCGCCCGAGGCACCGGGCGGAGCTCGACCACGAGCCCGTCACCCCAGCCGTACTTGGCCTCCGAGCGGCGGCGCACCGACCTCACCAGCTCGCGCTCCGCGGCGTGGTCCACCACGCGGGCGCGAGCGCGGAAGCTCCGGGCGCCGACGCGCGCCCGGACCGCGGGCTCCACGACGAGATTCTGGGCCCACTGGGACCTTCGCCCGTGCTCGGCGACCAGGTAGTAGGCGCCCTCGTGGCGGGTGAACCAGATCTCGATCCGGCGCGGGCGCCCACTGCGCCGGCCGATGGTCGTCAGGTAGAGGTACTTCGGCTCGACGCTCACGCGCCGAAGGCGCGGTCGAACTGCCGGCGGGCGGCCTCGTCGAGGCCGCTCCGGAACTTGTGGTAGCGCTCGAGGAAGCGCTTCCCGGCCCGGGTGAGGCGCATGCCGCTCTCGGGCCCGCCCCCCGGCACCCGCTCCACGAACTTGAAGCCGGCCGCCGTCTCCAGGTCGCGCAGGTAGCCCCACGCGTTGCGATAAGACATCTCGAGCTCCTGGGCCGCCTTCTTCAGCGACCCGCGCGCGTCGATGAGCTCGAGTAGACGGGCGCGGCCGTCCCCGAACTTGAGGTCCTCGCCAAACGTGACCCACACCCGGAGCTTGGGCTTCATCTGAACCGAATCTTACTCAAGCGGAGCACGGCTGAACAGCCGTACCCACCGACCGTGAGGGCTCGCGCGGCCACCGGCCCGGCCGCAACCGCGCATCGGCCGCGGAAACGGGGGCTTACCTGAGCTCCCTTCCCGGCCGGGCGGCGCCCGGCCCGCTGTGGTACCCTAGCCGCCGCTCGCCGATTCGCGGGCGAGCCGAGGTACGTTCCACAACCATTCTTCGAGGAGGAGACCCATGCCGATCAAGGTCGGTGACCGTCTGCCGGACGGCACGCTCACGGAGTTCATCGAGCAGGAGACCCCGGGCTGCACCGTCGGCCCCAACGCGTTCCAGGTGTCGGACCTGACCAAGGGCAAGAAGATCGTGGTGTTCGGGCTGCCCGGCGCCTTCACCCCCACCTGTTCCGCCAAGCACGTGCCGAGCTACGTGGCGAACTTCGACAAGCTCAAGGGCAAGGGCGTCGACGAGGTGTGGTGCGTCTCGGTCAACGACGCGTTCGTCATGGGCGCGTGGGCCAAGGACCAGAAGAGCACCGGCAAGGTGCGCATGATGGCCGACGGCAGCGCCGCGCTCACCAAGGCGCTCGGCCTCGAGATGGACCTCACCGCCCGCGGCATGGGAGTGCGCTCCCAGCGCTACTCGATGCTGGTCGACAACGGGGTCGTGAAGTCGCTGAACGTCGAGGCGCCGGGCAAGTTCGAGGTGAGCGACGCCGACACGATGCTGAAGCAGGTCTAGCCGGACCCCCCGACGTGGCGGACGTCCGCGACGTCCTGATCGTGGGCGGCGGAGCCGCCGGCTACACTGCCGGCATCTTCGCCGCCCGCGATCGCTGCCGGGCCCTCCTGCTCGAAAAGTTCTCCGCGGGGGGCCAGGTGCTCAACTGCGAGCACATCACGAACTTCCCCGGCTTCCCCCAGGGGGTCGCCGGCTACACCCTGGGCCCGCTGCTCCAGGAGCAGGCGACCGCGGCCGGGCTCGAGGTCGCGATGAACGAGGTCACCGCGGTCCGCCGCGACGGCGACCTCCTGCTGGTCGAGACCGACGGCGGAAGCCACGCGACCCGCACCCTGATCGTCGCGAGCGGCTCGCGCTTCACCACCCTCGGGGTCCCGGGCGAGGAGGAGTTCGTGGGACGCGGCATCTCCCACTGCGCGGCGTGCGACGGCTCGTTCTTCATGCAGAAGCCGGTGATCGTGGTGGGCGGCGGCGACGCGGCGGTCGACGAGGCGCTGCACCTCACCCAGTACGCCTCCTCGGTCACGGTGCTGCATCGCCGCGACACCCTGCGGGCCTGCGCGAGCCTCCAGGAGCGGGGGCGCAGCGAGCGCAAGATCTCGTTCCGGTGGAACACCGCGCTGCGCGCGATCGAGGGCGCCGACGGTGTCGAGCGGGTGCAGGTCGAGGACGTCGTCACCGGCAAGACCGCCGCGATGCCGGCCAGCGGCGTGTTCATCTACGCGGGGCTCACGCCCAACACCGAGTTCCTGGGCGGCCTCGTGCCGCTCGACGCGCGCGGGCAGATCGTGACCGACCTGCGCATGCGCACCCGCGTCCCCGGCGTCCTCGCCGCGGGCGACGTCAGGGCGGAATCGGCGCGGCAGCTCGTCACCTCCGCGGGCGATGGGGCCACCGCGGCGCTGGCCGCGGTCCAGTACCTGCGCGACGGCGCCTGGACCGGTTACTGAGTGGCCCGACCTCTAGCCGACGGCAGCCCCGGCGTGAGCTACTGAGGGGTGAGCACCCGGCCGGCCGGCACCGCGTGGTAGCGGGGGCCGTCGACCACGACCTGGCCGTTGACGATCACGTACGGGATGCCCACCGGATGGCGATGCGGATCCGGGAACGTGGCCTCGTCGCGCACGGTGGCCGGATCGAACAGCGCGAGATCGGCGGCGCGTCCGGCCTGCACCAGCCCGCGGTCCTTGAGGCCGAGCTTGGTCGCGGCCATGCCGGTCATCTTGTGCACCGCGGTCTCCCAGGAGAAGAGCCGCTTCTCGCGACAGTAGACCCCGAGCACCCGCGGGAACGTTCCGTAGCTGCGCGGGTGGGGCTTGCCGGGATGCGGCCCCGGACCGGCGTGCAGCGACAGCGAGTCCGAGCCCACCATGTTGTGGGCGTAGCCGAGCGCGGTCCCGACGTTGTCCTCGCTCTGGGAGAACACGATCATCGAGACGCCGGCGCGCTCCTCCATCACCAGGTCCATCATGGCTTGGGCCGGCTCCTTGCCGGTGCGCCGGGCCAGCTCCGCGAGGTGGATGCCGGCCAGCTCCGGCTTCGAGCAGGTGGCGATCATGATCTCGTCCCAGCCCATGCCGCCCGAGCCGGTGCGCCAGCGCTCACCGTCCACCAGGCAATCGGCGATCGCGCGCTGCCGCGCTTTCGGATCGATCAGACGCTCGAGCAGCTTCGAGATGCCGCCGTCGTGCATCCACGCGGGCAGCAGGTTGTCCATCTTGGTGCTGCCCGCCGGATAGGGATAGACGTCCCCGGTGACGTCGACGCCGCGGGCGCGGGCGCCGTCGATCATGCGCAGGACGCGGTCCATCTTGCCCCAGTTCTCGCGGCCGGAGGCCTTGACGTGGGCGATCTGCACCGGCACCCCGCCCTGCTCGCCGATGCGGATGGCTTCCTCCGCGGCCTGCTCGAGCGTGGCCGCCTCGCCGCGGATGTGGGAGAAGTAGAGCCCGCGCCGGCCCGCCATGCTGCGGGCGAGCGAGACCAGCTCGTCGGTGTTGCCGTAGACGCTGGGGGCGTAGACGAGCCCGGTGGAGAAGCCGAAGGCTCCCGCGTCGAGCGCCTCCGCGAGCAGGCGCTCCATGCCCTGCTGCTCGTCGGGAGTGACCGGACGCGCCGCCGGGCCGACCGCGGCCAGGCGCAGGGCGCCGTGCCCCACGAACTGGACGATGTTGACGGTGGGGCCGAGCCCGCGCAGATGGTCGAGGTACTCACCGAAGGTGTTCCAGGTGATGGGGATCTTGCCGCCGATGCCACCCGCCCACTCCTGAACCAGGTCGGCCCGGCCCGGCGCCACCGGGGCGGGCGAGAAGCTGCACATGCCGACCACCTCGGTGGTCACGCCCTGTCGCACCTTGGACTCGGCCGAGGGACACTTGTCGTAGACCAGGTCCGAGTGCGAGTGGATGTCGATGAAGCCGGGCGCCACCATCAGGCCCTTGGCGTCGATCACCCGGGCCGCCTCGCCCGCCAGGCCTGGGCCCACCGCGGCGATGCGGTCGCCCTCCACCGCCACGTCGGCCGCGCGCGCGGGAGCGCCGCTGCCGTCCACCACCGTGCCGTTCCGGATCAGGAGCGACCAGGCCATGGCGCCTACTGGGGGACCTCGATGATCTTCACCGACTTCATCTTGTCGCCCACCTTGATCTTGTCCACGATCTCCATGCCCGAGGTGACCCGGCCGAAGACGGTGTACTGGTTGTCCAGGAAATGCGCGGGGGCCAGCGTGATGTAGAACTGGCTGCCCGCCGAGTTGGGGGCCTGGGTGCGCGCCATCGCCACCACCCCGCGGACGTGCTTCTGCTTGTTGAACTCGTCCTTGATGGTGTAGCCCGGGCCGCCGGTCCCATTGCCCTTGGGGTCGCCGCCCTGCACGACGAAATTGGGCTCCACCCGGTGGAAGGTGACCCCGTCGTAGAAGCCCTTCTTGGCCAGCGTCACGAAGTTCTCCACCGTCTTGGGGGCGTCGTCCGGGAAGAACTCGATGTTGATCTCCCCGCCCTTCTCCATGGTGATGACCGCCGTCTGTTTCACCTTCTTGTCTCCTTTGGGCGCTTCCTTGGGTGCGGGTGGGGTCGGCTGCTGGGCGCCGACGAGCCCGATCGGGCCGGGGACGGGCAGCACGAGCGTGACGAACAGTGCGACGAGCGCGATGATGGCGACGCGAGCCTTCACGAATGAACCTCCTTGCACGTGGGACGCCGGGTTGGACGCAACATTATGCCCCACCGCTGCGCTGGTTCGCCACTCCATCCGTGGTACAGTGAAAAGCATGCCGCAGCGCCCCGATATCCGTAACGTTGCCATCATTGCGCACGTCGACCACGGGAAGACCACGCTTGTGGACGCGATGCTCTGGCAGTCCGGCATCTTCCGGGCCAACGAGCACGTGGCCGAGCGGGTCATGGACTCGATCGACCTGGAGCGCGAGAAGGGCATCACGATCATGGCCAAGAACACGGCCATCCACTACCAGGGCGTGAAGATCAACATCGTGGACACGCCCGGCCACGCCGACTTCGGGGGCGAGGTGGAGCGGACGCTGACCCTGGTCGACGGGGTGCTCCTGCTGGTCGACGCGGCGGAGGGCCCCCTCCCCCAGACCCGCTTCGTGCTGAAGAAGGCGCTCGAGGCCGGGCTCACCCCGGTGGTGGTCATCAACAAGATCGACCGCCAGGACGCCCGCGCGGCCGAGGTGCTGGACGAGGTCTACGACCTCTTCATCGACCTCGACGCGGCGGTGGAGCAGCTCGAGTTCCCGGTGCTCTACACCGACGCCCGCAAGGGCATCGCCAAGCGGTCGCTCGCCGACGAGTCCAAGACCCTGGCCCCGCTCTTCGAAACCCTGCTGGAGACGATCCCGGCGCCCCAGTTCGAGGAGGGGCACGGGCTCCAGCTCCGGGCCGCCTCGCTCGACTGGGACGACTACGTCGGGCGGTTGATCATCGGCCGCATCGTCAACGGTCGGGTGCGCCAGTACGACCGGGTCGCGGTGGTCCACCGCGACGGCACGATCGAGAACGCCAAGATCACCGTGCTCTACGGCTACGAGGGCCTCAAGCGCGTGGAGGTGCCCGAGGCGTCCGCGGGCGACATCGTGGCGGTGGCGGGCATCGAGGCCATGGAGATCGGCGAGACCATCGCGGATCCCGAGAAGCCGATCGCGCTACCGGTCATGCACATCGACGAGCCCACCGTGGCCATGCTCTTCTCCTCCAACGTCTCGCCGTTCGCGGGCAAGGAGGGCAAGTTCGTCACTTCCACCCAGCTCCGCGAGCGGCTCTGGCGGGAAAAGCGGAGCAACGTGGCGCTGCAGGTGGACGAGACCGACTCGCCCGACACCTTCAAGGTCTCCGGGCGCGGCGAGCTGCAGCTCGCGATCCTCATCGAGATGATGCGGCGCGAAGGCTACGAGATGGAGGTCTCCAAGCCCCAGATCATCACCCACGAGGAGAACGGCAAGACGCTCGAGCCGATGGAGCACCTGGTGGTGGACGTGCCCGACGACTTCATCGGCGCGGTGACCCAGAAGCTCGGGCCCCGGAAGGGCCAGATGGTGAAGATGGTCAACCACGGCACCGGCCGGGTGCGGCTCGAGTACCGCATCCCGTCTCGCGGGTTGATCGGCTACCGCTCGGAGTTCCTCACCGATACCCGCGGCACCGGGCTGCTCAACCACCTCTTCGACGGCTATGCCGACTGGCAGGGCGACATCCCCCACCGGGCCAGCGGCGCGATGGTGGCCGACCGCACCGGCAAGACCACCGCGTACGCGATCGACCACCTCCAGCCGCGCGGCATCCTCTTCCTGGGGCCCGGCGAGCCGGTCTACGAAGGACAGGTGGTGGGCGAGAACGCGCGCGACAACGACCTCGACGTCAACATCACCAAGGAGAAGAAGCTCACCAACGTGCGCTCGTCCACCTCGGACGAGGCGGTGCGCCTCACTCCCCCGCACCTGATGAACCTCGAGCAGTCGATCGAGTGGATCCGCGAGGACGAGCTCCTCGAGATCACCCCGAAGTCCCTCCGCCTCCGCAAGAAATCCCTCAGCGGCCGCCGCCGCTTCTAGTCCGGCGCTGCCGGAGCGAGAGCGCCACTCATCGACGCTATCGCTCCGACTCTTCGCGCCCCTTAATGCTTCATCGCGGCCATGCGGCGGGCCATCTCTTCCATGCTCACGTCTTCCTTGTGAGTGGAGAGGTGCCAGGTGTGGCCGAAGGGATCCTTCAGGGTGCCGGAGCGGTCACCGTAGAACTGGTCCGCGACCGGGCGCACCTCGGTGGCGCCGGCGCCGAGGGCCTGCTTGAACATCGCGTCCACGTCGGTCACGTAGAGCAGGAGGCTGACCGGAGAGCCACCGAAGTGCGTGGGCGCGTAAGCGTCCATCTCAGGGTGCTCGTCGGCCATCATGACCACCGAGTCGCCCACCTTGATCTCGGCATGGCCGATCCGTTCGTTGGGCGCCGGGATGCGCAACAGCTCCTTCGCGTTGAAGGCCCGCTGGTAGAACTCGATCGCGCGCGCGGCTCCGTCGAAGATCAGGTACGGCGTGATCGCGTGATACCCGGTCGGAATTGCTTTGACCTTGGCGGTCTTGGTGGCGGCGGTGTTGGTGGCGGTCTTGGTCGCCATGGTGTCCTCCTTGGCTAGGGGTGATGAGGCAATGAGGCCACCGTACACCCCACCACGCGGGCGTGCCACTGGCAGATCTCTATTTCAGAGAGGATGTAACTCCACCGTCACGTCGACGTCGTCCCGCTCGCCGTGGCCGAGCAGATCGCGCACGGTGACGCCGGGTTGGGGCGCGCCGCGTGGATCGAGGAGCGCGCGAAAGAGTCCGGGAGCGGGCAGGAACAGCGCGGCTTCCGCCGGCTCGGTGACGCCGAGCAGCATGCATTCGCCGCCGTCGGCGCAGCGGAGCACCAGCCCGCGGTCCGCGACCCAGGAGCCAGTCCCGACGCGGCCCCGCTCCCGCAGCACGTGCACCTGGCCGACCCGGCCGAGCCGTGCGGCCAGCGACGCGCCTTCGTACCGCCACTCCGCGCGATCGGGCGCTCGCACCGCGCCGGCATCGCGGTCGGGAGTGAACGCGTAGATGGTGCCGGTGCGCGACGGCTCGAAGAACGAGCCGAACGCGGCGTCACGCGATCGCGCGAGGGTTTCCAGGCGCAGGCGGCACAGCTCGCCGCCGAACGCGGGCGTCACCCGCGAGGTGACGCGGACCGCGACGCCGTCGTCACGGACCACGATGAGGCTCGAGCGATAGGCGCCGGGATCGATCGGGGAGGTGAGATCGGGGCCGGGCGCGTAGAGGAGATCGCGCCACGGAGTCGAGAGAGATGCGGCGAGGCCGCGCTCGGCGTCGGGGAGCGTGAGGTCGACGTGGGGAGGGATCATGTCACGCTGCCCCCGGTACCACCGGACCCCTCACCAGATGGCCCCTCACCCTGCCCTCTCCCCAAGGGGAGAGGGAGAATTTAGCGGCGGGGGCCTCGGCTGGGGCCGCGGCCGTCTCGACGGCCACCGCCGCCCGGGCGCCCGGGGCCGCCGCCGCGCCCGCCGCCCCGCGCGGCCATGCGCTGGCGCTTCTCCTCCGCGTAGCGGCGCCGCTCCTCGCTGGTGGGCTTGATCTCGGACAGGTAGAGATCGTCCTCGGCCCAGTCTACCTGGATCTTCTGGGCGATGAACTTCTCGATGGGCTCGAGCGCGAGCGCCCCCGCCTCGTCGACCAGGCTGATCGCCTTGCCCGCCGCGCCGGCGCGCGCGGTGCGCCCGATGCGGTGCACGTAGTCCTCCGCGTCCTGCGGCATGTCCCAGTTGACCACGTGGCTCACACCCTCGATGTGCAGCCCGCGCGAGGCCACGTCGGTGGCGACCAGGATCGGGAGCTGCCCGTCCTTGAAGTCGTTCAGGATCTTGAGCCGCTTCTTCTGGTCCACGTCGCCGGTGAGCGCGCGCGCCTCCCAGCCGTTACGGCTCAGCCGATCCTCGAGCCGCCGCGCTTCCTCCCGGGTGTTGGAGAAGATCAGGATGCGGCCGCCCCCCTCGCGGCGCAGCAACCCGAGCAGCAGGTTGAACTTCTCCTCGCGGCCGACGTGATAGAGCACCTGCTCGGCCTTCTCCACCGTCTTCTGCTGCGGGGTGATGCTGATCTGGGCCGGATTGTTCATGAACTCCCAGGTCAGCTCCAGCACCCGGAACGACAGCGTGGCCGAGAACAGGAACGACTGCCGCTTCTCCGGCTTGGGCAGGCGGCGCAGGATGAAGCGCAGGTCGGCGATGAAGCCCATGTCGAACATGCGGTCGGCCTCGTCGATGACGAGGACCTCGACCTTGCCCGGCGACCAGATGTGCTGCTTCAGATAGTCGATGAGCCGGCCCGGGGTGCCGACCAGGATGTCGCACCCGTCGCGCAGGGCGTCGCGCTGCTTGTTGTAGTCGATGCCCCCGTAGACCGACAGGATCTGCAGCCCGGTGTGGCCGCCGAGCAGCCGCGCGTCGGCCTCGATCTGCACCACCAGCTCCCGGGTGGGAGCGATGATCAGCACCCGCGGCGACGTGACGCCGGAGCGGGCGGGGGCCGGATGGGTCAGGCAGCGCGTGAAGGCCGCGATCAGGAACGCGGCGGTCTTGCCGGTGCCGGTCTGCGACTGCCCGGCCACGTCCTTGCCGCGCAGGGCCAGCGGCAGGGCCGCCTCCTGGATCGCGGTGGTGGCGACGAAACCCGCGTCCTGGATGCCGCGGCGGACCGGCCCGGGCAGGTCGAGCGAGGTGAACTCGAGCGGGCTCACGGGGTGGGGCTCCCGGAGGTGGGCACCGGCTTCGCCGGCGTCTTCCGCCCGAATATTCGGGCGGAGATGATGCCGAGCTCGTAGAGGATGCAGAGCGGGCCCGCCATCAGGGTCTGGTTCACGATGTCGGGGGTCGGGGTGAGGACGGCCGCGATGATGAAGTTGATCAGCACCGCGTACTTGCGGTTCTTGGACAGGAACTGGGGCGTCACGAGCCCGAGCATGGAGAGCAGCGTGATCACCACCGGCAGCTCGAACACCACCCCGAAGGCGAGCGTGAACTTGGTGATGAAGTCGACGTAGGCGGCGATCGAGATCATCGGCTGGGCGCCCTTCTCCATGCCGAAGTTCAGCAGGAACTGCACCGCGAACGGGATCACCAGCAGCAGCGCGAAGGCCCCGCCCCCGAGGAACAGGAGCGAGCCCGCGATGACGAAGGGGGCCGCGTAGCGCCGCTCGTGCTTGTGGAGCCCCGGGGCCACGAAGGCCCACACGTTCCACAGGATGATCGGCATCGCGATGAACACGCCGGTGATCATCGCCACCTTCATGTAGGTCCAGAAGTACTCGGTGGGGGTGAGGAAGATCGGCGGAGTCTTGAGGTTGGCGAGCGGTCGCTGGAGGAACACCATGATCCGGTCGGTGAAGTAGAACGCGATGGCGAGGCCGACCGCGGACGGGATGAGGCTCCAGATGATGCGGGTGCGGAGCTCGGTGAGGTGATCGAAGAACGACATCTTGCCGGCGTCGTCGGCCTCCGGCGTCTCGCTCGCGATCGGCTCGGGGTCGCTCATCACCAGTCGGGGATGAAGTGGCGGAGCTGGCCCACCCCGCGGCCGGCCTTGAAGCCCTCGCGGATCGCGCGGGTCACGTAGGCCTTGGCGGAGCGGATCGCGTCGCCGAGGGCCTGGCCGCGCGCGAGCCCCGCCGCGATGGCGGCCGAGAAGGTGCAGCCGGTGCCGTGGGTGTTTTGCGAATCGATCCGAGCGGTGGAGAATCGCGTGAAGTCGCGCCCATTCCAGAGCAGGTCTGTCGCGTCCCCCTTCAGATGGCCCCCCTTCACCAGCACGAACCGCGGGCCCATCTGATGGATACGCCGGGCCGCCTCCTCCATGTCCTCGAGCTCGGCGACCCGCATCTCGGCCAGCACTTCGGCCTCCGGCAGGTTGGGGGTGACGACGAGGGCCAGCGGCAGGATGCGGTCGATGAGCGCCACCCGGGCGTTGGGCTGCAGGAGCACGTCGCCGGACTTCTTCGAGCCGGGGACCCCGCCCATCGCGGTCGCCACCATGACCGGATCCACCACCAGCTTCTCGATCCGGTCCCGCTCCAGCTCGGTCGCAACCGCTTCAATGATGGGCGCGGTCGAGAGCATGCCGCACTTGGCCGCGTCGGTGCCGAAGTCATCCAGGACCGAGCGGAGCTGCTGCGCCACGAACGCGGGCGGCAGGTTCTCCACCCCCTGGACCCCGAGGGAGTTCTGCGCCGTCACCGCGGTGAGCACCGACATGCCGAACACCCGGAACGCCGAGAACGTCTTGAGATCCGCCTGGATGCCCGCGCCGCCGCCGGAATCGGAGCCGGCGATGGTGAGAGCCTTGGGGATCAACATGGCCACTTAGTATACGGGATACGCCCGGGTGGGGCGGGGAAGAACCACCCGGCGCCGGAGGGATCCTTACCAGCGGGCGGAGATGCCGACCAGGGCGGAGTGGGTGTCGAGATCGGTCCGCAGTGTGGTGCGGTTCAGGTTCGCGTCACGCAGCTCGACCTCGGGTGACACGTGCGTGAACCGGTACTCGCCGAAGAGAGCCAGGTTCTTGTACACCTGCACCGCCACGCCCCCCGCCAGCTTGAACCCGATCGACAGGTCGGTGTCGTCGTCGTGGTTGCGGAAGTTCCGGGTATTGCGCGGAGTGACCGTGGTGATGAACAGCGGGGGCCCCACCGCCAGATAAGGCTGCACGAGCCCCTGGGGCGCGTCGGCGGACTTGAAGAGTGGCAGGCGTAGCATCAGGTCGAGCGACACCGCGGTGGTCTGGACCTCGATGAAGCCGATCCCGCCCCGGCCGGTTCCGCAGCCGCCCGGGAAGAAACACCCGCGGAGCTGGACCGACTGGCCGCCGATGTCCGGGGAGAAGCGGAAGAAATCGACCGCCACGCCGAGGAACGGCAGCGAGTCGAAATAGCGGCCGGCGCGGCCGCCCCAGGCCAACGATCGTTCGAACTCGACGCTCTCGTAGGTACCCTGGCCGATCCCGCTGTCGTTGAGCTTGAGATCGTGATCCCGGGTGAAACTGAGGCCAGCGAAGAGATCGGCGAACCACTCTGCCGAAGCGGGGCGGGCCCCGACGCCGAGCGAGACCGCGAGGATCACCATCGCGACCCCGATCTTGATCATGGCGCTCACTCTACCATCGCCTCCGGGCCCGCGGCCTCGAAACGTGGCGACGGCAGGATCAAGGTGAACTCTCCTCGCGCGGTTCCCGCCTCGAAGCGCTCGCGGAGGCGGGCGGCCGGGCCGCGCACGATCTCCTCGAACTGCTTGGTCAGCTCGCGGGCCACCACGATCTCCCGCTCGCCCCACACCTGGCCCACCGCATCGAGGGTGGCCAGGATGCGATGGGGGGACTCGTAGCAGACCACCGTCATCTCGAGGTCGCGCAGCGCCTCCAGCCGGTGGACGCGCCTACCCGGCTTCACGGGCAGGAAGCCGTCGAAGACGAAGCGGTCGGCGGGCACTCCCGCCGCGGAGAGCGCCGCCACCACCGCGGACGGGCCCGGCACCGGCACCACCGGGATCCCGGCCTCGCGCGCCTGCCGCACGAGCAGGAAGCCGGGATCCGAGATGCCGGGGGTTCCCGCGTCGGTCACCAGGGCCACCGACTGGCCGGCCTGCAGGGTCTCGAGCAGGCGGGTCCCCTTGCGGAGTTTGTTGTGCTCGAAGTAGCTCGTGACCCGGGCGTGGATGCCGAAGTGGGTCAGCAGGATGCGGGTCCGGCGGGTGTCCTCGCACGCCACGAGCGTCACGTCCTTCAGGACGCGCAGGGCTCGCAACGTGATGTCTTCCAGGTTGCCGAGGGGGGTCGCGACCACGTACAACGTGCCGGTCACCGGGACCCCTCAGCCTGCCCTCTCCCGGAGAGGAGAGGGGACGGACTAGGCGGACTGCTCTTTCTGCTCGGAGATGAGGATCGGGCGATCCTTGTTGAGGATGACTTCGCGGGTGATGATGCACTCCTTCAGGGCGGGCAGCGAGGGCAACTCGTACATGACCTCGAGCATGACCTCCTCGAGCACCGCGCGCAGGCCCCGCGCGCCGGTGCCGCGCTTCATCGCCTCGCGGGCCACCGCGGCCACCGCGTCGTCGGTGAACTTGAGTCGCACCTTCTCCAGCTCGAAGTACTTCTGGTACTGCTTGATGATCGCGTTCTTCGGCTCGCGGAGGATGCGGACCAGGGCCGCCTCGTCCAGGTCGTGCAGGGTGGCGACCACCGGCAGGCGGCCCACGAACTCGGGGATGAGGCCGTACTTGAGCAGGTCCTCGGGCTGGATCAGGGCCAGCAGCTCGCCGACCCGGCGGTCCTCGCGGCTCTTGATCTCGGCCCCGAAGCCGATGCCGGTCCGGCCCACGCGGCCCTCCACGATCTTGTCGACGCCCACAAAGGCGCCCCCGCAGATGAACAGCACGTTGGTGGTGTCCACCTGGATGAACTCCTGGTGGGGGTGCTTGCGCCCGCCCTGGGGCGGCACGTTGGCCACCGTGCCCTCGAGGATCTTGAGCAGGGCCTGCTGCACGCCCTCGCCGGAGACGTCGCGGGTGATCGACGGGTTCTCCGACTTCCGCGCGATCTTGTCGATCTCGTCGATGTAGACGATGCCCCGCTGGGCGCGCTCCACGTCATAGTCCGCCGCTTGCAGCAGACGCAGAATAATATTCTCGACGTCCTCGCCCACGTAGCCGGCCTCGGTCAATGTCGTCGCGTCGGCGATGGTGAAGGGCACGTGGAGCATCTTGGCGAGGGTCTGGGCGAGGAGGGTCTTGCCGGAGCCGGTGGGCCCGATGAGGAGGATGTTGGCCTTCTGCAGCTCCACCTCCCCCGCTTCGGAGCCGGCCTCGATGCGCTTGTAGTGGTTGTGGACCGCGACCGCGAGGATCTTCTTGGCCCGCTCCTGGCCCACCACGTACTGGTCGAGCACGTTCTTGATCTCGGCCGGCTTGGGGAGGCTCCGCAGCTCCCGGCTCTTCTCCTCCTCCCACTCCTCCGCGATGATGTCGTTGCAGAGCTCGATGCACTCGTCGCAGATGTAGACGGTGGGGCCCGCAATCAGCTTGCGGACGTCGTTCTGGCTCTTGCCACAGAACGAGCACTTGAGCGCGCCGCCGCCTTCACGGGTGCGGGCCATGGTCGGTTCCTACTTGGTGGTGACGACCACTTCGGAGACGGGCCGGGTGGTCGGCTTGGAGGAGATGACCTCGTCCACGAGCCGGTACTCCTTGGCCTGCTCGGCGGTCATAAAGAAGTCGCGGTCGGTGTCGCGCTGGATCTTCTCCATGGACTGGCCGGTGTGATGGACCAGGATGCGGTTCAGCTCCTCCCGCATCCGGAGGATCTCCTTGGCCTGGATGTCGATGTCGGTGGCCTGGCCCTGAACGCCGCCCAGCGGCTGATGGATCATGATCCGCGCGTGCGGCAGGGCGAAGCGCTTGCCCTTCGTTCCCGCGGTCAGCAGCAACGCGCCCATCGACGCGGCCTGCCCCATGCAGATGGTGGAGATGGCCGGCTTGACGTACTGCATCGTGTCGTAGATGGCCATGCCCGCGGTGACCGAGCCCCCCGGGGAGTTGATATAGAGGTGGATGTCCTTGTCGGGATCCTCCGCCTCCAGGAAGAGCATCTGGGCGATGACCAGGTTCGCGATCTCGTCCTCGATGAAGGTGGGGAGGAAGATGATCCGCTCCTTGAGGAGCCGAGAGAAGATATCGAACGCGCGCTCGCCGCGCGGAGTCTGCTCGACCACCATCGGGACCAGTCCCATCGGGCGTCTCCTAGCCATGCTGGTAGTGTACCTCAGGCGCTCTTTACCGGATTCTTTTCGATGAGGAAATCGACCGCCTTGCGCTCGCCGAGGGTATGGCGGATACCCTCCAGGTCCCCGCTCTGCTCGAGCATCCGCCGGACCGCGGGCGCCGGCCGCTGGCTGGCCTGGGCGATCCGCTCGACCTCGGCGTCCACGTCGGCGTCGACGGGCTGGAGGCCCTCCTTGTCCGCGATGGCCTCGATCAGGAGCGCGCGCTTGACCGCCTTCTCCGCCCCCGGGCGCAAGTCCTCGAGCAGCTTCTTGTAGTCCCACGGCACCTTGTCCGGGTCGAGCCCCTGCCGGCGCATGTGCTCCCGCGCGTGCTCGATCTGGTGCCCCACCTGCCGGAGCACCAGGGCGTCCGGCACCTCGAAGGCGTGGCCGGCCAGGACCGCGTCCAGCACCGCGCTCTCCAGCGCGCGCCGGTTGTCGGCCTCGCGCCGGGCCTGCAGGCCCTTGCGCACCTCGTCTCGCAGCGCGTCGAGCGTCTCGAAGTTGCCGCCCACGCTCTTGGCGAAGTCGTCGTCGAGGGCGGGCAAGACCTTCTCCTTCACCTCGGAGACCGCCACCGAGGCCTCGGCCGACTTGCCGCGCAGCGCCTCGTTGCGGTGGTCGTCCGCGAAGCGCACCCGGGTCTGGCGCGAGCCGCCCGCGGCGAGTCCGATCACCGCCTCCTCCATCTCGGGCAGCACGCCGCCGGCGCCGATCACGAAGCCGTAGCCGGTCTCGGAGCGCGGCTCCGTCCCCTCGGGGGTCAGGGTGTAGTCGACGATCACGAGGTCGCCCGGGTCGGCCGCGCGCTCCACCGCGCGGTACTCCGCGTGCTGCTCCTGGAGCGCGGTGAGGGCCTGGTCCACCTCGCTCTCCGCGAAGGGCTTGGGCGCGTGCTCGATGGCGAGCCCCGCGTAGGACCCGAGCGTGATGGCCGGCTTGACCTCGACGACCGCGGCGAACTTCAGGGCCGCGTTCTCCTCGAGGGTCACCTCCTGCAGGTCGGGCTCCTCCACCGGCTCGATGCGGGTCTCGGCGAGGGCCTGGCGGTAGACGTCGGGGATGAGCCGGCGCGCCACTTCCTGGCGCACGTCGTCGGCGAAGTGGAGCTTGATCATGCTGCGCGGGACCTTGCCCTTGCGGAAGCCGGGCAGCTTGGCCTCGCGCTGCACGCGGCCGAAGGCCTGCTCCCAGGCCCGGGTGACCACCTCGGGGGTTTCCTCGACCTGCAACCGCCGCTTACAGGCCCCCATCTCTTCGATATCAACTTTCATGATCGCTCCGCGAGATCATCCCAGTCCCAAGGGGGGTCGATGCTGCTCCAGTCGTCGCCGGAGCCCCATCCTACACTATCGGGAAGCACGGTCAAGAATACGGGGACTTACCCGGCGCTCCGTCGGAGTTTGCCCAGGGGTTCCGGGGTGGACTATGCTCGGGAGAACCGCGCCATGCGAGATCTCTCCAGGCTGTACTCGGTCCGCTTTGCGCCCGACGACAAGGCGCGAAAGGACCGCGTGTGGCGGGTGCTGTGCCGGCATTTCTTCCAGAAGTACGTGGAGCGGACCGATACCGTCCTCGACATCGGGGCCGGCCACTGCGAGTTCATCAACCACATCGAGGCCCGCCGACGCATCGCGTTCGACCTCAACCCGGACGTGCGCGCCAACGCGGCGGCCGGGGTCGAGGTCGTGCAGGGCGTTAGCACCGACCTGAGCGCCTTCCGCGACGAGCTCTTCGACGTGGTCTTCGTGAGCAACTTCTTCGAGCATCTCCCCACGAAGGACGACCTCTTGCGGACGCTGGCCGAGGTGCGTCGCGTGCTCCGGCCCGGGGGGAAGCTCCTGATCGTGCAACCGAACATCCGGCTCGCGGGCGGCGCCTACTGGGACTTCGTCGATCACCACCTCCCCTTGACCGAGCGGTCGCTGGTGGAGGCGGTCGAGCTGGCGGGGCTGCAGCCCACGGAGGTGCGGGCGAGGTTTCTCCCGTTCACTTCCAAGAGCCTGCTCCCCCAGCACCCCCTGCTGGTGCGTCTGTACCTGAAGGTGCTCCCGGCCCAGTGGCTGCTCGGCCGTCAGTCGTGGATCGTCGCGGTACGGCCACGGTAGGGGGAGGCTCGCCCGGGTGGATCGCGGCCCTCGCCGTCCTGGTCCTTCTGTGCCTGAGCCGAGGCTTCGAGATCAGCCCGATCCGGCCCGGGCCTGATCCTTCGTACTTCTACGCCTTGAACCACGCGACCGCCCACTCCCTGTCCTGGGGCCAGGACTTCCTCTCCACGTACGGCCCCTACGGCTTCTACTTCACGACCTTCGATCTCGCCGACCTGCCGGCTCGTAGGCTCGCCCTCGCGCTCCTCCTGGCGGGAGGGGCCGGCGTGACCGCCGCCCTGGTCGTCTGGCGCGAGGCGAGTATCCCCACCGGGCTGCGCCTCGTCTCGCTGGGATTGCTCCTCTATACCTTCGTCATCCAGATCCTCGAGTACCAGGTGGTCGGCTTCCTCGTCCTCCTGCTCCTCTTCGCGGTGCGAGAAGAGTCCACCAAGGGGCTCGTCGCCTTCGGATCGGCCGGGCTCCTGGCCGGGTTCTGCATGCTCGTCAAGTTCTCGCTCGGATTCGGCGCCCTGCTCACGGTCGCGATCGCGTGTCTCGCGATGGGTCGCCTCCGCCTCACCCTGTCTCGGGCCGGAGTGGCGCTGGCCGGCGCGCTGGCCGGCCTCCTGGGCGGCTGGCAGCTCTACCAGGGCAGCCCGGGAGGGCTCTCGACCTTCCTCCGCAGCGGATGGGACATGGCCGGCGGCTACTCCGCGGCGATGAGCAGCGCGCCGGAGAACTGGCCGATCGGCGTGGGCGCGTTCCTGCTCTGGATCGGCCTGCTCGTCGCGTGGGTCGTATCCTGGCGGGCTTCGCGGCCGCTCCGGTCCCTCGCCGTCCTGGCGATGCCCCTCTTCGTCGCGTGGAAGCACTCCGTCGTCCGGCAGGATGTCCACGTGAAGATCCTGGTCCTGTTCGGGCTCTTCTCGATGGCGATCCTGCTCCTCGACGCGGCGGTCCTCGGGCGCTGGGGGCGCGCGCTCCCGGTCGTGGCCCTGCTGACCGCGCTCCTGATCACTCCCTGGTATTCGCTGCCCGCGGCATTGCTGGAGCGGGTGCGGAAGGCTCCCGCCGAGTCCTGTCCGGTCAACACCCTCGAGAGCAACCTCTCCCAGCCGCTCCGGCTCT
>Ga0257156_1000013_pt1 | contig 23535 bp, 22 predicted proteins | sample NI49A_FD_185989 | JGI IMG/M metagenome (GOLD analysis project Ga0257156, IMG submission 185989) | Soil microbial communities from H.J. Andrews Experimental Forest, Oregon, United States - NI-49-A | ecosystem: Environmental > Terrestrial > Soil > Temperate forest > Bulk soil | place: USA: Oregon... | reverse complement strand
GGTCCCAGCCGAGCCCGGTCATAGGCATGTCGTAGTGCCAGAACACGCCCTGGTAGGCCAGGTTGTGGACGGTGAAGAGGCTCGCGAGGCCGCCCAGGAGTGGATGGTCGCGGTAGAGGGTGCGCAGGTAGATCGGCACCAGACCGGTCTGCCAGTCGTTGGCGTGGATGAGCTGGGGCTGCCAGCGGATGCCGGGGCGGGCGGCGTCGAGCTGGGTGAGCCCCTCGAGCGCGGCGCGGCAGAAGAAGACGAACCGCTCGCAGTTGTCCCAGTAGTCCCCGTCCGCGGTGCCGTAGAGGCTGTCGCGGTCGTAGTAGTGCTCGTGCTCGAGCATGTAGACCGGCACGCCCGACGGGCCGTGGGTCTCGATGAGCGCGCCCTCCGCGGCGCGGTCGCCGAGCGGCACCCGGATGGTCGGCACCACGATGCGGGAGTCGGTCGCGTGGGCCTCGGCGCCGCGGTACTTGGGCATCATCACGCGCACGTCGTGGCCGAGGGAGGCGAGCGCGCGCGGCAGGGCCCCCGCCACGTCCGCGAGCCCGCCGGTCTTGGCGAAGGGCGCGACCTCGGAGGCCATGACCAGGATGCGGAGCCGGTTCGGCACCTAGGCCTCCTCTTCCAGGATCGGGTACACCAGCGCGGTGACGTGGGAGGAGATCCGTTTCAGGTTGGTGAGCACGTCCAGGTGGATCTCGGAGGTCTCGAGTGACTCGGCGAGGCCCCGCCGCAGCCGGGCCAGGTGGGAGTCGCGCAGCTCGCGCTCCCGCTGCCGCACCACCGGCCGCTGGTCGAGCACCTCCTGGGCGAGGCTCCGGTCGTTGGCCGCGAAGCCCGCGATGGCCCGCTCGAGGTTCTTCGAGACCATGCTGTGGAACTCGATCAGCTCCGCCTCCCCCGCCTCCGAGAAGCGCCGGCCCTGGTAGAGCTTCTTGCGCGCCAGCTCCATGAGGTTCTTGTCGATGATGTCGCCGATGTTCTCGAGGTTGCCGATGAAGGAGATGAGCGCGATCTCCTTCTGGGCCATGTCCGGGCTCATCGTCTCCCGCCCGAGCCGCGAGATGAAGATCTTGATCTCGCGCTCGAGATAGTCGAGCTGATCGTCGCGGCGCTCCACGTCCTCGAGCAGCTCCTGGTTGTCGGTGCGCAGCACCACCATCGCGTCCCGCAGCATGCCCTGGGACACGTCGCCCATGCGGAGAGCCTCGCGGGTGGCCTGCCCGATGGCGAGCGCGGGCTGCTCCAGGAAGCGGTCGTCCAGGTACCGCGTCCGGTATGGATTGTCCCCCCGCTCCTCCTCCGGCACCAGCGCGGTGATCACCCGGGCCGCCCAGGGGGCGAAGGGCAGGAAGAGCGCGCTGATCGCCACGTTGAAGAAGGTGTGGGTGTTGGCGATCTGCCGGGCCGGGTCCACCGAGGTCAGCCCGACCAGGTGGGTCAGCGGGACGATGAAGGGGAAGACGAGCGCGACCCCCAGCACCTTGAACGCGATGTGGGCCACCGCGACCCGCCGGGCGTCCGCGGACGAGCGCATGCTCGCGGCCAGCGCGGTGGCGCAGGTGCCGATGTTGGCCCCCAGCACCACCGGAATGGCGGCGCCGAGCGGCAGCAGCCCCTGCTGGCCGAGCGACAGGGTGAGCCCGATGGTCGCCGCCGAGGAGGCCATGCTTGCGCTCAGCACCGCGCCCACCAGGAGGGAGAGGAACTGGTTGCCGGCGAGGGCCACCAGCACCTGGCGGGTCAGCTCGTTGTCCGCGAGCGGGGCGAGCCCGTCGTTCATCACCTTCATGCCGAGGAAGATGAAGCCGAAGCCCAGCACGACCTGGCCCAGGCTCTTGAACAGCCCCCGCCGCGAGAAGAAGGTCATCCCGAAGCCCACGCCCACCAGCAGGAGCGACAGCTCCTGGACCCGGAACGCGAGCAGCTGCACGGTGACGGTGGTGCCGATGTCGGCCCCCAGGATCATCCCCAGGGACTGGGGGAAGGTCAGGAGGCCGGCCGACACGAAGCCGATCAGCATGAGGGTGGTGGCGGACGAGGACTGGATGATCGCGGTCACCAGCGCGCCCGAGGCCACCGCGGCGAGACGGGTGCGCGTCATGCGGGTGAGCAGGTGGCGCAGGTGGCCGCCCGCGGCCCGCTGCAGCCCCTCGCCGATGAGCTGCATCCCGTAGAGCAGCAGGGCGAGGCCGCCGAAGAGCGCCAGCAGCGTCATGTCAGGGGCTGAGCGGCTCGGTGACCGCCACGTTCACGTCGCGCAGGTGGCCGGTCTCGTTCATCGACACCACCCGCGGCGGGGCGATCTCCGTGAGCGAGCAGTTGGCCACCGCGAGCCGCCAGATCGAGGAGAGCGGCAGCCCCAGCCAGTGCGCGAGGAGCGCGCTGATCACCCCGCCGTGCGCGACGATCAGCACGTCGTCGCCGTTGCCGTGCGCGGCCGCGATCCGGTCGACAGAACGGAGCACCCGCGCCTGCACGTCCGCGAGGGGCTCGCCGCCCGGGGGTAAGCAGAGGACCGGGTCGCGGATCCACCGCGTGTACGGGTCCCCGGGCTGCGTGCGGATCTCGTCCACCGTGCAGCCCTCCCAGTCGCCCAGCGACAGCTCGCGCAGATCGTCCATCAGCGTGACCGGCACACCGGATCCGGCCACCGCGATCTCGGCGGTCCGCCGCGCCCGCTCGAGCGGGCTCGCGTAGACGTGGGCCACCCGGCGCCGCTCGACCGCGAGCGCGAGAGCCTCCGCCTGGCGCACCCCGAGCGGGGAGAGGGCCACGTCCTGCGCCCCCTGGAAGCGGCGGACCGCGTTGGATACCGACTGGCCGTGGCGCGCGAGGAGGAGGCGCCTCACCGGGCCAACCCCACCGCGGCCGCCGCCGCCTTGAGGCGCGCGAGGGTCTCGGCCTTGCCCAGGATGCTCACCACCTCGAAGATCGGCGGGCTCGCGGTCTTGCCGGTGAGCGCGATGCGGGTGAGCTGGGCCAGGTCCACGAGCTTGAGCCCGAGATCGGCGGCGAGGAAGCGGTAGAGGCCCTCGAGCGCCTCCGGGTCCATCGCCTCCTGGGCCTCCAGGCGCTTGATGAGCAGGGCGTAGCGCTCGGGCGCGTGCTCCTTCCAGAACTTGGCGGTCGACTGCGGGTCGTAGGCCTCCGGCGCCTTCAGGTAGAAGGCGGCCTGCTCCGCCATCTCGACGAGGGTCCGGGCCCGCTCGCGGAGCGTCTCCACCACCCGGCCGAGCCACGCGAGGTCGCGGGGGGCGGGCAGCCCGGCCCGCTCGAGAAAGGGCCCGAGCTCGCGCGCGAGCCGCTCGGCGGGCAGCCGTTTGATCCACTGGTGGTTGACCCACTTGAACTTCTCGAGATCGAACACCGCGTCCGCCGCGCCCACGTGCGCCAGGTCGAAGTGCGCGATCAGGTCCTCGCGCGAGAAGATCTCCTGGTCGCCGTGCGACCACCCGAGGCGCGCCAGGTAGTTCAGCATCGCCTCGGGCAGGATCCCCAGGTCGCGGAAGGCCAGCACCGACGTGGCTCCGTGCCGCTTGGAGAGCCGGGTCTTGTCGGCGGCGAGGATCATCGGGATGTGGGCGAAGATCGGCACCGGGTAGCCCAGGGCCTCGTAGCAGAGCACCTGCTTCGGGGTGTTGGAGAGGTGGTCGTTGCCCCGGATGACGTGGGTGATCTTCATGGTCACGTCGTCCACCACCACACAGAAGTTGTAGGTCGGCGTGCCGTCGGTCCGCACCAGGATCCAGTCGTCGAGCTCGGCGTGGCTCACCACCACGTCGCCCCGGATCACGTCGTGGACCACCGTCTCGCCCTCGCGCGGGATCGCCAGGCGCAGCGCGTGCGGCTCGGAGGCCGGCACGTTGGCCTCGCGGCAGGTTCCCGGGTAGCGAAAGGTCTCCTTCCGCGCCTCCGCCGTCTTCCGCAGGGCGTCGAGTGTCTCCGGGGTGCAGCGGCAGCGGTAGGCCTTGCCCGCCTCGAGGAGGCGCTCGGCGTGGGCGCGGTAGATGTCGAACCGCTCGGTCTGACGGTAGCCGGGGGTGGGCGGCCCCTCGTCCCAGTCGAGGCCGAGCCAGCGCAGCGCCTCCAGCAGCGACCGGGTGTAGTCCTCGGTCGAGCGCGAGAGGTCGGTGTCCTCGATCCGGAGCACGTAGACGCCGCGGTCGTGGCGCGCCAGCAGCCAGTTGAACAGCGCGGTGCGGGCGCCGCCCACGTGCAGATGGCCGGTCGGGCTCGGAGCAAAGCGAACACGGACCGATTCGGGCATAGAGCACTCATTGTACTCCGACCGAATGCCCCGCCCGCTGCGGTCAGATGTTACGATCGGAGCCATGGCCGAGGAGCCCCCCAAGCCCTCTCACTTCATCAAGGACGCGGTGCTGGAGGACTTCCGGACCGGCCGCTTCTCCCCGCCGGTCGTGACCCGCTTCCCGCCCGAGCCCAACGGCTACCTGCACATCGGGCACGCCAAGGCCATCTGCCTCGACTTCGGCCTCGCCGCGGAGCTGGGGGGCCGCTGCCACCTGCGCTTCGACGACACCAACCCCACCAAGGAGAGCCAGGAGTACGTCGACGCCATCACGCGCGACGTCCGCTGGCTCGGCTTCGACTGGGGGCCGCACCTCTACTACGCGAGCGACTACTTCGAGCAGCTCTACGAGTGGGCGGTCGAGCTCATCCGCGCCGGCCGGGCCTACGTCGACGATCTCTCGGCCGACGAGATCCGGGCCCATCGCGGCACCCTCACCGAGCCCGGCCGGGAGAGCCCGTGGCGCGGGCGGAGCGTGGAGGAGAACCTCGACCTGCTCGCCCGCATGCGCGCGGGCGAGTTCGCGGACGGGTCCAAGGTGCTGCGCGCCAAGATCGACATGGCGCACCCCAACCTGAACCTGCGCGATCCGGTCATGTATCGCGTGCGCAAGACGTCGCACCACCGGACCGGCGACCGCTGGTGCATCTACCCGATGTACGACTGGGCCCACGGCGAGTCCGACTCGATCGAGGGCGTCACCCACTCGCTGTGCACGCTCGAGTACGAGGATCACCGCCCGCTCTACGACTGGTACCTGGAAGAGCTCGGCGCCTACCACCCGCGCCAGATCGAGTTCGCGCGCCTGAGCCTGAGCCACACCGTCATGTCCAAGCGCAAGCTCCTCACCCTGGTGCAGGACGGGCTCGTGAGCGGCTGGGACGACCCGCGCATGCCGACCCTCGCCGGGCTGCGCCGGCGCGGCTACACCGCGGCGTCCATCCGCGAGTTCTGCGAGCGCATCGGCATCACCAAGGCCGCCAACCTGGTGGAGGTCGCGCTGCTCGAGCACTGCCTGCGCGAGGACCTGAACCGCCGCGCGCTCCGGCGGATGGCGGTGCTGCGGCCGCTGCGCCTGGTGGTCGAGAACTACCCGGAGGGGCAGGTCGAGGAGATGGAGGCGGCCAACAATCCCGAGGATCCTGGCGCGGGCGTCCGCAAGGTTCCCTTCTCGCGCGAGCTGTGGATCGAGCAGGACGACTTCCGGGAGACGCCTCCGCCCAAGTACTTCCGCCTCTCACCCGGGGTGGAGGTGCGGCTGCGCTCGGCCTACGCGGTCAAGTGCACCGGGCTCACGAAGGACCCCGCGACGGGCGAGGTCACCGAGGTGCGCTGCATCTACGACCCCGAGACCCGCGGGGGTGAGGTCAAAGGCCGCAAGATCAAGTCGACCATCCACTGGGTGTCGGCCGCGCACGCGGTCGAGGCCGAGGTGCGGCTCTACGACACGCTCTTCACGGTCCCGAGGCCCGACGAGGCCCCCGACTTCAAGAGCGTGATCAACCCGGGCTCGCTCGAGACCGTCCGCGGGGCGAAGGTCGAGGCCGCGCTCGCGGACGCCGCGCCCGAAGAGCACGTGCAGTTCGAGCGGGTGGGCTACTTCGTGGCCGACTGGAAGGACCACCGTCCCGGCCGCCCGGTCTTCAACCGGAGCGTGGGGCTGCGGGACACCTGGGCGAAGATCGAGAAGGCCGGCGCCTAGCCGCTGGTAGGAGACGATTGCCCGCCGCTGGGGGAGTGCGGGGGCCATGTCGGGGCCCCCGCAGCTGAAGAGCCTGAAGAACGAGACGGTTGTCCGCCGCGCGGCGCCCCTTAGTGGAAGAACACCCCCGCGTCGATGTTCAGCACCTGGCCGGTGACGCTGTCCGACCGGCAGAACGCGACCACCTGATCCGCGACGTCCTCCACGCGGGCCGCCCGCTTGAGCACCGCGCGCTGGCGCGCGCCGTCGGCGGTCTCGGGCCGTAGCCGCGAGGTCATCCGCGTTCCTTCCATGAGGCCCGGGGCGACGCAGTTCACGCTGACCTCCGGCGCCAGCGCCACCGCCAGGCATCGCGAGAGGTGGATGAGACCGGCCTTGCTCGTCGCGTAGCCGACGCTGCTGCCGCCCGGGTTCAAGCCGGCCACCGAGGCGATGTTCACGATGCGGCCGGCCCCGCTCGCTTTCAGAAAGGGCGCGGCGGCCCGGCAGATCAGGTACGGGCCGCGGAGGTTGGTGGCGAAGAGCCGGTCCCAGGTGGCCGGGTCGAGGGTCTCGAGATCGGGGAAGGGGATCGCGATGTTCCACCCCGCGTTGTTGACGAGCGCGTCGAGCCGGCCGAAGTGGCTCGCCGCCGCCTTGACCGCGGCCGGGATGGCGGTCGCGTCGGTCTGATCGAGCGCGACGCTCCAGGCCTTCCGGCCGAGCGCCTCCACCGCGGCGCACGTCTCGCGCGCGGCGTCCTTGCGCTCGAGGTACGTGATGCCCACGTGCGCTCCCGCGGCGGCGAGCGCCCGCGCGATCGCGATTCCGAGCGTTCCGGTGCCGCCGGCCACCAGCGCGACGCGATCCTTGAGGTCCATGGCGGAGCCGAGTCTACCACGCCGCTCACGTCTCGAGCCGCGGATCCAGGACGTCGCGCAGCCCGTCGCCGACCAGGTTCATGGCCAGCACGGTGAGCAGGATGCCGAGGCCCGGGAACGTCGAGATCCACCACGCCTCGCGGAGGTAGTCGCGTCCTTCGCTCAGCATGCGGCCCCACTCCGGCTGGGGCGGCTGGCTGCCCAGCCCGAGAAAGCTGAGCGCGGCGGCGGAGAGGATCGCGCCGCCCAGGCCGAGGGTGGCGGTGACGATGAGCGGCGCCACCACGTTGGGCAGGATGTCGCGCACCAGGATGCCCCCGTCGCGGCCGCCGAGGGCGCGGGCCGCCTCCACGTAGAGGTGCTCCCGCGCGGAGAGCACGGTGGCCCGGACGAGGCGGGCGTAGCCGGGCACCGCGGAGAGGCCCACCGCGATCATCACGTTGCCGAGCCCGGGGCTGAGCACGCTCACGATGGCGAGCGCGAGCAGGATGCCCGGGAACGCGAGCATCACGTCCATCACTCGCATGATCAGCGCGTCGAGGCGGCCGCCGTAGTAGCCCGACACCAGCCCGAGCGGGGCCCCGAGCCCCACCGCGATCGAGACCGAGATGACGCCGACCAGCAGCGAGACGCGGGCCCCGTAGAGCACCCGGCTCGCCACGTCGCGCCCGAACTGATCGCTGCCGAGCACGAAGCGCGCCCCCGGCGACTGCAGGGCCTCCCGGGGCGCGGTCCGGATCGGGTCGCGCGCGCTGATCCACGGCGCCGCCACCGCCATCGTCGCGAGCGCAGCCAGGATCACGAGACCGATCAGGGCGCCGCGGTGCCGCGCGAGACCGGCCGCCGCGCTCATCCGATCCGGATCCGCGGGTCGACGTAGGCGTAGGCAACGTCGACCACCACGTTGATCAGCACGTACGCGGCGGCCACGAACAGGACCGTCCCCTGCACCAGCGGGAAGTCCTTGGCCAGGATGCCGCCCACGATGAGCCGGCCGAGCCCCGGGCGGCTGAAGACGGTCTCCACGATCACCGCGCCGGCCAGCAGGTTGCCGAACTGCAGGCCGAAGACGGTCACCACCGGGATCAGGGCGTTCCGGAGCGCGTGACGCACGATCACGCTCCCGCTCCCGAGGCCCTTGGCTCGCGCGGTCCGCACGTAGTCCTGCCCCAGCACCTCGAGCATGCTCGAGCGGGTGAGCCGCGCGATGATCGCGGCCGCGATCATGCCGAGGGCCACCGCCGGCATGACGAGGTGGAGCAGATCGCCGCCCCCGGTGGCGGGGAGCCAGCCGAGGTGCAGGGAGAAGACGAAGATCAGCAGGAAACCGAGCCAGAAGCTCGGCATCGCCACCCCGAGCAGCGCCACCACCATCGCGGCCACGTCGAGCCAGGAGTTGCGCCCGAGCGCGGCGAGCAGGCCGAGCGGCACCCCGAGGCCGATCGCGACCAGCATGCTGGCCAGCGCGAGCTGGCCGGTGCTGCCGATGTTCTCGGTGATCTCGGCCGTCACCGGCCGACGGCTCCGGATCGAGACCCCGAGATCGCCGCGCAGCGCGCTGCCCACGAAGCGGCCGTACTGCTTGAGCACCGGCTCGTCGAGGTGGAGCTGGGCCCGCATCTGGGCGATCTGGTCGGGCGTGGTGACGAACTCGGCGAGCATGATCTTGACCGGGTCGCCCGGCACCAGGAAGAGCATGCTGAAGACGGCCAGCGTGACCCCGAACAGGACCGGGACCACGGCGAGGATCCGCCGGCCGACGTAGGTCAGCACGCGGCGGAGCTAGCGGCGGATCGTCGCGTCGCTCAGGACCGGGTAGGCGTTGAAGTTGTACTTCACGCCCTGCACCGGGGCCCGGAAGGCCCACACCGCCAGCTCGTCCACCAGGGGCACCGTGAGCGCCTCGTCGAGCGCGAGCTTCTCGACGGCCACGTAGATCGCGCGCCGCTTGGCCGGGTCCGCCTCGCGCCGGCCGTCGGCGAGCAGCCCGTCGAGCTTGGCGTTCTTCACGCACGACCAGTTGAAGTTGGCCCCGACCTGGGAGGAGTGGAAGAGCGACCACAGCCCGTCCGGATCGATCGAGCGCAGGAACATGACCGGCCCGTGGGTGGCGCAGCGGTAGTTGTCCTCGTACCACGGCGGGCGCGCCTGGGCCTTGATCTTCACGTCGACGCCGACGTCCCGGAGCGAGGACTGGATGAGCTGCGCGGTGGGATCCGCGCCGCCGCCGTACTCGATGGCGTTCAGCACGATCTCCAGGCGCTGGCCGCCTTTGGCGCGGATACCGTCGCCGCCGGGGGCCCAGCCCGCCTCGCCCAACAGGGCCTTCGCTTTCTCGGGATCGAACGGATAGGCCTGGCGCAGCGCCGGATCGTCGAGCATCACCGCGGTGAGCGGGGCGAAGGCCTTGAGCCCGGTGCCGCGGTACACGGTGGCGAGGAACGCGTCCTTGTCCACCGCGAAGTTCACCGCGCGGCGCACCCGCACGTCGTCGAAGGGGGCCTTCGTGGTGTTGAGCAGCCAGATGCGCGGCACCCCCGGCCACGGGAGCTTCTCCACGCGGATACTCGCGTCCTTCTCGAGCCGGGGGAGCGACTGGGCCGGCACGAGGTAGATACCCTGGGTCTCGCCGCTCTCGAGCGTGGTCACCCGGGTGCCCGGCTCGGGAATGAACTTCCACACCACCGTGTCGAGCAGGGCGGGGCCGGTCCGGTCGCTCCACGGCGCCTTCCGCGCGTAGCCGGGGAAACGGACCATCGTCGCGTGATCCTTGGCCACGTAGTCCTTCATCATGAAGGGCCCGGTACCCACCGGGCGCGTGTGGACCCCATCGCCGCTCTCCCGCACCGCCTTCGGCGAGACGATCGAGAGGACCCCGGAGGCCACCGAGTTCAGGAACGGAGCATAGGGAGTCTCGAAGAGCACCTGCACCGTGAACTCGTCCAGCACCTTCGACGCGGCGTAGCTGCCGAGCGCGGCGCGGGAGCCGCCCGCCTTGAACTTCGGGTCCACGATGCGGTCGAAGTTGAACTTCACCGCGTCGGCGTTGAACGGGGTGCCGTCGTGGAACTTCACGTCGCGGCGCAGTTTGAAAGTCACGCCGCGGCCGTCGCGCGCGACGGTCCAGGACTCGGCGAGCCACGGCACGAGCTTGCCGTCGGGACCGCGGTAGAGCAGGTTCTCGGCCACCGAGGCGATGACCTGGTAGGTGACCGCGGAGGGCGAGGCGTGCGGGTCGAGGGTGGGCGGCTCCTGGTCGAGCCCCACCACCAGGGTGCCGCCGCCCTGCGCGCCGGCGGCGCGGATGGGGAGGACTCCGGGAGCCATCGGGGCCAGCGCGACGAGGACGAGGGTCAGCCACTTCCAGGATTGCACAGGACGCATCGCTCTCCTCCTCCGGGCGCCGGGGCACCGCACGCTTCCGCTCTCGACCGAGGGCCCATCCTGCGTCAGCCATCCGCCCCGCGTCAAGGCGAAGCGAAGCGCCGGCCGCGCGCTTGACTTGTCGCGCGGCGCTGCCGATACTCGCCGCAGCATGAGCGCCGACGTCGTGCTCCGCGGGGTGCGTCCGATGGCGGCGGGCGGGCCGGTGGACGTGCTGGTCCGCGGCGGGGTCATCGAGCGCGTGGCGCCCGGCGTCGTGCCGCCGCCCGGCGCGTCGGTCGTCGATGGCCGGAACGGCATCCTCCTCCCCGGCCTGGTCGACGCGCACATGCACCTCGACAAGACCTTCTGGGGCCTGCCGTGGCGGGCGCACGAGGCGGGGCCCACCACGCGCGAGCGCATCGAGAACGAGCGGCGGCTGCGTAGGGAGCTGGCGCTGCCCGCGGACGAGCAGGCCGAGGGGCTGGCGCGCCAGGCGATGAGCCGCGGGACGCTGCACATCCGCAGCCACGTGGACGTCGACACCGAGGTCGGCCTGCGCAACTTCGAAGGCGTCATGACCGCGCGCAGCCGCCTCCGGGACCTCGTCTCCATCCAGGTGGTCGCGTTTCCCCAGAGCGGGGTCGTCACCCGCCCCGGCACCGCGGAGCTGCTGGAGCAGGCGGTGAAGGACGGCGCCGAGCTGATCGGCGGCGTCGATCCCACCGGCATCGACGGCGACGCGGCGGGACAGCTCGACGTGGTCTTCGGCATCGCGGGACGGCACGGCGCGGGCGTCGACATCCACCTCCACGACGGCGGAGCGGAAGGCGCGGCGCAGATCCGCATGATCGCGGAGCGCACCCGGGCGCTCGGGCTCGCGGGCAAGGTGGCGGTGAGCCACGCCTTCTGCCTGGGCATGGTCGACGAGCGCCTACTCGAGGGCCTGGTGGCCCTGCTCCGGGAGCAGCGCATCGCGATCATGACCACCGCGCCGGGCGACCGCCCGACCCCGCCGGTGCGCCGCCTCCGCGAGGCGGGGGTCACGGTCGGCGCGGGCTCGGACGGCGTGCGCGACGCGTGGACGCCGCTCGGCAACGCGGACATGCTGGAGCGCGCGATGCTGGTCGCCTACCGCAACGGCTTCCGCGCCGATCCCCTGCTGCACGACGCGCTCGACATCGCCACCCGCGGCAACGCGGGCGTGCTGGGCCTCGCGGGCTATGGCCTCGAGGTCGGCTGCCGCGCCGATCTGGTCGTGGTACCGGGCGAGACCCTCGGCGAGATCGTGGCCATGCGACCGCCCCGCGCGCTCGTGATCAGCGGGGGCCGCGTGGTCGCCCGGGACGGCCAGTGCGTCGCCTGACCCCACATGTCACCGCAACCGTCGCCACCCTCTTTCTCCTAGGAGCCAGCCCGACCATGTCACCAGTCTCCCCCGCGATCCGCACCGACTTCGCGCCGACCGGCACCATGCGGGTCGGCATCAACCACGGCAACCTGGTCCTCGCCCAGAAGAACCCCACCACCGGCGAGGTGAAGGGCGTCGCGGTCGACATGGCCCACGAGCTGGGGCGCCGGCTCGGCGTGCCGGTCGAGCTGGTCCAGTACACCTCGGCCGGCCAGATGACCGACGCGCTCGCCACCGGCGCGTGGGACGTGGCCTTCCTCGCCCGGGAACCGGGCCGGGCGGGCGAGATCGGCTTCACCGCTCCGCATCTCCTGATCGAGGGCACCTACCTGGTGCCGGCCGGATCGCCCTACGCGCGCGTGCCCGACGTGGACCGCGACGGCGTGCGCATCGCGGTCTCCGAGAAGAGCGCCTACGATCACTTCCTCACCCGCAACATCAAGCACGCCAAGCTGGTGCGCGGGGCCGGCAACAGCGCGGGGCTCGGGCTGCTGCAGGCGGGTCAGGCCGACGTGATCGCCGGGGTGCGCCAGCTCCTCCTGATGGACCAGGCCAAGCTCCCGGGCTCGAAGGTGCTCGAAGACCGCTTCATGGTGATCGAGCAGGCGATGGGGATGCCGCGGGGGCGCGACGCGGGCCTGCAGTACGCGAAGGAGTTCATCGAGGACGTGAAGGCGTCCGGGTTCGTGGCCCGGTCGCTCGAGAAGTCTGGGGTACGCGGCGTGCCGGTGGCGCCCCCCGAGAAGCCCTGAGCGCGGCGTCCGCTCAGGGGAGCGGGACGATGGCGTAGAAGCGGGGCCCGCTCCCGATCGAGCGGGTGACGTGGCCTCGCCCGGTGAGGTCCTCGGCCAGCAGCACGTCGCCCGGCCCGACGCGAACCACGGTGCCGTCGCCGACCTGGATCTCCGCTTCCCCGGAGAGCGTGATCGAGTACTGTCGGCGCGGGGCGCAGTGCCAGTCCAGCACGTAGCCCGGCGGCGAGACCCGGAACACGATGCCCGCGGCGGGCTGCAGCGCGGTGCCCTCCCCGTGGGCGCCCTCGGTGTCGGTGAAGGGCTTCATGGCGAGCGGCATCTCCTCGACGTGGGACTCGCCGTCCTTCCCGCTGTAGACCCGCCAGATCGTGGGCATGGCTCCCTCTCAGAACTGCACGCGCCGGAGCACCGCTCGCGGCAGCGCGCGGATGAGCAGCATGACGAAGCGCCACACGCCCGGGGCGTAGACGTCGTGACGGCCCGCGTCCATCGCGGCCAGCACGCGGCGGGCCACCGCGTCGGGCTCGCCCGCGAAGGGCGGCACCGGCAGCCCCGCGGTCATCGCGGTCCGGACGAAGCCGGGCTTCACGCAGAGCGTGCGCACCCCGCGGTCGCGGTAGGCCAGGTCGAGCCCGTCGAGGAACACCGCGAGCCCCGCCTTCGACGCCCCGTAAAGATAGTTGCCGCGCCGGGCGCGGTCGCCCGCCACGCTGCCGAAGGCGCAGATGAGCCCGCCGCCCCGCGCGGCCAGCCGCTCGGCCGCCTGCTGGCAGAGCAACACGGTCCCGGTGAAGTTGGCCTGGAGCAGGGCGGAGAGGCGCCCCGGATCGGCGGCCAGCTCGTCCTGGCGCGCGAAGAGGCCGCCGGTGACCACGAGCGCGTCGGTGCGCGAGAGCGAGCGATCTGCCGCGTCGAGCGCCGCCGCGAAGCCGGCGGGCTCGCCCAGGTCGAGCCGCGCCTGGCCCACCGGCAGGGGCGCGCCCCGGGCCTCCAGATCGCGCGCGGAGCGGGCCAGCTCGGCCTCGTCGCGGCCCAGCAGGAAGAGCGCGTCGCCGCGCTCGGCGAGCCGGCGGGCGAGCGCGCGCCCCATGCCGCGGGTGGCGCCGACGATCGCGACCTTCATGCGGGCGCGTCCCCGAAGAGTCGCACCGACTGGGCGGAGCGGAAGCGGTGCCCCGGGTCCCAGCGCTCCCGCACCGCCCGCCACTCGGCCAGGCGGGGCATCATCCGCGCGAAGTCCTCGGCGCGCGTCACCGCGTCCTTGGCGAGGTAGACCCGCCCGCCGTGCTCGATCACCGTCGCGTTCAGGTCGTGGACCAGCGCCTCGGTCACCGCGCCGCGGTTGGGCAGGTCGAGCGCGAGCGTCGTGCCCTCCATGGGAAACGACAGGTAGGCGTCGGAGGCGGGGCCGCAGTCCTTGATCACGGCCAGGAACGAGGCGGCCCCCGCCACCCCGAGGCGCTCGAGCAGGGCCGCCACCGGCCGGGGCCCCGCCGCGCGCGGCAGGACGCACTGGTACTGGAGGAAGCCCCGGCGGCCGTACAGGCGGTTCCACTGCCCGACCGCGTCGAGCGGGTAGAAGAACGCATCGTAGGAGACTACGCGGCGCCGGAGCGCGGTCCCGTGGCTCCACGCGTAGAGCCGATTGAACCAGCGCACGAAGACCGGGTTCAGCAGCCACTCCGGCGCGTCGAACGGCACCCGGAGCGGCATCGCGCGGCGGGCCCGGCGGGTGCCGGCCTCGACCTGGGTCGCGTGGCGGCCGCGCATGAGGATGCCCCGCCCGAGGTCCGCGCCCCGGGCGAGGCAATCGATCCAGCCCACCGTGTAGGGCCAGTGGGTCGCGCTCAGCCGCAGGCCCTCCAGCATCGCGTCGAGGCTCGCCATCCCCTGAGTCTCCAGCACGATCCACGGGCTCTCCACCCGTCGCAGCCGCAGGGTGACGTCCACGATGAGGCCGGTGAGCCCCATGCCACCGAGCGTGGCCAGGAACAGCTCGCGCTCCCGGTCGGGCCCGCACTCGACGAGGCGCCGGTCCGCGGTGCAGAGCGTGACGTGGTCGACGAAGCTCCCGAACGAGCCGTCGCGGTGATGGTTCTTGCCGTGGACGTCGCACGCCACGCACGCGCCGACGGTGACGAACTTGGTGCCCGGCGTGACCGGCGGGAACCACCCGCGCGGCACGAAGACGCGCAGGATCTCGGCCAGGCTCAGGCCCGCCTCGCAGTGCAGGCGCCCGGTCGCGGGCTCGAAGGAGTGGATGCGATCGGCGCGGGTGGTCTCGAGCACGAGCCCGCCCGGGCGCGAGGGCAGCGCCGCGTCGCCGTAGGCGCGACCGAGCCCGCGGGGTACCAGGGGCTCGGCGCCCGCGGGCAGCGCCAGGCGCTCCGGGCGCTCCACCCGGCCGCGCCCCACCGGATGGCGCCCCCAGCCCGCGACCTCTTCCTCCCCGGGCTCCACGCTCAGCGACTCCACCCGGCGATCCACGCGGGCCCCCACTCCGGCCCGTAGATGATCACGAGCAGCGCGATCATCCAGAGCACGGTGTTGACCAGCAGCGCGCGATCGTTGAGCAGGAGGTCGGAGGGATTGCCGCCCATCTCCCGGCGGTAGAGCAGGTAGAGGTAGCGGAAGATGCCGTAGAGGACGAACGGCAGGGTGACCGGGAGCAGGCGGGTGTGGAACTTGCCTACCGTCTCGGGCGACATGGTGTAGAGCGCATACGCGGTGACGGTGGAGGCGGTCACCACCGCCACCATCTGGTCGAGGAAGCCCTCGCTGTACTCGGCCAGGATCGGCCGATGGGCCGCCGCGTCCCCTTTCAAGGTCCGGTACTCGTGGCGGCGCTTGCCAAGGGCCAGGAACAGCGCGATCAGGATCGTGCAGATCACCAGCCAGCCCGAGATCTCGACCCCGATCGCGGCGGCCCCCGCCACCGCGCGCAGCACGAAGCCGGCGGCCACCGTGAGCACGTCGAGGATCACCATGTGCTTGAGCCAGACCGAGTAGGCGGTGAGCAGCCCCGCGTAGGCGGTGGCCACCACCCCGAAGGGCACCGAGAGGAAGAAGGCGGCGGTCAGGCTGCCCGCCAGCAGCAGGACCCCCAGCCCCGCGGCCGCGGGCAGCGAGAGCGCGCCGCGCGCGATCGGGCGATAGCGCTTGGTCGGGTGCAGGCGGTCCTTCTCGACGTCGGCCAGGTCGTTGAAGACGTAGATCGCGCCGGAGAGCGCGCAGAAGATCACGAAGGCGCCCAGGGCGGGCCAGACCAGCGGGGTGAACAGGCTCTGCGAGAAGATCAGGCCCGCGAAGACGAAGAGGTTCTTGACCCACTGCCGGGGCCGCAGCGCGGCGAGGACGGCGACGAGGGTGCTCACGACCGCTCGGCGGGACCGGTCAGAGACGGACCACGTGCGGGAACTCGCCGAGGGCGCCGGTGGCGTTGCGGGTGTCCACCACGAGCCGCGCGTCGGAGACCAGGCGCTTCGGCTCGAACTCCGCGTGGGCGGTCAGCAGCAGCACCAGGTCGTAGGCGCCGAGGTCCGCCTGCTCCCACGCCACCGCCTCGAGCCGGTGCGCGCGGATATCGCCGACCGCCGCCTTGTCTACCACCCCCACCGTCGCGGCGTGCGTCGTCAGGCGCTCCTCGAGCCGGGACCCGAGTGCGCCGAGCGCCGTCACCTCACATCACCTCGGCGACCGACCGCTTCACCGCCTCCACCACCTCGGCCACCTCGAGGTCGGTCAGCTCGGGGAAGCAGGGCAGGCAGAGCACCTCCGCGGCGGCCTGCGTCGCCACCGGGAACTCGCGATCCGCGTTGGGCCGCGAGAAGACCGGCTGGGCCGGGATCGTGCTCGGATAGTGGATCGAGGTCCCGACGCCGCGCGCGGCCAGGGCCGCCGCGAGCGCCTCCCGCTTGGCGGAGCGCACCGTGTACTGGTGGTAGATGTGGTGGGCGGGCGCCTGCTCGATCGGCAGCCCGAGGGGCAGGCCGGCCAGCGCGGCCGAGTAGTGGGCCGCGATGGCGCGCCGGCGCTCGTTCCACTGCGGGAGCCGCCTGAGCTTGACCCGCAGCAGCGCGGCCTGCAGCTCGTCGAGGCGGCTGCAGCCGCCCAGCTCGACGTGGGTGTAGCGGCGGGGCGCGCCGTGATCGCGGAGCAGCCGCACCCGCTCGGCCACGTCGTCGCGCGTGGTCAGCACCATGCCGCCGTCGCCGCAGCCGCCCAGGTTCTTGGTGGGATAGAAGGAGAGGATCGACACGTCGCCCCACGCGGCCACCGGCCGGCCGCCGTAGGCCGCGCCCACCGCCTGCGCCGCGTCGCCCACCACCGCCAGGCCGTGGGCCCGCGCGAGGTCGCAGATCGCGTCCATCTTGGCGGGCTGACCGTAGAGGTGCACCGGAACGATGGCCCGCGTCCGCGGGGTGATCGCCCGCTCCACCCGTGCCGGATCGAGATTGTAGGTGCCGGGATCCACGTCCACGAAGACCGGGGTCGCTCCCGCCATCACGATGGTGGTGCCGGAGGCCACGAAGGAGAACGCGGAGGTGATGACCTCGTCGCCCGGCACGACCCCCACCGCCTTGAGCGCCAGCAGCAGCGCGTCGGTGCCGGAGCCGGTCCCGACCCCGAGGCGCGCGCCGCACAAGGCGGCCAGCTCTCGCTCGAGGGTCTGGCCCTCGGGGCCGAGGACGAAGCGGCAGGAGTCCAGTACCCCGGTGGCCGCCGCGAGCAGCTCGGCACGCAGAGCCTGATGCTGCCGGGCGAGATCGATCGCCGGGATCATCAGAAGCCCGCTCGACCGAGACCGATGCTGCGTCCGAGCTCCAGGTTTGTTCTCGTCATGGTTGTGATGGATGTTCTCCGTCACGATGGATCAGCCGTCGGACGTCGGGCCGCAGATACCGGACCCGATTCCTACTCGTCGACGCGCGGGTTCCGAACGAGAAGCGCGGAGAGACGACGCCCACGTCCGCGACGGACTCGCACAGCCCGAGATCGTAGGCATTGTAGCGCGCATCCATGTGAAACTTGATCCTTTGATTCGGCTGGACGCCCGCGAAGAAGGGCATCCACGACCATACCGACACGCCCTTATCCGCTCCGCGGAGAGGTGGTAGTACGGTGCGGTCGCCGCGGAGTCGTTGTAGACCAAACCCGGTGCCGGTCTTCAGATCGTGGTCGATGCGCTCCACGACCAGCCGGTCCGGTCCGTCGTAGAAGACCGCTTGGGCTAGGCCACCGCCTGACCGGGTCGCGGTTCACCTCGACCCGGTCCGCCAGGAGCTGGCCCCATGCTAGCTGCGGGCCCCCGCGGTGAAAAGGACATCCTGGCCGTCGCCGGCGGCGGCCAGGACGTCGCCGATCAGCGAGAGCGAGCCGGCTACGCACACGAGCCCGCCGGCCGCCGCGGCGGTGGCCCGCGCGAGCGCCTCCGACGGGGACGACGCCACCTCCACGCGCAGGTCCGCGGGCAGGAGCGCGCGGAGCGACGCCGGGGCGGCGGCCCGCGGGTTCCCGAATGCGGTCAGCACGACGCCGGCCGCCAGGGGGGACAGCGCGCCGAGGATCCCGGCCGCGTCCTTGTCCGCGAGGATCCCGATCACGAAGGTCACCGGTTGGCCGGGGAAGTAGGCGCGCAGCGACGCGGCCAGGGCCCGCGCGCCGGCCGGATTGTGCGCGCCGTCCAGGATCACGACCGGGTCGCGACGGAAGACCTGGAAGCGCCCCGGCCAGCGCGCGCCGCGGAGCCCCGCCCGGATCGCGGGCTCGTCGGCCCCCAGCGCGCGCGCCGCCGCGGCCGCCAGCAGCGCGTTGCCCGGCTGGAAGACGCCCAGGAGCCCGCACGCCACGTCGGCCAGGTGCCAGTCCGGACCGGCGAGGTCGAGCCGCTGGGCCTCGAGGGTGGAGCCCCGCGGGGTCACGTGCAGCTCGTGGCCTTCGCGCACGAGCGGCACGCCGACCCGGGCGGCCCGCTCCTCGAGGACCCGGGCCGCCTCCGGGTCCTGTCGGGCCGAGAACGCCGCCCCGCTCCGGATGATGGCCGCCTTCTCGCCCGCGATGGCGGTCAGGGTGTCGCCCAGCTCGAGCTGGTGGTCGTAGTCGATGGGGCCGAGCACCACCACCTCCGGTCGGCCCACCGTGGTGGCGTCGAGCCGGCCGCCCAGCCCCACCTCGAGCACCGCCACGTCGACGCGCGAGCGGCAGAAGTGGTCGAGGGCGAGCGCGGTGCCGGCCTCGAAGACGGTGACGTCGAGCCGCGCGATCAGCGTGCCGAGCGCGTCCACCCCGTCCACGAAGTCGGCCTCCGAGATGGGACGGCCGTCGACCCGGATGCGCTCGCGGTAGTGCCGCAGATGCGGCGAGGTGTAGAGGCCGACGCGACGCCCCGCGGCCTGGAGGATGGCGGCCAGCATGGCCGAGATGGAGCCCTTGCCGTTGGTGCCGCCGACCTGGGCGATGGTGAAGGCCTGCTCCGGCCGGCCGATGGCGTCGAGCAACGCCTCGATGCGCTCGAGGCCGGGGCGCATGCCGACCCGCTCCCCGCCGCGGAGGCCGAGGATCCGGGCCACGGCCTCCGGATAGGTCATGGGGCGGGCGCGGGGTCGCGTCCGCCGAAGAAGGCGAGGATCCTCCGGAGCGTGGCCCGCAGCTCCCGCCGCTCCACGACCAGGTCGAGCTGGCCGTGCTCGAGCAGGAACTCCGAGCGTTGGAAGCCGTCGGGCAGCGGCTGCCGGATCGTCTCCGCGATGACGCGGGGTCCCGCGAAGCCGATGAGGGCACGGGGCTCGGCCAGGATCAGGTCTCCCAGCATCGCGAAGCTCGCGGTGACGCCGCCGGTGGTGGGATCGGTGAGCAGCGAGATGTAGGGCACCCGCTCGGCGGCCAGGCGCGCGAGCGCGGCGGAGGTCTTGGCCATCTGCATGAGGGAGAGGATGCCTTCCTGCATCCGCGCTCCGCCGGAGGCGGAGACGATCAGGAGCGGCACGCGCTTCTGCAGCGCGAGCTCGATGGTGCGCGTGAGCTTCTCGCCGACCACCGAGGCCATGCTGCCGCCCAGGAACGCGAACTCGAAGACCGCGAGCGCGAGCGGGTAGCCGCCGATCCGGGCGGTTCCGGTGAGCACCGCCTCCTCCATCGAGGACTTGGCCCGCGCCGCCTTGAGCCGGTCCGAGTAGCGCTTGGTGTCCTTGAAGCCGAGCGGATCCTTCGAGCGCAGGCCTCCCTCACGCTCCTCGAAGGAGCCCTCGTCGACGATCGAGGCGATGCGCTCGCGGGCCGAGATGCGGAAGGGGTAGCCGCACTTGGGGCACACGCGGCCCGCGCGCTCGACCTCCGCGCGGTAGACGATCTCGCGGCAGGAGTCGCACTTGACCCACAGGCCCTCGGCGATCACGACCTTCTTCGGCCGGTCCTCGTCGCCGTCCTCCTTCTTCTTCCAGAACCAGGCCACGCGCTAGCTCCCGCCCCGCAGCGGAGCCTTCAGCCCCGCGATGAAGTCGCCCACCCGGTTCAGAAGCTCGGCCGAGCTCGCGTGCCGCTCCACCAGCCGCACGATCGCCGAGCCCACGACGACTCCGTCGGCCAGCTGGCCCACCAGCGCCGCTTGCTCCGGCGTGCCGATGCCGAAGCCCACGCACACCGGCTTGGTGGTGATCGCGCGCAGGGCGCGGAGCTGCTGGGCCAGCTCCTCGGTGGCGAGCGCGGTGCGCTCCCCGGTGACGCCGGTGAGCGAGACCATGTAGACGAAACCCTCGCTCGCCCGCGCGATCTTGCGCATGCGCTCGGGCGTCGAGGTCGGCGCCACCAGGTGGACGAGATCGAGCCCGGCCGCCATCGCCTCGGCCCGCAGGGGCCCCGACTCCTCGGGGGGCAGGTCCGCGACGATCACCCCGTCGATGCCCGCCTCCACCGAGGTCTGGCAGAAGGCCTTGAGCCCGAAGGCCAGGATCGGGTTGTAGTACGTGAGGAAGACGAGCGGCACCGACACCTCGCCCCGCATCTCCCGTACCAGCTCGAGGACCCGCGGCAGGGTGACCCCGGCCGCCAGCGCGCGCTGGGTGGCCCGCTGGATCACCGGTCCGTCCGCGAGCGGATCCGAGAACGGGATGCCGAGCTCGATGACGTCCGCGCCGCGGCGGGCCGCCTCCACCACCAGCTTGCGGGTGAGCGCGAGCGACGGGTCGCCGGCCGTGAAGTAGGCGACGAGGGCCCGCTCGTGGCGGGCGCGGAGCGCCGTGAAGGTGGCGTCGAGGCGCGACGGCGCGCGGCCGGTCGCGGCCTTCACCGGGCGCCTCCGTGGCCGTTGCCCCCGAGCCCGTTGCCCGGCCGGCCGTCGAGGGCTAGGCCGACGGTGTGCACGTCCTTGTCGCCGCGGCCCGACAGGCCCACCACCACCGTCTGCGTCTTCTTCATCCGCGCGGCGGCCTGCATCGCGTGCGCGACCGCGTGGGCGGACTCGAGCGCGGGCATGATGCCCTCGAGCCGCGTGAGGGCCTGGAACCCCTCGAGCGCCTCCGCGTCGGTCACCGAGACGTACTCGAAGCGGCCGGCGTCCTTGTAGTAGGAGTGCTCGGGCCCCACCCCGGGATAGTCGAGCCCGGCCGAGATCGAGTGGGCCTCCGCCACCTGCCCGTCGTCGTTCTGGAGCACGTAGCTCATGCTGCCGTGCAGCACGCCGACCGCGCCCGAGCCGAGCGAGGCGCCGTGCTTGCCGCTCTTGATGCCGTGCCCGCCCGGCTCGACCCCCACGATGCGCACCCCGCGGTCGCCGATGAAGGGCCAGAAGAGGCCGATCGCGTTGGAGCCGCCGCCCACGCAGGCCACCAGGAGATCTGGGAGCCGGCCGGTCGCGCGGCGGGCCTGGACCCGCGTCTCCTCGCCGATCACCCGGTGGAAGTCGCGCACCATCATCGGGTACGGGTGCGGGCCCATCACCGAGCCGAGGAGGTAATAGGTGGTGCGCACGTTGGTGACCCAGTCGCGCAGCGCTTCGTTGACCGCGTCCTTGAGCGTCCTGGAGCCGCTCTCGACCGGGATCACCGTCGCGCCGAGCAGCTTCATGCGGAAGACGTTGAGGGCTTGGCGCTCCACGTCGACGCGCCCCATGTAGACCTGGCACTCGAGGCCGAGCAGGGCCGCCGCGGTGGCGGAGGCCACCCCGTGCTGGCCCGCGCCGGTCTCCGCGATCACGCGTGGCTTGCCCATGCGCTGCGCGAGCAGGGCCTGGCCCAGCACGTTGTTGATCTTGTGGGCGCCGGTGTGGCAGAGATCCTCGCGCTTGAGGTAGATGCGCGCGCCACCCACGTGCCGGGTCAGGCGCTCCGCGAAGTAGAGCGGGGTGGGCCGGCCCGCGTAGGTCGCGAGCAGCTCGCGCAGGCGCCGACGGAAGCGCGCGTCCGCGCGCGCGGCCCGGTAGGCCTTCTCGAGATCGACCAGCGGCTGCATGAGGGTCTCGGGCACGAAGCGGCCGCCGAAGCGACCGAAGTGCCCGCCCGCGTCCGGCAGTGCGGCGGGCCGCACGCGGGTCCCGCTCACGGCTGCTCCGCCGCCGCGCGCGCCTCGGTCACGAACCGTCGGACGCGGACCGGATCCTTGCGGCCCGGACGGGCCTCCACCCCGGAGTTGACGTCCACTCCGTAGGGTCGGACGCGCCGGACCGCGAGGCTCACGTTGTCCGGGGTGAGCCCGGCGGAGAGCAGCACCGGGTGCCGGCGCGCGGCGGCGGCGGCCACGTCCCAGGGAATCGGCGGCCGGGACTCGCCCTCGCTCCATCGCGACGGCGAGTCGAGCAGGAACGCGGCGACGCGGTAGTCGGCCATCCGGGCCAGGTCCGCGGAGCCGGCGACCTTGAGGGTCTTGATCACCGGCAGGCGGTGCTCGAGGAGATCCTCGGGCGCCTCGTCGCCGTGGAACTGCAGCGCGCCGAGCCGGCACTCCTCGGCCACCGCCTTCACCTGCGCGGGCGCGTGGTCCCAGAAGACGCCCACCGGCGTCACGAACGGCGGCAGCGCGGCGATGATGCGGGCGGCCGTCTCCGCGGTCACGCAGCGGGGCGTGTCCGGGACGAAGATGAACCCGAGGGCGTCGGCCCCCGCCTCCGCGCAGAGCCGGGCGTCGTCGAGATTGGTGATGCCGCAGATCTTGATCCTCATCGGAGCGACAGCTCGCGCACCTTCGCAGCCACGTCGTCCGCCCGCAGGAGCGTCTCGCCCACCAGCACCGCGTGGGCTCCGGCCGCCGCCACCTGCGCCACGTCGGCTCCGGTGCGGAGCCCGCTCTCGCTCACCGCGATGGGCCCGGGCGGGATCTGCGGCAGGAGGGCGAGCGACGGGGCGAGGGTCGTGGTCAGAGTCTGCAGATCGCGATTGTTGACCCCGATCACCGGAGCGCCCAGCCGCAGCGCGCGATCCAGCTCGCCCGCGGTGTGCACCTCCACGAGGGTGGCGAGCCCGGCGCCCTTGGCCGCCGCGAGCAGGTCGCGCAGCACCGCGTCCTCGAGCGCGGCCACGATCAGCAGCACCGCGTCCGCGCCCGCCTCGCGGGCCTCCCAGAGCTGGTACTCGTCGACGATGAACTCCTTGCGGAGCACCGGCACCGGGACCGCGCGGCGCACCTGCACCAGGTCGTCGAGGCTCCCGTGGAAGTAGCGCGCGTCGGTCAGCACCGAGACCGCGGCGGCGCCCGCGGCGGCGTAGGTCGCGGCCTGGGCGATCGGGTCGAGATCGGCGCGGAAGAGGCCCTGGGAGGGCGAGGCGCGCTTGACCTCGGCGATCAGGCGAACTCGCGCGCCGGGCCCAGGCCGGAGGGCCGCCTCGAAGTCGCGGGCGGACGCGAGGCCGCGGCAGGCTCCCACCACCGTCGCCATCGGCCGCCGGGCCTTGAGCTCGGCCACCTCGGCGCGCTTGTGGGCGACGATCTCATCCAGGACGCCCATTCGGCTAGTAGTCGCCGCGCAGCCCGGGATTCCGCCCCGCCGTGATGTCGATGCGTGCCATCTGCTCCATCACGTACTCGCGCAGGGTGCGCGGGGGCGGCAGGTCGCGCACGAGCCGGCCGCCCGCGATCAGCGGCTTGAGCAGCGCCTCCGCGGCCCGGCCGTCGGGCCCGACCGGCGCGGGGGCGCCCGCGGGGAGGACGGT
>Ga0257156_1000010_pt1 | contig 24455 bp, 21 predicted proteins | sample NI49A_FD_185989 | JGI IMG/M metagenome (GOLD analysis project Ga0257156, IMG submission 185989) | Soil microbial communities from H.J. Andrews Experimental Forest, Oregon, United States - NI-49-A | ecosystem: Environmental > Terrestrial > Soil > Temperate forest > Bulk soil | place: USA: Oregon... | reverse complement strand
CATCCGGCGCGGTCAGCGGTACGAGGATCTGGTCGACACCGCGGTCGCGCGGCAGGCGATGGCGGAGGCGCCGTGAAGTTCGGCATCGGCTTCTTCCCCGACGGCGGCCCGGACCGCATCTCGGCCCGGCAGTACTTCGAGGAGGCGCTGGCCCTGGCCGAGCGGGCGGACGCCCTCGGCTACGACAGCGTGAAGATGGTCGAGCACCACTTCACGTCCTACGGTGGCTACAGCCCGGACCCGTCCGTGTTCCTGGCCGCGTGCGCCCAGCGGGCGCCGCGCATGCGCATGGTCACCGGCGCGGTCCTGCCCGCCTTCAACCATCCCCTGAAGCTGGCCGGGCAGCTCGCGATGCTCGACGCGCTCTGCGGGGGGCGGCTCGACGTGGGGGTGGCGCGGGCCTTCATGCCCTACGAGTTCGACGGCTTCGGGGTCTCCATGGAGGAGAGCCGGCCGCGTTTCGAGGAGGGAATCCTGGCCCTGCGGCGGCTGTGGACCGAGGAGCGCGTGACGTTCGAGGGGCGCTTCCACCGCTTCCGGGACGTGACGGTGCTGCCGCGCCCGACCCAGCGCCCGCATCCGCCGATCTGGGTGGCGGCGGTGGTGAGCCCGGAGTCGTTCGTGTGGGCGGGGGAGCAGGGTTACCACATGATGGTCGTGCCGTACCTGGGCGAGCATCACGAGCTGGCCGAGAAGCTCCAGCTCTACCGCCGCGCGTACCGGGAGCACGGGTACGAGGCGACCCGCGGCCCCGGCCTAGTCATGATGGTGCTCCATCTCTACGTGGCGCCGACCTCGCGCGAGGCGCGGGAGGAAGGCCGGGCCTACATGGAGCGGTACCTCCACAACTTCCGCGCGTCCGCGCGCGCGTGGACGGGACGGCAGTCGGGGCAGTACAAGGCCTACTCCGGGCTCGAGCAGATGCTGGAGGAGATCACCTACGAGCGGGTGCTCGACGAGACGCGCGCGATCATCGGCGATCCCGCGGACGCGGCGCGGCAGATCGCGTACGTGCGCGACACCTTCGGCGACGTGCACGCGAGCTTCCAGATCAACTTCGGGGTGATGGAGGAGCCGCGCGCGCGGCGAAGCATCGAACTGTTCGCCCGCGAGGTGATGCCGCGCTTCCGGTAGCCGCCGGCTGCCGGTTGGGCCGGGTGGCTAGTGGGTGGGCGGGGTGCCCGGGCGGGCGGTGAGGTCGGCGAAGGGGCCCGCGATGCGCACGATCTCGTTGAGCTGGAAGGCGCCCGAGCGGATGACCGCGACCAGCAGGTCGCCGGCCAGGCCGGCCGCGCGCGTCTCGGCGGTGGCGGGCACGAAGGCCAGGCCCCGCGGCGCGTCGCCGTCGGTGAAGCGCGCGAGGCTGGTGCGCCCCCCGTCCGCGGTGAGCGCGAAGATCTCGCCGCCCTGCCGGTCGGCCACGAAGAGCAGCCCGGCCGGGCCGGCCGCGAGGGCCTGCGCCATCGGCCCCTCGAGGACGAGGCGCGGCTCGCCGCGGGGGCTCACCCGCCAGATCGCGCCGGGGCCCGCCTGCCACGGCGCCTCCGCGGCGCCGTCGCTGCCGACCCACAGGTGGTCCGATTCGTCCACCGCGAGCGCGCGGGGCCGCGCGACCCGCACATTGTCGAGCATGCGCCCGTCGCCGTCGAGGCGCAGCACCACGCCGCGGTCGCGGTCCGCGACGTAGATCTCGCCGGCCGCGCTCGCCGCCGCCCCCTCCGGCTGGACCAGGAGCGGCGCCCGCGCGGGCTCGGGCGGGGTGCCCCCGGCGAGGAAGCTGGTGCGCCCTTCCGCGAGGCGGTAGAGCACCCCCACCCGGCGATCGCGGTCGAAGGTGGTGACGAACAGGTCGCGGCCCGCGCGCCCGGCGCTGACCTGGGCGTTGACCAGCGGCGGGCCGTGGAGGAAGCGGGCCTCGGTCGCAGGTGTGAGGCGCGCGCCGCCCGCCGGGATGCGGTAGAGCGAGGTGAGGTAGTCGAACTCGCCGCCGCTGTAGCGCCGGCCGGTGCGCGCGAGGTAGAGGGCGCCGGTCGGATCGACCGCGAGGGTCGACGTGGAGGGGATGCCGCGGCTGCGCGCGCCGGCATCGCCCCCGAAGCCCTCGCCGGTGACGTAGACGCGGGCGCTGAAGCCCGGCGGGAGCAGGATGTCGGCGTGCGCGGCGGCGGGAGCGAGGACGAGCGCGAGCCCAAGCCCGAGCCCAAGCCCGAGCCCAAGTCCGAGAATGACGAGCCGCCGCGCCCTCCGCCACGCGCCGCGATGATCGATCATGAGCCGAGATCATAGCCTCGGGGAGGAGGCGCGGCAACCGCGGGGACCGGCGGCTCAGGGTGGGTCGGCGACGAGCGCGGAGAGCGCCTCCACCGGGAAGCCGGCGTCGATCCAGGCCGCGAGGCCGCCGCTCAGCGGGTGGACCCAGCGCGCCCCACTCCGCTCGAGCAGGAGCGCCACCCGGGCGCTCGTGGCCTCGTTGGGTCAGGAGCAGTAGAGGACGACTTGGTGGTCGAGCGGGATCTCCGCGCGGCGGCGCTCGATCTCCTCGGCGGGGATCCACCGTGCGCCGGGGATCTTGTACGGGGCCGCGGTGACATCGAGGGCGGAGCGCGTGTCGATCACGATGAGCTCGGGATCGCCCGCGGCCATCCTCCGCTCGAGCTCGGCCGGCTCGATCCGGGCCACCCGCAGGCTGCGGAGGAAGCGCCGGCGCCGCACGAACTTGACCGCGATGTAGCCGACGAGCGCGACGGCGCCGGCGGCCAGGCCCCAGTGGCCGACGCGGGCCCCGAGGGCCAGGATCGGCGTCAGCGCGCTGCTCGAGACGTAGCCGAGGGCGATCCACGTGCCGGCCCAGAGGAGAGCACCCATGGTGTCGAGCACGAGGAACGGCGCGCGCGCGAGGCCGACGATGCCGGCCAGCGGCGGGGCAATGGTGCTGAGCCCCGGCAGGAACTTCGCGACGAGCAGGGCCCAGCGGCCGCGGCTCATGAACAGGTTCTCGGTCCGCCTCACGCACGAGTCCGGCTCGAGCGAGAGGCGACAGATCACGTTGACCACGCGCTTGCCGCGGGCGCGGCCGAGCTCGTACCACACGACGTCGGGTGGCAGGGAGGCGACCAGCGCGGTGGCGAGCCCGGCGAGCGCGCTCATGCGGCCTACCCCCGCGAGCGCGCCCACCCCCAGCAGCAGCGGGACCGCGGGGATCGGCAGGCCGATCTGCTCGGCGAGCACGAAGGCGAAGAGCATGAGGTAGCTGTCCATCGCCCCATGCTATATGGGGGCGGGAGGCTTGCGCCATGGCCAGTGTGATCGTGCGGGGTGGGATCGGCAGTCTGGAGCAGGAGGTGCTCGTGGGTCGGCATCGGCTCACCGCCGACGAGCCGGAGGGTCAGGGCGGCCACGACGCGGGGCCGTCGCCGTACGACTACTTGCTCGCCGCGCTCGGGACCTGCACCTCGATGACCCTCGCCCTCTACGCGCGGCGCAAGGGCTGGCCGGTCGAGGGCATCACGGTGACCCTCGCGCACTCGCGCATCCACGCGACGGACTGCGCCGAATGCGAGACGAAGGATGGCCACATCGATCGGATCGACCGCGAGATCGCGCTGGGGGGGCCGCTCGACGACGAGCAGCGCGCGCGGCTGCTCGAGATCGCCGACCGCTGCCCGGTGCACCGCACCCTGACTTCCGAGGTCAGCATCCGCACCCGCCTGGCCCCGGGGCCGCCGCCGGCCTCTTGACAAGGCCTCCGGGCCGGGTGTACTCATCGGCCCATCCAACGACGCTAGAGGCTGTGTTCTCTCTTCAGCGCGGTGTGCTCGCAACGATGCGGTGCCCAATTCACTTGCAACCCGGGCTCGCTCAAGCGGGCGCCGGGCGGGGGAGGGTGTCATGAAGGAAGACCGCACCACGTTCGAGACCCTCGAAGCGGCCTTCATCGAGGGACGGCTCAGCCGGCGTGAGCTGCTTCGCCGCAGCGCCCTGATCGGGGCCAGCGCCGCCGCCGCGCACCTCCTCGGCTCGCTCGGCCTCGCCCGGTCGGCGCACGCGCAGGGGACCCCCAAGAAGGGCGGCACCCTCGTCATCGCCAAGGAGAGCGAGCTCGACATCCTCGACCCGCACAGTGCGGGCGGATGGGTGACCTGGCGGGTCAGCAAGCAGATGCACGAGGGCCTGATCGACGAGGACCTCACCCAGGCCAACGTGCCCTATCCGAAGCTCGTCCCCAAGCTCGCGACCTCGTGGGACATCTCCAAGGACTCGCTGACCTACACCTTCAAGCTCCGGAAGGGGGTCAAGTTCCACGACGGCACCCCGTTCGACGCGGCGGCGGTGAAGTACAATATCGACCGCTGCGCAGCCAAGGACGCCCCCCAGTTCTACGCGCGGGCCAACGCCTACACCACGTGGATCTGGCAGTTCCTCAAGGAAGTGAAGACCCCCGACGAGGGCACCGTGCAGCTCGTGCTCCGCGAGCCGTACGGGGACTTCCTGCGCCAGCTCGTTCAGGGTGGCGGCGGCGCCGCGGTGTTCATCAGTCCCACCGCGCTCAAGAAGTACGGCAACGAGGGCATCGCCGAGCACCCCACCGGGACCGGCCCGTTCCGCTTCGTGGAGCGCGTGCGCGGCGAGAAGGTGGTGACCGAGCGCAACCCCAACTACTGGGGGACGCAGCCGTACCTCGACCGGATCATCGACCGGCCGATGCCGGAGCCGGCCGCGCGCATGACCGCGCTGCAGGCGGGCGAGGTCGACATGATCTACGTGCCGCACCCGGACGGCATCGCGGAGCTCAAGACCAAGGGCTTCAAGCTCGAGCAGGGACCGGCCCCCCACGTCTGGTACTTCGCCTTCAACCTGAAGGACAAGAACTACCAGGACGTGCGCGTGCGCCGGGCCATCAACATGGCCATCGACCGGGAGGGCATGGCCAAGCAGCTCCTGAAGGGGACCGCGGTCGCCGCGCGCGGGCTGCAGGCGCCGTGCTGCCCGTCCTACGACCCGAACTTCAAGGACTATCCCTACGACCCCGCGCAGGCCAAGAAGCTCCTCGCGGAGGCCGGCTTCCCGAACGGCTTCGAGACGGTGTGGCAGACGTCGGTCGATGGCAGCGGCCAGCTCATCCCGGTGCCGATGGCGGAGTGGATCCAGCGCGACCTCGCCAAGATCGGCATCCGGACGAAGCTTCGCACCTACGAGTGGATCACCTACATCGGCTACTGGATCAAGGGCATGGACGATGCCTCCAACAAGGTCGGCAGCCAGCAGATGAGCTGGGGGATGACGAGCGATTACTGGCTCGACATCGTCACCAACTCCTCCCACATCGCCCCCCCGGGCGGGGCGGGCCAGAACGGCGGCTACTACACCGGCGCCGACGCGATGCTGAACGCGGCGCGCGGCGAGATGGACGAGGGGAAGCGGGCCGCCCTCTACCGGAAGATCAACCAGAAGATCAAGGAAGACGCCCCCGCGGTCCCCATCATCAACGACCTCGCGCCGCTGATGCTGAGCCCCAAGGTGAAGGGCTTCGTCCACGCGCCGGAGGAGTGGTACGACATGACCACGGTCTGGCTCGCGTGAGCCCTCGCGTCGGCCCGGGAGGCGCAGGCCTCCCGGGCTGACCGCTCGCCATGCTCAAGTTCCTCGTCTACCGCGTTGCGACGATCGTGCCCGTCCTCTTCGGGGTGTCGGTCGTGGTGTTCCTGATGATGAAGCTGATCCCGGGCGATCCCGCGGAGGCGATCCTCGGCCCCGCCGCCACCACCGAGAAGATCGAGATGGTCCGGAAGTCGCTCGGGCTGGACCAGCCGTTCTATGTGCAGTACGTGCGCTGGCTGTGGAAGGTGGTCCAGGGCGACTTCGGCACCTCCATCGCGGTCAACGTGCCGGTGGCCCAGCTGGTGTGGCCGAAGTTCTGGAACACGGTGCTGCTCACCGCGGGTAGCCTGGTGATCTGCGTCGTGATCGGCCTCGGGGTGGGCATCGTGTCCGGCACCCGCCAGTACTCGTGGTTCGACCGCATCAGCATGTCCCTGACCCTCATCGTCGCCAACACCCCCGCGTTCTGGCTTGGCCTCATCCTCATGGTGGTGCTGGCCCTCTATCTCGGCTGGTTCCCCGCCACCGGGATGTACTCGATGCGCGCCTCGGAGAAGACCTTCGGCGACCTGATCCACCACATGGTGCTGCCCGCGATCACCACCGCCTCGGTGTCGGCCGCGATCATCGCGCGCCTGGTCCGCTCCTCGTTCCTGGACGTGATCCGGAAGCACTACATCACCGCGCTGCGGGCCAAGGGGCTGTCCGAGCGCGACATCATCCTGCGCCACGGGATGAAGAACGCGATGCCGCCGATCATCAACATCGTGGGCCTCCAGGTCGGCTACCTGATGGGCGGGGCCCTGTTCACCGAGGTGGTCTTCTCGTGGCCTGGCATCGGGCTGCAGATCTACAGCTCGATCGTGGCCCGTGACCTGCCGGTGGTGCAGGCCGCGGTCCTGGTGACCACCTTCGTGTTCGTGCTGGTCAATCTCGGGACCGACGTCGTCGTCGCGGCCCTCGATCCCCGAATCCGTCGGGCCTGAGGAGGCGCGCGATGAGCGTCGTGAATCTGCCCCTGAAGGACGAGCCGGTCGATGGGCGGGCGCTGCCCCTCGACGCCGCCGAGGCTCAGATGTTCCGCCGGCCGTCGGAGTGGCGGATCTTCTGGGAGGCCTTCAGCCGGGACCGCCTGGCGGTGGGCGCCGCGGCGCTGATCGGGCTCGTGTGCCTGATCTCGGCGCTGGCCCCGGTGCTGAGCCCCTACGACCCGACGGTGGGGGACAACGCCCTGCGCCTGGCCCCCATCGGCACGCCGGGGCACCTGCTGGGCCTGGACGGGCAAGGGCGCGACATCCTGAGCCGGCTCATCTGGGGTGGCCAGGTCTCCATCATCATCGCGCTGCTGCCGGTGACGGTGGCGAGCCTCATCAGCGTGCTGCTGGGCCTGGTGGCGGGCTTCTTCGGCGGCAAGGTCGACATGGTGATCATGCGCACCCTCGACGTGTTCTTCGCCTTCCCGGCGGTGCTGCTGGCGGTGGCGATCGCGGGGGTGCTGGGCCCGGGCATGCTCAACGTGATGCTCTCGCTCACCATCGTGCTGATCCCGTACATCTCGCGGGTCGCCTACATGGCCACCGTCACCGTGAAGAGCGAGCTCTTCGTGGACCAGGCGCGGGTCTCGGGGGCGCGCCCGAGCCAGATCCTCTTCCACCACATCCTGCCCAACACGCTCTCCCCGGTGATCGTCTACGGCAGCACCCTGGTGGGCATCTTGATCGTGCTGGGGGCCGGGCTGTCCTTCCTCGGGCTCGGCATCACCCCGCCCCGGCCGGACTGGGGCATCATGTGCTCGGACGGGCGCAACTTCCTCTCGGTGGCGCCCCACGTCTCGGCGGTGCCCGGGATCATGCTGATCCTGGTCGCCATGTCCTTCAACATCGTCGGGGACGGTCTGCGGGACGCGCTCGACCCGAAGCTCCGCAAGTGAGCCCCGCGATGAGCGACGCGCTCCTCGAGGTCGACGACCTCCACACCCACTTCCACCTCAAGAACAAGACGGTGCGGGCGGTGAACGGGGTGTCGTTCGCGATCAAGCGCGGAGAGATCGTCGGGATCGCGGGGGAGTCGGGGGCGGGGAAGAGCGTGGCCTGCCTCTCCATCCTGCGACTCGTCCCGAGCCCCGGACGGATCGAGCGCGGCCGGATCCTCTTCTCCGGCGAGGATCTGCTCACCAAGAGCGACCGGCAGATGCGGGACCTGCGGGGCCAGACCGTCTCGATGGTGTTCGAGGACCCGCTGAACTCCCTGGACCCGGCCTACACGGTCGGCAGCTTGATCGGGGAGGCCCTGATCCTCCACAAGGGCCTGACCAAGCGCGCGGCCCGGACCAAGGCGGGGGAGCTGCTGCGGCTGGTGGGCATCCCGGACCCGGAGCGGCGGCTCGACAACTACGCCCACGAGCTGTCGGGTGGCATGCAGCAGCGGGTGATGATCGCGATCGCGCTCTCCTGCGACCCGGCGCTGCTGATCGCGGACAACCCGACCACCGCGCTCGACGTGACCATCCAGATCCAGATCCTGGATCTCGTGAAGCAGCTCCGCGACCGGCTCGGCATGGGCGTGCTGTGGATCACCCACGACCTCGGCGTGGTGGCCAAGCTCTGCGACCGGGTGGTGATCATGTACGCGGGCGAGGTCATGGAGCAGGGCCGGGTGTACGACGTGCTGAAGCACCCGCGGCATCCCTACACGCGCCGGCTCATCGACGCGCTGCCCAAGCTCGGGCGCCCCGACCAGCGGCTCATGCCGATCGAGGGGCGCCCGCCCGATCCCGCGAACCTGCCCGCCGGATGTCCCTTCGCGCCGCGCTGCCACCGGGCGCGCCCGGAGTGCGAGGCGGGCGACGTGCCGCTCGTCGAGACCGGCGACGGGCGCGCGGTCCGCTGTCTGTTCCCGGAGGCGTGAGATGACGATCGCCGCGCCGCCCGAGCTGCCCAAGCTGCCCAAGCTGCTGGAGGTCCCCATTCTGCTGGAGGTGAAGAATCTGGTGAAGCACTTCCCGGTGCGCCGCGGGTTCTGGGCGAGCGGGCCGCCCGCCGCGGTGCGCGCGGTCGACGGCATCAGCTTCGACATCCGGCGCGGCGAGACGGTCGGGCTGGTGGGCGAGTCCGGCTGCGGCAAGACCACCACCGGGCGGATGATCATGAAGCTGATCGCCCCGACCGCGGGGGAGATCCGCTTCGAGGGCAAGTCGATCGGGGGCATCCCGTTCGAGGAGGAGCGCGCCTACCGCCGCGACGTGCAGATGGTCTTCCAGGATCCGTACTCGTCGCTGAACCCCCGGATGACGGTGGGCTCGATCATCGGCTACCCGATGCGGATCCAGAACGCGTACCCCGGGCCCGCCCGCGACGCCCGCATCCGCGAGCTGCTGGAGCTGGTCGGCCTCTCGCGCTACCAGGCGAGCTGGTACCCGCACGAGTTCAGCGGGGGCGAGCGCCAGCGGGTGGGCATCGCGGCCGCCCTCGCCCTCAACCCCAAGTTCATCTTCTGCGACGAGCCGGTCTCCTCTCTCGACGTCTCGGCCCAGGCGCAGATCCTGAACCTCCTGAAGGACGTCCGCCGCGAGTTCAATCTCACCATCCTGATCGTGACCCACAACCTGAGCGTGGTGGAGTACCTGAGCGATCGAGTGGTGGTGATGTACCTCGGGAAGATCGTCGAGGTGGCCAGCACCGCCGACCTCTACCGCGAGACCCTGCACCCCTACAGCAAGGCCCTGGTCTCCGCGATCCCCACCCCGGATCCCGACGTGGAGCGCGAGCGGGAGCAGATCATCCTGAGAGGGGAGATCCCGAGCCCGCTCAATCCGCCCACCGGGTGCCGCTTCCACACCCGATGTCAGGCCTACATCGGCGACGTCTGCCGAGACGTCGAGCCGGAGCTGCGCGAGGTGCGCCCCGGCCACTTCACCGCCTGTCACCTCTACTCCGGGCTCACCGCGGCGCCGGCCGCGCCCGGGGCGTCCCGCGCCGCCGGCCAGCTCGTCTAGCGTCAAGGAGGACACCATGCCGGTCTCACTGCCCACTCCCGACCAGCTCAAGCGGATCGCCGAGAAGATGAACCTCTCGCTGACCGAGGCGGACGTCGCCTCGTTCCTGGCCCTGATGAAGCCGAGCATCGACGGCTACAACGTCGTCGATCAGCTCCCGGACAACCTGCCGCCGGTGAAGTACCCGCGCACCCCGGGCTACCGGCCCCAGCCCGCCGAGAACAAGCACAACGCCTGGTACTACAAGTCGCGGATCGAGGGCGCGCCGCAGGGCAAGCTCAAGGGCAAACGGGTCGTGATCAAGGACAACGTCATGGTGGCCGGGGTGCCGATGATGAACGGGGCCTCGACTCTCGAAGGCTACACCCCGGAGGTGGACGCGACGGTGGTGACCCGCATCCTGGACGCGGGCGGCACCATCCTCGGCAAGGCCCACTGCGAGTACTACTGCCTCTCCGGCGGCAGCCACACCAACGCGACCGGCCCGGTGCACAATCCCCACAAGATGGGCTACTCCGCGGGCGGATCGTCGTCGGGCAGCGCGGTGCTGGTCGCGCTGGGCGAGGCCGAGATGGCGATCGGGGGCGACCAGGGCGGGTCGATCCGGATGCCCGCGTCCTTCTGCGGCATCTACGGGATGAAGCCGACCCACGGGCTCGTGCCCTACACCGGCATCATGCCGATCGAGATCTACGTCGACCACACCGGCCCGATGACCGCCACCGTGGCCGATAACGCGCTGCTGCTCGAGGTCATCGCGGGGCCCGACGGCTACGACCCGCGCCAGTTCGCGCCGAAGGTGCACCCCTACACGCAGCGGCTGGGCGGCGGAGCGGGCGGGCTGCGCATCGGGGTGGTGAAGGAAGGCTTCGGGCATCCGCAGTCGGAGGCGGTGGTCGACGCCAAGGTGCGGCAGGCCGCCGACCTGTTCAAGCGCCTCGGGGCCACCGTCACCGACGTCTCGATCCCGGAGCACCTGCTCGCCGGCGCCCTGTGGCTGCCGATCGGGGTCGAGGGACTCACCCAGACCATGATGTGGGGCGACGGCTACGGGCTGAGCCGGCAGGACCTCTACGTGACCAGCCTGATGGATCACCAGCGCGGCTGGCGCCAGCGAGCCGACGAGATGTCCGAGACCACCAAGCTCTTCACGATGCTCGGCACCTACATCCACGAGCATCACGGCTCGCGCTACTACGGCAAGGCGATGAACATCACCCGGCGCCTCACCGCCGCCTACGACGCGGCGCTGGCCGACTGCGACCTCCTGCTGATGCCGACCACCCCGATGAAGGCGCCGCCGATGCCGGGGCCGGGGGCGTCGCGGGAGGAGTACGTCGGGCGGGCGCTCGACATGATCACGAACACCGCGCCCTTCGACATCAGCCACCATCCGGCGATGGCGATCCCGTGCGGCATGGCCGACGGGCTGCCGGTCAGCGTGATGCTGGTGGGCAAGCACTGGGACGAGCCGACGATCTACCGCGCGGCGCATGCCTTCGAGCAGGCCGGCGACTGGAAGGCAATGTAGTCAGGCCCTACACCATCACTCGGGAGGAGACACCATGACTCGACGTGTACTCGTGGCGGCAATCGCCCTCATCGCCCTGGTGACGATGCTCGCCGGCCTGCCCGGAGGCCTGACCGCGCAGGGCAAGGTCGCGAAGATCGGGCTCTCGCTGCCGCTGACCGGGGCGGACGCCGACGGCGCGGACGCCATCCTCAAGGGCGCCCAGATGGCGATCGCCGAGATCAACGCCAAGGGCGGCGCGGGGGGCTACAAGCTCGAGGCGGTGGTCTTCGACAGCGCCACCCCGGCGGCGGGCCAGTACGATCCGGCCCAGGCGGCCACCAACTACAAGAAGTTCATCGCGGACGCCCTCGTGCTCGCCGCGGTCGGGCCCAACATGAGCGGGGAGGGCAAGGCGATCTCGCCGATCCTGTCCGAGGCCGACATGGCCACGATCACCCCCAGCTCCACCAACCCCGACATCACCGATCCCAAGTTCCAGTCCCAGTACCGGCCCAAGGGCAAGGCGGTGTACTTCCGCACCGTGACCACCGACGCCTACCAGGGCCCGAACATGGCCAACTACCTCTTCCACGCCCAGAAGGTGAAGAGCGTCTTCGTCCTCGACGACGGCGGGGCCTTCGGGGTGGGCATCGCGGACAGCTTCCAGAAGCGGGCCACCGATCTCGGGGTGAAGATCCTCGGCCGCGACCGGCTCGATCCCAAGGAAGCGGACTACAAGACCATCCTCACCAAGATCAAGGGCCTGAACCCGGACGCGCTCTACTACGGCGGGGTCATGCAGGCCGCGGCCAAGCTCGCGACCCAGGGCTTCGAGGTGATGCCCCGGGTGATCAAGGCGGGCTCGGACGGGGTCTACGACCTCTCGTGGCCGAAGCAGTCGGGCAAGGAGTCGGTCGAGGGCTGGTTCTGCTCGCAGGCCTCGCCGGAGCTGGTGACCTCCCAGAAGCTCGAGGCGTGGGTGACGAAGTTCAAGAACGAGATGAAGCGCGAGCCCACCAACTACGCGATCACGTCCTACAACGCGGTGCTGGTGATCGCGGACGCGGTCGGGCGCACCGCCTCCGCCAACAAGCCGATCACCCGCAGCAACCTGCGGGACGCGATCCAGGCCACCAAGATGTCCTCGATCCAGGGGCCGATCGCCTTCGACGCCAACGGCGACATCCTGACCCGGACCGTCTCGATCTACCAGTGGCGGGACGGCGAGATCAAGTACGTCGGCGTGGCGCCCGAGAAGTAGGCGGAAGCCCGCGGGAGAGAGCCCCGGGCCCGGCGCCCTCGCGCCGGGCCGGGGCGCCTCTCGCCTGACATGATGGACGTCGTCCTGCAGCAGGTGGTCAACGGGCTCGCGCTCGGCATGATGTACGCCCTGCTCGCGCTCGGCTTCACCATGGTCTACGGCATCATCGAGCTGATCAACTTCTCCCACTTCAGCGTCTTCATGACCGGGACCTTCGTGGGGCTCACCGTCCTGAACCTCATGGGCGTCACCGCGGTGTCCCGGGCGCTGACCGGCTGGACCCTGGTGGCCACCCTGATCGTCCTCTTCCTCGTCACCATGGTCATCACCGGCCTGCTCGGGATGGCGATCGAGCGGCTCTGTCTCCGCCCGCTGCGCAACGTCTCCGGGACCGCCCCGATGATCACCACCATCGGGGTCGCCTTCGTTCTCATCAACGTCATGCTGCTGACCTTCGGGCCGCAGGCGCAGCGCTTCCCGTCGCTCCTGCCGAACTGGCGCTGGCCGCTCTACGGCACCGCCGAGATCACCTTCAAGCAGCTCGTGCTGTTCGCGGTGGGGCTCGTGCTCATGGTGATCCTCTCCCACCTGGTCAAGCGGACCACGCTCGGCAAGGCGATGCGCGCCACCGCGCAGGACGCCGACGCGGCCCGCATGATGGGCATCGACGTGGACCGGGTGGTGGTGCTCACGTTCTTCCTGGGCTCGGCGCTGGCCGGGGCGGGGAGCCTCTTCTTCGGTCTCTACTACGGCTTCACCGGGTACTACATCGGCTACACCACCGGGCTGCGCGCCTTCACCTCGGCGGTGCTCGGGGGCATCGGGAGCATCCCGGGCGCGGTGCTGGGCGGCCTCTGCATCGGGCTCACCCAGTCCCTCGGGGGCCAGCTCCTGGGCGTGAAGTGGACCGACGTGATGATCTTCTCGATCCTGATCTTCGTGATGGTCCTCCGCCCGAGCGGCCTGCTCGGCGTGCGCGCGCCGCAGAAGGCATGATCGCGCTCGTGGGGCGGCTCGGCGCGCGCCTGGGGGTGGAGCGCTGGCGCGCGCTGCCGATCGCCCGGCGGCGGCAGATCCTCACCCCGGCGCTGCTCGGCATCGGGCTGCTGTTCCCGGTCCTGAGCGGCAACGCGGGCAACGTGGACGCGGCCGCCAACGCCTTCACCTACGTGCTGCTGGCCCTCGGCCTCAACATCGTGGTGGGCTTCGCGGGCCTGCTCGACCTGGGGTACGCCGCGTTCTTCGCCATCGGCGCCTACGGCTACGGGATCGCCGCCTCCGGCCAGCTCAAGCCCGAGTGGTCGAGCCTCTGGGCGCCGCTCGAGTGGGCCGGGCAGGTGAGCCGGCTCGTGATCCCCGGCCAGCCGGACACCGTGCAGTTCCACGTCGCGTTCTGGCCCATGCTGGCGGTGTCCGCGATCATCTGCGCGATCTTCGGCATGCTCTTCGGCGCGCCCACCCTGCGGCTGCGCGGCGACTACCTCGCGATCGTCACCCTCGGCTTCGGCGAGATCGTGCCGGTGGTGGCGCGCAACTGGGAAGGGCTCACCAACGGGGCCCAGGGGCTGGGCGGCATCCGCACCCCGCGCTGGTTCGGCTACGACTTCGGCTTCTCGCCGTATCCCTACTATTTCCTCGGGCTGGCGCTGGTGGCGGCCGCGGTGTGGATCTCGATCCGGCTGCAGGAGTCGCGGGTCGGTCGGGCCTGGATGGCCATCCGCGAGGACGAGCTGGCCGCGGGGGCGATGGGGGTCAACCACGTCCACTACAAGCTGCTCGCGTTCGCGATGGGCGCGGCGGTGGGCGGGCTCGGCGGCACCTTCTACGTGGCCAAGCTCACCACCGCCACGCCGGACATGTTCACGTTCCCGGTGTCGGTGATGCTGCTGGTCATGGTGGTGCTGGGCGGCCTCGGGTCCATTCGCGGGGTGGTGCTGGCCGCCCTCTTCGTGTCCTTCCTCCAGTCGGTGATCCTGCAGGACCTCACCGAGTACATCCACGCCCTCGGCCGGCTCGTCGGGAGCGCCTTCCTGCAGGGGGTCGAGCTGATCACCTCCCTCGAGCTGATCTTCGGGGTCATCCTGGTGGTGATGATGATCTTCCGGCGCGAGGGCCTGTGGCCGGCGGTACGGCGGGTGTCGGCCCTCACGCGCGAGCAACAGACCGCGGCGCCCACCCGCGGCTCGGTGGTGGATCTGGCGTGGGCGCGCCCGGAGGCGGCGGGCGGGGCGGGCCGGCCCCTGCTCGAGATCGAGGGATTGCGCAAGAGCTTCGGCGGGGTCGCGGCGGCCGACGACATCGCCCTGACCGTCCACGCCGGCGAGCTGGTCAGCGTGATCGGGCCGAACGGCTCCGGCAAGACCACGCTCTTCAACCTGATCACCGGGCTCATCGCGCCGGACGGAGGGAGCATCCGGCTGGAGGGCCGCGAGATCGGCGGGCGGCCGTCCCACGAGATCGTCGCCGCGGGAGTGGGGCGGACCTTCCAGAACATCCGGCTCTTCAACAACCTGAGCGTGATGGAGAACCTCCTGGTCGGCGAGCACGCGCGGCTCGAGGCGGGCGTGCTCGGGGCGATCTTCCGGCCCCCGCGCGTCCAGCAGGAAGAGGCGCAGGCGGTGGAGCGCGCCCTCGAGGGGGTCGCGATCTTCGGCAACCGGCTGCTGCCGCGCATCGACCATCCGGTGTACGGGCTCTCCTACGCCAACCGGCGACGCACCGAGATCGCGCGCGCCATCATGACCCGGCCCAAGGTGCTCCTGCTGGACGAGCCCGCCGCCGGCATGAACCCGGCCGAGACCCTCGAGCTGATGGACCTGATCCGCGGGCTCCGCGGCCTCGGGATCACGATCATCCTGATCGAGCACAAGCTCGACGTGGTCATGGACGTGTCCGACCGGGTGGTGGTGCTCGACCACGGGGTGAAGATCGCGGAGGGCGCGCCGGCCCAGGTCCGGAGCGACGAGCGCGTGATCGAGGCCTACCTGGGCCGCCGGCGGCGCGCCGCGTGAGGACCCCGGGCGGCGTCCTCCTCGACTTCCGCGACGTGCACACCCACTACGGCGCGCTCCACGTGCTGAAGGGGGTGAGCTACGAGATCCGCGAGGGCGAGATCGTCTCGCTGCTCGGGGGCAACGCCTCCGGCAAGTCCACCACCATGAAGACGGTGCTGGGGCTGGTGCGCCCGAGCGAGGGGACGATCAGCTTCCGCGGGCAGCCGATCCACGGGCTGCGCACGAGCGAGATCGTCAAGAGGGGCATCGCCCCGGTGCCGGAAGGCCGGCGGGTGTTTCCGCGCATGAGCATTCTCGAGAACCTCGAGATGGGCCGCTATACCCGCCGGGCCGAGCCGGGCGGGGACGAGGACCTCGACCGGGTCTTCGGCCTCTTCCCGGTGCTGCGGGACCGGCGCCACCAGCTCGCGGGTACCATGTCGGGCGGCGAGCAGCAGATGCTCGCCATCGGCCGCGCCCTGATGACGCGGCCCACGCTGCTCTGCATGGACGAGCCCTCCATGGGGCTGGCCCCGCGCCTGGTGGAGGAGGTCTTCGACATCATCCGCGCGATCAACGAGCAGGGAACCACCATCTTCGTGATCGAGCAGAACGTGAACATGGCCCTCTCGATCGCCGACCGCGGCTACGTGCTGCAGATGGGCGAGGTGGTGCTCACCGGCTCCGCCGCCGAGCTGCTGGAGAGCCCGCTGATCCAGAAGGCCTACCTCGGCAGCGGCGCCTGACCGCGCCCAGGGCCGCCGGCGCCGCCTAGGGCCCGGCGGCGTAGCCTAGGGAATACTCGGCGCCGCGCAGAGCGCGGCCAGCTCCGGCGCGGTCACCTCCACCTCGAACCCCGCCTCCTGACGGTCCCGGTCCGGCCCGAGCTCGGTGAAGCACGCCTCGTCGGCGTAGCGGTGCGGGCCGAGCCGCTGGTAGAGCAGCGCGGTGCGGAACGCGGAGCCGGCGGCGCGGGCCGAGACGCGCAGGTAGCGCACGGCCGGGAGCGCCTCCGCGCCCTGGGCGAGCGCCTCGTGAAGTACCCGGCCGCTCAGCGGGCCCTTGGCCTGCAGCTCGATGCCGAGCACGTGGGCCAGCGTGAGCGCGATGTCGGCGTTGCCGACCGGGGCGGTGTCGACGAAGCCCGGCTTGAAGTCGGGCCCGGCCGCGGCCATGAAGTTGTAGGTGTCGGCGCGGCTGAAGCTGCCGTGCATGCCCTGGCCGTGCTGGAGGTTGCTGTCGGTGATCTCCACCGCGGTCATGTGCCGGTTGCCCGGGTCGGTGGCGAAGCTGCGGAAGTTCAGCACCACCGCCGGCGTCGGCAGCGCGGGCGAGCCCTTGAGGCCGATGGCGCCGAGCGGGAGCGCCCCCGGCACCTCCCCGTAGGCGTCGTCCACGAAGAGCCCGCCGGTGTAGTCCTGGCGGGCCAGGATCGCCACGATCTGCCGCACGAGCGCCGGATCGCGGTCGGGCACGTAGATGAGGTCGGAGCCGCCGTTGGCCGCCACCACGATCTTCGCGTCGGTGGGCGGATCGGTGGGGCCGCCGACGCGACCGGTGCCGCCCAGCAGGCCGTGGCCGGTGGCGGGCCGCGGCCGGGTCGTCGCGGTCGGCTGCTCGATGGTCGGGTCCACGGCCTGGTAGACCCGCCGGCCGTCGACCGTGATCTGGCTGTCGGGGTCGAAGAGCGGCAGCGAGAGCCCGTGGGCCAGATCGATGGCCACGAACCCCGGCGGCAGCGATCCGGCGGTGACCTCCTGGCGGCCGGAGGCGTCGCGATAGGTCCGGCTCGCCGCGTAGCTCCGCGTGAAGCGCCGGCCGGAGCCGTCCAGGTCGCGCTTGCTGATCGTGGAGAAGCCGTGGTCGGCGGTGACGAAGACGTCGGTGCTGGCGGCCAGGTCCGGGTCGCTCTGGACGTAGTCGAGGATCTGCCGGAGGTTGTCGTCCGCGTTGCGGATGGCCGCCCGGGACGTCGGGCCATTGATGCCCGGTACGAGGGAGCCGAGGCTATCTCCCTGGTTGTGCTGGGTTCCGTCCGGATCGCGTGACCAGTAGACGAGGATGAAGCCGGGGCCGTCGGGCGAGGCCGCCCGCTGCTGCCTGAATGTGGGCAGGATCGCGCGGGTGATGGCGTCGGTGAAGTAGCGCTGCTGGGCGACGTTGGCCTCCCGCGTGCCCGGGGTCACGTTGTTCCCCGCCGGCTGCGTCCGGGGAGGAGTCACCAGGGGCAGGCCCGCCACCTGGAGGGCCGCCTGGATCGCCGGCGCGAGCGGCAGGCCGGCGGGTGAGCCGGTGCGGTCGTCGATCACCACGGTGTCGGGCATCGCGAAGGCCCCGTTGACCGGGTTGCCCTGGGTGACGTCCTGGATGAGGGTGGGCCCGAGCTTGCCCACCGCGGCGGTCCGGAAGCCGTGCCGGCGTCCGGCGGCCAGCAGCGCCTCCTCGCCGAGGAAGTTGCCGCCCGGGACGTGGGCGTCGATGTCGCCCAGCACCTGGTTCTCCTCGATGAAGGGGGTGAGCGTGCCGGGGTTCTTGCCGGTGAAGCTCGCGGGCCGGCCGTCGAAGATCGGGAAGCCCGGGAACAGGAAGTTGCTGAAGTCGGCGGTATCCCCCGGATAGTGCCCGGTGGCGATGGCCGCCGCGTTCGGGGTGGTGAAGGTCGGGAACAGCGCGTGGCTGTTCGCGAAGTGGACCCCGCGGGTGCGGAGCACGGTCATGGTCGGCGCGTCGGTCGGGTTCACCGCCTCGGCGCGGAGCCCGTCCATCACCACCACGATGACGTTGCGGCGCGGTCGGCTCTCGCGGCTCTGCGCGGACGATCCGTCGGCGGAGAGGACGCCGGCGCCGCAGATGATGACCGCGCCGAGCAGGAGCGGGAAGAAGCGTCGGCCTCGCATGGGTGTACCTCCGCGCGGGATCGTAGCGGAGCGGGATGACGCCACGATGACCGGCTCGCTACGATTGGATCACGCCGCGGCCACCGGCGCGATGCGGAAGAGGACGTCGCCGCCGGCCTCGCGTGCGGCGTCGAGCCGGAGGCTCCGGTCGTGCGTCGCGAGGGCGCCTCGCCACAGCTCGCTCCACGCCTCGAAGGCCGCCGGGTCGAGCGGCTCGGGGCCGCGGACCAGACGCCAGCCCCGCAGCCGCACCGAGGCGCCGCGGGGCCCGGCCGTGACCTCGACCGCCTCGCCCTGCGCCTCCGCGAGCGCGGCCAGGTAGCGCGCGAACGGCTCGGGCCCGCGGCCGTCGATCTCGAGGAGCCGCGCCGTCTCGTCGTGATACTGCATGCCGATGAGCCGGGCCGCGTGGCCGAGGAGCGCGCGGGTGTCGTCGGGCCGAGCAGCGCGAGGGCGACCGGCAGCGTGGTCCGCACGTACTCCATCGCGTACCGGGCGATCACGGTGTCGAGGCGCTCGGGAGGCCACGCCCCCGGATCGAGCCGGGGCGCGGCGGCGGGGTCGAAGGCGGGCATGCGCTCACCGCGGGCGAAGCGCACGCGCTCGTCGGGGGCGAGGTCGTGGTCGTGCTCCAAGTAGTAGCCCTCGAGCCCGGGGTCGCCGTCCACCGTCTGACCGGTGCAGACGAACCCCAGGCGCGGGTTGCCGAGGGTGACCCCGTTGTGGCCGTGCCAGCCGTGGAGCATGGCCGCGTTCACCCGGCTCGGGATCCCGCAGATCGACGCGCCGTACCAGATCCAGCGGGGCGGCGGGTAGCGCACCCACGCCTTGCGGTCGGACTCCCGCGCGTACTCGGTCTTCACGCCGCCGACCTGGTTGGAGAGGTAGTGGTACTGCGCGCAGGCGACCGCGTGGGGCAGGCGGTCGAGGCCGAGCTTGGCGAGCCCGGGGAGGAACTTCTCGAGGTGCTGGCGCCGGAAGAGCCGGAAGACGAACTCCGCGGCCTGATCCTCGCCCCGTCGCGTGACCAGGGTGAGGACCAGGCCGGTCAGGAGGGCCTGGTAGAGGACCGAGACGGCCCGGTGGCCGGCGGGCAACGGTCAATCGACGAGCGCCGCCTGCACGAGCTGGCGGAAGAGATCGCGGTCCTCGCCGCGCCGCGGCCCGGGCTGCGCCTGAGTCATCCACACCACGATCATCTGCTCCTTCGGGTCGACCCAGAAGGCGGTGCCGGCCGCGCCGCCCCAGCGGTACTCGCCCGCCGAGCCGGTAACCCAGTTGACTCCGGTCTCCTTGCGCACCGCGAAGCCGAGCCCGAAGCCGTAGCCGCGAGGGAGGATCGGGGACGCGACCCGGATGTCGCCTAGGTGGTCGGAGGACATCTGGGCCACGGTGGCGCGCCCGAGGATGCGGACGCGGTCGAGCTGGCCGCCGTTCAGCAGCATCTGCGAGAAGCGCGCGTAGTCGGCGACCGTCCCCGCGCTCCCCGCGCCGCCCGCGTCGTTCTTCTGCGCCACCGTGACGTCGAGGAGCTTCACCGCGTCGCCGCTCACGGGGTCCTTGGCGAAGGGCTGGGCGAGGCGCGCGGCCTTGCCGTTCGGCACCAGGAACGCGGTGTCGGTCATCTTGAGCGGGGCGAAGAGGCGCTCCTGGAGGAACTGGCCGAGGGTGGCGCCGCTCACCGCCTCGACCACGCGACCCAGCACGTCGGTCGAGAGGCTGTACTCCCACGCCGAGCCCGGCTGATGCGCCAGCGGCACCCGGGCGAGGCGCTCGATCTGCTCGTCGGGCGTGACGCCGCTCCAGTCGACGCCCTCCTTCGCGTAGGCCTCCTTCACCGCAGCGTGGCTCGTGAAGACGCCGTACACCAGCCCGGACGTGTGGCGCATGAGGTCCTGGATCGTCATCTCGCGCTCGGTGGGCACCAGCGCGTAGGACACGCGGCCGGTCTGGGGATCCACGCGCGGCACGCTCACCTGGAGGTTCTTGAGCTTGGGGAGGTACTTGGACACCGGGTCGCTCAGCAGGATCTTCCCGTCCTCGACCAGCATCATGGCCGCCACCGACGCGAAGGGCTTCGTCATCGAGTAGAGGCGGAAGATGGCGTCCTTGGTCATCGGCGCGCCGGACTGCGGATCGCGCTGGCCGAGCGCCTCGAAGTAGGCGACCTTCCCGCGGCGGGCCACGAGGGCCACCGCGCCGGGGTAGCGGCCCTTGGCGATCTCGCCCTTCACCAGATCGGTCACGCGCGCGAGGCGCGCGGAGGAGAGGCCGACCGCCTCGGGGCTGGCGGTGGGCAGACCCTGGGCGAAGGCGAGGGAGGCGGTGAGGATCCAGCCGAGCAGCGTGGCGCACGTCAGCGAGCGCTTCATGGACGACCTCCTGGGCACGTGAAGGGTCACTGCGCCTTGAGCCGGATGTCCTCGTAGGCCGGGAAGGCGAAGACGGGGATCGCGTTGATGGTGTGCTCGGCCACCCGCGGCCCGACCCCGATGAGGCCGCGCAGGTCCATGATCGGGGCGAACATCACCCGGTCCACCGTGGCCTGCTGGATCCGGTGGAGCAGCGCCTCGCGGCGGGCCGGGTCGCGCTCGCGCGCCTGCTGCAGGAAGAGCTCGTCGAGATCGGGGTAGCCGCCGTATGCGGCGGCGCCCTTCGAGTAGACGAACGACTCCACCCGGGTGGCCGCGTTGCCGGAGTTCCCCACTGCGACCAGGAAGAGCCCGCGGAGCTTCTTCTCCTGCCAGTCGGCGTAGAAGGCGGCGCGCTCGGTGGGGCGCATCCGCACCCGGATCCCGACCGCGTTGAGGTTGTTGAGCGCGGCGTCGCCCACCGTGGCGAAGCCCGGGATCGCGGTGAAGGTGCCCGCGTCGATGCCGCGCGGGTAGCCGGCCTCCGCCAGGAGCTGCTTGGCCTTCGCGGGGTCGTAGGCGGGTGGCGGGACCTGCAGCGCGAAGTCCATCACCCGCGGGACGAAGACCCCGGTGGGTGGGCAGTGGCCGAGGCAGGCCGCCTCGTTGGTCCCCTTGCGGTCGAGGGCGTAGTTGACGGCCAGCCGCATCCGGCGATCGGCCCAGGGCGACTTGGGATCCCACTGGTCCGCGAACTCGATCCAGAAGATCGAGGCGTGGCGCGTGGCCACGAGCTGGTACCGCGGGTCGCGCGTCACCGCCTCCGCCTCGGGGCCGTCGAGGAACAGCGCGTAGTCGGTCTCGCCGCTCTTGAGCATGGTGAGGCGCGAGGTGCTGTCGGGCACGCTCTTCATGGTGAGCCGCTTGACGTAGGGCGCGTGCCGCCAGTAGCCGGGGAAGGCCTCGAAGGTGATGTCGATCCCCGGCCGCTGGCTCACGAACTTGTAGGGGCCCGCGCCCACCGGCCGCTGGCGGAAGCCGTCCACCCCGACCTGCTCGACGTACTTGCGGGGCAGGACGATCCCGGCCGCGGTGGCGGTGGTCCCGTAGAAGGTCATGAAATCGGGCCAGGGCTCTTTCAGATGAAAGCGGATCACCGTCGGGTCGACGACCTCGACCTGGCGCACCCGCGCCCGGAACTCGCGGGCCCCCGCGCCCTGGTAGCGCTCGAAGCTCCACTTCGCGTCGTCGGCGGTGATTGGGTCGCCGTTGTGGAACTTGAGGCCGCGCCGCAGCCGGAACTCGTAGACGAGCCCGTCGGGGCTCTCGGTCCAGGACTCGGCGAGGCTCGCGCCCATCTTCTGGCCCGGGAGCGGACGGACCAGCGCGTCGTGGATCGCGTAGAGCACCCCGAAGGGCGTGATCTGGGCCGGCGCGGTCGAGGGATCGAACCAGGTCGGGGCCAGCGTGACGTGGAAGGAGACCGCGACGTCGCCCGCGGGACTCTGGGCCGTGGCCGGCGCGGCGCCCAGCAGGAGCAGCAGCACGATCAGGAGCTCGACTCTGAGCATCGGCGGCTCTCCTCGGGACCCCTCAGGCGTACGTGAAGGCCCGGCGGGGGTTGTCGACCAGCAAGGTCTGGATGGTCCGGTCGTCGGCGCCCCGGTCGCGCAGGCGCGGGATCACGTTGACGAGCAGGTGGTGATAGCCGAAGCCGCCCCACTTCGTCAGGCAGTGCTTGTAGGCGATGTCGTGCGACATCAGGAGCTGGGCCAGGTGGCCGCGCTCGATCAGGAACAGGATCTGCCGCATCCGCTCGCCGTCGTTCGGCATGTCGAAGGCCGGGTTGTAGGGGTAGTACGAGGTCTCGAGACCGAAGAGGTCGTACTCGAGCCGCACCCCGGTCGCGGCCAGCTCGAGCAGCACGCCCCGGTCGGCGATGGTGCGCTCGATGTGGCACATGATCGTCCGCTCCAGGTCGGCGCCCTCTTTCCGGACGAAATCGACGATGGCGAGCGGCAGCCGCTCGTGGCGGCCGGGGTGGATCATGAGGGCGGCGCCGGTCTCGCGCTGGGCCGCCACCGCCGCCCGCACCACCTTCTTCTCGTTGTCGGTCCAGGGCCACGTGGTGCCGATCTCCCCGATGAAGCCTGCGCGCACCCCGGTGCCGTCGATCCCGACGGTGAGGTCGGTGACCAGCTCTCGCGCGATGTCGTCGACCGTCCGGGCGTCCATCCCGGGCGGGTGCGCGGCCGCGACGTAGTAGCCCGAGCCCATGATGATGTTGAGGCCGGTGGCCCGCGCCACCCGCGCCAGCGCGAGCGGATCGCGCGCGAGGCCGCGATTGGTCGGGTCCACGAAGGTCTGCCCGCCCGCGTGCTTGAACAGGAGGGCCTCGTCGCGGGCCACCGTCTCGTCCAGGAGCTGGAGGTTGTCGAGGTTGGAGCTGAAGTGGTGGCGGACCCACCCGAGGTTGGCCAGGCTCACCGGCTGCCGCGAGAGCCCGCGCTCCGCGCCGGTGGCGGGCTCGCGGAACATGACCTCGAAGTCGATGAGCAGGTGCTCGTGGGGCAGGGTGATGCCCATCGCTTCCCCCGCGATGGGGCCGAGCACGGTCTGGGCCTGGCCGGCGAGCGCGCGCGTGGCCATTCAGATCCCGGCGTACCACTCGTAGCCGCGGTCTTCCCAGTAGCCGCCGCGGCCGCGGGCGATGTGGTCGAAGCGGTCCACCAGCTCGACCGCCATCACGTACTTGGCCATCTTGTAGCCGAGCTGCCGCTCGACGCGCAGGCGGAGGGGAGCGCCCTGCGCCACCGGCAGGGGCTGATCGTTCATCTCGTAGGCGAGGATGGTCTGCTCGTGGTAGGCGTCCACGAGGTCGATGGATTCGTAGTATGCCTCGCCCGAGCTCGCCATGAGATCGGCGCAGCGGAGGACGACGTAACGGGCCTCGGGCCGCACCCCGGCCGCGTCGAGGAGCGTGCTCATCCGTACCCCCGTCCACTTGGCGATCGCGCTCCAGCCCTCGACGCAGTCGTGCCGGGTGACCTGGGTGCGGGCGGCGAGGCGGCGTAGCTCGGTGAGCGACAGGCGGGCGGGGCGCTCGACGAGGCCACGAACCTCGAGCCGCCAGTCCGCGAAGCCGGCGGTGGCCATGGCCTGGTAGGCGTCGGTGCCGGGATCGATGGTGCCGTTGCCCGGGAACACCGCGGAGCGGGCGGACTCCGGGAACTCGCGGGCGAGGGCGCCCCGCCGCGTGAGGGTCCGCTGCACCCGGTGGGTGACGGCCTCGCCCGCGTGCAGGAGCCGCGCGACCCACGGCGTACCGGAGAGACGATCGCAGCCGGCCAGGAGCGGGGCCGCGGCCAGGGCCAAGCCGCGCAGCACGAAGCGCCGCCGGTCGAGCGGACTCGGCTCAGCCATCCGACCCTCCCGGGTGATGCACGCGCGCCCAGCCGGTGAGGATCGCGCGCAGGTTGTTGATCACGCCGGTCGCCGCCACCATGAAGACGTGCATGACGGTGAACCCGACGAGCGCCCAGGTGAGCGCGAAGTGGACGGTGCGCGCGGACTGGCGGCCGCCGAGGAGAGCGGGCAGGAGCGGCAGCGTCGCGTCGGCCCACGGCGACATGGCGAGCCCGGTGAGCACCACGAGCGGGCCCAGGACGACGATCACGGTGACGTAGGCCGCCTTCTGCAGCACGTTGTAGCGCGGCTCGCCGGCCGGGAAGCGGAAGCGCAGATGATCGCGCAGGGAGGCGCCGAGCCCGGCCAGGTCGCGCCCGTCCGGGAGGAGATCGCGCGTCAGGTGGCGACTCAGCAGCGCGTAGACACCGAAGGTCAGCGCG
>Ga0257156_1000008_pt1 | contig 25416 bp, 22 predicted proteins | sample NI49A_FD_185989 | JGI IMG/M metagenome (GOLD analysis project Ga0257156, IMG submission 185989) | Soil microbial communities from H.J. Andrews Experimental Forest, Oregon, United States - NI-49-A | ecosystem: Environmental > Terrestrial > Soil > Temperate forest > Bulk soil | place: USA: Oregon... | reverse complement strand
CGCACGATGGTCGCGGCCGGGTTGTGCGGGGTGCAGAGGATCACGCACTTCGTCCGCGGCGTGACGCGGCTGCGCATGTCGTCGAGGTCCTGGTCGTAGCCGCGCAGCGGGCTCGTGACCACCGTGGCGCCCGAGAGCGTCGCCTCGGTGCCGTAGGGCTCGAAGGCCGGGTGAGGAATCAGCACCTCGTCGCCCGGATCGAACGCGGCCCGTGCGAGCATCCCCAGGAGCTCGTCGGCCCCGTTGCCGACCACGATGGACTCGGGGCCGATGCCGAGCCGGCTCGCCAGCGCCTGCCGCACTTCCGTGCAGCCGCCGTCGGGATAGAGATGGATGCGCGGCGCCTCGCGCCGGATGGCCTCGATCACCCGCGGCGAGGGGCCGAGCGGGTTCTCGTTGACCGACAGGCGCAGCACGGAGTCCACGCCGAGCTCGCGCGCCACCGTCTCGAGCGATTTGCCCGCGTCGTAGGTCGCCACCTGATCGAGTACGCTTCGCCAGAGCCGTCGCATAGGGCGCCCATTGTAACTGCGATAGTTACTGTGATACAAGTTCGCGCCAAGTTTGACTTTCTTATCGCTCCACGCTACCGTTTCGCCATGTCTGCGGAACTGCTCCGACAGGTCCGCCGGGCCGAGGCGCAGGCCGAGAAGGAATTCGACGGCAGCGCGGCCGAGCTGGCCGAGCGTCGACGCCGGCTGCGGCTCGAAGTGCTGCGCCAGCACCTCGCCTCCAACGTGGACTTCCTGCGCGCCGCGCACCTGGGCGGCGCGTCGGGCCAGCAGTCGGTCCAGGCCTACGCCGCCTTCATGGACGGTTTCCTCGGCACCCTCTATCGCCTGGCGGTGGACGATGCCCGGCGCGAAGGGCTGACCGCGACCCCGCTGGTGCTGGTGGCGCTCGGCGGCTACGGCCGCGGGGAGCTGCACCCGCTCTCCGACCTCGACCTCATGGTGATCTACGACGGCGAGATGGGGCCCTACGTCCAGCGGGCGACCCAGGGCCTCCTCTATGCGCTCTGGGACCTGGGCCTGCAGGTCGGCCACGCGGTGCGCAGCCTGCCCGACTGCCTGGCCATGGCCCGCACCGACTTCCCCAGCCGCACCTCGATGCAGCAGGCGCGCTTCCTGGTGGGCGACCGCCGCCTGTTCAACCGCTTCCGGAAAGTGCTCGCGGAGAACGTCTACCAGAAGGACTTCGCCCAGTTCCTCGAGACCACCCTCACCGAGCGCGACCAGCGCTACCGCAAGTTCGGCGGCTCGCCCTACATGGGGGAGCCCAACGTGAAGGAGTCGGCGGGCGGGCTGCGCGACATCCACACCGCGATGTGGCTCGCCTCCACCAAGTTCGGCACCCGGACCCTGCGCGAGCTCCTGGACAAGCGGCTCATCACCGCCCGCGAGCAGAAGGCGAGCGACGAGGCGCTCACCTTCCTGTGGCGGGTGCGCAACGAGCTGCACTTCCTGTCCGGGCACAAGAACGACGTGCTCTCGCGCGACATCCAGCCCCAGATCGCCAAGAACTTCGGCTACACCGCCGACGAGCTGTCGCTCGGGGTCGAGAAGTTCATGCGCGACTACTATCTCCACGCCCGCGTGATCCACCGGGTGTCCCGGCGCCTGATCGCCCGCTGCCGCGAGACCCTCTCGCGCCGCGCCTCCGTGCAGCGGCGCCTGCGCCACGAGGCGCTCGCCGACGGGCTCATCGTCATCGACGAGCAGCTGCACCTGGCCCAGCCGGACGGACGCGCGTTCCGGGAGGACCCGCTGCGGCTCCTCAAGGTGTTCTGGCACCGTCACCAGCTCGGCTTCGAGCTGGGCATCGACGTGGAGCGCGGCATCGAGGACGCCCTCGAGCTGATCGACGACGCCTTCCGCGCCTCACCGGAGGCCCGCGACCTCCTCCTCGACATCTGCCGCAACTGGGGCCGGGTCGCCCAGACCTTCCGCGAGATGCACGAGCTGGGAGTGCTGGGCCGGTACCTGACCGAGTGGGACGCCCTGACGTGCCTCGTACAGTACGACGTCTACCACAAGTTCAGCGCGGACCAGCACTCGCTGATCGCGGTGCAGAACCTGGAGGCCCTCGCGCCGGGCCAGTCGGCGGACTCGGAGGGCAACGCGCAGGTGGTGAGCGAGCTGGAGCGCCCCGGATTGCTGATGATGGGGATGCTCCTGCACGACATCGGCAAGGGGCGGGGGCACGGGCACGTGGCCAAGGGCATCCCGCTCATCGAGAGCCTCACCGCGCGCATCGGGCTCGCCGCCGAGGACGCCGACAAGGTGATCTTCCTGGTGGCCCACCACCTGACCATGTCGCACATCGCCCAGCGGCGTGACATCGACGACCCGAAGACGATCGAGTCGCTGGCCGCGATCTGCCGCACGCCGGAGCGCCTGCGCATGCTCTACCTGCTCACCTGCGCGGACATGCGCGCGGTGGGCCCCGGGGTCATGACCGGGTGGCAGGCCCAGGTCCTCTGGGACCTCTACGCGCGCACCCTCGCGCACCTCACCGGCGGGCAGCGCGAGCGGCCCACGCGCGAGGCGGTGGCCCTGCGGGTGACCGCGGCCATGCGCGGCGAGGTGCCGCGCACCACGCTGGCCGCCCACCTGGCGATGCTCTCCGAGCGCTACCTCGCCACCACCTCACCCCAGCGCATCGCGGCCCACCTGCGGCTGCTCGACCGCCTGGGCGAGGAGGGCGTCCTCGCCACCGAGCTCTTCCACCATCCGGATCTCGGCTCCTCCGAGCTGGTCGTTGCCACGCGCGACGTGCCCGGGCTCTTCTCCCTGATCGCGGGCACCCTCGCCGCGCAGGGCATCAACATCCTCTCGGCCCAGATCCACACCCGGGCCGACGGCATCGTCATCGACACCTTCCAGGTGAACGACCCCTTCGGGGAGGCGGTCACCGAGGAGGCGCGCTGGCGCCGGACGCTCGAGGCCCTGCGGCGCGTGCTGCGCGGCGAGGCGAGCGTGGAGGAGCTGCTCGCCCGGCGGCGGGGGGTGCACCCGGGCCCGGAGGGCGTGGCGGGGCCGCCCAAGATCTCGCTCGACAACCAGCTCTCCGACAGCCACACCGTGCTGGAGGTCAAGTGCCCCGACCGGGTCGGGCTGCTCTACGTCATCACCCGCACGCTCTCGGCCCACGGCCTCGACATCGCGAGCGCGCGCATCGCCACCGAGATCGACCAGGCCTACGACACGTTCTACCTGACCGACCGGCAGGGCCGGCGGCTCGAGGACGACCTGGCGATGGGCCGGGTGCGCGAGAGCCTGGAAGACGCCTTGCTGAAGCCGCTCTGAGATGCTGAGCCACTACAAGACCCCGCTCGCGCGCCTCGGCGACCCGGTCGCGCGGGTCCTGCTCCAGGCCCACGTGCGGCCGAATCATCTCACCGTGCTCGGCCTGGGCGTCAGCATCGTGGCCGCCGGCGCGCTCGCCGGGGGGCGCCTGCGGATGGGCGCGGTGCTGCTCACCCTCGCCGGGCTCTTCGACTTCTTCGACGGCTCGCTCGCGCGGCTCGCCAACCGCGTGAGCGCGTTCGGCGCCTTCCTCGACTCGGTGGTGGACCGCTACTCGGACCTGGTGGTGCTGCTGGGGATCGTGCTCTTCTACCACCGGGCCGCCGACGTCCAGGGCGTCTTCCTCACGATGATCACCGTGATCGGCACCGTCATGGTCAGCTACACGAAGGCGCGCGCCCAGTCCATCGGGCTCTCCTGCGAGATCGGGCTGATGGAGCGGCCCGAGCGGCTCATCGTGCTGATCGCGGGCGCCACCTTCAACCTGCTCACCCCGGCCATGATCGTGCTGGCGGTGCTCACCAACCTGACCGCGCTCCAGCGCATCTTCTACACCCGCGCGGCGTTCACGCACTCGGCGCCCTCGCCGGCGAGCGTGCCGGTGGTGGCGCCGCTCGCCGCGCCGGCCCCGGTGAGGGCCCCCGCCGAGCCCGACGTGACGCGCCTGCGGCCGTCGGCCTAGCCGAGCCCCGTCCACATTCCGGTACGCGGGGTCCACGCCGGGTGCTTGGTACACTGGCGACGATGAGATTGTTCACCACGGGGAGATTGCTCACCACGGGGAGACGGTTCACCACGGGGAGAAGTCTCACCGCGGGCGGGTGCCTGGTGTCGGTGGTGCTCGTGGGCGCGGCGCCCACGGGGTTGCCTCCCGACATGCGGGAGCGGTTCACCGCGGCGGTGGCCACCCACAAGGCGGGCGACTGGAGCGCGGCGGCCAGGGAGTTCGGCGATCCGATGTGGTCGGGGACGCCGCTCGAGGACTATGCGCTCCTCTACCAGGCGGACAGCGCGCTCCGCCAGGGCGATGCCGCCGCGGCGCGGGCGCTCGCCGCGCAGGCGGCCGATCGCATCCCCGAGAGCGGGCTCACCGCCTCGGCCCTGGTCTGGGCCGCCTCGGTGGAGACCGCGGCGGGTGACCCGGCCGCCGCGGTGAAGGTCCTGCAACGGGTACTCGCGAGCCACCCCGATCGGCCGGACGTGCCGCGCACGCGCTATCTGCTCGGCGAGGCGCTGCGGGCGGCGGGCGATCAGACGGAGGCGGCCAAGGTCTTTGCGTCGCTCTGGCTGCAGGCCCCCGCCTCTTACGGCGACGCGGCCGACGCGCAGCTCAAGGCGCTGGCCGAGGCCGGGGTGACGGCACCCGCGCCGACGCCCGGCGAGCGCGCCCTGCGCGCGGAGCGCCTGCTCTCAGGCGGCCTCATCGAGCGGGCCCGCGGCGAGGCGGAAGCGCTGGTGGCCGAGAAGCCCGCGCCCGACGTCCGCGAGCGCGCCCTCCGCGTGGTGATGAACACCTCGCGCCGCCTCGGCCGCGACGAGGCCGCGATCGCCGCCGCGATCGATGCCCTCGCGGTGGTGCCCGCCGAGCGCCGCCCGGGGTGGCTGCTCGAGCTGGGTCGGCTCCGCCAGCGGCGCGATCGCGAGACGGCGCTGGCCACGCTCGACCAGCTGGTCCGCGAGCACCCGAAGAGCCCCGACGCCGCCGACGCGCTCCTGTTGAAGGCGGAGCTGCTCGAGGCCGCTAACCGGGTCGCCGAGGCCGAGAAGACCTACGCGCGGCTGGCCGCCGACTATCCGGACGAGGACGAGGCTGCCACCGCGCTCTGGCGCCTCGGCTGGGCCGCGTGGTTCCGCGGCAACCTGATCGAGAGTGTTTCGCGCTGGACGCGCCTCCAGTCGGCGCGCGGGGGGGCGAGCCTGCGCGAGTCGGCGACCTACTGGCTCGGCCGCGCGTGGGAGCGCCGCGGCGACCGCGAGCAGGCCGCGCGGCAGTTCGGCGCGCTCGTGCGGGACGCGCCGCGGACCTACTATGGCCTCCTCGCGGCCAAGCGCGCGCCGGGTGTCGCCGCGCCGACCGGAGCGCCTCCCTTCGCCTTCCCCGCCGATCCCCTCGAGGCGTTGCAGGGGGACGCGCGCTTCGCCCGGGCGGTGGCGCTCCGCGGGGTCGGGCTGCGCGAGTTCGCCGACGAGGAGCTGGACGATCTCACCCGCCGCGCGGTGGGCGAGCCCCGCCGCCTCTACGCGCTCTCCGCGGCCTACGTGGCCGACGAGCGCTACCACATGGCGCTGCGCATCCTGCGCCGGAGCTTCTTCGGCGTGGCCCGCAGCGGCACCGGCTCCCCGCGGGAGTTCTGGGAGATGTTCTACCCGCTCGGCTGGCGCGACGCCCTCACCACGGCCGCGGGTCGCGCCGCGGTCGACCCGTTCCTGGTCGCGGCGGTGGTGCGCGAGGAGTCGTCGTTCTACCCGGCGGCCCGCTCGCGCGTGGGCGCCCGCGGGCTGATGCAGCTCATGCCGGACACCGGCCGCGCGGTGGCCCAGTCCCGGCAGATCCCGTTTCCCGACGCCGACGTGCTCGACCAGCCGGTCACCAACCTGGAGCTGGGCAGCACCTTCTTCGCGGGCCTGCTGCGCGAGTTCGGCGATCCGCGGCTGGCCGCCGCGGCCTACAACGCCGGGCCCACCCGGGTGCGCGAATGGTGGGCCGGGCGCCGCTCCGACGATCTCGAGGTCTGGGTGGATCAGATCCCCTACAACGAGACGCGGGCCTTCGTGAAGCGCGTGATGCTCTCGTACGAGGAGTATCGGCGCATTTATGGAGAGAAGCCGGTCGAGAAGCCGAAGGGCGGGAGCGAGTCCTGAGCGAGGGGCGGCCGGCCGCGGTCTGGCGCATGGCGGTCGCCGCGGTCACCGACGCGCTGGTTGGCGTGGTGGCCTGGAGCCTGGCCGCGATGTGGCTGATGATCGCGCTGCGCCTGGTCCGGCGCCACCCGGACGTGCTGGACGTGGTGGTCCTCGTCGCGGGCGTCCTGCTGCTGGGGATCGCGCTCCACGTGGTCTATCACACCGTGCTGGTGGGCGGCTGCGGGCAGACCCTGGGCAAGATGCTCATGGGTGTCGCAGTGGTGCGCCGCGACGGCGGGCCTGCCGGCTACGGCCGCGCGCTGCTGCGCTGCGTGGGCGGGGGCCTGTGCCTGCTGACCCTCGGGATCGGCCGGCTGCCCGTGCTCTTCACCCGCGAGCACCGCGGGCTCCCCGACCTGGTCGCCGGCACCCGCCCTATTTCCCACCCTCTCCCCTCAGGGGAGAGGGCAGGGTGAGGGGTAAGAGGTGAGGTAGCTATCGCGGCGGCCGCACCCGCGCGACCGGATTGACCGGCTTCGCCGGCCCTTCGCGCGGCTCGAGCGCGGCGAGCCGCTCGTCGAGTGAAGGATGCGTGGCGAGCAGCCCCTCGAGCCCCTCCCGCTCCTTGGGCGCGTAGGCCGCCAGCGACTCGAGCGCGGAGGCGAGCGCGCGGCGCGGCGAGCGGTAGCCCATTGCGCGCAGGATCTCGACGGCCTTCTGGTCGGCCTGCATCTCCTGGTAGCGGCCGAAGGCGCGGACCACCAGCGGGTTGACCACGAAGTCGAGCAGCCCGGCGCCGGGCGCGAAGAGGCCGAGCGCGCCGAAGCTCGCGGTGAGCGAGAGCGAGAGCTTGCGGCGGGTACCCACGTGGCCCAGCACCTCGTGGGCGACCTCGTGCGCGACCACCGCCTCGATGACCGGGGTGGGCTGGCGCATGAGCCCGTCGGTGAAGTAGAAGACCGCGTCCTCGTCGCTGTAAGCGGCGGCGGTCGGGCTCTTGATGAAAGCGAAGCCGTAGCGGGCCGGATCGTCGCCGCCCGCGACGGCGGCGCGGCTCAGGATCTGGGCCATCCGCGGCGTGCTGGGGTCGGAGGGCCTGGCGAAATAGGTCCCCTCCGGCGCGGTGGCGCAGGCCGCCAGCAGCAGGGCAGCCAGCAACGCGGTGACGCAGCCGCGAATCTTCATGATGGCCGCCCTCATCTTAGAAGGTGGCCTCGCCAGGGCCCGAGGAAATAAGGACTTCTAGGGCTTGGGGCGGGCGCGCCGCTGCCCTCTCCCGGTTGGGGGCGAGGGTTCACACCCTCGTGACATCCCGCCCCGGGCGACTGTTACACTCGGCAGCAGAGGGAGGACGGGACGGCATGCTCATCAAGCGAGGCGGCGACATCAAGGGCGGGGAGATCACCGACCAGGCGCTGTACCTGAACCGGCGGGCCTTCATGGCGGGCGCCGCCGCGCTGGCCCTGGCGCCGGGTGTGGCCGCGCCGGGGATGGCCGCCGCCGCGCCACCGGCCGCCGGCCAGCCGCTCGCGGCCACTCGCAACAAGGCCTTCGACATCCCGGACGCGGCCACCAAGTTCCAGGACGCCACCACCTACAACAACTTCTACGAGTTCGGCGTCAACAAGGACGACCCGTCGAGCCTCGGCGGGACGCTCAAGCCCCGCCCGTGGAAGGTGCAGGTGGACGGCCTCGTGCACAAGCCGGCGACCTTCGACGTCGACGACGTGATCCGGATGGCCCCGCTCGAGGAGCGCGTGTATCGGCTGCGCTGCGTCGAGGGGTGGTCCATGGTCATCCCGTGGATCGGCTTCCCCCTCTCCGTGCTCCTCAAGCGCGTGGACCCGACCGGCTCGGCCAAGTACGTCGAGTTCTCGACCCTCGTGGATCCCAGCCAGTTCCCCGGCCAGAAGAAGGGCCTCTTCAGCTTCGGGGGCCTCGACTGGCCCTACACCGAGGGCCTGCGTCTCGACGAGGCGCTGCACCCGCTGACCCTGCTCACGGTGGGGATGTACGGCCAGGTGCTGCCGAACCAGAACGGCGCGCCGATCCGGGTCGTGATTCCCTGGAAGTACGGCTTCAAGAGCGCCAAGTCCATCGTGCGCATCCGGCTCACCGCCGAGGAGCCGAAGACGGCGTGGAACAAGGCGGCGCCCCAGGAGTACGGGTTCTACTCCAACGTCAACCCGAAGGTCGACCACCCGCGCTGGAGCCAGGCCACCGAGCGGCGCATCGGCGAGTTCCGCCGGCGCGAGACGCTCATGTGGAACGGCTACGACCAGGTGGCGGGGCTCTACGCGGGGATGGATCTGAAGAAGCAGTACTAGGGTGACCCGACGCGGCCGCGTCGCGCTGAAGGTGGTCGCGTGGGCCGCGTGCCTGGCCCCGCTCGGGTGGCTCGGCTATCGCGCCGGCACCGGCGACCTGACCGCCAACCCGATCAGCTTCATCACCAACTGGCTGGGCGACTGGACGCTGCGCATCCTGCTCGCCAGCCTGGCCATGACCCCGCTGCGCACGCTGTCGGGCTGGTCGTGGCCGATCGCGCTGCGCCGGCTGCTGGGGCTCTTCGCGTTCACCTACGCGTCGCTGCACTTCTGCGTGTGGCTCGTGCTCGACCACTTCTTCGCCTGGAGGCAGATGGGCGCCGACATCGTGAAGCGGCCCTACATCACGGTGGGCATGATGGCGCTGGTGCTGATGATCCCCCTGGCCGTCACCTCCACCGCGGGGGCCATCCGCCGGCTCGGCGGGGCGCGCTGGCGGTGGCTGCACCGGCTGGTCTACGTGACCGGGGTGTGCGCGGTGCTGCACTATCTGTGGCTCGCCAAGAAGGCGAATCCTGCCCCGTACTACTACGCGGCGGCGTTCATCGTGCTGATGGCGATTCGCGCCTGGGACTGGACGCGCCGGGCAAGCAAAAGCCCTCTCCCCGGAGGGGAGAGGGCAGGGTGAGGGGCCGAGGGTGAGGGAGCGGCGCTACTTGGAAGGCGTGTAGTACGGGTTCTCGCCAGAATCGTGATCGGTGGTGTCCAGCACTTCCTCGATCTCGGGGAGCTCTTCCTTGATCAGCCGCTCGATGCCCTGCTTGAGCGTGACGTCCGCGGCCCCGCAGCCCTGACAGCCGCCGCCCATCTGCAAGTAGACCTTGTTGTCCTTGACGTCGACCAGCTGCACGAATCCACCGTGGCCGGCCACCGCCGGATTGATCATGTTCTCGATCAGGTCCTGCACCTTGGTCATCAGCTCGTCGCTCATGGGGCTCCTCCGCGGGACTGTCGCGCTACCGGCATACTGTACCACGGCTGGCCTGCCCGCGGTGGTCAACGCAGGATATTCACTGAATCACCTGATCGGCTCGGAGTAGCAGGGACTGGGGAATCGTCAGGCCCAGCGCCCTCGCGGTCTTGAGGTTGATCACGAGCTGGAATTTGGTCGGCTGCTCGATGGGTAGGTCAGCGGGCTTGGCCCCCTTGAGAATCCGGTCGACGTACGCGGCGACACGTCGGAATAGGTCGACGTAGTCCGCGCCGTATGAAGCGAGCGCTCCGGCCTCAGCGTACTCCCGCGCTCCGACCATCATCGGCAGGCCTTGTTTCAGGGCGAGATCCGCGATGCGCTGCCGCTCGGTGAAGAACATCGGACTGGCCGCGACGTCCAGTCCCCCCGCACGATCCTTCGCCATCGCCGAGAACGCGTGGTGGAACTCACCCGGCGTCCTTGCCGCGTAGGCCCGGACCTCGAGCCCCATTCGGCCCGCGGTCGCCTGGGTCTCCTGGATCGCGATGCGGGCACCTCCGCCGTTGGGATCCCACAGCACCGCCATACGCGCCCGGTTCGACAGAAGCTCGCGGAGGAACTCTAGCCGCTTCGTGGTCAGGTCGGCCGCCAGCGACGTCACGCCGGTGACGTTGGCGCCCGGCCGCGCGAGGCTGTGGACGATTCCCAGTTCGACCGGATCGCCTCCAGGCGCCATGACGATGGGGATGGTGGTCGTCGCGGCGTGCGCCGCCACGAGCGCCGGCGTTCCGGCCGTGACGATGATGTCGACGTTGAGCGTCACGAGCTCCGCGGTCAGGCCGGAAAGCCGCTTGATCTCACCCCGCGCCCATCGCCGCTCGTAGGCGACGGTCTGACCTTCGACATAGCCCAGCTCGCCCATCTGCCGCAGGAAGCCATCCCACCAGGCGAGCCGCGCGTGGTCGGGAGTGCTGTAGTCCAGCAGGCCGATACGAGGAACCTTCCCCGGCTGCTGCGCCTCCGCGGCGAGCGGAGCGGCGAACAGTGTCACCGCGAGGGCGGCTGCGAGCGCAGCGCGTATGACCGTCATGCTGCCGCCGCGCCGCCTCCGCTAGCGCCAGAGATTCGTCTTGGCAAGGTCGACGATCTCGTCGCCACGGCCGCTGAGAACCGCCTTGACCATGAAGATCCCGAACCCGGTCATCTGCTCGAGGCTGATCGTCGGAGGCATGGCGAGCTCCCTCCGGTGCACGGGCACCTCGACCAGCGCGGGTCCGTCGTGCGCGAATGCCTGGGCCATCATCGGCCGAACCTGTTCCGGCCGCTCCGCGGTCAGCCCCAGGAGCCCGGCGGCCTCGGCCATCTTCGCGAAATCGGGATTGTCGAGGTCCGTTGCGAAGTCGACGAACCCCGCCGCCTTCATTTCCAGCTCCACGAACGCCAGCGCATCGTTCCGAAACACGACGATCTTCACCGGCAGCTTCAGCTGCCGGAGCGAGAGCAGATCGCCCATCGACATCGCGAGGCCGCCATCGCCACACAGGGCGACCACTTGACGACCCGGATGACTGACCTGCGCCCCGATCGCCTGGGGCAGCGCATTGGCCATGGACCCGTGGTTGAAGGACCCCAGCAGCCGACGCCGGCCGTTCATCGTCAGATAGCGAGCCGCCCAGAGCGTCGGGGTGCCCGTGTCGCAGGTGAGGATGGCATCGGGAGCGGCCAGCTCGTCGACCACCCGGGCGACATATTGAGGATGGCTGCGGGCCCCCGACCCGACGGTCGCCAGCTCATCGAGGTGCTTCCGCTCTCGCGCGTAGTGCTCCCGGGCCGCCTTCAGATGCCGGTCGTCCTCGTGGGCCGCGAGCTTGGGCAACAGGGCGCGGAGGGTGGTCTTGGCATCGCCGACGAGACCGAGGTCGACCTTGGCCCGCCGGCCCAGCTGCTCTCCCCGGGCATCGATCTGGACGATCGTGGCCTCCTTGGGAAAGAACTGCTGGTACGGGAAGTCGGAGCCGATCATCAGCAGGACATCGCAGGCCATCATGGCGTGGTAGCCGGACGAGAAGCCGAGGAGACCGGTCAAGCCCACGTCGAATGGATTGTCGTACTCGATGAACTCCTTCCCTCGCAACGCGTGCACGACCGGTGCGTTCAGTCGGCGCGCGAGCTCGACCAGCTCGGCGTGCGCGCCGGCGCACCCGGCGCCCCCGAAGATCGTGACCCGTTGCGCGCCATTCAGCAGCTTCGCGAGCGCGGCGATCTCCTCGTCGGACGGGCACAGGAGCGGCTTCGGCTCGGGAAACGTCAGGCGCGGACCTTCGCCCGCCGCGGCGTGCAGGGCGACGTCGCCCGGGAGGACGATGACCGAGACGCCGCGGCGCGACACCGCGGTCTGCATTGCGATCTCGAGCGCGCGCGGCATCTGCTCCGGGTGCGACACCAGCTCGCAGTAGTGGCTACACTGCGCAAAGAGGTGCTCCGGGTGGGTCTCCTGGAAGTATCCGCTGCCGATCTCATTGGTGGGGATCTGCGCGGCAATGGCGAGAACGGGCACGCGGCTCCGGTGGCAATCGTAGAGCCCGTTGATCAAGTGGAGATTGCCCGGGCCGCAGCTGCCGGCGCAGACGGCGAGACGCCCGGTGAGGTGCGCCTCGGCGCCCGCGGCGAAGGCCGCAGTCTCCTCGTGTCGCGTGTGGACCCATCGAAGCTGGTCCTGTCGGCGGATGGAGTCGGTGATCCCGTTGAGCGAGTCTCCCGCGACCCCATAGACCCTCGAGACCCCCCGGCTGACGAGGGTGTCCACGAGCAGGTCCGCGACGCTCTTCTTTCCCATGGCGTTTCCTCCCTCTCTTTCGATGCGCGCCCGGCCGCTCCGCGAGCGCGGCCGAGGATTTCCGCAAACCCACGCAAGGACGGCCAGCGCCGTGTGCAGCGCGACGGCGAGGTCGCTGCGCACTAGGTCGGAACCCGGCTACTAGGCTCCTCCGTCGTCACGAGGCCGCGCCTCGCGCGCATGCTCGATGCGATACCCGCTCGGGGTAAACCTGTGTCCCAGCTCATTAGCGCTCTCCGCCATCGAGCATCGCCGCTAAACCCATTGCAAGCGCGACCAGGGCGAGGCCGGTGGGCAGAGCCAGGGACCACAAGCCAACCGCGCTCTCACACGCCGCACCGGTGCCGCAGCCGACGGTGAAGCCGACGATCAGCGGCCAAGTGTTCTTCGCGCGGCTGCGTGCCTTAGCCACCTTGTCCGGATCGCGCCCGAGCAGCACCTCGCCGACATCCATCATGAAGCGGGTGACGTTGGTCGTCATCACTGCCGTGGACGGTGCGCCAGTCAGCGAGATCTGCGGAAGGGTGTTCTGCACCGCCATCGCCGACACGCCGAGCATGCCCGCGAGGATCGCGTTTGCTGAGTTCGGGTCGATGTGCGGTCCGGCAGCGACGCCGAGGACGAGAAAGCCGCCGAGCAGCAGGAACTGCAGCAGAAGCAGCGGCCACAGAGAGGCGAGCCCGATCGCTTCCAAGCCAGCCGCCAGCAGTCTCGTGAGGACGAGGACTACCATGAACGCGGGCACCGACAGCATCACCGCCAGCGGCGCGTCCCCACCGCTGACGACGTGCGCGGCGAGGATGACCAGGTTGCCGGTGATGTGGGCCGTGAACAACCCGCCGAGCCCGACGAAGCTGATGACGTCCACGCTGCCGGCGATCAGGCTGAGCACCGTGGGCAGAACCTTCCTGGCAAGTGACCGCTCGATCGGAGGCGCCGGGGACCCGGAGCCACTAGGATGCCGCGCAAGCTCCATCAGCGTACCGGCTCTCCGGTAAGCTTGAAAAAGACGGACGAACCGATCCACTTACAGACAACGCCCACTGCGATTCCGACAACGGTGTCGACCAGACGCAGCAACGGCTGATGCCAAGCGTCGTGAGGACTCATTGCCGCGACGACCATTACAACGGCGGTCGTTATTCCCGTTGTGACGATGTCGTCACGCCGATCCAACCGCATCATTAGCAAGGTTCCTACTCCGATCAAGGCCGCCAGACCCACCGCGGTGAATGGAAAGGCCCACAGGTAGAGCAGGCATAGCGCGAAGCTGACACACGTTGCGATCAAGCGCGCGGTTCCCGCTGAGAGGCTACTGACACGGGTGTCCCTGAAGACGAACACAGTAGCGGCCACCGCCCACATCCCTCCCAGGAGGTCGGACGGCCTGTCAACAAATTGGGACAGGGCATAGGTTATGATCCAATAGGTGATCAGGCATGCTATCGCCGTGTTCACGGCGTAAACAACATCCCACGAGGAGAGCCGTCCTCGCTTGCTCAGTGTCACGTCCATGTCACGCTGCGGCGACCCGGCCGCTGTATTCCTCGGTTTGGTTATTTGGCTGTCGCGACGTAAGGCTTGACCATCTTGGTCGGATCGACGACGCGGTCGAACTCCTCTTCGTTGACGAGATCAAGCTTCAGTGCCGCCGCCTTCAGCGTCAAGTCATTGTCCATCGCGTAATGCGCGATCTTCGATGCCTTGTCGTAACCGATCACCGGCGCGAGCGCGGTTACTAGCATCAGCGAGCGGTCCACATACTCCTTGATCTTCTTCAGATTTGGCTTGGTACCCTCGACCAGGAATGTGCGGAAATTGCGGCAGCCATCGGTCAGGATCGTGATCGAATGGGTGATGTTGAAGATCATCAGCGGCTTGTAAACGTTCATTTCGAGGTAGCCGCTGGCACCGCCAAAACCGACCGCTACATCGTTCGCCATCACCTGCACAGCAATCATGGTGAGTGCTTCACACTGGGTCGGGTTGACCTTGCCCGGCATGATCGACGAGCCCGGCTCGTTTTCCGGGATCGCCAGTTCGGCAAACCCGGCGCGCGGCCCGCACGACATCAGGCGAACGTCATTGCCTATTTTGTAGAGGGATACCGCTAATGTGCGAAGTGTGCCGGACAGCTGCACGAGGGCATCGTGCGCGCCTTGCACGGTGAACTTATTGGGAGCGGTGACGAACGGCAGGCCGGTGAGCTGCGCGATCTCGGCCGCCGCCGCCTCGGCAAAACCAGGTGCCGAGTTGATGCCGGTCCCGACCGCTGTGCCGCCCAGCGCCAGACGGTACACTCCCTGAAGTGCGGTCTCGATCCGCTCCAGATCGTCTGCCAACATCCCTACATAGCCGGACCATTCCTGGCCCAATGTGAGCGGGGTGGCGTCCTGCATGTGGGTGCGGCCGATCTTGACGATGTCCTTCCACGCCTGGGCCTTCGCATCGATGGCATCGTGCAAGGCGGTTACCGCAGGGGTCAGTCGTTGCGTCACATTGACCGCAGCCGCGATGTACATGGCCGACGGAAAGGAATCGTTCGACGACTGAGCCATATTCACGTGATCGTTGGGATGCACCGGAGTCTTGCTCCCGAGCGGCGTGCCCGCGAGCTGGCAGCAGCGATTGGAGATCACCTCGTTCACGTTCATGTTGAACTGGGTGCCGCTGCCCGTCATCCAGACATGCAACGGAAACATGTCGTGATGCTGGCCGGCGAGGATTTCATCGCAGGCCTGAACGATCAACCGGTACTGCTGATCCTCGAGCCGCTTGCTGGCGTGGTTGGCTACGGCAGCGGCTTTCTTCAAAATGGCATATGCGGTGATCATCTCACGTGGAATCAAATCTTTGCCGATGCTGAAATGCTCGAGAGAGCGTTGCGTCTGAGCACCCCAGAGCTTGTCGGCCGGCACTTCAACAATACCGAGACTGTCGGTTTCTTTTCGTATGTCGGTCATGTGATTCCTCCTAGGTGTTTTGACTCATTTACGCTGGGCCTTCACTCAGACGAGCGCTTGATACTCGGGCTTGTAAACGTGCTGGCGGATAAAGGCCACCATGTCGGCCGGACGATCCACGCGGGCCAGGCGTTCGTCGAAGACGAGCTTTGCCACCCGCGCGGCGGTCTGAATCTCGACTTCCAGAATGTTTGATTGTGGCGGGAAGAGCATCCCCAGCTTCAACTGCTCGGTGTTCACCTGGTCGGCAACGGCATGGGCGGCCTCGATGAACATGTCGTCGGTCACGCGCTTCGCGTTCGTGGCGTAAATGGCCATGCCGACGGCGGGGAAGATGTACAGGTTGTTGGCCTGGGATGGCAGGAACGTCTGCCCATTGAGGTGAACCGGCGGGAACTGCACGCCGCCCGCGTAGACCACCTTGCCTCTGGACCACTCGTACGCGTCCCCGGGCAGGCATTCGTGTTTCTCGATCGGGTTGGACAGGGCAAAGATGATGGGCCGCACGTTGTGGCGCGACATCGCCTCGACCACCTCCCGGGAGAATAGCTTGCCCACGGTACTGACGCCGATGAGCGTTGTCGGCTTGAAGTCCTCGACGGCCGCGGCAATCTGCGGGCACTCGCTCGCCAGGTCGAGATGATCAAACGGTTTGCTGGGGGCCAGCTTGTGCGCGTAGGGCAGCTTGTGGGCGGCGAGCCCAGGACGCCCGGCCACCACCAGACCCTGGGTATCGAATAGCCGGATCTGCTGTCGGGCAACGTCGGGCGCGATGCCCTGCTGGCCCAGCGCCGAGACGATCAGGTCGGCGAGACCTATGGCCGCGGAGCCGGCCCCGAGAAAGAGGATCCGTTGGTCCTTGAGCTGACCGCCGGTGATTTTGAGCGCGTTGATCATGCCGGCCAGCGTCACGCCGGCCGTGCCTTGGATGTCGTCGTTGTAGCACGAAACCTTGTTGCGGTAACGGGCCAGGAGGGCGATGGCGTCGACCCCGGTCCAGTCCTCGAAATGCAAGCAGCAGTTCGGGAAGACCTCCTGGACCGCGTCCACGAACTCGTCAACGAAGGCGTACAGCACCTCCGGCGGCGGGCGGTGCTGCCGCAGGCCGACGTAGAGAGGGTCGGCGAGATAGGGTTCGTTATTTGTGCCGGCGTCCAGGTACATTGGCAGCAGACCCTGCGGCGGCACGCCGGCGGCGGCGGTATACAGTTGCAGCTTTCCGATCGGAATGCCCATGCCGTTGGCGCCGAGGTCGCCCAGGCCGAGGATGCGTCCGGCGTTGGTCACGCAGATGAAGCGCACGTCCTTGACCGGCCAGTTTCGCAGCACCTCCTTGACGTGCCCCTTGCGTTTGATCGACAGATACATACCCATTGGGCGACGCATGATGTGGTCGAACTTCAGGCAGGCCTCGCCGATCGTCGGGTCGTACACGATTTCGAGGAAGCGGGCCGGGTCCGACATCAGCGTGCGGTAGAACAGCGTCTGATTCGTAGCGAGAAGGTTCATCAGGTAGATGAACCGGTCGAGGTCGGTGTCCTTGTGCTTGAGTTGGAGCATGACGCGCTCCAACTGAGTCTCCATCGACTCGGTCAGGTCGGGAATCAGCCCGACCAGTCCCAGCGCCTGCCGCTCGGCCTCGGTAAAGCCGTTGGCCTTGTTGATCTGCGGGTCGTTCAGAACATCCGTCCCGTGTTTGTCAGTGTTCGCCATGAGAATTCTCCTTTTCTTGACTGTTTTGAGTAGCCGACATCAACGCCGTCCGCGCCCTCGTCCCTGCGCCCCGTCCCCAGGCCATCACGCCCCCAGCCCCGCACGCGCAGCTACTGGCTCCTCCGTCGTCACGAGGCCGCGCCTCGCGCGCATGCTCGATGCGATACCCGCGCGGGGTGACACCGCTCGCGTGGCGAAACATCGTGGTGAAGTGGCTGGGCGTCCGGAAGCCGACCCGGCGGGAGATCTCTGCGATCGTCAGTTCCGATCGAGCCAGGAACTCGCAGGCGCGGGCGATGCGCTGCCGGATCACGAAGCGATGCGGCGGATCGCCGGTGCTGCACCGGAACAGGCGCGCGAAGTGGAACCGGCTCATGTACACCACCGCGGCCAGCTCGGTCAGCGGCAGCGGCTTGTCGAGGTTCTGCTCGATGTGCTCTGTCACGCGCCGAACGCACCACGCTGGGAGCCCGGCCGCCACACTGTCCGCCGCGATTGCCATGGTTGTCCTCCCCCTCGTGTCGAGGTCGCGCTGATGCTCGCGACTGCTCGATAGAGCAAGGTGCCGGCCAAACGCAAACCATTGGTTCTATTGACGGCACGGCGCGCTCGCGCTAATTTGTCGCGACGGCTCGTGAAAAAGGATTGCGCGTGACGACCGTGAAGCCCGGGGGTCCGGGGGCACGGAGAGAGCGATGAGCGAGGCGCCCACCGTCCAGGGGAGGGCGTGGCCGATTTTGGTGCATTCCCTGCGGACGGCCATCGCGTGTGTCGTTTCCCTGCTGGTCGCGCGGTTGTTCCGACTGCCGGAAGCTTACTGGGCGCCGATAACAACCGTCGTGATCACGCAGTCATCGCTGGGAGCCGCGCTCGCGGTGTCGTGGTACCGCTTCCTGGGGACGGTGCTGGGGGCGCTAGTTGGAGCGGCAATGTCGACTTATGTCGGGCCGCACGCAGTCGCCTTCGGAATCGGCCTGTTCGTCCTGGGACTGATTCGGATCGTAACGCACTCGGATCTCACCGGATATCGGTTCGGGGGCGTCGCGCTGGCGATCGTGCTGTTGGTGCCGCGGACCGGACCGGCATGGCAGATCGCATTTCATCGATTTGTCGAAGTGTCCATAGGAATTGGCGTCGCGCTGATGTTCTCGATGGTGTGGCCGGAGAGGGAAGCGGGCCTCACACGGGAGCCCGGGAAGACTGGCCCCGCGGCAGGACCATCCGCCTGAGATAGTCGTCGAACGACGGCAGCAACTCGCCGACGCGCTGCACGTGCTCGACCTCGGCCACGAGGGCTCCACGCGCAGCCGGAGGCCACGCGGCCAGATCGGTTCGGCGCCCAGCGGCAATGCTTCGTTCAAGCGCGCGCCACGCACCGGAGAGATCCGGGCGCGGCTGGGCCGCCATCGCCGCGGCTGCGGCATACGCCTCGCGGTCGCCGCGTGAGCCCGGACGTGCCGTGGTGTGCCGGGCCTCGAGCATGCTCAGGGCGATCTCGAGCCACGTCCGGATGGCGGTCTCGACGTTCGCGACCGCCGTCTGCATCGCCTCCGAGAGCGGCGGCGGTGGGTTCGCCACGCGTTCGCGGCAGATGGCGGCGAGTCGGGTGCCGATGCGGACGCCGCGTCCGGCGGCGACGATGGCAGCCTCCGTGTCGACGCCGCCCGTCAGCGGTTCGGCTCGCGCTTCGTCGGCGAGCCTCAGTATGTCGGGAAGCATGGCGAGGATCCGCTGATCAACGGCCGTTACCTCGGCGACGGTGAGCGGAACCGAGCCGGAACGCGGGAGTAACCGACGCATCTCACGGAGGGCGTCGGCCAAGCGGGCGATGAGCTGGCGCCCCGCGTAGTCGGGGGCGACGAAGCGGAACGCGAGGAAGAGGGCCGCGGAGCCGAGCAACGTTCCGTAGACGCGCCACAGCGGCGGATGAACGTCCGTGGGCGCCTGCTCGGCGAGGGCGACGATTGCGAATGCGACGACGATCTGCACGCCGACGTAGGAAAAGCGGGGCCCACCGAGCGCCAGATACGCGGATGGCACCGTGACCGCGAACAGCACGAGGCCGAGCGCGGGCAGTTCGGAGAGATTCGGCATCACCGCGATCGTCGTGACGAGCGCCACCAGGCAACCGACCAGTGTGCCGGCGAAGCGCGTACCGGCGCGGCGGATGGTCGCGCCGTAGCTCGATACGGCGAGGAACGCCGGATGCCAGAGGATGTTGAAGAGCTCCACGGTGTCCGCGACGGTCGCGATGAGATAGCTGATCGTCGTACCGAGCCCGACCCGCACGCCGTAGCGTGCGGCATAATAATCGAAACGGTGCGGCGCGACGGTGGCCGTTTCCGCCCGGCCGACCACGCGCTCCCGGAGGTAGGCGGGCGACACGTGCAGACTGTCGGCGAGATCGACGAGCGTTCCGACAAAGGCGGCGGTGTTGGCCTCCTCGGCGACGTCCACGTTCGTCAACGCACCGGTTTGCCGAACCTCGAGCTGCCGCGCTTCCAGCGCGTCGATGGCCCCGCGGTAGTCTGGCCACTGCACGTCCACCGGCGGGGGCAGGGTCGCCGCGCGAGGACGCTGCTCGCGCGCCGCCTGTTCGAAGGCGTGCAGCCCGGCGTCGAGGTGGGCAACGAGCGCGGTCAGCTGCGGGACGAGCAGACGCCGATACGTCCGGCCGACATCGCGCCGCGCCAGTGCGTCCAACGTGTTGGTGAGCGTCAGCGCGTGGTCGACGACGACGATGGCCAAGGCCAGGGCTTCAACGGTGTCTCGGCGCCGGCCTTCCTGACGGACGCGATCGAGCAGTTGCATGTGCCGGGCGAACTCTGACGAAATCGGCGGCTCGCCCGGGACCGGCGCGAACCGCTCGGCGGCGAAGCGGGCGGTGACTTCCTCGAGGCGCGAGCGTGCGCGCGCGAACCCGGCGGCGAGCGCATCGGCGAGCGTCGCGGCTGGGTCGTCCGCGGCCAAGACTCGTGAAAATACAGTCGCGGCCAACAGCCCGATGCCGTAGCCGACGCAAATGTCGCCAACCTCCGTCGGCATGTCGCCCGGATCGAGCACCCCGAAGAAGGAGGCGGTGCAGAAGGGGTAGAGCAAGGCCAGCAGCTCGAGTGCCCCGTTCGTGACCGGGCAAAAATACGCGATGAGCGTAACGCCCGCGAAGAATGCGGGCAGAAGGAGCCACGGAAGCTGCAGGAGCACTCCGGCGACCGTGATGCTGAGGATCGCGCCGACGGTTGTCAGCGCGAGCCGCAGGGGGAGGTTGCGCCAGGTACAGACGTTGGCCGGCAAGAGCCCGAAGAAGGCCACCACCGGAGCGGAGAACGTCGGCACTTGGACGGTCCACGCCAGCACGAGCGCGGTCACCGTGCCGAGCCCCATGAACACCGAGCGCCGCCAGCGCCCAGGCGTCGGCGCCAGTTCCATCCGCAACGACTCGAGCATCGACGGCGTCAGACCGATGAGCCGCGGTGCCGTCGGGAGGGCGCTCACGAGGGAACCCCGCGTTCAGCGCGGTGCGGCGCCCGCCGATGTGGCACGCGGAAACCCGCGGATGGTGACGACGGCCGTCGTGCCCATCCGGAACGGATGCTCCGGATCTCGTTCCTCGAGGCGAATGCGAACCGGGAAGCGATTGGCCAGGCGCACCCAGTTCAGCGTGCGCTGGACGTTGGGCAGTACCCCCACCGTCGCGCCGTCGTCCGGGCGATTGGCCCAGCCGATGCCCTGCACGACTCCGCGAAACGACCGCCCCGGGTACGTGACAAGGTAGACGTCGGCCTCCATTCCCGGCTCGATCGATGGCATGTACGTCTCACTGAAGTTCGCCAGGACGTACCAGGCGCGGTTGTCCACGAGGGCGAAGACCTGCTGGCCCTGCCGTGCATACTCGCCCTCCGCGATGTTCAGGTTGGTCACGTAGGCGTCGAAGGGCGCCCGCACCTGGCAGTAGCCCACGTCGAGCTCGGCCGCGCGCACGGTGGCCTTGGCGGCCCCCACGCGTGCGTTGAAATCGCCAACCTGCGCGAGGAGGTCCTCGGCTCGCGAGCGCTCGTGATGCGACTGCTCGACCGCAAGCGTCGCATCGCGGCGAGCGGCCACCATGTGCTCGACCGCGGCCGCCGCGGCCCGCGCGCGTCGTCGTGCTTCCTGGACCGCGGCCGCGGTCGCGTCGCGTTTGGTGCGGGCGTCGGCCACGTGATCCGCCGACACGGACTGCCGGGTGAGGAGCGGCTCGACCCGGCCCACATAGTCGTTCGCGTAATCAGCCTCGGCCTGCAGCTTGGTCACCGCCGCTTCGGCCGCCGCTCGCTCCTCCTCGGTGCGCGCGAGCTGAGCGGTCGCGGACGCCAGGCTGGCCTCACGGCGACCGATCTCTGACGCGGCCGATGCGATCGACTTTCCCTGTGCAGCCACTTCCTTGCCGGCGAGCGCGAGGTCGGCGCTGGCGCGGGCCAGTCGCGCCTCGTAGGGACGGCAGTCGATCGCGAAGAGGAGATCCCCGGCCTTCACATGCTGGTTGTCCACGACGTGCAGATCGACGATGGGCCCGCTGACCTGGGGCGCGATCCCGACGACGTTGGCCCGCACGGCGGCGTCGTCGGTGCGTGGATGCACGAACTGCAACCGATAGGCGTAGAGGCCGGCCAGCACCCCGGCCGCGACGATCAGGACGCCAAGCGCGCGGCCGATGACCCGGCGGGCTGAAGCGGTACGCGCGCCGTCGTCCATCGCTCAGCCTCTATAGAGGACGAGCCAGGCCACTACGGTGAAGAACAGCCCGAGGCTCGTGTATACAAGGGTGGTCGGACCCAGGTACGGCTCCAGCCTGGCCGCGGAGAGTACGTAGCGCGCGGCAACGGTGAGCCCGACCCCGAGCAGCATCGAGACCATCCACGCCGGGAAGAACGAGCCGGCGACGTTCAGCACGGGGTCACAGCCCGCGGCGCACAGGACGAGGGCGGCACCGCTCGCCGGGCGGCTGATCATGCCCTAGAGACGGCCGTGAGCGCGGGACATCTCAGCGCGTCGAATTGCTCCGCGGTCAGGAAGCCCAGTCTGAGCGCGGCCTCGCGCAGCGTCAGGTCCTCGAGGTGCTCCCGGATCCGCCTGATGCTCGGCTCGATGCCCGCCGCACAGCGGTTGGCTGGCATCAACGGTTCTCCCCCGCCATCTCCTTGTTGAAGTCGAAATCGGTTGGTGAGGGACCGGTAATCAGGCGGGCCCCGCGGCTGAACGTGAGATCCTCGATGGCCCACTCGACGAAGACCGTGATGCGACTGCGGAACTGAACAAGGTAGGTCAGGTGGACGAACGCCCAGATGAGCCAGGCGGCGAATCCGGAGAGATGCAGACCGAAGGCGTTGGCCACCGCGGCGGCCCGGCCGATGACGGCCAGTTCGCCCTTGTCGAAATACCTGAACGGAGGCAGCGGCTTCCCGCCCTCGAGCGTTCTGACGATCGCCCTGGCGGCGTACGTACCTCCCTGCATGGCGACCTGCGCCACCCCCGGCAACGGCCTGCCGTTGGGACCGTCGGCCAGCGCGAGGTCTCCGACCACGTAGATGTTCGGGTGATTCGGGATCGTGAGGTCGGGATTCACCTTGATGCGTCCGCCCCGGCCCGTCTCCGCCTTGGTACGACTCGCCAGCGTGCCTGCGAGTGGGGGCGCCGTCACCCCTCCGGCCCAGATGACGGTCTTGGACGGCAGGCGGTCCGTGGTGCCGTGACGGTCGACCGTGACGCCGTCGTGATCGATCTCCTTCACCAGGACCCCGGTCTTCACCTGCACGCCGAGGCTCGCCAGCGATTGGGCGGCCTTCTTCGCGAGATGCTCCGGGAAGGTCGTCAACACGCGCGGCCCGCCGTCGAGCAGGATGATCTCTGCATCCTGAGGACGGATCGATCGAAAGTCGTTCTTGAGGGTCTGCCGCGCGATCTCGCCGATGGCGCCGGCCAGCTCCACACCGGTGGCGCCGGCGCCCACGATCACGAACCGAAGCCACGCACGTCGTTCGGCGGGATCGCTGAGTCGTTCGGCCGCCTCGAACGCGTAGAGGATCTTGTGCCGGATGTTCGTGGCCTCTTCGAGGCTTTTCATGCCCGGCGCCCACGGTCGCCAGACGTCGTGCCCGTAGTATGACGTCTCGGAGCCCGCGGCGACGATCAGGTACTCGTACTCGAAAGCCGCGCCGTCGGCCAGCATGATTCGCTTGGCCGCCGGATCGAAATCGACGACCTCTCCCATGAGCACCCTCGTGTTCTTCTGGCGACCCAGCACCGCGCGGATCGGTGCCGCGATCTGACCAGGCGACAGGGAGCCAGTGGCCACCTGGTACAGCAGCGGCTGAAACAGATGGTAGTTGCGTCGATCGATGAGGGTCACGTCGACGGGCGCTGACTTCAGCGCCCGCGCCGCGCGGAGGCCACCGAAACCGCCTCCGATGATGACAACTCGGTGTCGACCGGCCATCGGGTGCGCTACTGCTTCGACGGCGCGAACGAAGGATAGGCCGGTGTCCACTGCGTCGTGGCGATGCGCTGACGCAACTCGGCGTCACTCGTCTTCGGCGCAACGCCGTCGTGCTGTGCCTGCCGACCGACGGCGGTGGCGATGCGAACGGCCACATCCCTCAGCTGCGGCAAGGCGGGCAGCAGCGCCGCCGACGGGTCGGTGAGCGCCGGCGACTCTTCGCCCAGCGCGCGCCCGGCGGCCAGGATCATCGCGTCCGTCACGCGCCGCGCGCGGGAGGCGACGAGGCCGAGCCCTATCGCCGGGAAGATATAGATGTTGTTGCACTGAGCGATGCGAATCTCACGCCCCCCGAGAGACACCGGCGCATACGGCGAGCCCGTCGCCACCAGCGCGCGGCCATCCGTCCAGTGAATGAGATCCTCCGCGGTCGCTTCCGACTTCGAGGTCGGATTGGACAGCGGGAGGATGATCGGCCGCTCGACCTTGCGCGCCATCTCGCGCACGATCGCTTCGGTGAACGCGCCGTAGGCCGTCGACAGGCCGATCAGAATGGTCGGCTCGGCCTTCCGGATGACGTCGGCGAGCGCGATGCGGTTGCCCCCGGAGGCCCAGTCGCTCACCCGTTCGAGCGGTTGCGCATACACGCGCTGCTCGGCGGTGAGATCGGTACGGCCCGAGTGCAGCAGGCCGTCCTTGTCGACGAACCAGAAGTGGCGGCGCGCGTCCTCGTCCGACAGTCCCGTCTCTTGCATCGCCGCGCGTATGAGATCGGCGACGCCGACGCCCGCGGAGCCGGCCCCGAGCATGACGACCCGCTGCTCCTTCAGCGGCGTCCCGGCCACCTTGACCGCGCCGAGAATCGCGCCGAGGGCGACGGCCGCCGTGCTCTGGATGTCGTCGTTGAACGTCAGGAGCTGATCGCGATAGCGCTCGAGGAGGGGCCGGGCGTGCAGGGTCGCGAAGTCCTCCCACTGCAGGCACGTGTCCGGCAGCTCCTGCTTCACCGCCTGGACGAACTGATCGACGAAGTCGTAATACGCGTCGCCGGTGACCCGCTCGTGGCGCCAGCCGATATACTCCGGGTCCTTCAGGCGCTCCACGTTGTTCGTGCCGACGTCGAGGACGATCGGCAGCGTCCGCTCGGGGCGGATTCCGCCGATGAGCGTGTAGAGCGAGAGCTTCCCGATCGGGATGCCGAGGCCGCCGGCGCCCTGGTCACCGATGCCCAGAATCCGTTCGCCGTCCGTGACCACGAGAACGTCGATCTCCGGATTCGGACGGTTTCGCAACTGCGCGCGAATCGAGTCGCGCAGAGGATACGAGATGAAGAGGCCACGCGGGCGCCGGTAGATGTGGCTGAACTGCTGACACCCCAGCGCGACGACCGGCGTGTAAACCATCGGGGTCATCTCCTCGATGTGCTCGAGGAGCAGCTGGTAGAACAGCACCTCGTTGGTGTCCTGCAGCGCGCGCAGATAGATATGGCGCTCGAGGTCATCCTTCTTCCGCTGATACGCCTCATAGGCGCGAGCGACTTGCTCAGCGAGGCTCTCGACATGCGGCGGCAGAAGCCCCTGCAAGGCGAGCGTGCTCCGCTCATCCTCCGTGAACGCGGTGCCCTTGTTCAACCTCGGACGGTTCAGCAGGTCTGTGCCATGCGGTACATCGGCTTTCATCGCCATGCTCCTTCCTTTCTCATCGGTTTCGGGAACGTTCGACTGACGGACGCTACGTACCTGCGACCTCTGCGCCCTCGTGCGCCGGGTGACGCGGCGCGCCGTGGACGACCAGGGGCTCGCGGTGCCCATGGAACGCCGCCCGGACCACGTCCCGGTTGAGCCGCGCGATGAACTCCAGCGGGATTCCCTTCGGGCACACGGCCTCACACTCGCCGTGGTTCGAGCAACCGCCGAACGCCTCGCGCCGCATGGCGGCTACCATGTTCAGCGTTCGATCGTCGCGCTCCGGCTGTCCCTGTGGCAGCACGTTGAGGTGGGTGACCTTCGCTGAGGTGAACAGCATGGCCGCGGCGTT
>Ga0257156_1000007_pt1 | contig 26047 bp, 29 predicted proteins | sample NI49A_FD_185989 | JGI IMG/M metagenome (GOLD analysis project Ga0257156, IMG submission 185989) | Soil microbial communities from H.J. Andrews Experimental Forest, Oregon, United States - NI-49-A | ecosystem: Environmental > Terrestrial > Soil > Temperate forest > Bulk soil | place: USA: Oregon... | reverse complement strand
GAGACCCTCGACTACGTCCGGCGCGAGATGACTCACCCGGCCGGCGGCTTCTACTCGGCCCAGGACGCCGACTCGGAGGGCGTCGAGGGCAAGTTCTTCGTCTGGTCGGCCGACGAGATCCGCGCGGTCCTGGGCGATCCGGCCCTGGCGCGCGCCGCGCTCGCCTACTGGGGCGTCGACGACGGGCCCAACTTCGAGGGCCACAGCATCCTGTTCGTCCCGCGCGAGCCGGAGGAGGTCGCGGGAACGCTCGGCATGACGGTCGACGAGCTGATGACCGCGATCGGACGCGCCCGCGCGCTCCTGCACGCCGCGCGCGAGCCCCGCGTGCACCCCGCCCTCGACGACAAGGTGCTCGCGTCGTGGAACGGGCTCATGCTCGCCGCGTTCGCAGAGGCCGCCTCCGTGCTGGGCCGCGCCGACTATTTGGCCGCCGCGGTCCGCAACGCCGAGTTCCTCGGCAAGCAGATGGTCCGCGACGGCCGCCTGCTCCGCTCCTGGAAGGACGGCCAGGCCCGCATCACCGGCTATCTCGAGGACTACTCGATGGTGGGGGCGGGGCTGCTCTCCCTCTACGAGGCCACCTTCGACCGACGCTGGCTCGACGAGTCGCGGCGGCTCGCGGAGGAGGCCCTCCGGCTCTTCTGGAGCGCCGACTTGAACGCGTTCTTCGACACCGGCCACGACCAGGAGGCCCTCGTGGTGCGGCCGCGCAACCTCTTCGACAACGCGGTGCCGAGCGGCACCTCGGTGGCGATCGACTGGCTGCTGCGGCTCGCCGTGATCGTGGGCGAGGAGCGCTACGAGGCGATCGCGCTCAAGGCCCTCCGGCCCATGGCGGATCTGATGCAGCGCTACCCGTCGGGCTTCGGTCGCTACCTCTCCGCGCTCGACTTCCACCTGGGCCCGGTGGCCGAGGTGGCGCTGGTGTGGCGTCCGGGCGAGGAGCGGGCGATGGGCCCCCTCCTCGACACCGTGTTCGGCCGCTACCAGCCCAACCGGGTCGTGGTGGGAGCGGCCGAGGGCGAGGCCGCCGCCGCGGGGCTACCGCTGCTGGCCGAGCGGGCCACCGTGGGTGGTCGGCCCACCGCCTACGTGTGCCGGCACTACGTCTGCCAGCTCCCGGTGACGGAGCCGGACGCGCTCGCACGCCAGCTCGACGCTGGGGTATAATCCGGATCGCGTCGCTGGGGGAGGTTTCCTGAGAACCGGGTGCGGCCCGGGACCCCTCGAACCTGCACTGGGTAATTCCAGCGAAGGGAATGCGACGCGAGGCATCACTGGACCGCACCCTTTCCTGGAAAGGTGTGCGGTTTTTTCATGACCATCACCGTCAACGGCAAGCCGATGGAGCTGCCCGCGGGCCTCACGATCGACGGCCTGCTGGCGCATCTCAAGGTGCGGCGCGAGTTCACCGCGGTGGCCCTGAACCGCGAGGTCGCGCTGCGCGCCCACTACGCCGAGACGAAGCTACAGGACGGGGACAAGGTCGAGATCGTTCATCCCATGGGCGGAGGGTAAGCCATGTACGACACGTCACTCTGGCTGGGCGGAAAAGAGTTCAAGTCGCGTCTCATCGTCGGGACGGGAAAGTACCCGTCGTTCGAGAACATGCGCGAGGCCATCGAGGCCTCCGGATCCGAGATCGTCACGGTCGCGGTGCGCCGGGTGAGCCTGCCGGGGCAGGGCGAGTCGCTGCTCGACTACGTCGACCCCAAGCGCTACACCCTGCTGCCCAACACCGCGGGCTGCTACTCGGCGGACGAGGCGGTGCGCACCTGCTACCTGGCGCGCGAGGCCGGCCTCGGCAGTCTCGTGAAGCTGGAGGTCATCGGCGACTCCCGCACCCTCTTCCCGGACGTCCTGGGCCTGCTCGAGGCCACCCGCACGCTGGCGCGGGAGGGCTTCACGGTGCTGCCCTACAGCAACGACGACCCGGTGATGGCCAAGAAGCTCGAGGACGCCGGGGCCGCCGCGGTCATGCCGCTGGGCGCGCCGATCGGCTCCGGGCTCGGCATCCGGAACCCGTACAACATCAAGCTCATCCTGGAGGCGGTCACCGTCCCGGTGATCGTGGACGCCGGGGTCGGCACCGCGTCCGACGCGGCCATCGCCATGGAGCTGGGTTGTGACGGCGTGCTCATGAACACCGCGATCGCCTCCGCCAAGGATCCGGTCGCGATGGCCACCGCCATGCGCCTGGCCGTCGAGGCGGGCCGGCTCGCGTTCAAGGCCGGCCGCATCGGCAAGAAGCTCTACGCCACCGCGTCCTCTCCGCTGGAGGGCGTGCCCGAGTGGACCAGCTAGGCTTCCGTCTCTACCTGATCACCGACCGCGCCACGTCGCCGCGACCGCCCGTGGAGGTCGTCGAGGAGTGCCTCGGCGCCGGACTCCGCGCGGTGCAGCTCCGCGAGAAGGACCTCGAGGTGCGCGAGCTGCTCGCGCTGGCCACCCCGCTGCGCGAGGCCACCCGACACCACGCGGCGCGCCTGCTGGTCAACGACCGGGCCGACGTGGCGCTCGCCGTGGGCGCCGACGGGGTGCAGCGCACCCACGCCTCGCTGCCGGTGGCCGCGCTGCGGGAGATCACGCCGCCCGGGTTCCTCATCGGCGCTTCCGCACACTCGACCGCCGAGGCGCGGGAGGCGGCGGCGCAGGGCGCCGACTTCGTGGTGTTCGGTCCGGTCTACGACACGCCCTCGAAGCGCGGCTACGGTCCGCCCCAGGGCCTGGCCGCCCTCGAGGCCGCCGCGGCCGCCGCGACCCGTCCGGTGCTCGCGGTGGGAGGCATCACGCCCGAGCGGGTGGGGGAGGTGCGCGCGGCCGGGGCCGCGGGCGTCGCGGTGATCGGCGCCATCTACGGAGCGGCGCGCCCGGCCGACGCCACCAAGGCCTTCCTCGACGTGCTGGGCAGCGCGTGATGACGCCGGTTCCCTCGGTCCTCGTGATCGGCGGCGGCATCATCGGCTGCTCCGCCGCGCACGAGCTGGCCAAGCGCGGCTGCCGCGTCACCGTCCTCGAGCGCGGCACCCCGGGCGGAGAGGCCTCGAGCGCGGCGGCCGGGCTCCTGGCCCCGCTCGGCGACTCGCCCCATCCGGGCCCGTTCAACCGCCTCGCGATCGAGAGCTGGCGACTCTACCCGCGAATCGTCGCCGAGCTACGTGAAGCGACCGGGGTCGACGTGGAGCACATGACCGCGGGCACGCTCTACCCGCTCGCGAGCCCGGCCGACGTCGAGGACGCGCGCGCACAATGCGGCTGGCCGCTCGCCGCCGAGTTCGGAGTCGAGCTGGTCGAGGGCGGCGCCCTCGCCGCGCTCGAGCCCGCGCTCGCCAAGGACGTGACCGCGGCGCTCCTGGTGCGCGGCGACCACTGGGTGAACAACCAGCGCCTGGTCACCGCCTACGCGCTCGCCGCGGCGGCGCGCGGGGCGACCGTGCGCTCCGGGGTCGAGGTCGGCCGCATCCTGGTCGAGCACGGACGGGCGGTCGGGGTGCTCGCCGACGGCGAGCCGCTCACCGCCGACGCGGTGCTCCTCGCGGCGGGCGCGTGGTCGGGCGCGCTCGCCTCCGAGCTGGGGGGCCGGCTCCCGGTGGGACCGGTGCGCGGGCAGATGCTGGCGGTGAGCAACGTGCCGGCGCTCATCTCCCACGCGATGCACGCCGACGACGTCTACCTGGTCCCGCGGCCATCCGGCGAGCTGCTGATCGGCGCCACCATCGAGCGCGTGGGCTTCGAGCGCGCGGTGACGCCCGAGGGGCTGGGCTCGCTCATCGCGCAGGCGGTGGCGCTCGTGCCCGAGATCGGCCGCCGCGCGATCACCCGCTCGTGGTACGGGTTCCGCCCCGCGGCGCCGGACAGCCTGCCGGTGCTGGGGCCGTGGCCCGACGTGGCCAGTCTCTTCGTGGCCACCGGGCACTACCGCAACGGCATCCTCCTGGCCCCGATCACCGCGGCGGTGATGGCCAACTGCATCGTCGACGGCAAGACTCCCGACTCGATCACCCCGTTCCTTCCCCAGCGCTTCGTGTCATAGGAGATTCCCGTGCAAACAAAAACCGGCCTCAAGCAGTCCATCTGCGCCGCCATCGACCGCAACGCGGAGCGCATCATCACCCTCGGCGAGCGCATCCGGCGCCATCCCGAGCTCGGCTTCAAGGAGTTCAAGACCGCGCGCCTGGCCGAGGAGACGTTCAGCGAGCTGGGCTTGAAGCCCCGAGGCGGGCTCGCGCTGACCGGGGTACGCGCGGAGGCGGCGGGGGCCAAGGACGGCCCGACCTTCGCCCTGCTCGGCGAGCTGGACGGCCTGGTGGTGGCCGGTCACCCGATCGCCGATCCGGACACGGGGGCCGCGCACGCCTGCGGCCACAACGCGCAGATGGCGGGGCTGCTCGGGGCCGCGATGGGCCTGCTCGAGGCGCGCGCCTTCGAGCACCTGGCCGGCCGGGTGGTCTTCTTCGCGGTGCCCGCCGAGGAGTACGGCGACGTGGAGTGGCGCGTGCAGCAGGCGCGGGCGGGGCGCATCGAGTTCCTCGGCGGCAAGCCGGAGCTGCTGCGTCTCGGGCACCTCGACGACGTCGACCTCGCGATGATGATCCACACCACCTCGCAGCCCGACATGAAGAAGGCGGGAGTGGCCGCCTCCAACAACGGCTGCATCGTGAAGACGGTGCGCTACATCGGCCGCGCCTCGCACGCGGGCGGGGCCCCGCACATGGGGATCAACGCGCTCTACGCGGCCAACATCGGCCTCGCCGCGATCAACGCGATCCGGGAGACCTTCCGCGACGAGGACTCGATCCGGGTGCACCCGATCATCACCCACGGGGGCAGCCAGGTGAACGTGATCCCGGGCGAGGTGCGCCTCGAGACCTACGTGCGCGGCAAGACCGTCGAGGCCATCCTCGAGGCGAATCGGAAGGTGGACCGCGCGCTCCGGGCCGGCGCCATGGCGCTGGGCGCGCAGGTCGAGATCGAGACGCTGCCCGGCTACCTGCCGCTCTTCAACCACATGGGCATGGCCGGGATGTTCAAGGACAACGCGGCCGCCCTGCTGGGCGCCGACCAGGTCACCGAGTCCGGCCATCGCAGCGGCTCCACTGACATGGGCGATATCTCCCACGTGATGCCGACATTGCATCCGTACATGGGCGGGGCGGTGGGCGGCGGGCACGGCGCCGACTACGCGATCGCCGATCCGAAGGTGGCCTACGTGGAGCCGGCCAAGCAGCTCGCCCTGATGGCGGTCGACCTGCTGTGGGGCGACGCCGATGGAGCGCGCGACATCCTGAAGACGTGGACGCCGCGCATGACCAAGGAGGCGTACCTCTCCTTCCAGCGCTCCGTCTCCAAGACCGAGCTCTACGAGCCAAAGGACCTCTAACCTCATATCCCTCTCCCCTCGGGGGAGAGGGCAGGGTGAGGGGAACCCCGCGCGCAATGTACGGCAAGTCACCGGTAACCTTCCCGCAGCGCATCGTCTGCCTGAGCGCGGAGCACGTAGAGATCTGCTACGCGCTCGGGGCGGGGGACCGCGTGGTCGGCGTGCCCGGCACCGCGCACCGGCCGCCCGAGGCCCGCGACAAGCCCAAGGTCGGCGGCTTCACGACCTTCAAGGCCGACCGGATCCTCGCCCTCGAGCCCGACCTGATCCTGGCCTTCTCCGACCTCCAGGCCGATATCTCCGCCGAGCTGATCCGGGCCGGCCTGCCCGTCTTCTGCACCAATCCCCGCTCGATGGACGAGATCCTCCAGTCCATCCTGATGGTGGGCGGTCTCCTCGGGGTCGACGCCGCGGCGCACGCCCTCGTCGCCGACATGCACGACGAGATCAACCAGGTGCGCGAGTTCTCCACCATGTGGCCCGACCGGCCGCGGGTGTACTTCGAGGAATGGCACGAGCCGCTCATCTCCGGCATCCGGTGGGTGTCCGAGGTGATCGAGCTGGCCGGCGGCCGCGACGTGTTCGCGGAGCTGCGCGATGGCCGGAGCGCGCGGGAACGGGTGGTGGACGCGGCCGAGGTGGCGCGGCGGGATCCCCAGATCATCCTGGTGTCCTGGTGCGGCAAGCCCGCCGACCTCGACCTGGTCCGCGGCCGGCCCGGCTGGGACCGCATCAGCGCGGTGCGCGAGGGCCGCGTGCACGAAGTGGACGCGGCCACGCTGCTCAGTCCGGGTCCCGCGCTGCTCACCGGGCTGCGAACGGTGCACGAGCTGGTGCAGCAGGCCCTCGGCGACCGCGACTGAATCTCGACACGATCCTGAGTGCCGCGCCGGCAAAGCGTGGACATATCTGAGATAATCAAAAATGACGCGGAGCACGCGAGACCGTGTACTAAACATGGCGGCCCAGCCTGAGCCCGATGCTAGGATGAACCGCTTTCGAGAGACTCCCAGGAGAGAGCAATGCTAGCGCGCCCGGAGCGCTTCTTCGCTGATCGGTTCGGATTGAACGCCGGGACCATGGAGCGGCTGCTGGGCTCGACCCTCGCGGGTCGCGTCGACCACGCCGACCTCTACCTCGAGTACCGCGTCAGCGAGGAGCTGGTGCTGGAGGAAGGCGCGGTCAAGAAGGCGGCCCGCCACGTGAGCCAGGGGGCCGGCATCCGGGCCCAGTCGGGTGAGCGCACCGGCTATGCGCATACCGACGACCTCGCGCTGCCGAACCTCGAGGAGGCCGCGCGGCAGGCGCGGGCCATCGCCGACCGCTCCTCGGAGTCCGCGGTGGTCGCGGTGGGCGGCGACGGGCCCCCGCACGATCTCTACAGCCTCGCGGAGCCGCCGATCGCGGCGGACCTCGATCGCAAGATCAAGCTGCTCGGGCGCATGGACGCGGCGGCGCGCGCGCTCGACCCGCGGGTGCGGCAGGTCATCGCGACCCTCGGCAGCGAGGACGTGGTGGTGATGATGGCGACCCCGTCCGGCTGGACGGTGGGGGACGTGCGCCCGCTCACCCGGCTCAACATCACGGTGATCGTCGAAGACGGGGCGAAGCGGGAGATCGGCAGCTTCGGCGGCGGCGGCCGAGTGGGGTTCGACTTCTTCCTGGAAGACGACCGCTGGCAGCGCTTCGCCTCCGAGGCGGTGCGTCAGGCGATCATGAAGCTCGGGGCGGTGGACACCCCCGCCGGCGAGATGACGGTGGTGCTGGGTCCCGGCTGGCCCGGCATCCTGCTCCACGAGGCGGTCGGGCACGGGCTCGAGGGCGACTTCAACCGCAAGAAGACCTCCGCGTTCTCCGGCCGGCTCGGCCAGCCGGTCGCCTCCGAGCTGGTCACCGTAGTCGACGACGGCACGATCGCCAACCGGCGCGGCTCGCTCAACGTGGACGACGAGGGCGTGCCGACCCGACGCAACGTCCTCATCGAGAAGGGCATCCTGCGCGGCTACATGCAGGACCGGCTCAACTCGCGGCTCATGGGCATGGAGGTCACCGGCAACGGACGGCGCGAGTCGTACGCGCACCCGCCGATGCCGCGCATGACCAACACCTTCATGCTCGCGGGGCAAGACGAGCCCGCCGACATCATCCGGAGCGTGCCGAAGGGCCTCTACGCGGTGAACTTCGGCGGCGGCCAGGTCGACATCACGAGCGGCCGCTTCGTGTTCTCGGCCAGCGAGGCCTACCTGATCGAGGACGGCCGCGTGACCAAGCCGGTGAAGGGCGCGACCCTGATCGGCAACGGCCCGGAGGCGCTCACCCAGGTGAGCCGCGTCGGCCACGATCTCAAGCTCGACGAAGGCGTGGGGACCTGCGGCAAGGACGGCCAGTCGGTGCCGGTGGGGGTGGGGCTGCCCACCATCCGCATCGATCGGATGACCGTCGGCGGGACCCAGGTCTGACCGACCGCATGCAGGATCTCCTCGCCGATCTCCTGAAGCAGGCGACCCGCAAGGGCGCCACCGAGGCCGACGCCTTCGTGGTGGAGGACCAGTCGTTCTCGGCCCAGGTCCGCCTGGGCCAGGTGGACACCGTCAAGCACGCCCGCGAACAGCACATGGCGCTGCGGGTGTTCGTGGGCAAGTCGGTGGCGGCCGCCTCCACCTCGGATCTGTCGCCTCAGGCCATGACCCGCCTGGTCGACGAGGCGGTGTCGCTCGCCCGCGTCACCAGCCCCGACGAGCTGGCCGGCCTGCCGGACGCGGCGTTGCTCGCGCGTGAGATCCCGGATCTGGATCTCCGCGACCCGCGGGGCCACGATCTGTCGCCCGAGGAGAAGATCGACCTCGCCCGGCGCTGCGAGGCGGCCGCGCTCGCGGCGGATCCGCGCATCACCAACTCGGAGGGCGGCGACTTCGGCGACCGTCGCGCTCGCTACGCCTACGCCACCAGCCACGGCTTCGCGGGCGAGTACGCCACGTCCTCGTTCAGCCTCGCGGTGTCCCCGGTGGCCACGCGCGACGCGGAGATGCAGCGCGACTCCTGGTATCACGTGACCCGCCGGCGCGCCCGTCTCGACGATCCCGAGTCGATCGGCCGTATCGCGGCGCAGCGCGCGGTGCGCCGCCTGGGCGCGCGCCGGGTGAAGACCGCCGAGGTGCCGGTGGTCTTCGATCCGGACATGGCCGCCTCGCTGGTGCGGCACATCGCGGGCGCCGCGTCGGGGCCCGCGCTCTACCGCCGCGCGTCCTTCCTGGTGGGCAAGCTCGGCGAGCGCATCGCGTCGCCGGCGGTCACCATCGTCGACGACGGCACCGTGCCGGGCGCCCTCGGCTCGCGACCCTTCGACGGCGAGGGCCTCCCGGTGCGCCGCACCGTGGTGGTGGACCAGGGCACGCTGCGCTCCTACCTGCTCGACACCTACAGCGGCCGCAAGCTCGGGCTGCCGTCGACGCACCACGGGGCCCGCGACGGCAGCGGGGTGAGCGTGTCGACCACCAACCTCTACCTGGCCGCGGGCGACCGCGACCCGGGCGACCTCATCCGGAGCGTGAAGAACGGTCTCTACGTCACCGAGCTGATCGGCTTCGGGGTCAACGGCGTCACCGGCGACTACTCGCGGGGCGCGGTGGGGATGTGGATCGAGAACGGCGAGCTGGCCTACCCGGTGGAGGAGATCACGGTGGCCGGCAACCTGCTTGACATGCTGCACGCGGTCGAGGGAGTGGGGAACGACCTCGTGTTCCGGGACCGCACCGCCGCGCCGACGCTGCTCATCGGCCGCATGACGGTCGCGGGTGCCTGAGGAGCCCCCGCGCGGCATGATCATCGACAGTCACTGCCACCTGCACGACCCGGCCTTCGCGGACGTTCGGGGCACGGTCATCCGCGCCACCGAGCACGACGTGTGGGGCGTGGTGGCGGTCGGGTGCGACGCGGCGACCAACGGGCGCACGCTCCAGGCCGCGCTCGACAACAGCAAGGGAGTCTGGCCCGCGTTCGGCTTCCACCCGGAATGGAACCTCACCCCGGGGGACCTGGAGGCGGTCGAGGCCCAGATCCACTTCAGCCACTCGCGCCTGGTCGCGGTCGGCGAGGTCGGGCTGCCCTGGTACGGCCTCGGCGCGGTGACCGATCCGGAGGCGGTTCGCCGGCTGGCCCGCGAGCGCCTCGAGCGCCTGATCGATCTCGCGGTCCGCTACGATCTCCCGATCATCCTGCACGCGCCCCACGGCGCGGCGGCGGACGCGCTGGCCGCGCTCAAGCGCCGGAGCGTCGAGCGCGCGGTGTTCCACTGGCACAAGGCGAGCGCGGAGGTCACCCGCGCGATCGTCGACGCGGGCTATCTGGTGTCGGTCACCCCGGATCTCGTCTACCGCGACCGGGACCGCGAGATGGTCGAGTCGGTGCCGATCGAGTCGCTGCTGGTGGAGAGCGACGCCCCCTGGCCGTACCAGGGGGAGTTCGAGAACGTCACCTCGGGCCCGTGGCTCGTCGCGCGGGTCGCGGAAGAGGTGGCCAAGATCAAGCGGCTGCCGGCGGACGAAGCGACGTACCAGCTCACCGTCAATACCTGCCGCCTCTTCGACCTCGTCTGGGCGTGAGCGAGTCGCGCTTTCGCGTCACCGTCGGCGCCGCCGAGGTCGCGGGGGTGCTCCATCTCCCGGAAGCCGGGCGCGGCCGCTGGCCCTGCGTGGTGGCGTGCCACGGCATGGGCGCCTCCAAGGACAGCGACAAGTACCTCCTCCTCGGACGCGAGCTGCCCCCGGCCGGCCTCGCCCTCGCGCGCTTCGACTTCCGCGGCAGCGGCGAATCAGGCGGCGGCCACGAGGACGCCACCATCGAGACGCGCATGGCCGACCTCGAGGGCGTGCTCGACCACCTGGCCAAGCGGCCCGAGCTGGACGGCCGCTTCGGGCTGCTCGGCTCGAGCCTCGGCGGCTTCGTCGCGCTCTGGGTGGCCGCCGCGCGGGCGGGAGGCGCCCCGTTGCCGGTCGTGACCTGGAATGCCCCCGCGTCGCTGCGCGAGCTGCCCGGCGCCGACCCGGACCAGGCCGGCCGCGCCCTCGTCGCCGAGGTCCGGCGCGGGGAGCGGGCCGACGCGCCCGCCGGCGTCTCCCGCGTGCTCGTGATCCAGGCCGACCGCGACGAGGTGGTGCCGCCCGACCACGGCCGGCGGCTCTTCGAGCGGGCCGCCGAACCGCGGGCGCTGCACGTCATCGCGGGGGCCGACCACCGCCTCACCGATCTGGACCACCGCCGGGACGCGCTCGAGGAGAGCCGGCGCTTCCTGCTCCACCATCTCGTCCCCCAGAGGACCGCTCCATGATCAACGCGCCACGGCTGAAGGAAGAGTTCATCGAGCTCGCCTCGATCTCGAGCCCGTCGAAGCGCGAGGGCACGATCGCGCGGCGTCTGGAGGCGATCCTCAAGGCCATGGGCGGCAGCGTGGAGGTCGACGGCGCGGGCGAGAAGATCGAGGGCAATACCGGCAACCTCCTCGCGCGGTTCCCCGGCAACACCCCGGGCGCGCCGCCGTTCCTGCTCTCCGGCCACATGGACACGGTAGGGCCGGCCGAGACGATCCGCCCGGTGGTGGAGGGCGACGTGGTGCGCACCGACGGCACCAGCGTGCTGGGGGGCGACGACAAGGCGGGCGTGGTGGCGATCCTGGAGGCGATCCGGGTGCTCCGCGAGAAGTCGATCCCGCACGGCGACATCGAGGTGGTGCTGACCATCTGCGAGGAGTTCGGCCTGCTCGGCGCCAAGCACTTCGACACCGGCCGGCTCCGGGCGCGGCGCGGCCTCGTCCTCGACGTGGACGGGGTCTGCGAGCTGATCACCCGCGCCCCCGCGGCCAACCGCATGGCGTTCACCGTGCACGGGCTGCCCGCCCACGCGGGCATCTGTCCGGAGCAGGGGATGAGCGCGATCCAGATCGCGGCGGAGGCCATCGCGGCGATGAAGCTCGGGCGGGTCGACGCGGAGACCACCGCGAACCTCGGCCTCATCCAGGGCGGGCTCGCCACCAACATCGTGCCCGCGACGCTGACGGTGCGGGGCGAGGCGCGCAGCCTGAGCCTCGAGAAGCTCGAGGCCCAGACGCTTCACATGCGGCGCTGCTTCGACGAGGCGGTCCGGCGGCACTCGGTCCGGGTGGGCGACCGGAGCTACCAGGCGCGCGTCGAGGCCCAGGTCGATCGGCAGTACTCGCGGCTCGACATCCGGAACGACGCCTCGATCGTCCGCCTGGTGCAGGCCGCCGCCACCGCCACCGGTCGCACCTGTTCCACGCGCTCCACCGGGGGCGGCTCGGACGCCAACGTCTTCGCGGAGCGCGGGCTCGAGGTCGCCAACCTCGCCTGCGGCATGCGCGAGATCCACACCGTCAACGAGTGGGTCGACGTGCGCGACCTGGTGCTCACCGCCGGCCTGGTGGTCGAGACCGTCCGCCTCAACGCCGCGGCCTGACCCGTTCCGTCTCCCGTGACCCCCACCGCGCGCGGGCCGGCCGGCTGGCGTAAGATACCGGGGCGGATCCCCCCCGGGACGATACGACCCCGAGACGATACGATTTGACCGAGCGCATCGGCGACCTGGTCCTCGAGCATGCCGCCCCCGCCGGACGGGCCCATTCCCGGTCTGTCCTCTTCGTCCACGGCATGTGGGGCGGCAGCTGGTACCTGCGCAACTATCTCTACGCCGCCGGCCAGTCCGGCTGGGACGCCTGGGCCGTCAACCTGCGCGGTCACGGAGAGAGCCCCGCCGCGGGCGGGCTCGGCTCGGTCTCCTTCCTCGACTACGTCGACGACGTCCGCCGGTGCCTCGATCGGCTCGGGGAGGCGGTGCTGGTCGGCCACTCGATGGGCGGGCTCATCGCCCAGAAAGTGGTCGAGGGCGGCGGGGTCTCGGCCGCGGTGTTCATGACCAGCGCGCCCCCGCGGGGGATCGTGACCCTGGAGTGGCCGGTGCTCGTCCGCGCGACTCGCTACCTCCCCGCGGTCCTGACCGGCCGCGCGTTCACGATGACCCGCGCGCACGCCGACTTCCTGTGCCTGAACCAGCTCTCCCCCGAGCAGCGGGAGTGGGCCTTCCCGCGCTTCGGGCCGGAGTCCGGCCGCGCCACGCGCGAGCTGGCCCTCGGCGGGATCGCGGTGGACGCGGCGGCGGTGCGCTGCCCGACCCTCGTGGTCGGCGCGGAGCACGACCGCATCACGCCGGCCGCGCTCCAGCGCCGCATCGCGCGGCGCTACGGGTCGGAGTACCAGGAGGCGGCCGGACACGGGCACATGCTCATGCTCGAGGACGGCTGGGAGCGGCCCTTCAAGGACGTGCTGGCGTGGATGGAGCGGGTGATCGGTGAGCGATAGCCTCGAGCTCTCGCTGGACGCGATCTCGGAGCGGCCGACCATCCTGGTGGTCGAGGACGAGCCCCACATCCGCGACGTCCTCGCCGGGTTGCTGGGCGCCCTCGGCTACCGCCTGCTGATGGCGGTCTCCGCCGAGCAGGCCCTCGACGTGCTCAACGTGGTGAGCCCGGACCTGGTGCTGACCGACGTGCACCTCGGCGCGATGAGCGGGATCGAGCTGTGCGCGCGGCTCAAGGCCGACCCGCGCTACGAGCTGATGCCGGTGGTGATCCTCACCGCGGTCGGCGATCTCGAGGCGCGGGTGGCCGGCCTCGCGGCGGGCGCGGACGACTTCTTCACCAAGCCGGTGGAGTTCGTCGAGCTGCGGACGCGGCTCGCCGCGCTCCTGCGCGTCAAGATGCTGCTCGGCCAGCTCGAGCGGGCCGAGGCGGTCATCACCACCCTCGCGCTCACCATCGAGGCGCGCGATCCCTACACCCTCGGCCACTGCGACCGGCTCTCGCGCTACGCGGTGGCGCTCGGCCAGGCCCTCGGGCTCGACCCCGACATGGTGCGGGCGCTCCGGCTCGGCGGCTACCTCCACGACCTCGGGAAGATCGCGGTGCCCGACGGGATCCTGCTCAAGCCGGGGCCGCTCGATCCGATGGAGCAGGAGCGGATCCGTGCGCACCCGGGGGCCGGCTCGGACCTGGTGCTCGGGCTGCGCAGCATGGAGCCGGTGCGCCCGATCATGCGGCACCACCACGAGAAGTGGGACGGCTCCGGCTATCCCGACGGGCTCAAGGGCGCGGCCATCCCGCTCGGCGCGCGCATCATCTCGGTGGTCGACGTGTTCGACGCGCTCCACACCGAGCGCCCCTACAAGGCGGCCCTGCCGCGCTCCGAGGCGGTGTCCCTGCTGATCCGCGAGACCGACGCGGGCTACTGGGACCCCAAGGTCGTCGAGACCTTCCTCGAGATCCTCCGCCAGTATCAGTAAGTATCAGACGAAGCGGGCAAGCATCAGCAGGCCGAGGGCGATGCGGTACCAGCCGAAGGGGCTGAAGCTGTGCGTCTGGATCCAGCGCAGCAGCCAGCGCACCACCACGAAGGCGGTCACCGCCGAGACGATCGTGCCGAGCGCCAGCATGCCCCACTTGGTGGACGGGCCCGCCGGGTGGCGAAGCGCGTGCAAGGTCTCGAACCCGCCCGCGGCGAGCAGCGTCGGCACGCCCACCAGGAACGAGAACTCGGTGGCGACCGGCCGCGCGAGCCCCAGCAACATCGCGATCATGATGGTGGCGGCCGCGCGCGAGGTGCCCGGGAACACCGCGGCGAGCAGCTGAGCGAGCCCCACCGCGACCGCGACCGCCCAGGTCACCTCGGCCTGGCCGGCACGGCCCCGCAGTCCCCATTCCACCAGCAGGATCACCACCCCGCCGATCAATGTGGCCCACGCGATCGGGGCGACCTCTTTCGGCAGCACGAAGCCGAGCCGTTTGATGGCGAGCCCGCCCACCCCGGTGATCACGAACGCGAGCACGAGCTTGGCCAGGTAGCCGCCCGCCGCCGGCTCGCGGACGTGGGCGAGCAGGTCGCGGAGGCGGTCGCCGAAGACCGCGAGCACCGCGAGGGCCGCACCCGACTGGATCGTGATGTTGAAGAGATCCGACTGGCCGGGCAGCAGATGCGCGTTCTCGACGAGGAGCAGGTGCCCGGTCGAGGAGATGGGCAGGAACTCGGTGACGCCCTCGATCACGCCCAGCAGGATGACGGCCAGCCACTCGGGCATGGGAGCGGTCAGCCCACGATCTCTTCGCCGCCGTCGACGCCGATCACGTTGCCGGTGATCCAGTACGTGTCGGGATGGCTCAGCACCACGATGGCGCGCGCGACGTCCTCGGTGGTGGTCAGCCGGCGATGCGGGTTGCGCCGGGCCGCCTGCTGGGAGAACTCTTCGTAGTTGGGGATCTTCTGCGCCGCCGGCGTCGCGGTCACCCCGGCCCGGATCGAGTTGGCGCTGATGCCGTGCGGGGCCAGCTCCGCCGCGAGCTGGCGGATGTTGGACTCCAGCGCGGCCTTGGCCGCGGACACCGGACCGTAGAAGGGCAGCACCCGCGCGCCGCCGGAGGAGGTCATCGCGTAGATCCGCCCCCCGCGCCCCATGAGGCCGCGGCCCACCAGCTCCTGGGCCCAGTACACGAGGCTGTGGGCCATCACGTCGAGGGTCATGTCCATCTGGGCCTTCGTCACCGCCTCCTTGATGGGGTCGGCGACGAAGAGCTTGAGGGTGCCGAAGGCGAGCGAGTGGAGCAGCACCCGCACCTGACCCACCTCGTCGCGCTCCCGCAGCACCCGCTCCATCTCGCTCGCCACCTCGGCCCGCTTCTCCTCGTCGGCCGCATTGACGTTGAAGAAGCGCGCCTGCCGCCCGAGCGCGGTGATCTCGCCGGCGAGGCGCTCCACGTTGGGCAGGGTGGATTTGCGATCGAGGTGGACCCCGAACACGTTCATCCCGGCCCGCGCCAGGGCGAGGCTCGTAGCCGCGCCGAAGCCGGACGACGCGCCCAGCACGAGGGCCCAGCCACGCAGCGTGATCGGAGAGGCGTCGGTGCTCATCGCACTCCTCGCGTAAGGGGTTTCACCGGCTCGCGCCCGCCCATTCTAGCAGAACTGGAACTCCGTGCTACGATGTGCACCGCCTATGGCGAGAACGGCCGGTATCCTGCTGATCGGGAACGAGATCCTCTCGGGCAAGATCACCGACGCCAACGCCGCCTACCTCTGCCGCGAGCTGCGGATCCTGGGCGTGGCGGTGCGGCGCATCACGGTCATCCCCGACGAGGTGGACCTGATCGCGGCGGAGGTCCGCGCGTTCAGCGCCGCCTACGACGTGGTGTTCACCTCCGGCGGGGTGGGCCCGACCCACGACGACGTGACGATCGAGGGCGTCGCGCGCGCGCTCGACGTGCCGGTCATCCGGGAGCCGCGGCTGGTCCAGGTGCTGGAGGGCTACTACCAGGGCCGGCTCAACGAGGCGCGGCTCAAGATGGCGGAGGTGCCGCAGGGCGCCGAGCTCACCGCGGACGGCCAGCTCGTCTTCCCCGCGGTGGTGGTGCGGAACATCTACATCCTGCCCGGGGTGCCCGAGATCTTCCGGCAGAAGTTCGACGCGCTCAAGGAGCGCTTCCGCGACGCGCCCTTCCATCTCTGCTGCGTCTACGTGAGCATGGGGGAGGGCACCCTGGCCGACCACCTGAACGAGCTGCTGGCCGGCCATCCGGACCTGATGCTCGGCTCGTACCCGGAGTTCTCCAACCCCGAGTACAAGGTGAAGGTCACGCTCGAGTCGAAGGACCGCGGCTACCTCGACGCCGCGGTCGGCACCTTCCTGGGCCGCCTCCCGAAGGAGGCGATCGTCCGGGTCGAGCGGTGAGCCGCCGCCGCGGCGGGCGGCTCCGCTGAACCCGCCGCTGGCGGTCGCCATCGTCGCGGCCGCCCTCTTTCTCGGCCGCCTCGGAGCCGCCCCCTTCCTCGATCCGCCCGAGGGCATCCACGCCCAGATCGCGTGGGAGATGCTGCACGGGGCGGGCTGGATCACGCCTCATCTCGACGGGGTCCCGTACTTCGACAAGCCCCCGCTCCTCTACTGGCTGATGGCGGGCGCCTTCGCCTGGCTCGGCCCGACCGAGAGCGCGGCCCGTCTCGTCTCCGGGCTCGCCGCGGTGGCGGTGGCGGTGATCACCGTTCTCATCGGCACGCGCCTCGCCTCCGCCCGCGTGGGGCTGATGGCGGGGCTGATGGTCGCGGCCAACCTCGAGATGTTCCTCTTCGGCCGCATGGTCAAGCCGGACCTGCTCTTCGTCGCCTGCATCCTGCTCGGCCTCTACGGCTTCGTGCTCGCGTACCTGGGGAAGGGCCGGTGGCCGCTCCTGCTCGCGTACGGCAGCCTCGGCCTGGCGGTGCTCGCGAAGGATCTCCTGGGCGCGCTCGGCCCGCTCGCCATCGTGGCGCTCTTCCTGGCCCTCACCGGCGAGGGACGGGCGTGGCGACAGTGGATCCCGCCGCGCGCGGTCCTGCTCCTGCTCGCGGTCGCGGTCCCGTGGTACGTGGCGGTGGAGCTCCAGCACCGCGGCTTCCTCTGGTACACGATCGTCGACAACCACGTGCTCAACGTCACGCGCCAGCGCGTGTTCCCCGACGAGGACGTATCGCTCTCGACGCTCGAGTTCCTCGCGGTGACCGCGGCCGGCTTCTTCCCGTGGGTGCTGGCCCTGCCGCTCGCGACGTGGCGCGCGCTCGCGCGGCCGTGGCGCACGCCCGAGGCGCGGCTCTGGGCCCTGCTGGGGATCTGGGTGGTGGCGATCCTGGGCGTCTTCGCGCTGTCGCCGTTCAAGCTGCCGCACTACGGCCTGCCCGCGTTCCCGGCCATGGCCCTGCTGGTGGCCCGGCTCTGGGACGACGCGATCGAGCGGCCCGCGGGCGCGCCCCGCTCCTTCACCCTGCTCGTCCCGTCCCTGCTGACGGTGGCCGCGCTCGCGATCGCGTCGCTGCTGGTGTGGCGCGGGGTGCTCGGGGTCTCGACCGGGGCGGTCGCGCTCGCGGACGTCTCCGCCCGCAACATGGCGGCCCAGGGCCAGTCGGTCGCCACCGACTTCATCGGCCAGTTCCGTCCGCTGTTCGGGAGCATCAGCGCGATCTTCGGGCTGGTGGCGGCCGCGGTCGCGATGGCCACCTGGCGGCGGCTGCCGCGGCTCGGGGTCGGCGCGATGCTCGCGGGCATGCTCGCCTTCCTTCCGCTCTCGGTCGAGGGGCTCGCGATCTTCGCCAAGTCCCGCTCGGTGCGGGGGATGACCGACGCGCTCCTGCTGCGGGCCGCCCCGGGGGACGTGGTGGCTCACGAGGGAGCGCTCGAGAACAGCGCGTCCGCCCTCCTGCGTCTGGACCGGCGGGTGCAGATCGTCAACGGGCTGCAGTCGAACCTGGCCTTCGGCGCCACGTTCCCCGAGGCGCGTGGCACCTTCTGGGACGGCGCGGCGCTGGCCCGCGCCTGGCGCGCCGACCGCCGGGTATTCCTCTTGACCGCGCTGCCCGCGGACAAGAGCGTGGTGCGCGAGCTGCCACCCGGGCAGGCGCACCTGCTGCTCGAAGGCGGCGGCCGTCGGCTCTATTCGAATCGGCCCTGAGGGACCCGGGTGATATCCTGGATCGTAGGCGGAAAGGCATGAGCGAACCGGTCTACCGACTCAAGGATGACCCGCACTCGAGCCACTCGGTCATCCTCGCCCGACTCGGGGAGGGGCGCGGCCGGAAGGCGCTCGACGTGGGCGCGGCGGACGGGTTCCTCGCCGAGCGGCTCACCGGGCAGGGCTGGAACGTCACCGCGCTCGAGCGCGATCCCGCGCTGGCCGCGCGCGCCCACGGGCGCTGCAAGGAGGTCGTCGTCGCCGATCTCGAGGCGGCCCCGCCGCTGCTCGACGGCCCGTTCGACGCCATCGTCTACGGCGACGTGCTCGAGCACCTGAGCGATCCGCGCGCCGCCCTCGTGGCCCTCGACCGCACCCTGGCGCCCGGCGGGATCGTCATCGTCTCGGTGCCCAACGTGGCCCACCTCTGGGTCCGGCTGTCGCTCCTGGCCGGTCGGTTCGACTACGCGGACCGCGGCATCCTCGACCGCACGCACCTGCGCTTCTTCACCCGGCGGACCCTGATGGCCTTCCTCCAGTCGGCCGGGCTCGCGGTCGCCGAGCTACGGGTCACCCCGGTGCCGCTCCCCCTCGTGGTGCCGCCGCGGTGGCACGGCGCCGGCCTGCGGGGGCTCCACGACCTGAGCGCGCGGATCGCGCGGCTCTGGCCGGGCGGTCTCGCCTACCAGTTCGTCGCGGTGTGCCGCGTCGAGGGCGGCCCCTGATGGAGCGGCCCTCCCAGGTCGAGCGGCCCAAGGTCGCGCCCAAGGTGGTGGTGGTCATGCCCGCCTACAACGCGGGCCGTACTCTTCGCATGACCTACGAGGAATTGCCGAAGGACGCGGTGAACCTGGTGATCCTGGTGGACGACGGCTCCACCGACACCACCCTCGAGGTGGCGCGCGACCTGGGGCTCGAGATCTTCGTGCACGACCGCAACTACGGGTACGGGGCGAACCAGAAGACCTGCTACACCGAAGCGCTGAAGGCGGGAGCGGACATCGTGGTGATGGTGCACCCCGACTACCAGTACGATCCCACCCTCGTGCCCCAGATCATCGCCCCGATCGTGAAGGGCGACGCCGACCTCGTGCTGGGCTCGCGGCTCGCGGGCGGTGGCTCCGCGGTCCAGCAGGGGATGCCGTGGTGGAAGTTCCTCGCCAACCGCTTCCTCACCGGGGTGGAGAACCTCGCCTTCGGCCTGCGCCTCTCCGAGTACCACACCGGCTACCGCGCGTTCAGCCGGAGCGTGCTCGAGGCCGTGAACTTCCGCATGAACTCCGACGGCTTCGTCTTCGACCAGGAGATCGTGGCCCAGGTGGTGTCCACCGGCTTCCGCATCGCGGAGATTCCGGTCCCGGTGCGCTACTTCCCGGAGGCCTCCTCGGCCAGCTTCGCGGCCTCCTGCGTCTACGGGCTCAAGATCCTCTGGGTGGTCTCGCGCTACCTCCTGCACCGCTCGGGCATCAAGCGATCGAGGCGGCTCGCCTCGATCGTGCATCGGTACCAGCGCTACCGGTGATCGCCCGCCTCCTCGCCGTCGCGGCCGCGCTGGCCGCGGCGGCACTCGGCGGCTCGCTCTTGCTGTGGACCGGCCGGCGCGAACACTGGCCGTGGCGGCCCGAGCACTTCTTCCTGCTGACCCTGGGCCTCGTGGCCCTGCGCGTCTGGCTCGCGCCGCGCCCCCTGCCGGCGTGGCGCCCACGACGGGTGGTCGCGGTCGGCGTGGCGGCCTACGCGCTCGTGTTCTCGTTCGTCACCGTGACCCGCCACTTCACGTTCGCGACCCACGCCCTCGACCTGGGCTACTACGTGCAGCTCGGCTGGAACCTCGCGCGCGGGGCCGGGCCCTACGTGAGCCTGCCCGAGATGCACGCCTGGGGCGACCATCTCTCCCCGATCATGTACGCCTTCGTGCCCGCCTTCTGGATCGTCCCCGGGCCGGTGGTGCTGCTGGTCGCGCAGTCGGCCGCGCTCGCCCTGGGCGGCGCCGCGGTGTTCGGCCTGGCCCGCGTCCGCCTCGGCGACGAGCGGCCGGCCGCCGCCTTCGCGCTGCTCTACCTGGCCAACCCGTCGCTGCAGGGGATCAACGTGCGCGACTTCCACACCGCGGCCCTCGCCATCCCGCTGCTGCTCGCCGCCGCGTGGGCGGTGGAGGCGGGCCGGCCCTGGTGGGCGCTCGCCCCGGCCGCGCTCACCCTTCTCTGCCGCGAGGACGCGGCGCTGCCGGTGATCGGGCTGGGGGTCTGGATGGCGCTGGCCCGCCGGCGCTGGGCCCCCGGCGCGATCGCAGCGGTGGGGGCGCTGGCGGTGCTCGCGATCGACGTGCGCTTCATCGTGCCCGCGTATCGCGGCGAGCCGTACTCGCATTTCGGGCGCTACCCGCAGCTCGGCGACTCCCTCGGGGCGATCGTCGCGACCATTGCCCTGCACCCCTTTCACACGCTTGGCACGCTGATCACCGCAGACCGGATGCTCTACCTGGCCGCGATGCTCGCCCCGCTCGGTCTGTTGCCGCTCCTCGGCGGCGGGGATCTCGTCGGCGTCCTGCCCGGGCTGGCCCAGAACCTCCTGAGCGTCGACTCCGTGCTCTACGACTACCGCGCCCAGTACCAGGCCTTCGTCCTGCCCTTCCTGGTCCTGGCCGCGATCGGCGGCTACGCACGCCTCGAGCGGCGGCGGCCGGGGCACTGGCCGGTAGCGGTCCTGGTGGCGGCGCTCGTGGTGAGCCTCGCCCTCGACTCGCGCACCGCGAACAACCTCGCGGTCGCGCGCTTCTGGCCCACGCCCGCACAGATGGCCGCCTACCGGGTGCTCGCCGCGGTCCCACCCGAGGTCGCGGTGACCGCGCAGGATCCGTACGTCCCCCACCTGAGCCTGCGGCCGCGCGTCTTCGTCTTCCCGGTGGGCATCGAGAAGAGCGACTACGCGCTGGTCGACCTCGACACGTACCCGTGGCGCAACCTGCCGGGAGTGACGCTCGCGCGGGAGGGCGCGACGGTCACGATCGTCTCCGGTGGAGTCGAGTACCGCTACACGGTGGCCGCGGAGGCGGGCCCTCACCTCCTGCTGCGCCGACTCTGATCGCGCGCGGCCGGCTCAGGTCAGGGGAACGTAGTCGTACTCGCCGAGCCCCTGCAGCACGAGGAACACCGCCGAGGTCTCGCCCCCGTTGGTCACCAGGTGCGCCCGGCCGGGCCGGACGGTGTAGGTCTCTCCGGGCTCGAGCCGGATCTCCTCCTTGGGATCGCGGAGGAAGAGGCGGAGCCGGCCCTCCAGCACGTAGAACGTGTCCTGGATCGTGCTGTGGTAGTGCCACGGCACCTGCTGGCGCGGGCCGATCTGCAGCTCGTTGATCCGGAATCCCGGGCGCTCGGCGTGGCGGGCCCGGCGCTCCACTTCATAGAGATGGCTCGCGTCCTTGACGCCTTCGTTGGGCATGGGGCACGCTCCTCCGTTCGATCAGGCTCCCGTCGACGGGTTGCCGGTCAGGATGTGCGAGGCGTGGTGGTGGATCATGCGCCACTCGCCCGCGCTCCGCTCGAAGATGTTGGTGGCCAGCACCGACGTCACCGAGATCTTGCCGCGCGTCTCGGACAGGATGTTCTCGGTGCAGGTGACCCAGCCGAAGACGCCCTCCACGTACGCGTTGATGTCGGTGATGCTGAAGCGCATCTCCTCGCTGTGCTTGAAGATGGCCTCCCACGACTGGCGGACCGCGTCCCAGCCGGTGAGGAGGCCCCAGCCCGGGTGCACGCAGCGGACGTGCTCCCCGTGGGCCCAGACCTCCTCCATCTGCCGGAGATCGAGGGTCTCGAACACCCGGTAGAAGCGCGCGTTGGCCTCCTCGACCTCCGTGCGCTCGTCGTCCGGATTCATGGCCGGCATTCTAACTCAAGTACTTGCGGCGCTGGCTTCCGACCAGCCTACCCGAGAAAATCCCCGCGGCGGTAGTCTAGTGGAGAAGGGGATCAGCATGTGGGCTGGGGTGATCTATGGCTCGCTCCTGGAACGTCACGGCGACCACATCCTGCTCAGCGGCGGCGCGAAGATCTTCCTCCCCGGCGACGCGATGCGGTGCGACTTCCGTGTCGGCACCTACCTCAAGGTCACGTACACCGAGCTCGATGGACGGAAGGTCGCCCGCGACATCTCGCAATCCGATTCGTTCCACGCGCTGAACGCCCCTTCCTGAAGGGGGCGTCGATGCCCAGACCCTTGCCGCTCATCGGAGTCACCGCACTCGGCGGCCTGCTCGTCCTCGCCGTCCCGGCCGCCGCCGGGGGCGGGTGGGTGCTGTGGCAAGAGTCAGGGGAGATCTGCGTCGACGCGATCGACGCCGAATGGCAGGCGGCACTGGACGCGACGGACGGGCCCGAGCGTCACAGCTTCAGTCGCGTCACTCCGACCTCGGCCCTGACCATGACGAGGAATGCCAGTACGAACACCACGTACATCATCACCTACACCTGCCTGCCGGACTCCCTCCGCCCACCCGAGCCGAAGGGGAAGTGAGGCGCGGTCCTCAGGGCGCGAGGGTGACGACCAGCTCGCCACCACGGTGGGCGACGGACAGCGGCTCGAGCCGGGTCCCCGGACACGGTCCCTCCACGCAGATCCCGGTGTCCGGCGCGAAGACCGCGCCGTGGGTGGCGCAGATCAGGTATCGGCCGTCCTCGGTGAAGAACTCGTTGGGCCACGCATCGAGCGGGGTGCCCGCGTGCGGGCAGCGGTTGACGTAGGTGTGATGGCCGCCGTCGTGGTTGACGAGGAAGCCGCGCACGGTGCGTCCGCGCGCGCGGAGGTCGAAGGTGACGGTCTGGCCCGGTCCGAGCGCGTCGGCGGGGCACCGCCAGGTTGCCTGGCTCTCCGTCGGCTCCACGCAGAGGTTCTATCAGATCGATCCGGACGGGGCAAACGCGCCCGCGCCGGCCGGACCGCTCCCGCCCGCGTGGTACGATGAGCCGGTCATGCCCGTTTCGCCCCTCGCCGTGGAGGCCCACGACCTCGCCAAGACGTTCCGCAGCGGATGGCTGCGTCGCCGCGAGACGCCCGCGCTGCGCGGAGCGAGCCTGCAGGTCGAGCGCGGCGCCATCTTCGGCCTGCTCGGACCCAACGGGGCGGGCAAGACCACGCTGCTCTCCATCCTGGCCACGCTGCTGCTACCCGATCGCGGCTCGGCCACCATCCTCGGCCACGACGTGGTGCGCGAGGCCTTCGCGATCCGCCGGCGGCTCAACATGGCGAGCGGCAACGCCTCGTTCGTGTGGAGCCTGCGGCCGGCCGAGGTGCTGGCGTTCTACGGCCGCCTCTACGGCCTGCACGGACGGAGCCTCCGGACGCGGGTGGCCGAGCTGCTCGATCGGTTCGAGCTAACCCCGCACCTCAAGACCGAGTACAACGAGCTCTCGACCGGGCTCAAGCAGCGGCTGGCGCTGGCCAAGGCCCTGCTCAACCGGCCGGAGGTGCTCTTCCTGGACGAGCCCACCCTGGGCCTCGATCCGGACGTGTCGATCCGGATCCGCGCCCAGATCGCGGAGCTGCGGCGACGCGAGGGCACCACGATCATCCTGACCACCCACTACATGCGGGAGGCCGACGAGCTCTGCGACCGGATCGCGTTCATCAAGGGCGGCCGCATCCTCGCCGAGGGCTCGCCGGACGAGCTGAAGCGCCAGATCCGCATCGGCGACGTGGTCGCGCTGCGCCTGGATCCGGCCGCGCCCGCCGGGCTCGCCGACCTCGCGGGGGTGCTCCAGGTGCAGACGCGCGGGGATCGCATCGAGTGCACGGTGGACTCGGCCGAGAAGCGGCTCTCCGAGATCCTGCGCTGGCTCGTGGAGCAGCACGTGGTGATCCGCGACTGCCAGGTGCACGAGCCGGAGCTCGAGGAGGTCTTCGTTGAGCTGGCGCGCTGAGCCGATCGCCGCGGGCGCGGGCGCGGCCGAGTGGTGGATGGAGGAGTGGGTCCGCCTCTCCGCGTTCGCCTACCGCAACCTGATCATGGCCCGCCGCAACGTGTTCTTCCTCTTCGAGCTCACGTTCTGGCCGGGCGTGGCCATGCTCTCGCACGGCCTGCTCACCCGCTTCCTCGACCTCACGCCCCAGATGACCGCGTTCATCCTGGTCGGTACCGTCGCGCTCTCCGCGGTCCAGGTCTGTCAGCTCGACGTGGCCTACGCGGTGCTGTTCGACATCTGGTCCAAGTCGATGAAGCATCAGTTCCTCACCCCGGTGCGCATCCACCACTTAGCCCTCGGCTCGTGGGTCGTCGGGGTGGGGCGGGGGGTGATCGTGTGGGCGCTCATGGCGGTCATCGGCGGCCGCGCCTTCGGCTTCGACTTCCTCGGGGCGGGCGGGATGCGCGTGACCCTCTTCCTGCTGGGCTGCTTCCTGACCGCCCTCGTCATCGGCCTCCTCGTGTGCGCCCTGGTCCTGCTCTGGGGCACGCGGGCCGAGACCTCGGCGTGGGCGGCGGTGAACTTCTTCGTGATGCTCTCCGGCATCTACTACCCGGTCTCGGTGCTGCCGGGCTGGGTGCAGACCATCTCGGCCGGCATCCCGCTCACCTACTTCCTCGACGGGATCCGGGCCGGCTACGGCTTCCCGCCTCGCTTCGCGCATCCGTTCGCGATCGGCTTCGCGCTCTCCCTGCTCTACGCGGTGCTCGCCCACTGGGCGCTCGCCGCCGCGGTGACCCGCTCGCGCCGCACCGGGCTCCTGCTCAAGCTCTCGGAGTGAGCGTGCCCGACGCCTCGCTCTGGTCGGTGATGCTGCTGGGCCTGTTCTTCGGCGTCCAGCACGCGACCGATCCCGACCACGTGGTGGCGGTCGCCACCATCGTGGCCCGCACCCGCCGCTTCGGCGCGGGCGCGCTGGTGGGGGCGTTCTGGGGCGTGGGCCACACCGTGACCGTCACCGCGGTGGGCATCGCCGTCGTCGTCTTCAACCTGGCCCTGACCCCGCGGGTGGCTCTGTCGCTCGAGATGCTGGTGGCGATCATGCTGATCGCGCTCGGCGTGGCCCGCATCGTGTGGGTGTTCCGCGACTCCGATCCGGTGCCGGTCTCCCACCTGGGCGAGCCCCACGCGCACGGCGACGGCGCCTCGCTCCACAGCCACGCCCACGCCCACGCGGCCGGGGTGCACCGCCACCCGCACGTTCACCCACCCATCCGCCTCCTGCGTGCGCTCCAGACGGTCGGACCGGCCCAGGCCCTGCGCTCGGCCCTGGTGGGCCTCGTGCACGGGCTGGCCGGCAGCGCGGCGGTCGCCCTGCTCGTGCTCTCGACCATCCAGGGCACCAGGCAGGCGATCGCGTACCTGCTGGTCTTCGGGGCCGGCACCATCCTCGGCATGACCGCGATCACCGGGGTGCTCTCGCTACCGTTCACGATCCGCGCACCCCGCCTGGAGCGCTCGCGGCGGGCCCTGACCCTGGCCACCGGCGCGCTGTCGCTGGGGTTCGGGCTCTACATGGTCGGCCTGCTGCTCGGCCGGATCCCGGCCGGGCACCCGTGAGGAAGGCTAGTAGCCGACTCCGCGAGCCATGAGGCTCGCCACGAACACCATCACCACCACGATCGCCAGCTCGATGTGGTTGATGGTGTACAGGGTACGGGCCGCGCTCGTGTCGATGGCCTCCCCGCGGCCGAGCTTGATGCGCCACCGGATGAAGGTGATCATCGGGCGGATCTCGAGCAGGAGCACGACGAGGAACAGCGCCATCTTGGTCCAGAAGAGGGGCGAGTGCAGGTAGAAGTCGGCGCCCTTCTCGAGGCCGGCGAAGGCGCGGAGGAGGCCGGTGACGATCCACAGCAGCGCCGCGATGCCCCACACGTTGTCGGCGGCCAGCAGCCGCCGCAGCCCGTCGGCGTCGAGCGGGCCCTTGAGCGCGCGCCCGCGCAGGAACACCGCGGGCAGCCCGATGGCCAGCGCGAGCACGTGCAGGGAAGAGACCAGGGCGGAGAGCATGGGTGAAGCCTAGCACGGCGGTCGCCCTCGCCATCCTCCTGCTGGGCGCCGCCGGCTGCGCGACGTACCCCGGCGGGGCGGACGTGCCGTTCCTGGTGACGCCCCCCGAGATCGTCGACCAGATGCTCCGCCTCGCCAAGGTGGGACCGGCCGACACGG
>Ga0257156_1000006_pt1 | contig 26413 bp, 25 predicted proteins | sample NI49A_FD_185989 | JGI IMG/M metagenome (GOLD analysis project Ga0257156, IMG submission 185989) | Soil microbial communities from H.J. Andrews Experimental Forest, Oregon, United States - NI-49-A | ecosystem: Environmental > Terrestrial > Soil > Temperate forest > Bulk soil | place: USA: Oregon... | reverse complement strand
CCTGCGCGGTCAGGAGGCGCGACTTGTCGGTGCCGGCCCGGGCCAGGAGGTCGTCGATGCGCTCCAGGGCCTGCCGAGTCTGGGCGGTCACGTCGCCGACCGGATCGCCGGTGATCCCGCAGACGTACACCCGGTCGCCCTGCGCGACGACGCGGCTGATGATCGGCTTGAAGTTCGCGCTGTCCATGATGAGGTGGCGCTCGATGTCCATGACGGTATCTCCTTTCGTACGACAGCATGCCGCGGAGACTTCCATCCGTCGAATGCATATAGCTGACCCCGGCCATCAGCTATAGTGATCGCGGTGACCATCGACGAGATCGAAACCTTCGTCTCGATCGCCCGCCGCGGTGGCTTCGCCCGCGCCGCGGAGAGCCTGCACCGCTCCCAGCCCGCGATCAGCCGACGGGTCGAGATGCTCGAGCGGCAGCTCGGCACCCCGCTCTTCGAGCGGGTGCGCGGCGGCGTGATCCTGACCGAGGCCGGCCGCACCCTGCTGCCCTACGCCGAGGCGGTGCTCGCCGGCCTGAAGGACGGCGCCGAGGCGGTCCGGGGCCTCGCGCGCGGCGAGCGGGGCGCGGTCTCGGTGGCCCTGGTGGGGACGCTCGCCAGCACCCGGTTCGCGGGCATGCTGCGCCAGTTCGGCCAGCGCCATCCGTCCGTGAAGCTCGAGCTGCGGACCGCGAACAGCGAGGAGGTGAGCGACCTGGTGCGGCGCGGCGAGGCCACCCTTGGGCTCCGCTACTTCATCGACTCGGATCCGGGGCTCGTGTCGGAGCAGGTCACCGAGGAGGCCCTCGTGCTCGCCTGCTCGCCGGATCACCGCCTCGCCGGTCGCCGGGTGCGCGACCCCGGCGCCCTCGTGGGCGAGCGCTGGGTGGCCTTTCCCCCCCGGCGCCGGCGGCGGGAGCCCTTCGCCACCGCGCTCGAGCACCGGCTCGCCGCGGCCGGCATCGAGGCCGCGGAGATCGTCCGCATCGACAGCCTCACCGCGCAGAAGCGGCTGGTCGAGGCGGGGTTCGGGATCGCGCTCCTCATCGAGAGCAGCGTGCAGGAGGAGCTGCGCCTGGGGTCGCTCGAGATCATCGACGCGCCCGCGCTGCGGGGCGGCGTGCCAGTGACCCTCGTGCGACGCCGCAATGGGTACTTGAGCAGGGCCGCGCAGAGCCTGGTGGCGGTGATCAAGGCGGGCGCGTCGACGCGCTCCCGGCGCCGGCGGGCGGCCGGCAGGTGACCGAGATGGCGAACGATCGCACCGCTATGGCATACTTCACGCGTGATCTTTCAGCAGCTGTTGAACGAGGAGGCTGGCTGTCTCTCCTACCTGATCGGCTGCTCGCAGGCCGGCCAGGGCATCATCGTCGATCCGGCGCGGGACCGGGTGGACGACTACGTGGCCTTGGCGCGGCGCAAGGGGCTCACCATCACCGGCATCGTCGAGACGCACGTCCACGCCGACCACATCTCGGGGAACCAGGCGCTGGCCGCGAAGACCGGGGCGCGCATCCACATCCACCCGGCCGCCAACGCGGCTTTCGCCCACGAGCCGGTCGAGCACGGCCGGCAGCTGCGGGTGGGGAGCGTGGCCCTCGATGTCGTCCACACCCCGGGCCACACCCCCGAGAGCATCTCGCTACTGATCACCGATCTGAGCCGCGGCAACGAGCCGTGGTTCGTGCTGACCGGGGACACGCTCTTCGTGGGTGACGTCGGCCGGCCGGACTTTGGCGGCGAGCAGGCCGCGGCCCGGCTCTACGCGAGCCTCACCGAGCGCCTGCTCCGCCTGCCCGACAGCGTGGAGGTCTATCCCGCGCACGGGGCCGGCTCGAGCTGCGGCCGCGCCATGTCGAGCAAGACCGCCACCACGATCGGCTTCGAGCGCCGCTTCAACAGCGCCCTGCAGGCGAGCGGGGTCGACGACTTCGTGCGCCATCTGATGACCGGCCTGCCGCCCAAGCCGCCGAACTTCGACCGCATCATCGCCCGGAACCGGTCGCAGGCTCTGGCCCCGAGCGGGCCGCCGCGCCCGCTGTCCGCCGCGCAGACCCGCGAGGCCCTCGACAAGGGCGCCTGCGTGCTCGACGTGCGCACCCCCGAGGAGTACGGGCAGGGTCACATCCCCGGGGCGATCCACGTGTGGATCGAGAGCCCGCAGTTCGCGAACCGCGCCGGGCTGTTCATCCCCGCGGAGGCGCCCGTCGTCCTCGTGGTGTCGAGCCCCACCGACCTCGAGCGCGCGGTGCAGGGGCTCGGGCGGATCGGGCTCGACGGGATCGCGGGGCAGCTCCAGTGGGGGATGACCGAGTGGAAGAGCCAGGGCCTGCCGATGGAGGTGGTGCCCCAGATCTCGGTGCACGACCTCGCCACCATGAAGGACGAACGGCCCGACCTGGTGGTGATCGACGTGCGCGAGCCCTTCGAGTGGGACGAGGGCCACATCGAGGGCGCGCTCCACGTGCCGATGAGCGAGGCCCTCGCCCGCAAGGACCTCGTGCCGGCCGGACGCCCGAAGGCGGTGCTCTGCGCGGGCGGACTGCGCTCCAGCACGGTGATCAGCGCGCTCAGCCGCGCCGGCCTCACGAACTGGTACAACGTCATCGGCGGGATGACCGCCTGGCAGAAGGGGGGCTACAGCACGGTGAAGCGGGCCGCTCCATGAGCGACGCGAACGGCTTCGACTATCCCGTGATGGCCCGGGCCCTGATCCTGGGCGACAAGGACACGGTGGCCCGCAAGACCCAGGAGGGGCTCGCGCTGGCGATGGACCCGAAGGATCTCATCTTCCGCGGGCTCATCCCGGGCATGGACGTGGTGGGCGAGAAGTTCCGCCGTAACGAGTACTACGTGCCGCAGGTCCTCCTGTCCGCGCGGGCCATGTACGCGGGCCTCGACCTCCTCAAGCCGCTCATCACCCAGGCGGGCGGGGCCGGGCAGAACCTGGGGGTCGTGGTCATCGGCACCGCCCAGGGGGACCTGCACGACATCGGCAAGAACCTGGTCGCGATGATGCTCGAGGGCGCGGGCTTCAAGGTGATCAACCTCGGACGGGACGTGGCGCCGGAGAAGTTCGTGGCCGCGGTGAAGGAGCACCACGCCCAGATCGTGGGCATCTCCGCGCTGATGACCACCACCATGCCCGCGATGAAGCGCACCATCGACGCGCTCGAGAAGGCCGGGCTGCGGGCGCAGGTCAAGGTGATGATCGGGGGCGCGCCGGTGAACCAGGCCTACGCGGACGAGATCGGCGCGGACGGCTACGCCAAGGACTCCACGATCGCGGTGGTGCGCGCCAAGGAGCTGCTGGGCGTGCCGGTGAACGCCTGATGGCGACGCGCCCACGCGGCTGGGAGATCGTGGAGCGCGTCCGCACGGGCGAGCGCCTGATCTTCGACGGGGGCTACGGCACCGCGCTGTTCGACGCGGGCCTCGAGAACGGCGACTGCCCGGAGCTGTGGAACGACACGCATCCCGACGTGGTGCAGGGCATCCACCGCGGCTACTTCGATGCAGGTTCCCAGCTCGTCGAGACCAACACCTTCGGGGGGACCGCGCTCAAGCTGCACGAGTACGACGAGCGGTACGGCCACGACATGGGGGCGCGCACCCACGAGCTGAACGACAAGGGCGCGCGCCTGGCTCGCGCGGCCTGCCCCCCGGGCGGCTACGTGGCCGGCTCGATCGGGCCCACCAGCTACCTGCCGCTCGACTACGGGGTCGGCAAGAACGTGGCCACCGACGAGGAGTACTTCGAGACCTTCCGCGAGCAGGCAGAGGCGCTGGCCGCGGGTGGAGTGGACTGCTTCGCGGTCGAGACCATGATGTTCCCGCTGGAGGCGGCCGCCGCCATCCGCGCCTGCAAGGCGGTGGCGAACCTGCCGGTGATGGCGACCATGTTCTTCCAGTACGAGGAGCTGCACGACCGCGACCGCACCATGTGGGGCGACAGCCCGGCCGACGTCGCGCGCCAGCTCCTCGACGCGGGGGCGGACATCGTGGGGATGAACTGCGGGCGCGGTCCGGACCGCGCTATCGTGATCATCCGCGAGATGCGCCAGGTCACCGACGCGCCGCTCATCGCGTACCCGAACGCGGGCCTGCCGATCACCACCGGCGGACGGACCACGTACGAGCTCGGCCCGGAGGCGATGGCCAAGGACTATCCGGCGCTGCTCGACGCGGGGTGCAACATCGTGGGCGGCTGCTGCGGATCGAATCCGGAGCACATCCGCCTCATCGCCGACGTGGTGCGCTCCCGCCGCGCGCGGTGACCGCCCCCGCGTTCTCTCTCCTCTCCCGCACCCCGATCGTCCTCGAGGGACTGCCGCTCTCCATCGATCGCGACGAGGTCCTGCGCTTCCAGGGCTACCAGAAGGGCGTCGACCTGCCGAGCCCGGCGGTGGTGGCCATCTTCGAGGAGGCGCTCGCGCTGGGGGAGCGCCTGATGGCGCCCCGCCTGGTCTACCGCGCGGCCCCGGTTGACGAGCGCGGCGCGGACCTGATCGTGGCGGGCGGCGAGCGGCTCGCCATCCCCCAGATCGCCCGCCTGTGGGGGCCGATCGATGCGGTCGGGGCCGGCATCTGCACGGTCGGCGAGGCCATCGAGACCCGCGTGCGCGCCCTCTTCGACGCGCGCGAGTTCCCCCTCGCGGTGATGCTCGACAGCGTGGGCTCGGCGGCGGCCGAGAGCCTCGCCGAGTACGCCAACGACCTCCTCTGCCAGGCGGCCCTGCCGCAGGGGCTCAAGGTCACCAACCGGGTCAGCCCGGGCTACGCGGGCTGGGACACCGCCGAGCAGGCGCGGCTCTTCCGGATCTGCCCGGGCGCTCCGATCGGGGTGCAGCTCAACGAGGCGTGCTTCATGACCCCGGCCAAGTCCATCAGCTGGCTGGTCGGGCTCGGGCCGGAGGCGCGGGTGGACCACTACTTCACCCAGTGCCGGCGCTGCTGGATGCGCGACTGCGCCTACCGCCGGGCCCCCGCCACCGTCACGGTGCAGCGGCCCGGCGCGGGGGTGTGGTGATAGGCTGGAGGTCTCATGGGCGACAACGTGGTGCTGGTGGGGTTCATGGGCGCGGGCAAATCCTCGGTGGGCCGGCTCCTCGCCCGCCGGATGGGCCGCTGCTTCGTCGAGACCGACGACATGATCACCGCGCGCGAGGGCCGCTCGATCCCCGAGATCTTCGCCGAGCGCGGCGAGGCGCACTTCCGCGCCCTTGAGGAGGAGACGGTGCGGCTGCTCGCGCTCAAGTCGGGTGACGTGATCGCCACCGGCGGCGGCCTCTACTGCCACGCGGGCCGGCCCGAGGCCCTCCGCGCGATCGGGACCGTGGTGTGGCTCACCGGCAGCTTCGACGTGCTCTACGAGCGGGCACGCCGCATGGGGGAGCGCCCGATGCTGGCGGGCCGGACCCGGGACGAGGTCGCCGGCATCTATCACGCGCGTGAGGCCTACTACCGCCAGGCCGATCTCACCGTCGATACGACCGGGCGCAACACCGACCAGGTGGTCACCCAGGTCCTCCTCGCGCTCCGGCCGCATCTCTCCCATGCCGAGGGGAGCCAGTAGGCCGTGCCCTCTCCGCTCCTGACCCGCCTCGGCGAGCGCCCGCTCCTCTGCGACGGCGCCATGGGCACCATGCTCTATGCCCGCGGGGTGCCGCTCGACGCCTGCTTCGACGTGCTGAACCTCAACGAGCCCAAGGTCGTGCAGTCGATCCATGCCGAGTACATCCAGGCGGGCTCGGACCTGATCGAGACCAACACCTTCGGGGCCAACCGCTTCAAGCTGGCCGCGCACGGCCTCCAGGGCCGGGTGCGCGAGATCAACCTGCACGGGGCCAAGCTCGCGCGGGACGTGCGCGAGAGCATGGGCCGCGACGTCCTCGTGGTGGGCTCGATCGGGCCGCTCGGCAAGTACCTGGCGCCGCTCGGCAGCATCGAGCCCGAGGAGGCGCGGCTCGCGTTCCACGAGCAGGCGGAGGGGCTGCTCGAGGGCGGGGTCGACGCGTTCGTGATCGAGACGTTCTCCGATCTCACCGAGATGGGTCTCGCGGTGGAGGCGGTGCGGGCGCTCACCGATCTGCCGATCGTGGCCGAGGTCGCCTTCACCGACGACGGGGTGACGTTCACCGGGCGGTCCGCCGCCGAGGTGGTCCGCGCGCTCCGCGGGCTGCCCATCCAGGTGGTGGGGGCCAACTGCTCGGTCGGGTCCAGCGTGCTCTACGACATCCTCGAGCAGATGCTGCCCGAAGCCGGCGGCCTCCACCTGGTCATCCAGCCCAACGCGGGCCTGCCGAGCCGGGTCGGCGAGCGCCTGATGTATCTCTCGTCGCCCGGCTACATGGCCGACTACGCGGCGCGCATGATCGTGGCCGGCGCGCGGATGGTCGGCGGCTGCTGCGGCACGACGCCTCCGCACGTCCGGGCCATGCGGGAGGCCCTCGATCGCCTCGCCCCCCAGCGGAGCGCGGCCCGCGTCGAGCCGGTGCGCCGGGCCCGGGTGGAGGCGGCGGAGCCCACCGGGCTCGTCACCACCGCGCGGCCCACCCTGCTGGAGCGGCGGCTCGAGGCGCGCGAGTTCGCGGTCACCGTCGAGCTGGATCCGCCGCGGGGCCACAACATCGAGAAGCTGGTGCAGGGAGCGAAGCTGCTCAAGGAGCGCGGAGTCGAGATCGTCGACATCAACGACGGCTCGCTCGGGCGCGTCCGGATGTCGGTGCTGCCGACCGCGATGCTGATCCGCGACGCGAGCGGGCTCGACATCAACATGCACTTCACGTGTCGGGACCGGAACCTGATGGGCATCCAGGCCGATCTCCTTGGCGCGCACGCGGTCGACATCCGCAACATCCTCGCGATGACCGGTGACCCGCCGCGCGCCGGCGACTACGTCAACTCCACCGCGGTCTTCGACGTGGACGCGATCGGGCTGATCCGCGTCCTCGCGGGCATGAACCGCGGCCTCGACGCCACCGGCACCTCGATCGGGGAGCCCACGTCCTTCTGCGTGGGGGTGGCCCTGAACCCCGCCGCCGCCGAACCGGAGCGCGAGATGGAGCGCTTCCTCGCCAAGGTCGAGGCGGGCGCGCGATGGGTGCAGACCCAGCCGGTCTACGATCTCGAGGTGCTCGAGCGGTTCTTCGCCCGCACCCGATCGCCCATCCCGCTGCTGGTGGGGATCATGCCGCTCCATTCGTCCCGGCACGCCGAGTTCCTGCACAACGAGGTGCCCGGCATCACGGTGCCGGACGGCGTGCGCGCGCGGATGAAGGAGGCGGGGGAGCGCGGGCTGCGCGCCGGCATCGAGATGGCCCAGGGGCTGCTGCGCGACGTGCGCGGGCGGCACGCGGGCGCCTACCTGATGCCCTCCTTCGGGCGCTTCGAGGTCGTGGCCGAGGTGCTGGACGCCCTGCACTGACCATGGCGGCCATGTACGAGCTGGGCGCCTCCGAAGCCGCCCGGCGCATCCGCGCCGGTGCGCTCTCGCCGTCCAACCTGGTCGCGGCCTGTCTCAAGCGCGTCGACGCCACCGAGCCCACGGTCGGGGCCTGGGTGCGGCTCGACCGCGACGCGGCCGCGCGGGTGGCGGTGCAGCGCGACATCGAGGCCCGCGAGGGCCGCTACATGGGCCCGCTCCACGGGGTGCCGATCGCGCTCAAGGACATCTTCGACATGGCGGGGGTGCCCACCATCTCCGGCGCGCCCGCCTGGGCCGCGCGCACCCCCGCGCTCGACGCGACCGCGGTCGCCCGGCTGCGCGGCGCGGGCGCGGTGCCGATGGGCAAGCTCGTCACCACGCCCTTCGCGTTCCTCGACCCGAGCGCGACCCGCAACCCGTGGAACCCCGAGCACACTCCGGGTGGCTCCTCGAGCGGCCCGGCGGCGGCGGTGGCCGCGCGCATGGTGCCGCTGGCGCTCGGCTCGCAGACGGTGGGCTCGGTCCTGCGGCCCGCCGCCTACTGCGGGGTGCTGGGCTTCAAGCCGACCCACGGCCGCATCAGCGCGGCGGGTGTGCTGGCCCTGGCCGAGAGCCTCGATCACGTCGGGGTCTTCGCCCGGTCCGTCGAGGACTGCGCGCTCGCCCTGTCGCTGCTGGCCGGGCTCGATCCGGCCGATCCGCATTCGAGCCCGGTGCCGCCCGAGCCCTACCTGGCCGCGATCGCCGCCCCCGCGCCGCCGCGCATCGGCGTGCTGGCCGGGCTCGTGGCGCAGGCCACGCCCGAGGTGGCGAAGCACCTGGACGCGATCATGCGCGGGCTCGAGGGAGCGGGCGCGCGGCTCGTCGAGGTGGACCTGCCTGACTCGTTCCCGGCGCTGCGCCGCGCAGGCGAGACGGTGCTGGCGGTCGAGGCCGCGCACGCCCATGCCCCGCTCTACGCCGCGAACGCGGCGGACTATCCGCCGCGCATCAAGGAGCTGATCGAGCGCGGCCACGCGGTCTCCGCGCTGCAGTACCTGGCGGCCCAGGACGCCCGCCGCCACGCGCGCGACGACCTGAACGCGATGGCGACGCGCCACGACGTGCTGCTCGCGCCCACCATCGGCGCCCCCGCGCCGCGCGGCCTCGCGTCCACCGGCGAACCGGGCTTCTGCGCGCCGTTCACCTTCGCGGGCCTGCCCGCGATCTCGCTGCCGACCGGCGTGGATCCGGCGGGCCTGCCGCTGGCGGTGCAGCTGATCGGCCCGGCGTGGGGCGAGGCGCGGCTGCTCGCGGCCTCCGCCTGGTGCGAGCGCGTGATCCGCTTCGATGCGGGGCCGTCGCTCTGAGCCGCGCGTGAAGATCGGGCGGCTCTTTCCCGACCTGCTGGCCACCCTGGGGGGCGTGGCCTCCTCGGAGGCGGGCTTCGTCCGGACGCTGAAGCGGCTGGTGGCGCTCTCGGGTGCCCGCGCCGGCGCGCTGCGCTTCCGGCCGGGCGAGGCCGCTCCGGTGGACCTCGTGGTGGGCGCGCGGCCCGGCTCCGCGCTCGACGGCTGGCTCCGCGCCCGTCTGGAGCCGCCGCGGCGGGGTGTCCGCCTCCAGAAGCCGGAACCGATGCCGCCCGGATTGAAAGGGCGGGACCAGGTGGTGCTCGCCACCGCCCTGGGCGACCCGGCCCATCCGATGGGCGCTCTTGTCCTCCTCGGGCCGGGTGGGGCCCGCGGTCTCACCCGGGAGACGCTTCCGCCGAGCTTCCCCCGCGAGTTCGGCCACGCCCTCGAGCACGTCTGGCGGCTGCGCCAGCGCACCATCCGGCTCGAGGTCATCAACCAGATCACCGCGCTCACCGGGACCACGCTCTCGCTCGAGCGCGTCTACGAGAAGGTCGCGGAGGCGGTGGGGCGCCTCATCCGCTTCGACGCGCTCGGGGTCACGCTGCTCGACCGCGAGCGCGGCGAGTTCCGCGTGCTCGACGTGGCGGCCCGCACCACGCTGCCCGAGGTCTTCGACTTCGGGATCCCCATCGCGGGCACCCTGACCGCGTGGGTGGCGAGCCAGCAGGCGCCCCGCCGCATCGACGACGCCACCACCGACCCGTCCATTCCCACCGTGAGCCGCGAGCTGTTCTCGCGGCGGGGTTTCCGATCGGCGATCCTGGCCCCGCTCCTGTCGCAGGGCCAGGCGATCGGCACCCTCAACGTCACCCACCGGGAGCCGGGCGCCTTCACCGACGCCGACGTCGAGGTGCTCACCGACGTGGCGCGGCCGCTCGCCTCCGCCATCGAGCACTCGCGCCTGCACGCGGAGGCGACCCAGCGCGCGGAGGAGCTGGCCGCGCTCAACCGCACGAGCCAGCTCATCACCGCCCGCCTCGACCTGCCGTCGGTGCTCGAGACCATCAGCCGCTCCGTCACCGCGCTCATGGGCAGCACCGGCTGCGGCATCGGCCTGCTGAGCCCCGACCGGACCCTGATCGAGCAGGCCGCCGCGCACGGCTTCCGCACGCTGGAGTGGCGGAATCTCTCGGTCCGGGTCGGCGAGGGCATCATCGGGGTCGCCGCCTCGTCGGGGCGCGCGATGCGCTCCGACGATCTCCGCCAGGATCCGCGTTCGGCCCACCGCGACGTCGACGAGAAGGAGGGGCTCCGCTCGCTCCTGAGCGTGCCGCTCCGGGTCGGCGGCCAGATCATCGGGGTGATCTCGGCCTTCTCCACCGCGCCGAGCGCCTTCGGCGAGCGCCACCAGACCTTGCTCGAGAGCTTTGCGGATCAGGCCGGCATCGCCATCCAGAACGCGCGCCTCTTCGAGGAGGCCCAGCGGCGGACCCGCGAGACGCAGGCCCTGCTGCGGGCCGGGCACGCGGTGAACCAGAGCCTCGACGTGGGGGAGACGGTGCGGCTCATCCTGAACCAGGCGCGCGCGGTGCTCGAGGTGCAGTCGTGCGGGCTCTTCACGGTCGACGCGGCCAGCGGCGACCTGATCGCCACCGCCAGCCTCGACCTGCCCGCCGAGGACCTGCCCGCGATCCGCCTGCAGGTGGGCGAGGGCATCACCGGGGCCGCGGTCAAGGAGCGGCGACCCACCCAGACCACCGATCTCTACCGCGATCCACGGGTGCGCTACCCGCAGTCCGGCCTGCGCTCGATGCTGGCGGCCCCGCTCATCGTGGGCGACCAGGCGATCGGGGCCCTCACCGTCCTGCGCTCCGACGTGCACCACTTCAGCGCCGAGGAGGAGTCGCTCGTGTCGGCCTTCGCCGACCAGGCCGCGATGGCGCTCGAGCACGCCCGTCTCTTCAGCTCGGTCCGCACCTACTCCGAGCGGCTCGAGGCCATGGTGGAGGCGCGCACCCACGAGCTGGACGAGCAGAAGCGCTTCGTGGAGGTGGTGCTCGAGACCCTGCCGCTGGGTCTCTTCGTGCTCGACGCGGAGCTGCGCGTGATCAGCGCCAACCGCGAGGGCACCGCGCTGGTGCCGGTGGGGCCGACCGCGCGGCGGCCGTTCGCGGAGCTGATGCCGGCGGCGAAGGCGGAGGCGGTGCGCACCTTCCTGGAGGGCGTGGTCGCGGCGCGCGAGGTTCAGCACGCGGAGCAGGAGCTGCCCGCGGGCGGCGAGACGCTCACCGTGCGCCTGACCGCCACCCCGCTGCGCGCCCCGCAGGCCACCCACGTGCTGGTGCTGGTGGAGGACATCACGCTCCAGAAGCGGCTCGAGCGGCAGATGCTGCTGACCGAGCGGCTCACCACCGCGGGGCGGCTGGCCGCCGGCGTGGCCCACGAGCTGAACAATCCGCTCGCCACCATCGCGGGCTGCGCGGAGGCGCTCCGGGAGCGGGCCCAGGACCCGCACCTTCGAGATCTGGACGCGTTCAAGGACTTCCCCGGCTATCTGACCCTGATCGAGGAGGAGGCCTACCGGTGCAAGGAGATCACCGGGAGCCTGCTCCACTTCGTGCGGGACCCGGGCAGCCGCCGGGCTCCCACCGACCTGAACGTGCTGGTCGACAAGGTGCTGGAGCTGATCGGCCACCAGTCGCGGTACGCGCAGAGCCGGCTCGAGCGCCGGCCGGACGCGGAGCTGCCCGACGTGGTGGCCAACGAGGGCCAGCTCCGCCAGGTCTTCCTCGGGCTCGCGAGCAATGCGCTCGACGCGATGAACGGAAAGGGCACGCTGACCGTGACGACTCGACGGCGCAACGCGCGCGAGGTGGAGATCCGCTTCGAGGACCAGGGATCCGGCATTCCGGAGCACGTGCTGCCGCGGGTCTTCGACCCGTTCTTCACCACCAAGCCGCCCGGGCAGGGCACCGGCCTCGGCCTCGCCATCGCCCAGGGCATCGTGGCCGACCACGAGGGACGGATCGAGGTGGACACCCGGGTGGGGGCGGGGACCACCTTCCGGGTTATCCTGCCGCTCCATCCCGGCGAGGCGGGGAAGGGGAAGCCGTGACCGCGCCGATCCGGGTGCTGGTGGCCGACGACGAGAAGAACCTGCGCGAGCTCCTGGTGCGCGAGCTCGGCCGGAAGGGCCACGAGGCCATCGGGGTGGCCGACGGCCGCGCCGCGCTCGAGCACCTCAAGGAGGACGTTCCCGACGTCCTCCTGCTCGACATGAAGATGCCGAACGTGGAAGGCATCGAGGTGCTGCGCGAGCTGCAGGACCTCCCGGAGGCGCCCCAGGTCATCGTGATGACCGGCTTCCAGGAGGTGTCCACCGCGGTCGAGGCGATGAAGCTCGGGGCCTACGACTACCTGACCAAGCCGGCCCGCATCGAAGAGCTCGAGATCCTGATCCGCAAGGCGGCCGAGAAGGGCCGCCTCATGCGCCAGAACGTGGTGATGCGCTCCCAGCTCGACGAGCCGGGCTACCAGGGGATCATCACCGGCAGCTCCCGGATGGAGGAGGTGCTCCGCCTCATCGACCGGGTCGCCCCGACCGACTCGTCGGTGCTGGTGCTGGGCGAGAGCGGCACCGGCAAGGAGCTGGTGGCGCGGGCCATCCACGACCGATCCCCGCGCGCGCAGCAGGCGTTCGTGCCCATCCACTGCGGCGCGCTCGCCCGCGAAGTGCTGGAGAGCGAGCTGTTCGGCCACGAGAAGGGGGCGTTCACCGGCGCGATCGCCACCAAGCCCGGGCTCATCGAGCTGGCCGACGGCGGCACCCTGTTCTTCGACGAGATCGGCGAGATGGAGCCGGAGAGCCAGGTGAAGCTGCTCCGGGTGCTCGAGTCGCACGCGTTCTTCCGGGTGGGCGGGACCCGACGGCGGACGGTGGACATGCGGCTGGTCGCCGCGACCAACCGCGACCTCGCCGAGGCGATCAAGACCGGTGGGTTCCGTCAGGACCTCTTCTACCGCATCAACACCATCACGATCACCCTCCCGCCGCTACGCGAGCGCCGTGAGGACGTGCGCCGCCTGACCGAGCACTTTCTGGAGCAGAACGCGACCTACGGACGCAAGCGCCTCTCCGACGCGGCGATGGAGAGCCTGGAGCGCTACGATTGGCCCGGCAACGTGCGCGAGCTGCAGCACGCGGTGCAGCGCGCGGTCATCCTCTCGCAGGGCGATCAGATCCAGCCCGGCGACCTGCCGGAGGAGATTCGCGGCGGGCGGGCCACGAGCGCGACGCCGGGGGGAAGTCTCGAGGACATGGAGCGGCTGCACATCATCTCGACCCTCCGCAGCGTGGGTGGTCATCGGGCCAAGGCGGCCACCGTGCTCCGCATCGACCCCAAGACCCTCTATCGCAAGATCCAGGCCTACGGCATCGTCCCCGAGCTATACCGGTGAGGGCGGGTTACCGGGCGGGGCGCGGGGCGAAGTCCTCCGGGCGCGGCGGCCGGAACCCGAGGTCGAAGGCGAGCCAGCAGAGCTTCGAGTAGGGATAGAAGAAGATCGGGGCGGCGATCATGCCCGCGATCCCCCCGTAGTAGAGCGCGTTCCACGGCGGTTTCGGATAGGTCCACCACAGCACCGCGCCCAGGCCCACCGCGAAGAGGCCCTCCGCGAAGGCCATGTTGAAGACGATGGCGCCGACGAAGTAGCCCTCCTCCCCGCGGTCGAGCCGCAGGGCGCACCGCGGGCACGCCGGACGGATCCCGAACCAGCGCGCCATGACCGGCCCGGCGCCGCAGTTTGGGCACCGCCGCCGCAGGGCCCGCGCGAACCGGAGGAGCATGCCTCCCATGTCGGACCGAAACTATACACTGCGCCGATAATTCGCCTTCGATACGATTGAGGTCAGGAGGGCTCCCTATGCGCCGCCTGATTCTCTCGACGCTTGCCGTGGTCGGTCTCGCTTCGCCGGCGTCCGCCGACGGAGGGTGGGTGCTGTGGATGATGGGCGGGGACTCGCCCTGGGATTCGGTGAGCACCTTCGCGACGCGCGAGGAGTGCGCCGTGGCCATGCATCAGCAGGCGCAGGCACTCGAGAAGATGGGCCTGCGGGTCTCGGAAGAGCCCGGCGCGTCGTTCAACGGAGCCGACGCCGATCGAACCATGCGCGGCCAGTGTCTGGCCGAGAACGTCGACCCGCGCACCACCGCGGCCAAGTAACGCTACTCGGCCGGCCCGCCCGCTCGCGGAGGGTCAACCGGCTGGTCGCGGGCCCACTCCCGGGCCGCTGGCGCCGAGAATGCGCGGTGGCGCCGATACTACCCGAGCTCTCAAACGGGCATCAGCTTGCCCCTTCGTCCCTACTGAGGCCGCCGCAGCAACGCCGCGACTCGAGCGACCTCATCGAGCAGCCGTCCATACTCCTGCTGGAGCCGCTGATTCTCTCCCCGGAGCCGTGCAACTTCACGCTGAAGGCCTTCGACCTCTTCCAGATGGCGGATCTGGGCCGCCAGAAGCGCGATCTCTCGGCCGATTGCTTCGAGACGGCGATGCACCGCATCGAGGTCCTCTTCGCTGACCCGCGACCACCAGTCGCGAGTGGCGTAGAACACTCCCAGGGAGACCGCGATGAGCAGGATAGCCACCGCGACGCGTAACGTGAGCGCGGGGTCGAATTCCATCTGCGGCCACTCCGCCGCCGCATCGTCTTCACCAGCGGCACCCGCACGGTATCATGGCGAACGACGGCCGACTGAGAGTGCATCTCACGGTGGGCAGCGGAGAGCGTGCCAAACTACATCCGAAACTCAGCGTGGCAGGAACCCCGCATACCCCAGGTTAGAGGAGCGGCCGGCTGACGTCATGCCCGGGGAGCAACTCCCACTGACCTGGCGCGGCACACTCGGGTCGGGTCCGACTTCCTCTTCTTCGCCATGCCCCCTCCCAGCAGAGTCGGCGCTCACCGGGGCCGGCAAGGACGCCGCGGAGCTCGCGAGCTACGCGTGGCACGCGAATCGCCACACCTGGGCCAGCCGCCTCACCATGGCCGGTGTCGACCCGCGGACGATCATGGCGCTCGGCGGATGGAGCAACCTGGGGATGCTGGCATGCTACAGCCACCTCACGCCTGGTCATCACCAAGCGGCCGTGGAGACCCTCGTCACCCACAGAGCCAACACGGGGCCCGCGCGGCTCGCGACCAAGGCCCGTATCTCCGCGTGGATCAAGCCTGGAAGTGTCAGCGTTAATCGGGCAGAACGCCCGACCGTCGTCACGGCTCCGCGGAAGGTCCGGCTCAAGTGCGCGTGTATGCAGGCACTTGACCGTCATATTCTTCTGGCACGCCCGTTGAATCTAACCCCTCGGTCCGACTCGTAGAGAACACAAAGGGGGAGACATGATTCGGGTACTGACGATCGATGGGAATCGCGGTCGCGCTCAGCAGCTCGCCATGGAGTGTCTGGAGCACGGCGTCGCCGTGCGCATGGCGGAGTCGTTGTGCGAGGGCGTGCGCTACATGCTGGATTCGCCGGTGTCGCTGGTGCTGGCGGAGGCGGGGATGCTGCGGATGGCCGGTCCGGACCAGGTGCGTCTGTTCGACGCGGTGGCTCCCGGGGTGCCGGTGGTGCTCGCGGTCGATGCGGGCGCGCGGGTGGAGGATCGGGTGGAGCTCGAGCTGAAGGGCTTTCACGTGGTGAGTCGTCCCTTCGCGCTGCGGGACCTGCTCGCGAAGATCGAGCGGCCGGCCAAGGCCGCGCCGGCGCGCGGTGAGGCGCGGGCGCAGGTCGACGCGCTGTGCCGATAGGGCGCGCGATCATGGGCAAGCGCTGGGTGTTCGGAGTCCTGACCGTGGCGATCGTGGCCTGCCTGATCGGTCTGCTCGCCTTCACCGGCGAATCCGTTCATCGCGTGGCTTCGCGGGCCACGATCCACCGCGCCATCTCGAACACCGCACCGGAGGCGCGGCCTGCCACGGAGCCGGAGATGGGACCAACCTACCAGGGCAACGGTCTGATGCTGACCTACTGAGGGCCCGCCGTGGCGGAGGCGGAGGTCCTGGTGTACACTCGGGACCGATGCGCCGCCGGCGGCGGCGCCCTCGCCTCCGATATTGGCTCTTCCGAGTATTGGGGCGCGTACGAAGCGGAAGAGTGATCGAAGGAGAAACCACGATGGCTTCGAAACTGTACGTGGGGGGTCTGTCCTATTCCACGACCAGCGAGACGCTAAGGGAATACTTCGCGCAGTGCGGTACCGTGGAGTCGGCTTCCGTGATCACGGACAAGTTCTCGGGCCAGTCCCGGGGGTTCGGGTTCGTCGAAATGGCCACCGCCGAGGAAGCGCAGCGCGCCATCTCCGAGCTGAACGGCAAGGATCTGGACGGCCGGAAGATCACCGTCAACGTCTCGAACCCGCGTACGCCGGGCTCGGGCGGCGGGCGCGGCCCCGGCGGGCCCCGCGGCGGCGGCGGGCGCGGCCCCGGTGGGCCTCGCGGTGGCGGCGGGGATCGCGGCGCCTACGGCGTGCCGCCCTCGAAGAAGCCGTTCCGCTGGTAGCGCGCTAGACTCGCGGCCGAGAGATCAAAAAGGGCGCGGTGATCGTCACCGCGCCCTTTCTCTTTGCCCGCGCTCCCCGCGCTTCTACAGGATCCGCTCGTAGCGGCCCAAGTCATGGGCCGCGTCCATGAACCACTTCACGATCTCGGGATTCGACCGCGGCGGGATCTCGCACGAGGTGGACAGGATGAAGCCCGACTGCCGGGCCGCGGTGTCGATGCAGCGACCCACCTCGCCCTCGATCTGCTGACGCGTCGCCTTCTCGAACATCGTCGCGTCGACGTTGCCGATGGCCACCGCGCGGCCCTTGGCCACCTGCACGAACCGCTCGAGCTGGTCCACGTGCAGGCTCGGATCCGACTGCTGGTCGAGATCGAACGAGATGGTGGTGAAGCCGCAGCCGATCAGGTCCTCGAAGATGGGGTAGGTGACGCCACAGATGTGGGCGGTGACGCCGACCTTCTTGGCCTTGAAGTGATCCACCAGCTCCTTGTGGTAGGGCGCGATGAACTCCCGGTAGTTGTCCGGAGAGACCAGGCTGATCGACGCGGTGGGCTCGGAGAACGAGAGCCCGATCTTGGTCTTCGCGATCGCGTCGCCCCAGAGCTTGCAGAAGTCGGTGGTGAGCCGCATGAGGTCGTGGATGAACTGGGGGTCCTCGAAGGTGTCGAGCAGCATCATCTCCGGGTTGCGCAGCAGCATCGCGATCGTCCACGGCCCCACCGCCACCGCGCCGGTGGCCGCGGGCGGGGCCGCCTTCACGAGGGCCTCGCACTGCTCGAGGAAGCCGGGCAGCCGCGCGGTCTTGTACGGATCGGGCATGGAAAGCTTCGCCAGATCCGCCTTGTCCTCGAGCAGGTGGGTCTCGATGGAGGGCACCACGTAGTCCGAGTACTTCACCCCGCAGCCGAAGGCTTCCGCCTCCTTGGCCAGATCGTTGTAGGCGAGGACCACGTCCGGCTGGTAGCGCTCGTAGTAGTTCATCATCGCGCTGATGGCCCGGGTCGGGTTCGTGCAGTATTCCTCGATGCTGAGCCCGTCGAGCGTGCCCGCGAAGGAGGCCACGATCGGGTAGACCGGCACCCGATCGGAGAACGAGCGCTTGTAGGCGGCCACCACCCGGTCCCGGTTGGTCAGCGCGGTCTTGCCCTTCTCCGCGTCCCAGAGCTTGTTGACCTCCATGTAGCGCGGGGGCAGCTTGGCCTCGTACTCCATGAACTGGGTGATCGGGTAGCGGATGCCCCCGTTGTGGGTGCCGCGCAGGCCCTCCACCATCTCCTCCATCCGCGCCCACGGGATGGAGAACGCCATCTCGTGGTCCTGGGTCTGGCCGAAAATGCGATCGCCCGAGCACGGGAGGATGACCTGGGGCTCGCCGGTCTTCATGGTGGTCACGATGATGTCCGCGCACACCGCCCGGCCCTCGAACGAGGAGGTGAGCCGGCCGCCGCGCTTCCAGAGCGCGGCCTGGGTCAGGCGCATCACCTGGGCGGGGTTGGCGTAGACGCACACCACGTGCGGCTCGAAGGTGGCGCGGTCGAGGGGAGCCACCAGGACGCAGTGGTACTCGCCGGGGGCGAACTTGTCGATGGCGGCCTCGGAGCGCTGGCCCGCCTCCTTGGTCTCCGTGTACATGCCCTCGCACAGGGTGCCCACGTTGTAGATGGGCAGCGGCTTGTCGAAGCCGATCGCGGTGATGCCGAGCGAGCAGATGTGATCCTCGCGGGTGAGGGCGATGGTCCAGCCGTAGCGGCGGGACATGTCGATGACCTGGCAGCTCATGGAGAGCTTCTTGAAATCGCGCGCGGGCCGACGGGCACGCTCGGGAATCGGCTCGTCGGCCCGGAGCATGCGGATGGCGACCGGGAAGGTCTGCGGCCTCAAGTAAGTCTGTAGCTCGCGGTCCGCCGTCTTCACGTCGATCATGAATGGTCTCCTCAGTGACGGAGGCTACGGGGGGCTTTCGGGGTTGTCAAGGGAGCGAGCCGCCTTCCGCTACAATGTGCAGTGCCATGGCGCGCGTGCGGATCATCCAGTGGCGCGACCTGCCGTCCCTCGTCGAGGCGGAGGAGGGCGGGGAGACGGTGCGCGTGCCGCTGTCCCAGCGGTTCCAGGACCTCATCGACGCGGTGGCGATGCGGGACGGCGCCACCGAGAGCGAGGCCTACCTCGCGGGATGGGCTCCGGGTCCCGAGAGCGAGCGACCGGGCGGGGCCCAGGCGGTGGCCCAGGCGGTCGCGGACGAGCTCGAGGCCGGGTTCCAGGACCTGGTGGTGCGGCGCTTCCTGGGCCCGCCGCGCTAGGCGGGGGCCTCGGAGGTCGCCGCGCCGCGGGCTCCGGCGCTATAATCCGCGCAGCCAATGAAGGCCGCAGAGCTGGTGGTTGCCTGCTTCCTCCTGTTCGGGACCTGCCTCGTCTGGCCCCTGCTCGCCATCGCCAACCGGCCGGTGCTCGTGGCCGGGGTGCCCGCCCTGGTGCTCTACCTGTTCGCGGTGTGGACCGGGATGGTGGTGGTCCTGATCGCGTTGGCCCGGCGGCTCCGACCGCCCGAGGACGAGACGTGAGCGGCCTGTCGCCGACCGCGCTGCTCAGCATCGTCCTCGCCTACCTGGCCTTCCTCTTCCTGGTCGCCTCGGTCGCGGAGGCCCTCGCGCCGCGGCTCGGGCGCCCCCGTCTGCGGACCCTGACCTACGTGCTCGCCGCCTCCGTGTACTGCACCGCGTGGACGTTCTACGGCAGCGTGGGACTCGCCGCGAATCGCGGGCTCGAGTTCCTCACCATCTACCTGGGTCCCGCCTGCGTGGCCCTGCTCTGGCCGCTCCTGCTCCGCAAGCTGGTCCGGGTCTCCAAGGAGCAGCGCATCACCTCGGTCTCCGACTTCATCTCGAGCCGCTACGGCAAGTCCGCCGCGCTGGGCACCCTGGTGGCGGTGCTGGTGGTCTGCGGGATGATCCCGTACATCGCGCTGCAGCTGAAAGCGGTCTCCGCGTCGTTCAAGATGATCCTGCGCGAAGAGTCGGTGCTCGAGGTCTTCGACCCCACGCTGGTGGTGGCGGTGACCCTCGCCCTCTTCGGCATCCTGTTCGGGGCGCGGAACCTCGACTTCACCAAGCGCCAGACCGGTCTTATGACCGCGGTGGCGGTCGAGTCGGTGGTGAAGCTGGTCGCGTTCCTGCTGGTCGGCGTGTACGTGACCTGGGGGCTCTTCGGCGGCTTCGCGGACCTGTTCGGGCAGGCGGCCCGGCACCCGGAGTGGTCCAAGCTCCTGACCCTCGACCAGTCGACCACCGCGTCCTACCCGCGCTGGACCGCGATGCTCCTGATCTCGATGCTGGCGGTGATGTTCCTGCCGCGGCAGTTCCACGTCCTCGTGGTCCAGAATCCGCGCGAGCGCGACGTGAACGCGGTCTCCTGGTCGTTCCCGCTCTACCTCCTCCTGATCAACGTGTTCGTGCTCCCCATCGCGTTCGCGGGCCTCATCGTGTTCCCGGACGCGTCGGCTCAGGCCGACGGCTTCATCCTGCGCCTGCCCCTCTTCTTCGACAACCAGCTCATCTCGGTGCTGGTGTTCCTGGGCGGCTTCTCGGCCGCCACCGCGATGATCGTGGTGGACTCCCTCGCCCTGTCGAAGATGATCACCAACGACATCATCCTGCCCATGCTGTTGCGCCAGCGGCGGATGGAGGACATCTACTGGATCACCCTCTTCTACACGCGCCTGGCCATGCTCGCGGTCGTGGGCCTGGGGTTTCTCTGGGCGCGGATGGAGCACGGCCAGCTGCTGCTGGTCGAGATGGGGCTGCTGTCGTTCATCGCGGTGGCCCAGTGCGGTCCCGCCATCCTGCTCGGCCTCTACTGGCGGCGCGGCAACCGCCGGGGCGCCTTCGCGGGCATCTCGGCCGGTTTCTTCGTGTGGTTCTACACCCTGATTATCCCCGCGCTCGGTCAGGAGGGCGTGTTCGGTCCGTCCTTCCTCGCCGACGGCCCGCTCGGGTTCGGCATCCTGCGGCCCACCGCGTTCCTGGGCCTGGAAGGCCTCGACACCATCAGCCACGGGGTCTTCTGGTCGCTCTTCTTCAACGTGGGGCTCTTCGTGATGGTGTCGCTCCTCACCGAGCAGGACGCGGACGACCGGGCCCAGGCCGCCGCCTTCGTGGGGGTGGGCGGAGAGGACAAGCCGGCCCCCGGCTCGCCCGCCATCCTCTCCGCGCCGGAGATCGAGCGGCTGGTGCACCACTACGTGGGCGACGAGGACGCGGAGGCCATCGTGCGCGAGCTGTTCGGGAGCAAGGCGCCCGCCGACCTGTCGGTGCCGGAGCTCCTGGAGATGCGCATCCGCTTCGAGCGGCTGCTCGCCGCCTCGCTGGGCGCCGCCGCCGCCCGCATGATCGTCGAGGACCACTTCACGATCTCGAAGGAGGAGGCCCAGCAGCTCGTCACCTCCTTCCAGCGGATGCAGGAGTCCCTCCGGGTCACCGAGGAGGAGGTCAAGCGCGGGGAGCGCCTGCTCGCCTCCGTGGTGGAGAGCGTCGACGACTGCATCTTCACCGCGGACACCACCGGCCGGCTCGTCACCATGAACCCGGCCGGGCGGCGGCTCCTCGGCTACGAGGCGTGGGAGGTGAGCCGGCTGCGCTATCCGGACCTCCTGGCCGGCGAGGAGCGCGGAAGCGCCGCTCCCATCGTGGGCGCGCTCGAGGCGGGCCGGGGCTGGGGCGGGCAGGTGATGGGCCGGACCGCGCAGGGTCGCGCGTTCCCGGCCCACGTGGCGATGACGTCGCTGTTCGACGACCGCGGGCACCGGATGGGCACGGTGGGCGTCCTTCGCGACCTGACCGAGCAGGTGGAGACCCAGCGGCGGCTCATCCACCGCGAGAAGCTGGCCTCCCTCGGGGAGATGGCGGCGGGGGTGGCCCACGAGATCCGCAATCCGCTCGGCGGCATCAAGATGGCCACCAACCTCCTCTCCTCGCCGGAGGTGGACGGCAGCCCCCTCTCCCAGGAGATGACCCGCTCCATCCTCTCCGGCATCGTGGAGATCGAGACCATCATCAACAGCCTGCTGGACTGGACGCGCGACGCGCGGCTCGAGCGCGGGGACTACGACCTGCACCGCATCCTCGACCCGGTGGTGGAGGCGGTCGCCGCCGAGGGGCGCGGCCGCGGTGTGCTGGTGGGCTACGGGCGTCTCGAGCGCGAGGTCACCGCGGCGGTGGACGGTCAGAAGCTCCGCCAGGTCTTCACCAACGTGATGAAGAACGCGCTGGAGGCCATCGAGCCGCGCCGGCAGACCGGGCGGGTGACCGTCGACCTCTTCGTCGAGGGCGAGCGGGCGGTGGTGGAGGTCGCCGACGACGGGGTGGGCATCTCCCCCGAGGACCGCGACCGGATCTTCCTGCCCTTCTTCACCACCAAGCCGTCGGGCACCGGCCTCGGCATGTCGATCGTCAAGAAGATCGTGGACCTCCACGGGGGAGACATCGCGATCGAGAGCGCACCGGGCCGCGGCACGCGCGTCCGTATCTCACTGCCGGCGGTGCCCGCGCCCCAGCCGCTGGCCGGAGGCACATCATGAAGCGACGGCTCCTGCTGGTCGAGGACGACGAGGTCTTTCTCCGCCCGCTGCTCCGCACCCTCGAGCTGAAGGGCTACGAGGTGCTGCCGGTGCAGAGCGGGGAGGAGGCGCTCGAGGCGGTCAAGGCGGAGGACGTGGACCTCGTGCTCACCGATCGCCGCCTGCCCGGCATGGACGGGGTCGAGCTGGTCCGGCAGATCAAGACCGAGCACCCCGATCTGGCGGTGGTGGTCATGACCGCCTACGGGACGATCGAATCCGCGGTGGAGGCGATGCGCCTCGGGGCGGAAGACTACCTGGTGAAGCCGTTCGAAGCCGCCGAGCTGCTCCTGGTCATCCGGCGCGCGATCGAGTTCCAGGAGCTGAAGTCGGCGAACCGGCGGACGATCCGGCGCAACCAGGAGCGGTTCACGTTCAGCAACATCGTGGCCGCCAGCGCGGGGATGCAGGCGGTGTTCGACCTGCTCCGCTCGGTGGTGGACCTGGACACGACCGTGCTCATCTACGGGGAGACCGGCACCGGCAAGGAGCTGCTCGCCCGCTCGATCCACTTCTCGGGGGCCCGGCGCGAGCGGCCCTTCGTCGCGGTCAACTGCGCGGCCATCCCGCAGGAGCTCTTCGAGTCCGAGCTGTTCGGCTCGCGCCGCGGCGCCTTCACCGGGGCCACCGAGCACCGGCGGGGGCACTTCCAGATGGCCAACAGCGGCACCCTCCTGCTCGACGAGATCGGGGAGATGCCGTTCCACCTGCAGAGCAAGCTCCTGCGGGCCATCGAGGAGAGGAAGGTCACCTCGGTGGGCGCCGACCGGCCGGTCGACATCGACGTGCGCTTCATCGCCACCACCAACAAGGACCTCCAGGCCGAGGTCGAGCGCGGCACGTTCCGCCGCGACCTCTTCTACCGGCTCTCGGTGATGCCGGTCCGCGTGCCCGCCCTGCGCGAGCGGCCGGAGGACATCCCGTTGCTGGCCCGGCACTTCGTGGAGCAGGCCGGCCGCCGCCTGAAGAAGGCGGTGCGGGGGATCTCGCCGGAGAGCCTGGGCGCCCTGACTCGCTATCCCTGGCCGGGGAACGTCCGGGAGCTCGAGAACGTCATCGAGCGCGCGGCCATCGTGGCCGCGGGCGACACCCTCGCGGACGTGGAGCGGTTCCTGGCCCCCACTGGAGCCCACGCGCCGGTGGACCTCTCGCTGCCATTCCGGGACGCCAAGGCGCGGGTGGTGGAGGACTTCGAGCGGGCCTACATCGAGGGACTGCTCAAGAGCCACGGCGGCAAGCTCACCATCGCGGCCAAGCACGCCGACATGGATCCGAAGAACTTCTCGGACAAGATGCAGCGCTACGGCCTGCGCCGCGCCACCCCGCCGGAGACCCCACCCGCCTAGAAGAACAGCCACGTGACCCCGACGAAGAGCGGGATCAGTACCGCGCCGCTGTAGATCGTGTAGCCGAGGAAGCTCGGCATGCGCACCCCGGCCGCTTCCGCGATGGCCTTCACCATGAAGTTGGGCGTGTTGCCGATGTAGATGTTGGCGCCCATCGCGACCGCGCCCACGCTGATGGCGGCCAGGATCGCGTGGGGCACGCCGACCACCTCCGCGGGCAGGCCGAGTCCCTGGCCCAAGGCGAGGAACGCGACGTAGGTGGGCGCGTTGTCGAGGAACGACGAGAGCCCACCGACCGCCCAGAAGAACTGCCATGGCTCGCGGACGCCCAGCTCGCCGCCGCGCGCGTTGAGCAATTCGAGCGCGGGGATCATGGTGAGGAAGATGCCGAGGAAGAGCACCGCCACTTCCACCATCGGCTGCGCGGTGAACTGGTTGGCCCGGCGGATCGGCCGGGGCGTGCGCCAGAGCGAGATCCCGGCCAGCCCCATGATGGCGAGCTCGCGCAGGGGCGCGTGTAGCAAGGCCACCGCGGCGACCACGCCGACCAGCCAGAGGCCGTTGAGGCCGCCGTCGATGCGCAGGGGCTCGATCCGGGTGCGATCGCGCCGGAGCGCCGCGCGGGACTCGCGGCGATGCTGGATCGTGTCCCAGACGAAGTAGACGACGAGGAGGGCCAGGGTCATGGTCAGCCAGGGCCGCCACAGGCGGAGGGGCCAGGCGAACGGCACCCCGGCCAGATAGCCGAGAAAGAGCGGCGGGTCGCCGAGCGGCGTGACGGTGTGGGTCACGTGCTCGCGCTCCTGGTTCGTCTGCAGGAGGGCGCGGATGACCAGCATGGAGGCCCCGGTGGTGCCGACGAGGGAGGCGAGGGCGGCGCCCGCGGCAGCTTGTTCCGGTTCGACTCCCACCAGTGCGGGAGCGCGAGAGGCAGGAGCGCGATGGCGAGGAGCATCGCCACGAAGGGCAGCACGGAATAGAGCGGGAGCGGAATCGGCACGGCGCGAGCTTACTCCCTTGAAGTTTACCGACGGATGGTTTAGAAGTGAGGCGGCGCGCCGAGGCGCCGATCTCACCCCACGACGAGGTTCCCCATGGCCAGCGAGACCAAAGGCAGCAGCGCCGTCGAAGCCCTTCTGAAGGAAAAGCGGAAGTTCGCTCCGCCGAAGGAGTTCGTGAGGCGCGCCAACATCAACCGCGCCTCGATCTACAAGGAAGCGGCCAAGAACCCGGCCCGCTTCTGGGAGCGCTTCGCGCGCGAGCTCGACTGGTTCAAGCCCTGGAAGACGACGCTCCAGTGGAAGGCGCCCCACGCGAAGTGGTTCGTGGGCGGCAAGCTCAACGTTTCCCACAACTGCCTCGACCGGCACGTGTCCACCTCTCGCAAGACCAAGGCCGCCATCATCTGGGAGGGCGAGCCGGGCGACACGCGGGTGCTGACCTACTGGGACCTCTACCGGGAGGTGAACCGCTTCGCGGCGGCCCTGAAGCGGCGCGGGGTCAAGAAGGGCGACCGGGTCACCATCTACATGCCGATGGTGCCCGAGCTGCCGATCGCGATGCTGGCCTGCGCGCGCATCGGGGCGCCCCACAGCGTGGTCTTCGGCGGCTTCGCGCCGGAGGCCCTGCGCGACCGCATCCACGACGCGGAATCCCGCATCCTGATCACCGCCGACGGGGGCTTCCGGCGCGGAGGTACGGTCGCGCTCAAGAAGAACGCGGACGAAGCGCTGCGCGAGTGCCCGGACGTCCACACCGTGGTCGTGCTCAAGCGGACCCGCCAGGACATCCAGATGCAGGCCGGCCGCGATGTCTGGTGGGACGATTTCCTCAAGGACGCGCCCGCCTACTGCGCGCCCGAGAAGATGGACTCCGAGGACATGCTGTACCTGCTCTACACCTCGGGCTCCACCGGCAAGCCCAAGGGCATCGTGCACACCACTGGCGGCTACCTGACCGGGGTCTATGCGACCACCAAGTGGGTGTTCGACCTGCGAGACACCGACGTCTACTGGTGCACCGCCGACATCGGCTGGGTCACCGGCCACTCCTACATCGTCTACGGGCCCCTTGCCAACGGCACCACCAGCGTGATGTACGAGGGCACCCCCGACTACCCGGACAAGGATCGCTTCTGGCGCATCGTGGAGAAGTACGGGGTGACGATCTGCTACACCGCGCCCACCGCGATCCGGACCTTCATGCGATGGGGCGAGGCGTACCCGAAGCGCTGCGATCTCTCGAGCCTGCGGCTGCTCGGGTCGGTCGGCGAGCCGATCAACCCCGAGGCCTGGGTGTGGTACTGGAAGGTGATCGGGGGGGGGCGCTGCCCGGTCGTCGACACCTGGTGGCAGACCGAGACCGGCCACATCATGATCACCCCGCTGCCGGGGATCACCACGCTGAAGCCGGGGTCCGCCACGCGGCCCTTCCCCGGCATCGAGGCGGAGGTGGTCAACGACAAGGGGGAGCCGGCCAAGGCCGGGTACCTGGTCCTGAAGAAGCCCTGGCCGGGCATGCTGCGCAGCATCTACCGCGACCCCCAGCGCTTCGTGGCGCAGTACTGGAGCAAGTACCCCGGCATCTACTTCACCGGCGACGGCGCCAAGATCGACGAGGAGGGCTACTTCTGGCTGCTCGGCCGCGTCGACGACGTCATGAACATCTCCGGACATCGGGTGTCCACCATGGAGGTGGAATCGGCCCTCGTGGACCATCCCCACGTGGCGGAGGCCGCGGTGATCGGGCGACCGCACGAGATCAAGGGGCAGGCCATCGCGGCGTTCGTGACGATCAAGGACGGGACCCCGACCAGCAAGGAGCTGGTGGAGGAGCTCAAGGCGCACGTGGCCAAGAAGATCGGCGCCCTCGCGCGCCCCGACGACCTGATCTTCGCCTCGGACTTGCCGAAGACTCGGTCGGGCAAGATCATGCGCCGCCTCTTGCGGGACATCGCGGAGGGAAAGGTGCTCGGAGACACCACCACGCTGGCCGACCCGAGCGTGGTGGCCGCGATCAAGGAGAAGTACGGCGAGGACGAGTAGGAGAAGCCGCGACCTTGGCTTGGCGTAGGGTGTTGCTGCCAAGAACCTTGGCTTTGATACCAGATATCGCCCCGTCGATACCGCGACGATATGTCCTGG
>Ga0257156_1000005_pt1 | contig 26722 bp, 25 predicted proteins | sample NI49A_FD_185989 | JGI IMG/M metagenome (GOLD analysis project Ga0257156, IMG submission 185989) | Soil microbial communities from H.J. Andrews Experimental Forest, Oregon, United States - NI-49-A | ecosystem: Environmental > Terrestrial > Soil > Temperate forest > Bulk soil | place: USA: Oregon... | reverse complement strand
GGACGCCGACGATGTCATGCATCCGGAGCGGATTGCGCGGCAGCTCGAGCTCCTGCGGGCGGACCCGAGCGTCGATCTGATGGACAGCGCGACCTTCACGATGGACGACGACCTCACGCCGGTGGGCATTCGCGGCGATCGGCCGCTGGATTGCCGTACGGAGGCGGTGCTGCGCGACGGGCTCCTGATCCATCCGACCGTCATGGGGCGCGCCGAGTGGTTTCGGCGCCACCCGTACGATCCGGTCTTCGTTCGGGCCGAGGACCGCGAGCTGTGGATCCGGACCTGCACGACGACGAGGTTCGCCCGACTGCGTCGGCCGCTGTTCTTCTATCGCGAAGCTCCCGCCGGCAACCTGGGGAACTATCTGCGCACCGAGGGGACCGTGCGCGAGATCTTGCGACGCTACGGGCCGCCGCTGGTCGGAGTGCGGCACACCCGGCTCCTGGTGATGCGGTCACACCTCAAGTCGATCACCTACCGGCTCGGCACGAGACTGGGACTGCAGGGCCGGCTGATCGGCGCGCGCAACCGCCGGCTCGAGGCGGCGGAGGTAGGGGAAGCGAGGCGGATTCTCGCCGCGATCCAGGCCACGCCGGTGTCGGGCCTGGAGGACGCCGGGCCGGGCCCCTCGGCCGCGCGACTGCTTCCGGGCGAGGCGGCATGAAACCGAGGCTGCTGCACGTGACGACGGTGCCGATGACCCTGTGCTTCGTGGCGGGGCACGTGGCTCATGCCAGGCGCCGAGGGTTCGAGGTCCACGTGCTGTCGTCGCCCGGCGCGGCGCTCGACGAGTTCGCCCGCGACCTGCAGGTCGAGGCGCACGGCGTGCCGATGCCGCGCCGGATCACGCCGCTGGCCGATCTCGCGGCGCTGTGGCGGATCGTGCGAGTCATGCGGCGCGTGCGACCGACGATCGTGGATGCGCACACGCCCAAGGGGGGCCTCCTGGCGATGATGGCGGCCGCGCTCTGCCGCGTGCCGGTTCGCATCTACCACCAGCACGGGCTGCCGCTCATGACCGCGACCGGGCTGAAGCGGCGTATCCTGCGCGGGACCGAGCGCACCGCGTGCCGGCTGGCGCATCAGGTCATCTGCATCAGCCCGTTGCTGCGCGAGGTCCTGATCGCGGAGGGGCTGTGCCCGCCCGGAAAGATCACGGTGCTCGAGCACGGAAGCATCGACGGCGTCGAGGCGGACGGCAAGTTCGATCCGGCCGGCGTCTCGACGCAGTGGGCGGAGCTCGTGCGGGCTCGCTATCAGATTCCACCGAGCGCGCCGGTCATCGGCTTCGTGGGACGCGTCGTCCGCGACAAGGGCTTGATCGAGCTTGCGCAGGCGTGGCGCGGGCTACGCGAGGAGTGGCCGTCGCTGCACCTGCTGGTCGCGGGGCCGTTCGAGAGCGAGGATCCCATCCCGGCCGACGTGGAGGCAACGCTGCGAAGCGATCCGCGCGTCCATCTGGCCGGAATGGTGCACGACATGCCCAGTATCTATCGGACGCTGGATCTTCTGGTCCTGCCGTCGTATCGCGAGGGCTTCAACACCGCGCTCCTGGAGGCGGCGGCGATGGGGCTGCCGGTGGTCGCGACGCGGATCCCGGGATGCGTCGATGCGGTGCGGGACGGCGAGACCGGCCTGCTGGTGCCGGTGCGCGACGCCCAGGCGCTGACCGCCGCGATCGGCACGTACCTGGGCGACCCCGCGCTGCGTCGACGGCACGGCGCCAACGGCCGGCGCCGCGCGCGGCGCGAATTCGAGCCGGGAAGGCTGCGGGAAGCCTTGTTTCAGGAGTACATCCGCTTGCTTGGCCGGCGCGGCTGCGGCGGGATGGTGGCAGACGTGCGCCGCGTGCCGGGGGAGCCGGCTCGCTAGTGTGGCCCGCATTGCCGTTCATCGTGTTCGTGGCGATCTTGCCTTTTCGAGGAACCGTGACCTTGCGGCTCGCCTGTCTCGCGGCGGCGTGTCTGATCGTCGCGATGTCGTGGCGGCGGCTGGCCCCGCCGGCGGTGCCCTGCCGGTGGGCGATCGCGCTATGGGCGGGGGTCGGGCTGGGCTCGCTTCTCGTCGCGGTCGATCCGGCGTACAGCCTGCGGGAGATCACGAGCGAAGTCGGTTACGCGCTGATCACGTTCGTCGCCTTCCTCGCGTGGACGCGGAGCGAGAGGCGATTGCGCCTCGCGGGTCTGGCGGTGCTGGCCGGATTCGTGGCGATGTCGGGCTCGGCCCTCCTCGGCGCGTACCTCCGGAACGGCGAATGGCCGGCCGACGTGTACTACGGCGACGTCGGAGAGGTCAGCAACTACCTCGTCACGGTCGGCCCGGTGCTCGGCTTGACGGTGTCAGGGTTCGGGCGTCGGCATGCGACGAAGTGGCTGGCGGGGCTCGGCGTGCCCTTCCTGGCGGTGGCCGTGCTCTGCGCCGAGCGAGCCCTGTGGCCGGCGCTCGGGGTGCAGGCGGCGCTGGTGTGCGTGTGGGGATGGCGGCTCCGCGCCGTCGCGGTCGGGCCCCTTCGCCTGGCGCTGGCGGGCCTCATCGTGCTGGGCCTGGTGGGCGGGGGCGTCTACGTCAGCGAGCGGTACCGAACCGGCGGCGATCCGCATTCGCCGATGGCGATGGGGAACGATTCGCGGCCTCGGGTATGGAAGAAGGTGGGCGAGGAGATCCTCGCGCATCCGTTGACCGGCGCCGGGTTCGGGCGCGCCGTCATGGGCAAGGCCTACCCCGCCTTGGTTCCGGCCGACGAGAGCGAGGTGTTCTCGCACCCGCACAATCTCGTTCTCACCTACGGCATCAGCGCCGGCGTGCCGGGCATGGTGGCGGTGCTGGCATTGTTCGCCTCGCTCGCTCGACGCTTCTGGCAGCTGGCGAGTCGCGGAGAGCGTCTCGCGCGTCTGGCCGGACTCGCCGGGACGGCGATGGTCGCCGGCGTGCTGGCGCGCAACATGACCAATGATTTCTTCGTGCGGGATGGGGCGCTGCTGTTCTGGGCACTCGCCGGGATGCTGTTCGGATATGCGCTGCGTCGTCCGCCCGCGTCCGGAGCGGGTGAAGCCGATCCTCGGCCCGCGCGGCGAGGCATCGTGGTCGGGGGCGCCGCCGCCGGCGAGCGCGGCCGGGAGAGGGCCGCATGAGTCACCGCGCCCCGCGCTTCCGTGAGTGCGACCACGTGCTCGGGCCGGCGAAGGACGGCGTGGTGGTCATCGGCGCGGGAGGCCACGCCAAGGTGCTCATCAGCACTCTCACCGCCTGTGGAGTGCCCGTCGCGGCGGTGGTCGACGACGACGACACCAAGTGGGGCATGGACGCTCAGGGCACCCGCGTGGGCCGGATCGAGCGCGAGCTCGGCGGCCGCGGGATCGTCGGGATCGGGGACAATGCACAGCGCCGCGAGATGGCGAGGGCCTTGAGCCTGGAATGGCAGACGGTGGTCCATCCGGCCGCCTACGTTCACCCGTCGGCGAAGCTCGGGCGAGGCACGGTGGTCTTTGCGGGCGCGGTCGTGCAGCCGGATGCGGTGATCGGCGACCACGTCATCGTGAACACGGGCGCCACGATCGATCACGATTGCATCGTCGGCGACTACGCCCATCTCGCTCCGGGCGTGCACCTCGCGGGCTCGGTGCAGGTCGGGGAGGGCGCGTTTCTCGGCATCGGAAGCGTGGTGGGCCCGGGTCTCGAGATCGGGCGCTGGGCCACCCTCGGAGCCGGAGCGGTGGCGATTCGCGACGTGGCGGAAGGGGTCGTGGCGGTCGGCGTTCCGGCCCGAGCGCGGGAGGGCGAGCGTCCGACATGAGCCCCCCGGCCTTGACCCCCGAGCAGCTCGCCCTCTTGCCCGACGACTCGGACGTGGTCTCTTACGAGGCGAATGGGTACTACATCTCGAAGGAGGGGGTCGTGCCCGAGGCCCTGATCGACGCGGCGTGCGAAGGGGCTCACCGCTTCTATCAGGGGGAGAGGGATGGCACCCTGGCCGTCGACACCGGCTTCTCGAACTGGAAGCCGGGCGATGGAGACGGCCAGCGCAACAACGAGTTCGTGTCGTTGCAGAAGAAGGAGCTGAAGGCTCTCGCGGTCTACCCTCTCCTGGGGGCCATCGCGGCGAAGCTGACGCGGAGCTCCGCCATTCGCGTGCTGGACGATCAGCTCATCTACAAGCCGTCCGATACCCGGGACGCCTCGAGCACCGTGACCGGCTGGCACGCGGACCGCGCGTACTGGGCGACCTGCAGCTCCGACCGGATGATCTCGGTGTGGATTCCATTCCACTCGGTGGAGATCACTCGCAGTCCGCTCGTGGTGATGGCGGGGAGCCATCGGTGGCAGGGCCTGCAGGACGTGCGGTTCTTCAACCATCGGAACTTGACCGAGATGGAGGAGCAGTTCCGTGCCCACGGCCGGGAGGTTCGCGTCGTCCCCATGACCCTGCGGAAGGGGCAAGTGAGCTTCCATCACGGATGGACGGTCCACGGGAGCTATCCCAACACGAGCGGACAACCCCGGCTGTCGTACGCGGTCCACCTGCAGGACGGCGACAATCACTATCGTCCCTACCGCAACCGCGAAGGGCGCGAGATCCACATATTCGACGAGACGCTGTGCCGCCGGCTACCCAACGGCGATCCCGATTTCAGCGACCCGGAGGTGTTTCCGACCGTCTGGGCGGAGAGCCCCTGATGGACGTCGTGCATCTGGAGATCGACGATCCGCGATGGCCCGACGCCTTGCGCCGGCTGCGCCACGATTTCTACCACCTCCCCGAGTACGTGAGACTGGACGGGGAGTGGAACCGAGCGCAGCCGATGGCGTTCCTGGCCAGATCCGGGGACGAGGAGCTGCTCATTCCGTATCTGCTGCGCCGTTGTGAGAGCCTCGGGCCGGAATCCATGGCGGGCGAAGAGGTGTACGACGTCGTGTCGCCGTATGGGTATCCGGGCCTGCTGCTGAGCGACGCGGCCCGGCAGTCCCCAAGGTTCGCCCGGGAGGCGATGCATCGATTGAGCGAGACCCTCCGCGAGATGGGAGCGTGTTCCGCGTTCTTTCGCATGCACCCCTTGCTCAGCGACGGGCTGTCGGAGCTCTTCCCGGAGGGGTTCTTCACCCCGGCCGGCGAGACGGTCGCGATGGATCTGACCCTGGACGAAGGCGGATTGTGGAAGGGGATCCGGGAAGGGCACCAGTGGACGATCAAGAAGTGCCGGAGGCTCGGCTTCGTGGCCCGGATGGTCTCCCTGCGCGCGTACGTCGAGTGCGTCATGGAGATCTACCGGGAGACGATGGACCGGGTCCAGGCCAAGGAGTCGTACTATTTCGGCCGGGACTATTTCGCGAGGCTCGCCGAGATGCCCGGACAGGTGCATTGCGCGGTGGTGGAATTGGAGGGTCAGCCGGCGGCCGCCTGCATCTTCTTCGAGTGCGACGGAATCGTGCAGGCCCACCTGGGCGGTACCAGGTCGGAATTCCTCCACAAGTCGCCGTTTCACCTGCTCCTGTATTCGGCGGCGGAATGGGCCAGGTCCCGGGGCAACCGCTACCTCCACATGGGAGGGGGCGTCGGCGGCTCCAACGACCGCCTCCTCCAGTTCAAGCGCGGATTTTCGCCGTTGCGCTTTCCGTTCTCGACCCTGCGCCTCGTGACCGATGAGGGCAAGTACCGTGAGTTGACGTCTCGCCGGGCGCGGGCCGCCGCGGTGTCGGTGGAGGAGGTGTCGTGCGGCGACTTCTTCCCCGCCTACCGGGCGCCCCTCTGAGGGGCCGCCGCCTGCAGGCTCAGCACGCCCCGCCGGGCGCCGGCGCGCCGGGCGAATACTCGATCGCGAAGATGCGGAGATCGTAAGCCGGAACGCTTGCCTTCACCGTCACGATGGACCCGGCGCGCGCACACCCCGCCGCGGTGTCGGCGGTGTACTCACGAACGGCGCCGACGGCGCCGGGAATGTTCGCGACGATCGCGCCGTTCCATTCCACCCCCGAATTGTTGATGATCGTGGTGACGAGTCTGCCCGGCGCGGTCGAGAACATGTACTGGGCGCCGGGACCGGACACGACGGCGGGCGCATGCTCGCGGTTCAGGTCATCGAACAGCCGAACGCCTACGTCCAGCAGTCGATCGCGCGCGGTCGTCTGAAGATGCTCTGGCGTCGTCAGGATGACCCGCCCCGTCCCGACCGCGTTCGATGTGATCAGCGGGGCGCCGTCGCCGGAGGTCGCCAGGACGCGAGCGGCGACGGGAGCGACCGGCTTGTACGTGAACGGCGCCTCCGGATACGCCGTATTGTCGGACAGCCATCTCGAGGTGGTGGCGCGCCGAGAAGCGCCCCCGAGCCGAACGCCGAGGAGCACCTCGTCCGCGCTCGTCGCCTGGGTGACGTTGACGACGAGCGTTCCCCCGGCTCGCACCCACGACTGGAGATCCCGGCGCAGACCGGCGTCGATGACGACGTCGCCCATGAGCACGAGGACCTTGTATCGCCGCAGGGCGCTCGCCGGCGCGGTGTTGAGCATCACGTCGAAGGAGTCGCCCCAGCGGGTGAACGGCATCGGCTCGTACGGTCTGGGATCGCCCCCCGAGGTCAGGAATCGCTGGTAGCCCGCCGGCGTCGAGAACGGCGCGCCGGGCGTCGTGCCGTGCCCCCAGTGATCGGGATAGGCGAGCTTGAGAAAGTTGTCGATCATGAAGTCGCCGGAGGAATAGGCGATGTCCTGATACCAGACCGCGTTCTGCTGATTGTATCGCCCGTGCTTGGTGTCGAAGCCGCTGTGAGCGTCCAGCATCAGCGCCGTCGGGACCGCCGGCGTTCCCAGGTCGGGATGTCGCCTCAAGGCGAAATCGGCAAACTGCTTCACGGCCCGCCCGAACGGATTGAGAGCCGACCCGCCCGGACCGTAGTAGAGCGTCGGCTCGATCTGGAGGATGTGGGCGCCGGCCATGTACGCCGCGTACATGTGCCGACGCAGATAGCTCGGCGACCATCCGCCGGTCTGCGTTCCCCCCGCGTCGAAGCGCGTCGCGGAGTCTGCCGCCGTGCGCCACGTCGAGAGGTCGATGCCCCAGGGGCGATCGTATTGACGGCCGGCGCCGCGCGCGAAGGCGATGCCGGTCGCGACATCTCCCAGCTCGTCGACGCCGCGCTCGAGGAGGCCGACGTCGACGCCCAGCTCATAGGCGTCGAACGCGTTCGGCGAATAGTCGGTGACGGCGGCGAGGCGGCAGGGCCGCTCCGTCGAGGGCTGGCGCAAGTAGGTGGCGAGCGGCGGAGACTGCGTGAGGTAGTAGTCGACAAAGCGCGCATGCGCCTGCGCGCGCGTCAGCGCCCCGTATTGCGGCCGTCCCTTCGGAACCCAGGCGCCCCCGCTCTGATCCCACTCGATCATCAGGTTCCACAGGTGGCTCTTGGCCGGCTGCGCCGCACAGATTCGAGCGGCCGCGAGGCGCTGGGTCTCGATCGAGCCGGCGGAGTCGTGGTTGACGTGCGCGGCAGCCTGGAGACGAAAGTTGAGCCTCACATCGTGCGTCACGACGAAGTTGCGCATGCCGACGTCCGCGGGCGGCCAGAAGGCGACCATGTTGGCGATGCCGTTTCGTAAGTTCAGGACGGCGTCGGGATTGGTGTAGCCGAGAGGGCCGTGGAACTCGGTCGCAAGATGAAACGTGGAGCGTTCGGACTCCGCGCCCACGCCGGATGAGTGGAGAGAAAGGCACAATGCGACGAGCATCGAGCGCAGAGCGACCTCGACCGGGCGACGCGCACGTTCCGAGCGACCGTTGCGTCGACTGTTCGGCGGAGTGAACATCGGGTGCGGGAGCATGGGCCGGCTACGAATCGGACGGGTGTGCGGCGCGCGGGTGGGCGCCCTCAGCGGGAGAGCCGCCTGGGGCGTCGCAGCCGGTCCGGGATGCCGCGGCGCCCCAAGGCGCGATCGCCGATCGCGACGAGGAGGAGACCGCCGACGAAGCCGCCGACCCCCAGCCGCACGGTCGTCGGCGTGCCGACCAACCGCACCCCGAGGACGTCGACGCTGAGCCCGAGGTCGGCCGTCTCGGGAGGCGGCCAGATTCCGGTCGCGCCGAACGAGATGGCGGCCACGACTGGCATCGCGAGGGCGTGGAGACCCACGGTGAGGGCCACGCAGCCCCAGATCTCTCTGGATGTGCCGGGTCGCCAGCAGAACGCGGCGACCGCGAGGCCCATCACGACCCCGACGGCGAGGGTGGGAAGGGTCGTCGCTCCCGGCCGGACGACATCCAGGATCGTGGTCACGAAGAGGATCCAGAGGGCGCCGCACACGAGGCCGGCGAGCAGCGCCGCCCCGGGATCCCTCCTCTGGCCGGACGGTCGCATCGCTCCGCTACTTCACGAAGGCCGGGACACGCGGGCGAGGAGGACGGAGGTCATGCCGTTGGCTCGGGGTTGCCGAATGATCGTCCGGCATCGCCGGGCGTGTCAAGAGTCGATCGCGCCTGGTTCCCCTCGAGTCGCCTTCCGTGGTATCCCTACGCGGTGAGCAGCGTCGCTCCGCCGGCGGCCGCCCTGGCCGCCCCCCAGGCGTTCGCGTCCGTCCTGCGCGAGCGCCCCTACCGCCGGCTCTGGCTCTCGGGCCTGTGCGTCAACGGCGCGCGCTGGATGGACCTGATCCTCCTCGGCTGGCTCGCGTTCCAGCTCACGGACTCGCCGTTCATGGTCGGCCTGGCCGCCTTCGCCCGCTCCGCGCCGCTCATGGTCCTGGGTCCCTTCACCGGCATCGTGGCCGATCGGATGCACCGCGGGCGCGTGCTCGTGTTCACCCAGTCGCTCGGTCTGGTGACCGCGCTCGCGCTGGCCGCGGTGTTCGCGTCCGGGCGCGGCGGCTTCTGGCCGCTGGTCGGTCGAGACGCTCTTCGGCGCGCTCTGGGCGCTCGACTTCCCGGCGCGGCGCACCGCGCTGTACACCCTGGTCGGCTCGCGCCGCGTGGCCACCGCGATCTCGCTCGAGACGGTGTCGATGCAGGTGGCCAAGATGGTCGGCCCGGTCCTCGCCGGGGTGGGCCTCGCGCGCCTCGGCCCCGCGCCCTGCTACGTGGGGGTGGCCGCGCTCTACGCGGTCGGCCTGCTCGTCTTCGTGGGTTTGCCCGGGCGCATCGGCGGGCCGAGCGGCCGCGACGTCACCTCGGTGGTGGCCAGCCTGGGCGCCGGCTTCCGCGAGGCGTGGCGCGAGCCCACCGTGCGTGCGGTGCTGCTGATCACCGTCATGATGAACGTGCTCTTCTTCCCCTACCAGCACATGCTGCCGGTCTTCGCGCGCCACGTGCTGAGCGTCGGCCCGGAGTGGCTCGGCGGCCTGGTGGCCGCGGACGGGCTCGGCGCGCTGCTGGGGGCGCTCGCCATCGCGGGACGCCGCGGCTTCCTGCCGCACGGGCGCATCTTCGGAGCGGCGGTCCTGACCGCGCCGTTCCTGCTGCTCGGCTTCACGAGCCTCCGCTGGCCGTGGGCCTGCCTGCCGGTGCTGGTGCTGATCGGGGCGTGCGAGTCGGCCTTCGCGGCCATGCAGAGCACGCTCGTGCTCCTGCAGGCTCCGGAGGCGAGCCGCGGGCGGGCGATGGGCATCCTCTCGGCCTGCATCGGCACCCAGCCGGCCGGCACCCTCTGGATCGGCTTCCTCGCCGGGGGCATCGGGGTGCCGGCGGCCATGGCGATCAACGGCATGGCCGCGCTCGTCGCGATGCTGCCGGCCGCCTGGCCATTGGCCCGCCGGGGCCGGATTTGACCCGCTATTGACCGACTTTACGAAGTACCCTACGTTTATGGCCGGTTACCGTGACCGCCGGGGTGGGCCCGGCCGGTGCCAACCGTTTCCCGTCGCCCAGGAGGCCTCATGAAGATGACGCGCGTGGTCCTGACCCTCATCCTCGTGGCTGCCCTCAGCCTGTCGCTGCCGGGCGCCACCTCGCTCGCCCAGGAAGTGCTCACCAACGACTCGGTGATCCAGATGGTCAAGGCCGGCCTGCCCGAGGCGGTCGTCATCGCCAAGATCAAGTCGACCTCGACCAAGTTCGACCTCAAGACCGACTCGCTCGTGAGCCTGAAGAAGGCGGGGGTCTCCGACAAGGTGCTCGAGGCCATGGTGGCCGCAGGCTCCGGCGCGGCGCCGAGCACCGCCGCGGCGGCGACACCCGCGCCGCCGGCGCCCGCCCTCGCGGCGGGAGCGCTCAAGACCCAGGACGTGATCTACCAGCTCGTGGGCGGCAAGTTCGTCGAGATGTTCCCGACCTCGGCCAACCTCGAGACCAACATGGCCTTCTTCCAGAGCAAGAGCGAGGTGGTGCTGGAAGGCAAGAAGTCCCAGTACCGGACCAGCGAGAAGCAGCCGGTGTTCCTCAGCACGTACTCGTCGACCGACGCGCCGCTGGTGCGGCTCAAGCCCGGGGACGACCACAACGACCGCAACCTCAAGATCGGCAGCGGGGCGTTCATGCCGTTCGGCGGCACTCAGAAGATGGGCGTGCGCAACGAGGACAAGATCCCGGTGACGATCGAGCGGGATCCGCGCGGCTTCTACAAGGTGACCCCGTCCGCCGCGCTGGCGCCGGGCGAGTACGGCTTCATCCTCGCCACCGGGTTCGGAGCGGGATCGGGCAAGATCTACGACTTCGGAGTGGACTAACACGGATCCGCACGAGGCCGCGGGCCCGCTCGAGCGGGCCCGCGCGCTGGCCCCGCTCCTCGAGGACCTGAGCGAGCGCACCGAGGAGGAGCGACGGCTCCCCGAGCCGGTGCTGCGGGCGCTCCACGACGCCTCCCTCTTCCGTCTCCTCCTGCCCGCCTTCCTGGACGGCGGCGAGACCGACCCGCTCACCTTCGTCCAGGTGATCGAGGAGGTCGCCAAGCACGACGCGAGCGCGGCCTGGTGTCTCTGCCAGGCCTCCGGCTGCTCGATGACCGCGGCCTACCTGCCTACCGCGGTGGGCCGCGAGATCTTCGGCGACCGGCGCGCGGTGCTGGCCTGGGGGCCGAGCAACGACGCCCGCGCGGTGGCGGTCGACGGCGGCTACCGCATCGACGGCACGTGGAGCTTCGGCAGCGGCTGCCGGCACGCCACCTGGCTCGGCGGCTACTGCCCGATCCAGGGGCCCGACGGCAAGACCCGCCGCCGCCCGGACGGCACGCCCGACGGGCGCACCATGCTCTTCCCGGCCGGGCAGGCGACCATCGTCGACGTGTGGCACGTGACCGGCCTGCGCGGCACCGGGAGCGACGCGTTCACGGTCAGCGATCTCTTCGTGCCGGACGAGCACACCGTCTCGCGCGACGATCCGGCCGAGCGCCGGCATCCCGGCCCGCTCTACTGCTTCCCCTCCGGCAGCCTCTACGCGGCCGGTTTCTCCGGCGTGGCGATGGGCATCGCGCGGAGCAGCCTCGACGCCTTTGTCGAGCTGGCCCGCGACAAGGAGCCGCGCTCGTCGAAGCGGCAGCTGCGCGACAGCGCGCTGATCCAGTTCCAGGTGGCCGAGGCCGAGGCGAAGCTCGGCGCGGCGCGCGTCTTCCTCCACGCCGCGCTCGCCCGCATCTGGGCCGAGGTGAGCCGGTCGGGCGTGCCCCTCAGCCTGGAGCAGCGGGTGCAGATCCGCCTGGCTTCCACCTACGGCATCCACCAGGCCAAGCAAGTGGTGGACACCGTGCACCACGCCGCCGGCTCGAGCGCCATCTTCACGAGCAGCGCATTCGAGCGCCGCTTCCGCGACATCCACACCGTGACCCAGCAGCTCCAGGGCCGCCAGGCCCACCTCGAGACCGTCGGCCGCTACCTCCTGGGCCTCGAGCCCGACCAGACCTTTCTGTAGGTTTCCGCCCTCCGCCGGGAATATTGGACCGTGCGCATCCGCGGCGGACACGCTCGCGGTGCTGGCGCTGGTGTGGGGGTTCCTCGCGGCGCTGGAGCGGCCGGCCGGGGCGGCGCCGGTAGAATTAGGAGTGAAATAGTCTCGTGTGTAGAATGGTCGTGAGGCTCGAGCCCGGTTCGGCAGTCCGGACAGGAGGTTGTGATCGCTCGACACTCGCGAGGAAGTCCTGCCGTTTCCCACCGTGGTGGCCTGCCTTGAGCGACATTCCGGCTGAAACGCCCCGTATTGCCCGCGCATACTGCCCCGCCTGCGAGCCCGACGCCGATACCCTGCTGGAAATCCTGGAAGTGCAGTGGTGCGCGATCCACATGCCCCTGCGGGAGGGGCTGGACGACGCGCGGGTCATGTCGGACGCGATGCTGACCGGCAGCGCCGAGGCGGGGGGCGACGAGAATCGCCGCTGGTGCGACGTGATCCACGGGAATCCGACGCGCCACGGCCGCCGCGGCTAGATCAGCGGCCAGGGGTAGCGCAGGCCGCTCTCGTCCACCGGGAAGTGCCCCGAGCGCAGCAGTCCCCGCGCGCGCCGCTTGAGCGCGCGCTGCTCGTCGGCGTCGAGCAATTCGGCGAGCGCGGGCGGCAGGCCCGCGGCGAGCAAGCGGCGGAGGTCCTCCAGCAGCGCGGGGGCGATCGGCTCCTCGCCGAAGTCCCAGATCACGGTGCGCAGCTTCGGCTCGGCGTGAAACGTGAGGCCGTGATCGATCGCGTAGATCCGGTCCTCCGGCACGTGGAGACAGTGGCCGCTCTTGCGGTCCGCGTTGTTGACCACCAGGTCGAAGACGCAGATGCGCTGGAGGGCCTCCCGGTGCTCCCCCTGCTCCAGCAGCGTGAAGTAGTGCTGGCGGAAGTCGGCCGGCACGAAGAGCTGGAGCGATCCGTCTCCCAGGGGGCCTTCTCGCTCGGTTGTAATGGGAACGAGGCCCCAGCCGAGCGCCTCCGAGAGGAGGTAGGCCGCGATCTCGCGCCGGTAGAGCCCAGGGGGGAAATCCCACAGCGGTCGCTCGCCGCGCTCGGGCTTGTAGACCGCCAGCGAGGTCTGGCCGTCGAGGCAGCACTCGACCAGGAAGGTGGCGTTGCTGCTGCGGGGCAGGCGCCCCTTCACGGTGACCTCGCCGCGCGTCAGCAGGTCGAGCGCGGAGGTCGGGTCTGCCCGCCCCGGCATCCCTAGTGGGTCACGTGCCCGTTGGACCGGGGGCACACGTGGCCCTCCGGATCCATGGGCCGGCTGCAGATCGGGCAGCTCGGCCGCCCGCCTTTCATGAGTTCGTTGGCCCGGTCGACGAAGGCGGCGGCCTGCGCGCGGGTGATCCGGAAGCGCGCTATCGCCGGCTGCGGGCCGCTCTCCTCCCCCGCTTCCTCGCCTCTGGCCCCCTCTTCAGCTTCCTCCAGCAGCTCGCTCGCCTCGACCACCACCCGGTCCCTGGGCTCGTCGTAGCCCACCGCGATCGAGCCCACGTCCCACGCCGGCTGCACGGGCTCGAGCAGCTCGGCCCCGCCCCGGGCCGGCGCCGGCGCGCCCTTCACGCGGGCGAGCAGGCCGCCCAGGTACTCGGCGAGCGCGCGCACGTGCTCCTTCTCCACCTTCAGGGTAATGACGCGCCCGCCCTCGCGCGACTGGAGGTAGAAGACCCGCTGGCCGGGCGGGCCGATCGCCCCCGCGGTGAAGTGGTCCGGGGCGTCGAGCTCGAAGGAGGGGTTGTCGCTCATGGCTTGCCGCCGCCGAGCCAGACGAGGTCGCCGGAGAGGGAGTTGACGGTGAGCACGCTGGGCCCGCCGCGCCGGTAGGCCACCACCGTGATCGACGAGGGCGCGATCATGATGCGCTGGAAGAGATCGAGCGGGGTGCCCAGGGCCTGGGCCACCGCGGCCTTGATGGGGTCGGCGTGCGAGACCGCCACCACGATCTGGCCGGGGTGCCGGGCCACGATCCGGCCGAGCGCGGACGTCATGCGAGTCTGCATCTCCGGAAAGGACTCGCCGCCCGGGAAGCGGAAGCTGCTCGGGTTGCGCTGCACCGTCTCCCACTCCGGCCGCCGGGCCGCCTGCTTGAGGCTCATGCCGGTCCACTCCCCGATGTCGAGGTCGGCGAGGTCGCGCTCGATGCGGAGGGCGCGCTTCACCGCGCGCCCGATCGGCTGGGCGGTCTCGCGGGCGCGGGTGATCGGCGAGCAGTACACCGCGGCGATCTTGGCGACCTTGCCGATCCGCTCCGCGGCCGCCTCCGCCTGGCGCCGCCCCTCGTCGGAGAGGTGCAGGCCGGGGGCCCGGCCGGGCAGCTTGATCCCGGTGGTGGGCGTCAGCCCGTGGCGCACGAGCAGCACGACCGACGCGGCGTCCGGCATCCGATCGGGGGCTAGGAGACGGCCCGCCGCTTGGAGCGGACGAAGTCGACGAGCACGTACTCGCCGAGGCGGTCGGACGTCGCGAAGAAGGCGCGCCCGCGGTTGATGCGCGTCATCTGCTCGACGAAGGCGGTCAGAGCGTGGCTCTGCTCGAGCATGAAGGTGTTGATGGTGATGTCTTCCCGCGTGCAGCGCTGCACTTCCTTGAGCGTCTCCTGCAGGGTCCGCCGGGTGGGAGGATACGCGAACTCGGGCTCGCTTCCCTCCATGTGGGCGGTGGGCTCGCCGTCGGTGATCATGATCACCTGCTTGTTGCCGCCCTTGTGCCGGGCGAGGAGCTGGCGGGCGAGCAGGAAGCCCGCGTGCATGTTGGTGCCCACGCTCCACTCGCCGGGGGCCAGGTGGGGGAGCTGGGCCGCGCTGAACTCGCGCGCGTAGAGCGAGAAGCCCACGATGTACAGGCTGTCGCGCGGGAACTGCCCGCGGATCAGCGCGTTGAGCGCGAGCGCGACCTTCTTGGCGGGCAGGAAGCAGCCGTTGAAGATCATCGATCGGCTCATGTCGAGCATGAGCACGGTGGCGGCGTGGGTCTGGGTCTCGGTGCGCGCCACCTCGAAGTCGTCCGGCGAGAGGCGCACCGGGATCCCCGTCCCGTTGCGCTCCACCGCGTTCATCAGGGTCTCGCGCAGCTCGAGCAGGAACGGGTCGCCGAACTCGTACCGCTTGGACTGGTCGGTGCGGTCGCCGCCCGCGCCGCGCCGCTCCAGCGCGTGGCCGCCGAACCGGTCGCGCTTGAGGTGCCCGAAGATGTCGCGCAGGGCCTTGTCGCCGATCTTGCGGATGGCCCGCGCGGTCAGCTCGAGGCGGTCGCCTTTTCTCTCGAGGTAGCCGGCTTCTTCGAGCTTCTTGGTCATCTCGCGCAGGCGCTCGAGGTCGCGCTTGGCCTCCTCGCCCAGGAGCTGCTCGACCTGCTCGGGGTCGATCTTCTCGAGGTCGTTGGGGTCGCGCACCTTCTGGATCTGCCGCTCGAGGTCGTCGAGCTGCCGGAGCTCGTCCATCAGCTCCATCGCCTGCTTCATGGAGAGCTCGTCGTCGCCGCGGAAGTTGTAGCGGCGCCCGTCGGGGGGCGGCATGACCTGGGAGAGGTTCATGCCCAGCTGCCGCAGCTCGGCCTCGAGCCGCTCGTCCTGCATGAAGAGCGACTGCATCATGTCCTGGAGCTGGCGGCGCTGGCCGGGCGACATGCTCGCGAGCATCGACTGCATCTGGCCGCTCTGCTGGGCGATCTGCTCCATCAGCTGGTCCAGGTTCTCCGCCCCCGGGAAGTGGTCGCCCCACTTCTGCTTGAAGGCGTCGAAGTCCGGCTCGCGACCCTCCGCGCGGTCCTGGAGCATGCGGTTGAGATCGCGCAGCATCTCCCGCATCCGCTCGAGGTCCTGGGGGCTCATGTTGCCGAGCGCCTTCTGCATGTTCGACAGGAACGGCTGCAGCATCTGCTGCTGGAGCCCCTTCATCAGCTCCCAGAACAGGCGGTGGGCGTCGGGATCCATGAACTCGTAGTTCTGCAGGCCCTGGATGCGGCCGGCGGGCGACTCCGGCATCTCGTCGAGCGTCCTCTTGTGCTCGGCGGCGGCCTGCTCCATCGCCTGGCGGAAGGACTCGGGGGCCTCACCCTTCTGGGCGCGCTCCTTCGCGTCGGCCACGCGCCGCTCGATGCCCTCGCGCTCGGTCTTCATGATGGTGTCGAGCTTCTGCTTGATGTCGTCGAGCACCGAGGAGAGGTCGTAGCGGTCGAGCTGCTGCTGTCGCTGCCGCCGCAGGCGATTGAGCAGGTCTTGCAGTCCGGGCAGGTTGGCCCCGTCCGGATTCTTCGCCCCGCGCTGGAAGAGGCGCCGGAGCGCGCTCCACGGATCGCCGTCCGACAGGAGATCGTCGGACATCGCCTCGAGCAGCTGATCGGCGTCGAGGTCGTCGAGGCGCTGGCTGCCGTCCCAGCGCGAGTACCAGCTCAGCGGGGACACCGGTGCCTCACGCCCCCCGGTATCGCGACTGGCCGGCCTGCACGTCCTTGTTGAGCTTCTTGCTGAGGTGCAGGCCCTCCAGCACGAACTCGACCGCCGCGGCCACGCTCGCCGGGTCCTGCGCCCCGAGCTTGCGCACCGCCGTCTGCAGCGGGCGCACCTGGCCGAGGTGGCGCAGGTACAGCTCCGCGGGCATCGCGTCCGAGACCTCGATCTTGAGGCCGTCCTGGAAGGCGCCCACCACCTCGTCGAGCTCGCCCGAGGTGAAGGTGCGGTTGAACACGTTGAGGACCGCGCGCTGCATGATCTTGCCCATCACCTTGTCTTCGGTCGCGTCGCCCAGGCTCTCCATCTCGATCTTGCCTCCGGTGGAGGCGGCGATGGCGCCGAGGTCGCTGACCCGCGGGGCGGCCACCGTCTCCCCGAGCCGGATCGCCCGCTTGAGCGCGCTCGAGAGCAGGTTCTCGTAGTTGCAGATCGTCACCCGCACCGACACCCCGGAGCGCTGGCTGATCTCGGGCGATCGGCGCGCGAGGTGGGTGACCTCGGCCACGAGCTGCTTCATGAACTCCGGGCTCTTCGTCTCGAGGCCCGCGTCGGCGTAGGCGGTGCGCTCGGACTCCATGATCGCGATCTCGTCCTCGACCCGCCGGGGGTAGTGGGTGCGGATCTGGGAGCCGAAGCGGTCCTTGAGCGGAGTGATGATGCGGCCGCGGTTGGTGTAGTCCTCCGGGTTGGCGCTCGCCACCACGTAGAGGTCGATGGGCAGCCGCACCTTGTAGCCGCGGATCTGCACGTCGCGCTCTTCCATGATGTTGAGCAGCCCCACCTGGATGCGCTCGGCCAGGTCGGGCAGCTCGTTCAGGGCGAAGATGCCGCGGTTGGTGCGAGGCAGCAGCCCGTAGTGGATCGTCAGCTCGTCGGAGAGGTAGCGGCCCTCCGCCACCTTGATCGGATCCACCTCGCCGATGAGGTCGGCGATGGTGATGTCGGGGGTCGCGAGCTTCTCGCCGTAGCGGCGGTCGCGCGGGATCCACGCGATCGCCGCCTTGTCGCCCTGCTCGGCCACCCGCTGCCGGCACGCGGAGCAGATCGGCGCGAACGGCTCGTCGCTGATCTCGCAGCCCGCGAGCGCCGGCATCTCCTCGTCGAGCAGTCCCACCAGCAGGCGGGCCATCCGGGTCTTGGCCTGGCCCCGCTCGCCCAGGAACACGATGTCCTGCCCGCTCAGGATCGCGTTCTCGATCTGGGGGACGACGGTCTGCTCGTAGCCCACGATGCCCGAGAAGAGCCCGTCGCCCTTGCGCAGGCGCGCGATGAGATTGTCGCGCAGCTCCTGCTTGACAGACCTAGGCACGTACCCGCTGTCGCGCAGCTCCCGGATCGAGGTCGGCTTCGCCATGAGGGCTCCCTTCGCTATCGTGCGCTCACTATGCGGCGGCCGGTGCCCGCTGTCAATCTGACGAGCCGTGTGGCGCGGGCCGGGGCGGCATCAGGTAGCCGATCAGCAGCACGTTCAGATGGAGCAGCAGCAGCTTGTTCCACGCCACCGTCGCCGCGAGCGCCCGCGCCGGGTCGCCCAGCTCGTCGCGGAAGATCCCGGCCAGCGCAGTCTGGGTCAGACTCATCGCGGCCACCATGAACTGCGGCGGGATCTTGCCGCCCGGGCCGTGGTCCCGGTGACTGTGCGAGATGCCGATCATCAGGAGGTAGTAGGCGAAGTCGTGGGTGATCGCGGCCTCGGCGGTCTCCTTGAGCCAGCGGGCCAGGCTGTGCTTGCGGCGCTCGATTCGGGTGCGATCCGGCGTTCCGTCCGGGGCGAGGAAGAAGCGCGCGGTGGCCGGGAAGCGGAGGAAGTGCTCGTAGAGCGCGCTGGTCAGCGCGGCCTCGTGCTTGAGCACCGCCGGCGCGCTCTCCCGGATCACCACCGCGTCGGCCTCGGTGAGCCCCACGAACTCGGCCAGCTCGCGTAGGTATCGCTCGAGATCCGCCCCCGGGGGAACCCGGGCCTCCTCGTCTTCCACGCTCATGCGCTGCCTCCTGTCCGCGTGCGATAATACCGCCCATGCGGGCTCCGGTCGCGGCGATGATCCTGGCGCTGGCCCTGGGCGCCTGCGCGTCCTCCTCGTTGAACCTGCCCTACAAGCCCGAGGTCCAGCCGAGCGGGGCCACCATCTCGGCCGCCTACACCATCGTGGCCGACCGCCTGCGCGTCGAGATCGCCACCGACGGCCGCCGGCTGGAGCGGGCGCAGGTCGTCCGGCCCGACGGAGCGCTTCTCGAGGCCCAGACCATCGAGTACACTCCGCCGGTGAGCGGCGGCGGCAGCCCGGTCGGCATCGGGTTCGGCATCGGCAGCTTCGGCAGCATGGGCGGCGGCGTCGGCACCGGCGTCGGCGTCTCCACCGGGACCACGGTGGGCGGAGGCTCCGCCTCCGCGGTGGGCCCGTCGACCATCGCCTCGTTCCCGCTCGCCCAGGCCGGGCCGAGCCCCTGGCGGGTGCGCGTCAAGCTGCAGGGCAGCGAGCCCGCCGACATCCTGGTGGGCGAGCCCGCGGGGAGCCCCGCGCCGCGCTGAGCCGGGGCCGCCCGCGCTTAGCGGCGGCGCCGGGCCGGCCGCGGCGACGCGGTCGGCGCTTCACGATCCGCGACCGCGGGCCGCCGCTCCTCCATCTCCTCGAGCGTGCGCGGCCAGTCCTTCCGCAGGAGCCGCGACAGCGCGCGGTCCGCCAGCAGTCGTCCCGCGGTCTGGCAGCGCGCGCAGTAGTTGGTCTCGTTGTCGGCGTGGACGATGCGCTGCACCGGCGCGCCGCAGTCGGGACACGGCTGGCCGTAGCGGCCGTGGACCGCCATGTCGGGCCGGAACGCGGTCACCCCTTCCGGGAACGCGCCCGCCGCGTCGCGGCGCAAGCGCGCGACCCAGTCCGCGAGGGTCGCGCGGGCCGCCTCGAAGAGCCGCGCGGTCTCCTCCTCGGAGAGCTGCCGCGTCATCCGCACCGGTGAGAGGCGCGCCCGGTGCAGGATCTCGTCGGAGTAGGCGTTGCCCACCCCGCTCAGGATGCGGGGATCGGTCAGCGACCGCTTGAGCGTGTGTGACTCGCGGGTGAGCGCGGCGCGGAAGGTGGCGAGGTCGGCCTCGAACAGCTCGAGCCCGCCGGGGTCGTGCGCGGCGAGCGCGGCCTCGCCCCGCACCAGGTGAATGGCGGCGCGCCGCTTCGAGCCCGCCTCGGTCAGGGTGACGGTGCCGGTCGAGAGGTCGAGCGCGGCCAGCCCGATCTTACCGGGCAGCTTCGCGCCGGCCTCCTTCCAGTGCAGCCGCCCCGCGATCATCAGGTGGATCAGGACGAAGCAGTCGCCCTCGAGCTCGATCACGATCCGCTTGCCGAGCCGCCGCAGCCCGGTCACCGTGCGTCCGGCGACCTCGGCCGGGGAGGGGTCGACCGAGCGCAGCACGAACGGGTTGGCCAGGCGCAGGCGCTCGAGGCGGGCGCCCCGGATGCGTCCGTCGAGGGCCTCGAGATAGACCGTGACGTCGGGCAGCTCGGGCATGCGGCAGCCAGTGTAGGGACCGAGCCGCCGGCCGCGCAAGCGTCCCCCCTGTGGTACGGTGCGGGGCATGTCGTCGACCCTCCCGTCGCCCCCGGTGGCCAAGCGCGTGCCCAAGACCGACGTCGTCCACGGCGACGTCCGCGTCGACGACTACTTCTGGATGCGGGACCGCGAGGACCCGGACGTCACCGCCTACCTGACCGCGGAAAACGTCTACACCGACGCGGTGATGAAGCCCACCGAAGGCTTCCAGGAAAGCCTCTACGCCGAGATGCTGGCGCGCATCAAGGAAGACGACCAGACGGTGCCCTACCGGCGGCGCGGCTTCTTCTACTACTCGCGCACCGAGAAGGGCAAGCAGTACCCGATCTACTGCCGCAAGGCGGGCAGCCTGGGGGCGCCGGAGCAGGTGATGCTCGACCTGAACCAGCTCGCGGTCGGCCATCCCTTCCTGGCCCTGGGCGCGGCCAGCGTCAGCGACGACGGCCGCCTGCTCGCCTACACCACCGACCTCACCGGCTTCCGCGAGTACACACTCTACGTGAAGGACCTCGACACCGGCGCCCTGCTCCCGGACCGGGCCGAGAAGGTGAGCGCGGTCACGTGGGCCGCGGACGGGCAGACCCTCTTCTACGTCACCGAGGACGAGGCCAAGCGCCCGTACCGGCTGCACCGCCACCGCCTCGGGGCCACGGTGGCCGATCTGCTCCACGAGGAGACCGACGCCCTCTTCCGTCTGCACGTGGGCCGCTCGCGCAGCCTCGCCTACCTGTTCCTGATCTCGGGCAGTTTCACCACCACCGAGGCGCGCTTCTGCCCCGCGGCGGATCCGCAGGGCGCGTGGCGCATGATCGTGCCGCGGGAGAAGGACCACGAGTACCAGGTCGACCACGGCCGCGGGCCGTCGGGCGATCTCTTCTACATCCGGACCAACGGTGGCGGGCGCCGCAACTTCCGGCTCGTCACCGCGCCGGTGGACGATCCGGGCCCGGGCCGCTGGCAGGAGCTCTTGCCCCACCGCGACGACGTGATGCTGGAGGACGTGGAGGTGTTCGCCGACCACTACGTGGTCCACGAGCGCGAGGACGGCCTGATCCGGCTGCGCGTCACCGACGCCCGGACCGGCGCGCACCATCACGTGCAGTTCCCCGAGCCGACCTACGACCTCGACGCGGACGCCAACGCGGAGTTCGAGACCGACGCCTATCGGCTCCGCTACCAGTCGCTGATCACCCCCGCGTCGGTGTTCGACTACGACATCGTGGGGCAGCGCCTGCGACTGCTGAAGCAGGCCGAGGTCCTGGGGGGCTACGACGCGACCCGCTACCGCTCCGAGCGCGTCTATGCCGTCGCGGGCGACGGCACGCGGGTCCCGATCTCGCTCGTCCGCCGCGCCGACGCCGCCCGCGACGGCTCGGCTCCGATGCTGCTCGCGGGCTACGGGGCCTACGGCTACCCGTACCCGGCCGGCTTCTCCTCCAACCGGCTGAGCCTGCTCGACCGCGGGGTGAGCGTGGCCATCGCCCACATCCGCGGTGGCGGCGAGCTGGGCAAGCGATGGCACGACGAGGGCCGCATGATGGCCAAGCGCAACACGTTCACCGACTTCATCGCGGCGGCCGATCACCTGGTGAAGGATGGGTACACCGCGGTCGACCGGCTCGTGATCGAGGGAGGCAGCGCGGGCGGGCTCCTGATGGGCGCGGTGCTCAACCTGCGGCCCGACTGCGCGGCGGCCGCGGTGCTGCGCGTGCCCTTCGTCGACGTGATCAACACCATGCTCGACGAGTCGCTGCCGCTCACGGTGGGCGAGTTCGAGGAGTGGGGCAACCCCAAGATCCGCGAGCAGTACGAGTACATGAAGACCTACTGCCCCTACACGAACCTCGACGCGCGGCGCTATCCAGCCCTGCTCGTCAAGACCTCGCTCCACGACAGCCAGGTGATGTACTGGGAGCCCGCGAAGTGGGTGGCGCGGCTGCGCGCCCTCGGCGGCCCGCGCCTGGCGCCGCTGTTCAAGGTCAACATGGCGGCCGGCCACGGCGGCGCCTCCGGCCGGTACGACTACCTGCACGAGATCGCCTTCGACTACGCCTTCATCCTCACCCGCCTCTCCCCGTTCCTGCTGGGCCCTCTTCCCTCTCCCCCACCGGGGGAGAGGGCAGGGTGAGGGGGGGCGGGCGCACGTCACTCCCCGACCTCGCCCCCGCCTTCCTCGCCCACGTCCGCGCCGAGCTGCACGCGCCCGACCTCTCCTACGCCGCCGCCCCCGCCGCGCTCAGCGGCGGCTTCGACACCCGCATCTTCGCCTTTCGCCTGAGCGGAGCCCCGGACGCGTGGTCGGGCTCGCTGATCCTGCGCGTGATGAACCCGGCCCACGACCCGCTGCGCGCGCTCCGGGAGCGCGCGATCCAGAACACGCTGGCCACCCAGGGCTATCCCGTCCCGCGCGTGCTCACCGCCTGCGCCGACCGCGCGCCCCTCGGCGCCGGCTTCCTCGTGATGGAGCGCGCCGTCGGCCGGCCGCTGCTCGGCGACCGGGTGCTCGGGGTGAGCGCGACGCTGGCCGATGCCCAGGCGCGCCTGCACGCCCTCGACGCGGAGCCGGTGCTGCGCGCGCTGGACGACGAGGGCCGGGCGTCCGGCGACGGCTTCGACCGGGGCGTGGTCGGCTACGAGGGCTATCTCGCCGCGCTCGACCGGCGCATCCGCCGGGCGGAGCTGAACGGGTTCGCGCCCGGCCTGCGCTGGCTGCGCGACCGCCGGCCGGCCGCCGGACCGCGCGTGATCTGCCACGGCGACTTCCATCCGCAGAACCTGCTCGCGGAGCGCGGGCGCGTGACCGCGGTGCTCGACTGGCCGAACACGCTGGTCGCCGAGCCGGAGTGCGACGTGGCGGCCACGCTCGTGATCTTGCGCCTCACGCCCATCGAGGTCCTGCCGGTGCCGGCCGCGCTGCGCCCGCTGGTGGCGTTGCTGCGCCCGATCATGACCGCGCGCTATCTCGCGCGCTACCGGCGCGCCCGGGCCCTCGACCCGGGGCGCCTCGCCTACTACGAGGCCGGCGCGTGCATGCGGGGCCTGGTGCGCGCCGCGGAGGCGCGGCGGTCCGGCGACACGAACCCGCTCGACGCCTCGTCCTTCGGCGAGCGCCTCGCCGCGCGGTTCGCGCGGCTGAGCGGCGTGCCGGTGGCGCTGCCGCCGTCGCGCGGCTGACCGTGCTACCATTCCCGCGGATTCCGATCCCCTCGCTCCGGAGAGGCCCATGAACGCGACCGATCTCGCCTACACGCCCGCCACCGATCTCATCGCCCGCATCCGCTCCAAGGCCCTCTCCCCGGTGGAGGTGACGCGCGCGGTGCTGGAGCGCATCGAGCAGGCGAACGCGAGGATCAACGCGTTCGTGACCGTCACCGGGGACACCGCGCTGGCCGCCGCGCGCGCCGCGGAGGCGGCGGTGATGAAGGGGGAGCGGCTCGGCCCGCTCCACGGCATCCCGGTCTCGATCAAGGACCTGGCGCTCGTCAAGGGCGTGCCGGCCAAGTTCGGCTCCCCCGTCTTCGAGCAGCGCATCGGCGAGGTCGACGCTCCGTTCGTGCGCCGCCTGCGCGAGGCCGGGGCGATCCTGACCGGCAAGACGAGCACGCCCGAGTTCGGCTGGAAGGCGCTCGGCGACAGCCCGCTCACCGGCATCACCCGCAACCCGTGGAACACCGCGATGACCTCGGGCGGCTCGAGCGCGGGCGCGGGCGCCGCGGCCGCCGCGGGGCTCGGGCCGCTCCACCAGGGTTCGGACGGGGCGGGCTCGGTGCGGGTGCCCTCCGCCTTCTGCGGCATCTACGGCCTCAAGCCGACCTTCGGCCGCGTGCCGATGTGGCCGGTCTCCAACACGGACGGCGCCTCGCACGTGGGCCCGATGACCCGCACCGTCGCCGACGCCGCGCTCATGCTGACGGTGATGGCCGGGCCCGACGACTGGGACCGGCAGTCGCTCGACGCGCCGCCCGCGGACTACGTGGGCCGGCTGCGTGACGGCGTCAAGGGGCTGCGCGTCGGGTGGAGCCTCGACCTCGGCTGCTGCCGCGTCGATCCCGAGATCGGCCAGGTGGCCCGGTGCGCGGCGGAGGCCTTCCAGGAGCTGGGCTGCACGGTCGAGGACGCGAAGGTGAGCCTGCCCGACACGCGCGAGATGATCCACCTGATGTGGAACGCGCACTACGCGGGCAACTACGCCCCCTTCCTCGAGAAGTTCCGCGCCCGGATGGATCCGGGCTTGGTCGCCGCGCTCGAGGACGGCCGGCGCTACACCGCGGAGGCCTACGTGGAGATGCGCGGGCGCAAGCACGCCTACTGCGACGCGGTGCGCGCCCTGTTCGACACCTACGACCTGCTGCTCACGCCCACCGTGTCGGTGGCCGCCTTCGAGGTCGGCCGCCTGAACCCCGCCCACTTCCCGCAGCACGCGTGGGATTGGTTCCCGTGGGCGGGCTTCAGCTACCCGTTCAACTTCACCGGCCAGCCCGCCGCGACGGTGCCCGCGGGCTTCACCGCCTCCGGCATGCCGGTGGGGCTACAGATCGTCGGCCGGCGCCTCGCCGATCTCCAGGTCCTGCAGGCCTCCGCGGCGTTCGAGGAGGCGCGGCCGTGGGCGGCGAAGCGCCCGACCCTCGGCTGAGCGACGGAGCATGCGCATGATGCCGCTCTCGGAGGTGCGGGGGACCCGATGAGCGCGGCGCGACCGTACGACGTCATCACCTTCGACTGCTACGGCACCCTGATCGACTGGGACGGCGGCATCGCGAGCGCGTTTGCCCGGGCGCTCTCGGAGAGCGGCAGCGGGCTCGATCCGCACCGTGTGATGGAGGTCTACGAGGAGATCGAGGCGGAGGTGGAGGCGGAGCGCTACCGGAGCTACCGCGATGTGCTCACCGAGAGCACGCGGCGCATCGCCCGGCGGCTCGGCTGGGCGCTGCCCGAGGCGAAGGCCGGCTTCCTGGCCGAGAGCCTGCCGCGCTGGATCCCGTTCCCCGACACCAACCCCGCGCTCGAGCGGCTGTTCAAGGCCGGCTACCGGCTCGGCATCCTCTCGAACGTGGACGACGATCTTCTGGCGGGCACCCGCAAGCACTTCACGGTCCCGTTCGACCCGATCGTCACCGCGCAGCAGGTCGGCTCCTACAAGCCGGCCGACGGCCACTTCGTCACCGCGCGCGAGCGGCTCGGGACCGCGCGGTGGCTGCACGCCGCGCAGAGCCACTTCCACGACGTGACCCCGGCCCGGCGCCACCGCATCGCGTCGGCCTGGATCAACCGCAAGCACCTGGTTCGCGGCGAGCCGTGGCCGGATCGCGAGCTCCACTCGCTCACCGAGCTGGCCGACTGGCTCGCCTAGGGGAGACCGATGGCACTCGAGCAGGCCCTGACCGACACGCTCACCCAGGCCATCAAGGCCAAGGACGGCAAGACGTCCGACGTGGTGCGCATGATCAAGACCAAGATCCAGGAGCGCCGCACCGCCAAGGGCGCCTCCGGCCAGGTCGACGACGCCCTCGTGCTCGAGGTGATCGGCGCCTACCGCAAGCAGCTGCAGAAGGCGCTCGCCGAGTTCGACAAGGTGGGCGAGCGCGGCGCGGCCCAGGCCGCGGTGCTCCGCTTCGAGATCGAGTTCTGCGAGCGCTACCTGCCCCGGACCATGGACGAGGCGGGGGTGCGGGCATTGGTGAAGGAGCGCATCGCGGCCCTCGGCATCGCCGATCCCAAGCAGGCCGGCCGCCTGGTCGGCGACATCATGAAGACCCACAAGGGCCAGGTGGAGGCGGGCGACGTCAAGCGCGTCGCGGACGAGCTGCTGAAGGGCTGACCGCTCCGCTCAGCGGCGGAAGCGGGCGCGCGGATCGTTGCGGAGCGCGTCCTCGATCCGCATCCGGTGCCGCGACTCCATCGCGGGCAGAGCGTCGGGCGGGAAGTAGCGCAGCTCGAGCGACTCGTCGTCGTTGATCCGGGGCTCGCCGCCCAGCGAGCGGCACGCGAAGGTGATGCTGACGATCATCGCCTCGTCGCCGTTTCCGTAGCGGACGCGGAAGTCCGGGCCGCTGTAGACGCCCACGATGCGCTCCGGCACGACCTCGAGCGCGGTCTCCTCGCGCACTTCGCGCACCAGGCTCTCCGCGGGCTCCTCGCCCGGCTCCATCGCTCCGCCCGGCAGCCCCCACTCGCCGTCGTCGCTGCGGCGCTGGAGCAGCACGTGGCCCGCGTCGTTCAGGATGACCGCGGCGACCCCCGGGGTCAGCAGGAGGTCGTGGCCGATCTTGGCCCGGAGGTCGTGGAGGTAGTCGGAGATGCCCAAGCCGCTAGGTGCGGCTTCCGGCGTACCGCTTCTCGACGTAGTCGTCGAGGATCTTCAGGAAGTCGGCCACGATGTGGTCGCCCTTGAGCGTGAGCTTGAGCGCGCCGTCCACGAAGACCGGGGCCTTGGGCTCCTCGAAGGTACCGGGCAGCGAGATGCCGATGTCGGCGTGCTTGGACTCGCCGGGGCCATTCACCACGCAGCCCATCACCGCGACCTTCAGCTCCTCCACGCCCGTGTAGCGGCCCTTCCACACCGGCATCTGGTCGCGCAGGTAGGCCTGGATCTCCTCGGCCATCTCCTGGAAGAACGTCGAGGTCGTGCGCCCGCAGCCCGGGCACGCGGTCACCAGCGGCAGGAAGCTCCGGAGCCCGAGAGATTGCAGGATGAGCTGGGCGACCTGCACCTCCTCGGTGCGATCGCCGTTGGGCTTCGGGGTCAGCGAGACGCGAATCGTGTCCCCGATGCCCTCCTGCAGCAGGATCGCGAGCCCGGCGGTGCTCGCCACGATGCCCTTGGCGCCCATGCCCGCCTCGGTGAGGCCAAGATGCAGCGGGTAGTCCGAGCGGGGCGCGAGCTTGCGGTA
>Ga0257156_1000004_pt1 | contig 27779 bp, 33 predicted proteins | sample NI49A_FD_185989 | JGI IMG/M metagenome (GOLD analysis project Ga0257156, IMG submission 185989) | Soil microbial communities from H.J. Andrews Experimental Forest, Oregon, United States - NI-49-A | ecosystem: Environmental > Terrestrial > Soil > Temperate forest > Bulk soil | place: USA: Oregon... | reverse complement strand
TGGTTCCCCTGCCACGGGGTGGTTCACTCTGGGAACGATAGGCCAGATGGCCCTCACTGTTTCTGGTCACAAGTGTCAACACTATTCCGGCTCGGGACAGACTAGGGGACGGTTGAGCTCCGTGCGCCAGGTCGCCGGGTCAGGGTTCGACTCGGGGCCCGCGACGTAACACTCCCAGAGATCCGGGGCTGATTTGTGTCCCTCGGTGGTGATCCATCCGATGAACTCGCCCCAGGCGGAGCCGAGACCTTCATACGACCCGTGGTACACCGTCCGCGCCACTGTCACCGCCGGCAACTGACTCGCCTTCACGCGGCCCGTGGCGGAGACTGGCGCCATGACTGGTACGCCGACCTCGAAATCAAAGGTGTCGGGGTCCATCCTCAGGTGGTGAGAGAAAACTGGACCTGCGGGCGCGATGCCCTGAGCCGCAATGGCGGCCATCACTTCTGCGATGGCCGGACCCATGACGCTCTGGATCTCCGCGCGTGGAATGGTCAATCGGATGGCGGCGGTGAGTTCGGCTTCGGTCTGTACGATGTGCGGTTTGTCGATCATGACGACCTCCCTAGACATTGGAGCATGTATCTACTGGTCGTATGGAGTAGTCGCAAATCGACAAGGAAAACATCAACGCCCTCCGGCGGCGGGCACCCCACTCGTGGCCGCCGTCCCCGTGACACCGTCAGCATCCACTGCCGCACCGGCACCCGCGGCAGCACCGCGTCCACCAGGTGCGCAAGCACAGGACTTCCAATCCTGGACGCGGGTCCCGTGGTGACTCGGGCGAGGTGGAGAGGGCTTCCGATCCCGCGCGTATCCCTCTACACCTGCGCGAAACCACCATCGACAAACAACTCGATTCCAGTGACGAAGCTGCTGTCGTCGGATGCCAGGAACACGGCAGCCTTCGCGATCTCATCGCCGGTACCCATTCGCCCCAGCGGCACGGTGGAACCGATGCTCTTGAGGCGATCCTGTCCCGCTTGCGCAGAACCGAGTAGCTCACGCAAACCTTCCGTGTCGATCGGGCCCGGGCTGATCGCATTCACCCGGATTCGACGGGCCTTGAGATCCGTGGTCCAGGTGCGAGCGAACGAGCGCACCGCCGCCTTGGTCGCGGCGTAGACGCTGTTTGCGGGCAGCCCTTTGCTGCCAACGACCGACGCGTTGAGAATGATGGACGCCCCGTCGGGCAGCAAAGGGAGCGCCTTCTGGACGGTAAAGAGCAGCCCCTTCACATTGCCGCCAAAGATGCTGTCGAAGTGCTCCTCGTCGATGGTCCCCAGTGGAGCGTATTTGGCGACGCCTGCGTTGGCGAAGACGATATCGAGCTTGCCCTTGTCTTTCTTGATCTGGGCAAACAGCCGATCCAGATCGGCGAGCTTCGCCACATCCCCTTGGACACCCGTGACATTGGATCCAACCTGCTTCACCGCTGTATCAAGTTTCGACTGCGTCCGGCCGGTGATGAAGACGTAGGCACCCTCCTGCACGAAGCGTTTCGCCGTCGCCAGGCCAATGCCGCTGTTGCCCCCCGTGATCAGCGCAACTTTTCCGTCTAGCTTCCCCATGTGTCCTCTCCAAGGTCGTCCCGGAGATGCTCCCGGACTTCGCCCCCGAGCCCTACCCGTCAGATCGCGGTGCGGCCCCCATCCACGGCGACGATCGCGCCGGTCACGTAGCTCGCGCGCGGTGAGGCCAGGAATGCGACGACCTCGGCGATCTCCGCGGGTTCGGCGGCCCGGTTGAGTGGCGTGGTGGCCCCGAGGGTATCGAAGAGCTTGCGTGCCGCAGGTCGCGTATACACCGGGCCCGGGGCGACGGCATTCACCCTGACGCCGCGGGGGCTGAACTCAGCCGTCCACGCTTGCGTCAACGATACGAGGGCGGCCTTCGTGGCCCCATAGGCCGCACCGCCGGGTAGGCCCAGACGGCCCGCCATGCTGCTGATGTTGATGATGCTGCCCTTGCCACGGGCGGCCATCCCCGGCGCGAACGCCGCGACGAGATAGAACGGTGCGCGGACGTTAGCGGCAAACATGTCATCGAAGGTGGCGATGTCGAGGTCGGCAGTGGGTCCCCACGCCGAGAACCCGGCATTGTTGACGAGGACGTCGATATCTCCGGCCTGTTCGGCAAGCCGCCGGATCTCTCCCGGATTGCCAAGGTCGGCGGGGAGGAAGCGAGCCTGGCCGCCGGACCGTTCAATCTCCTTGACGGTTTGCGCTCCGCGCCCCGCGTCGCGTCCGTGCACGATCACCTCGAAACCGTCGGCGGCCAGCTTCAGGGCCACCGCACGGCCGATGCCGGCCGTCGCCCCGGTCACAAGCGCCTTCGAAGGAAGGATGTCGGTCATGTTCTCGCTCCTTATTGAGCAGTTACGCGTTCATGCCGCCGTCCACGGTCAGGTTCGCGCCCGTGATGTATGACGCCTCCGGCCCAGCCACGAACGCGACCAGCGCGGCAACCTCTTCTACATGCCCGTAGCGATCAAGCGCCGTGGCGGCCTTCTGAGGCACCGCCCACTCGCCCGCGGCAGGATTCAAATCCGTGTCGATCGGGCCCGGCTGGACGTTGTTGACCGTGATCCCCCGGCTCCCGACCTCTCTGGACAACCCTTGCGTAAACATCTTGACGGCTCCCTTGGTGGCCGAGTAGGGCACCAGGCCGGGCACCATGACACGCTCCCCCACGGACGAGCCGATCATGATGATACGACCGCCGCTCTTCATGTGCTTCAGCGCGGCCTGCGTCGCGACCAAAGTGCCGCGGACATTGACGTCAATCAGCCGGTCCAGTTCCTCCAGCGTGGTCTCCTCGAAGCTCTTGGGGATGGCCGTGCCGGCATTGTTCACGAGCACATCAAGTTGGCCGAAGGTGGCGACGGTCTGTTCCACCGCGGCCTTGGTGGCGTCGGCATCGGCGGCGTCCGCCTGAATCGCGATCGCCCTTCCGCCGGCACGTTCAATCCCTTTGACCACCGACGCGGCCGCGTCGGCGCCTTTCGTGTAGGTGATGGCCACGTTCGCTCCGTCCGCGGCCAGACGCTTCGCGATCGCCGCACCAATGCCGCGCGAACCACCCGTAACGAGTGCGATCTTTCCTTCCAGTGTCTTTGACATTGTCCTTCTCCTTTCGACCTCTCGAAACTAGACGTATGCTTGTCAGGCATGCGCCTCACTTGTGCTGCCCACCTCCTTAGATGCCTTGGCGGGCCAGATGTCGCCACCTCGAGAGGCACTTTGTAGGTCTGGATAGCGATGCTTTCGGAGCATGGGAGTGAAAGATGGAACTACGGCACCTGCGCTATTTCGTTGCGGTCGCCGAGACCGAGAGCCTCACCCTGGCCGCAAAGGCAAAGTTGCACACCTCGCAGCCTTCTCTGAGCCGCCAGATCCGGGACCTTGAGGAAGAGATCGGGGCCCCCCTCCTGACGCGCGGCGCTCGCGGCATCGAATTGACTCCAGCGGGACGCGTGTTTCTCGACCACGCCCGCTCAGTGCTTTCGCAGGTAGAGACGGCAACCGAGGCGGCGCGCCGGATCGCTCATCCGGCAAAGCCGTGCTTCGTCATGGGCTTTCTTACTGGCCACGAAGTGACCTGGATGCCCGAAGCCCTAAGGACCTTGCGCGACGAGCTGCCGAACGTCGATGTGATGATATCGAGTCAATACTCCCCCGTGCTTGCGGACGGCCTTTCGAAAGGAACAATCGATGCGGCGGTTCTTCGACGAGAAAAGGGGGTGCCAGGGTTGGCGTTCCGCCTTCTCGTGAAGGAGCCGTTGATGGTCATCCTGCCGAGAGATCACCATCTGGCTGCGCGACAAGTTATCAGTCCTGGCGATCTAGTGGGCGAGACATTCGTGACTGTCTCGGACACGGCTCCTGTACTGCGTGCGGTCATCGACGACTACCTGAAGCGGTCGAGAATCAAGATCACGCCTGCTCACGAGGCGGACCACCTCGCCATGGGAATGTCCTTAATAGCGTCGACGCGCGGCGTAGGGCTGTTACCTGCTTATGCACAGAACTTTCTCCCTCGGTCTGTGACGAGCCGTCCACTCCAGGGGAATGTGCCAACGGTCGATCTGGTCCTCGGTTACAACAGGGCGAATCAGTCTCCGGTTCTGAAGCTATTACTCTCGAGACTGGACGAGCTGGTCGCTCGTGTCTCGAAGAGGCAAGACTAGGCGGCAGTGGACTGAACGGTGCCCGAGATTCCGTCCGCAGCAACACTCAGTTCGGGCGGATCGCTCCGATCGCACTGGCAAAGAAATCGGGAACCTTCCGGCGGATCCGCATGACATCCGGGACGAAACGCGTGTCCGCGAACCCAGCGGACTCGATCGTCCCCTTCCACTGGTCGGGGGTGAGAAATCCGCCATTGGGACGGTAGACCGGGTGCAGGCGCGGAGATCGGAATGTCTGGATCAGATTGAAAATGAACTCGGCATAGATGGCCTGGCGCGGGTACGGACGTACGCACTCGGACACGATCAACCATCCGCCCGGACGGAGCGTGCGCAGGATCTGGCCCAGCGTGAAATCAAGATCATGTGCCACGTGGAGTGTGTTCACGGCATAGACCGCGGTGACGCTGGACGGTGCAATACCCTGCGCCGCGAACGGGCGATTCATATCGAGGATGTCGAATCTGATGGGCACGCTTTCAGGCCGGCGCGCCCGCAATGCCTGTTCACCGCGCCTGAGGAACGCGGGTACGAGCTCGGTGAACCGATACTCTTGGATCGCTCCAAGTCGGCCCGCCACCTCTAGGTGCTCCAGCACTGCGAGAGCACCGCTACCTAGCCCTCCTCCGAGTTCAAGGACCACCCCCCCGTCAAGAGGGAGCCACTGCTCGACTGCCGCCGCTCCAATCCGGTTGTTCACGGCGTACAAGCCGTTCTGGTTCGAGAAGTAGTCGACCCAGAGCCGAAGCCGCCGCGGCGAGAACAGCACCTCCTCACCGACGACGTCTCCCCGCAGGAACGCGGGATAGTCCTGTGCGACCGTCTCCGCGAGGACATAGGAAGGCATCCACGATGGATCGTGGTGGAGCTGCTCATCGCGCACGGCAGCAAGATCCGTCGTCGGCAAGGGACCACGTGCACGGAACTCGTGAGTCGCCGCGCCGGGGAGCTCCTCCAGTACCCCACGTGCAGCCAATAGCCTCAGCATCCAGTCGAGGGGCACCACAGCTTGGCCGACCTCGAGTCTCTCCCGTGCGGCGATCACCTCTGCGCTGCCCCCCTCGCGGATCGCCGACTCAAGCTCCATCTCGCGGATGACGTTGAGTACCAAGCGGTAGACGAACTCGTCGTACAGGAGGTGCGACCGGAGGAACGAGGCGTCGATAACATGCAGGAGATACGGAGGGAGCATCTCCCGGAGCAGCGCGGCGTCCGCGTCGGCCTTGGCGTGTACTATGTCACCGATCGCTTGCGTGGCTCTGACCTCATCCATGGATCGTGCAGCTGTTCGTCGGTAGCGACGCCGGCATGACTTCGGTTGGTCAGCGGTCGGCCAAGCGCGATTTGATGTACTCGACCAACGTACCTAGCGACTGAAAGTGTGCCTCCAGATCTTCCGCCTCATCGATCACGAACCCAAAGCGCTCCTCAATGCCAATCGATAGCTCGATGAAGTCGAGCGAGTCGAGCCCGAGCGAACCCTCTATGTCCTTGGGTAGCACGGTGGCCAGGGACAGGTCTGGGAGACGACTCGGCTCGAACTTGAGCCGCTCCACCATGATGACCTTGAGCTCCTCGAGCACCTTGTCGATCTCCACCCCATCTCCCCCGGACGAAAGTGAGCCTACTGGTCGAACGGCTCCCAGATGTCAAAGAAATTGAACCACTGAGTCGGGTACTCCCGCACGATGGCCTCGAGGGCCGCAACCCAGGTGCGCGCGGCGGCTTCCTCCTCGCCGCGCACCGCAATGAACGGCTCGGCTATTTTCACCACGTACCGATACTGCGCGTCCAGGATGCAGAAGGCGGGCAAGAGTGGGACCCCGACCCGGCTGGACAGCAAGAACGGCCCGAGCGGGAACCGTGCCGGCCGCCCAAAGAACGGAACCTCAACGTCTCCCCTGGTACCGAGCGCCCGGTCCCCTTGCACGCCTACCACCTCGCCGCGTCGGAGTGCGGCGAACAATTCCAACGACACGGTGGGACGCGAGCGCGAGACGAAGCGCACCCCCTCGCCATCCCGCCGCACCCAGCGCTGTAACTCCCGTGCCTCGTCTGGAGAGACGACCACGTGCGTCGGCCGGGCACTCTTCCCGGCGAGGAGCCTCCCGGCCAGCTCCCAGTTGCCCACGTGGGCAGTCAGCGAGATGAGTCCCCCCGACAGGCTGGCCAGCCGTTCGACGCCCTCCACGTTGCCGACATGGGAGGTGCGAAGCGTCGCGAGCTGTCGGTTTGTCGAGACCAAGTCACTGAAGCACATGGCGAAATTAGTAAACACGCGAACGGTGAGCGTGTCCAGGTGGGATCCGGTGACACCGGTGAAGCGTGTCATGGCCTTCTGGATTGCGGCCCGTTCGGTTGGCATGAGCGACGGGGCGAGACGCCCGATGTGCCGTGCGAGTGCAAGCCGCCCCCGGCGTGGCACCCAGCTCAACGCCGACGCGAGCCGATAAAAATTCGGGCGATTGTAGGAGTGCGAGTACCAGCGCTGCCCTGCCCTATCGATGCTCGACGTCGTTGGTGCAGGCACGCGCAAGCCTAGCATGATACGCGTAGAGGGCTCAATCGAGCTGTCGTGCCCCGGAAAGCCCATGGCTCGTGCCCATGACACACTTGCTCTACAGCAACGGAGAGCAATACATTCGGAATGCCCTGAAGTAAGGCACATTCACGCCGCAGAGAGGTGCCGGCCGGTACCGACGGTCCAGGCGGTCGAAGCGGATCACTCCGGCCACGGTCGGGTCGTTCGGATCGTAGACGCTGAAGTCCACCACATCCGGATCGCTCGCACGGAAATCGAAGACGAGGACCGAGTGGTTGAGCCGAATACGAGGGAAGTCGGTGATCAGCAGCTGCACCGGTCGCCCGGCCTGGAGCTCGGCGACGATCTCGGCCGCGACGCGCTCCTGCTGAGCGCGTGGGCGCGGGAAGATCATGCGCCAGTTCGTCCAGTGCAGGAGGGTCCAGAGCCGCCTCGGGAGCCCCGCCTTCACTGTGGCCTCTGCCTCCCGCGTGAGCTCATGCAGCGATCCAAACCCAGGGAGTACGACCCGCTTGGCCACCGGTAACGGCGCGCGCCAAGGGGCGCGGCGCGTGATGCGCTGAACCAGCGCGGTGTACTCCGCCGCCGCGAGGCGCGGGGCGCCGGGCTCGAAGTGTGCGAAGCGCTGGAACTGGACGACGGCTCGCGCCAGCACGAAGCACCAGCTGGCATAGAGGTCGGGCTTCCCCCGGTGGTGGATCCGGCTGTCGTTCCGAAACGCGAATGTGTCCACCCCGAACCTAAGGGCAGGGCCCGGATGCGAACGGCGGAGACCGACGGCGAGGGGGGTCAGGCGGGCGGGCATGGCGGGGCCGATTCTACCGCGAGGCCGCCGCGCGGGTACCAGCGCGGTCCTCAGGCCGGCCGGTGGAACGTCAGGGGCTGGGGCACTCCATCAACGACACTGATTTCTCGGACGGGGCATCACTACGCCACTCCGCCGTCGACGGCCAGGACCTGCCCCGTGATGTAGCTCGCTTCGTCGGATGCGAGGAACGCTACGGCGCTGGCCACCTCTTCCGGGGTCCCCGCCCGACCGTATGCCGTCAGCTTGATGATGCTCTCCGTGATCTCCGACGGCAGACCGCTCGTCAGGTCGGTGGGGATGTAGCCCGGCGCGACGGCGTTGACGGCGATATTTCTCCCGCCGTATTCCTTCGCCATCGCCTTCGTGAAACCGATAATCCCAGCTTTTGCGGCGGCATAGTTCGTTTGGCCCGCGCCGCCGACTATTCCGGCGAGCGAGGTGATGTTGACGATGCGGCCGTATCGCTGCTTCAGCATCTGGCGGAGGGCGGCGCGGCTGCAGTTGAACACGCTCTTGAGGTTCTGCTGGATGATGATGTCGAAGTCCTCTTCCTTCATCGTCGCGAGCAGGCCGTCGCGGGTCGTTCCGGCGTTGTTGACGAGGATGTCGAGACGACCGTAGGCGGCGATGGCGGTCTTGACGACGGCCTGCGCGGTGCCGAAGTCGCTCACGTCGCCTTGCACGGCCGTAGCCTCACCGCCGCTTGCCCTGATGCGCGCGACGAGGTCATCAGCCGCGGTGGCGCTCTTGTTGTAGTTGACAGCGATCCGGGCCCCCAGCGTTCCCAGCTTGATCGCGCACGCGTGGCCGATGCCGCGTGAGGCGCCGGTTATGAGCGCCACTTTTCCGCTGAGGGGCGTCACGACGGCACCGCGGTTTGGGTCGCCGCCTCGACAACCAGGTCCGAGCTCGCTCATTCGACTACCTGGGCAGCGCGTAGCAGGATGGCGGTCGGCAACTGCACGCCGGTTGCTTTGGCCGTCCCCTCGCGGGCATCAGCCGCCCCAGCCAGAAACGGCTCGCGCAACGTCTTAGTGCCAACTCGCTTGGACAGCTCGGTATGGCCTCGCGTGGCTGTTACCCGGCGCGGACGACCGCGGCGAGTTCGTGCGCCTCTCGTTCGACGGTCCGGTTGATCTGGGTGGTCACGTCGAATGCGCCCGCAATCAGGCCCCAGCTGGCCATCCAGTCCCACGCCCAGCGTGCCTCGTCCTCGGGAATGGGACCCGGTTCCTTCAACTGGATGCGCCCCAGGTTGAAGTCGTCGGGTTCGAGCGCTTCCACCGCGGGGTGGCCAGCCCAATCGCGGATGAAGTACGAGACATACCCTCGCTTGTCGGCGTTGATGCGGCGGACCGCCCGAGTGATCGCCCGCAGGAGGGCCGCATACGCTTCTACGTTGGCATCCCGGGTGGCGACCCAGGTGCCGTGGAAGAACGTGGTCGAGACCAGGCGGCATCCCACCTTCTCCGCCACCGTGATCCAGGGCTCCTGCAGCACGGTCGCCTCGAAATCGCCCCGCATCAGGCCGGCGAATCGCTCGGCGGGACTCGTTGCCCCGGCGCAGGTGGTGACCGCCTCGCGCGGCATGGCCCCCTCCAACATCTGCAGGCCGGCGTAGGCCGTGCCGTTGCCGTAATCAAGGGCCACCCGCTTGTGAGCCAGCTCTTGCGGCGTGTAGACGGTCGAGGTCGGCGGGACGACCAGAGCACCGCAGACGATCATCGCGCGCCGCCCCACCTGGAGCGCGCCGACAGCACTTTCCGCCACCCGGCGGTTATTGCCGCACTCTCAGGCCTGGAACATCTGCGCTTCACCGCGCGCCTGGAGCTTCCCCTGATTCGTGGTGGGCTTAGTAGGTGACCCTTCCGCGGCCGAACGCACCTCGTCGGGCGGGAGTGCCGTGATCCGGAGATCCAGGCCCTCCGCCGCGAACAGGCCCTCGTCCTTCGCGACCAACACGTCAAGACCCATGAACGCCATCACTCGCTCGATCGTCATCGTCATCGCCATGGCAGCCCTCCCAAAGATGAACTCCAACGTCGGAGCCAGGAACAGTCGGACAGGTGGCGAGAGCTTAGTCTCGAGGACGGGAGGGGTCAAGGATAGCGGCAGCCTTCCCTCGAGGTAGCAGTAAGGACAGCCATAAGACTTCCCGGCTGCCCACGCCGACCCGTCCGTCTCACACTTCAGGCAATTTGCGTGACCTCGGGCACTCTGCCCGCCCGCACTCCAAGCGGTGGCTCCGAAGTCTCAGCGACTCCGCGTGGTTACCGTGTGGCACTCCCAATGCTGGCGTTGTAGCTAGCACGTGGCCGAGGACCGATTAGAAGGCGGCCTTGGATAAGGGAGGGCACCGAGATGAACGCAATGTGGATTCCGGTAGGCAGTGCCGTGGCAATCATTCTCGTGAGCCTGGGCGTCTTGGAAGTCATGAGTGAAGGGGTTCGAGTCGATCAGTCTTCCACGGGGGCCTGGAGATTCTGGGAACCGTCAGCGCACTCAGGACAGGCCTTTCTAGACGCTCCGGATGATCTCCTGACCCTCGAACTCGGCCCGACCGTTGGCCGGGAGACCCCCGAGACGACGTACGCCGCCGATGGGGACGATCGCTGAGGTTCTGCACGCTGGCTGGCTTGTGCCCGTGCAGCGGGCCCCGATCGCTCGCCCTCAATATGTTGGGCTCCCAGCGAAACCCAAGCGGGCCCTAGGGGAAGGAGCCTGGGCAACCTACCCGCCCACGTCGTTCATCCCTGTCCCCCCTTATTTATTCCATTGCGCCCGCTTACGGACCCACATCTCGACACACTGTTTCAGCTTGCCCTCGACATGATCTCGCCACTCTCTCAAGGTGACCTCTTCCGCCAGACTCCTGTTGCTGTTTTCCAGGAGAGCCATACCCCGGTCGAATACCCGGTCCTGAGCCCTCGCCGTGGCAATCACATCGTTGAGCGTCGTTGACCCCTTAGGACTCATCACTCAGCCCTCATCGCAATCTCCTCGTCCTCAGCTCCGAGAAGTCGTGGGGCATCTTGTTGGGGCGACCGATCATTGATTGGACCCTCCTTCTTTCTAGCGTAACCGACCCAGAATTTCCGGCCCGGCCGCGACCTCCGGTTAGGGGTCAGTCGCTCACGGTGACTCGGAGAACGGCGGAGACTCTTGGGCCGGGCCCGACGCGGTTCTTCCGGATTCGCCTTCGTGCGCTGGAGTGCGCCACCACCCCACCTCTCCGATCCCCCTCCGGTCGGGCGCTCACGGGCACCGGACCCCGTTCCGCTCGATCATCCTACGGACGCACTCGGCCCCCGCCCGACCCCCCGAACGGGGCGCGACTCGACGAGACCCGTAGAAAGAAGGATCTTGAAGGTGTCGCCGCGACGCCTCTGCCTTGCACAGATAGGCGCCACTCGTGGGCTTGGTTCCGGCGCGAGTATTCAGCTACGATAGCCCTGCGGTGGACCTCCCAGGCGGCGCAGTGTCCCAGGAGGGCTTCGGCAGAGGCCCGGACATCGTGGCCCTCCGCTCTACGGCGGCACATTGGGCATTGCTCGCCGCTCTCACTGGGCTCTATGTGTTGGCCGGCAAGCTGGGACTCCATTTCGCCTTCGTTCACGCGAGCGCCACGGCGGTGTGGCCGCCGACCGGGATCGCGCTCGCGGCGTTTCTTCTCTTCGGGCCTCGCGTGTGGCCGGCGGTCGCGGTGGGCGCCTTTCTGGTCAACGTCACGACGGCCGGGTCGGTGGCCACGTCGCTCGGCGTCGCGGCCGGCAACACCCTCGAAGGGCTCCTCGGCGCCTGGCTGGTCAACCGCTTCGCCCACGGCCGATTCGCCTTCGAGCGCGCGCAGGACATCTTCGCGTTCGCGGTGGCCGTCGTGCCGGGTGCCGTCGTCAGCGCCACGATGGGCGTCGCCAGCCTCGCCCTCGGCGGGTACGCGCGGTGGGCCGGCTTCGGCCCCATCTGGGCCACGTGGGCGCTCGGAGATGTCACCGGCGCGCTCATCGTCGCGCCGCCACTGCTCCTCTGGGCCGATCGACGATCGTCGCTGCTGCTGCGGCACCCGCTCGAGGCGGCTGGCCTGCTGCTGTCCCTGGCCGTCGCCGGATACGCGGTTTTCGGGGGCCTGTCGCCACTCGGCCCCCGTCACCCTCTGGCCATTTTGTGCCTTCCGCCACTGGTCTGGGCCGCCTTCCGCTTCGGCCGGCGCGCGGCGGCCACCGCGATCCTCCTACTCTCCGGGATCGCCCTCCAGGGCACGCTCAAGGGGTTCGGCCCGTTTGCTGTCGTCGCCCCAGCGGACTCGCTCCTGATGCTGCAGACGTTCTTGGCGACGATGGCCGTGATGACCTTGAGCATGGCCGCGCTCGTCTGGGTCCGCGACCGCGAGAGCGCGCTGCTGCAGACCATCATCGATCGCATCCCGGTCATGATCAGCGTGTACGAGCCCAACACCAAGGTGGTCCGGTTGAACCGGGCGTTCGAGGAGCTGACTGGATGGGCCACGGCGGAGGCCCGGGGCACCGACCTGATGGCGCAGTGCTATCCCGATCCCGCCTATCGGGCGCGGGTCCGCGGGGACATGGACACGTGCCCGCCCGGCTGGCAGGACGTCGACATGACCACGAAGGATGGCCGGGTCATCGCGACGTCGTGGACGAACGTCCGGCTGGCCGACGACATGCGCGTCGGCATCGGCCTCGACGTGCGCGAGCGGAAGCGGGTGGAAGGCGAGCGCGAGCGCGCCCAGGCCGAGGCGGAGGCGGCGAGCCGGACCAAGGACGAGTTCTTCGCCATGCTCGGCCATGAGCTGCGCAACCCCCTGGGCGTTATCACGACCGCGCTACACATCGTCGAAGTCACGGATCCGCTCGACGAGCGCAACGCGAAAGCACGGCAAATCATCGCACGGCAGGTAGTCATCTTGGTTCGACTCGTCGACGATCTCCTCGACGTCACTCGACTGGCGACCGGCAAGATCGTCCTCAGCTCAAGCCCGGTCAATCTCAGCGCCGCCGCCCAGCGGGCCGTGACGGCGGTGTCGGCCGGCGCGCCCGGGCGGCACATCACCTGTCACGCGCTCGACGACCTCTGGATCCAGGCCGATGAAACGCGCCTCGAGCAGATTCTCCTGAACCTCCTGCACAACGCCGTGAAGTTCACGCCCGCCGACGGGCGGGTCATAGTAGCCGTGATGGGTGAGGGGACCGACGCGATCCTGCGCGTGGAGGACACGGGGGCGGGCATTCCGGCTGATCTGCTCCCACGAATCTTCGAGTTGTTCGTCCAGGGGCAGACCAGCCTGCACCGGGCCGGAGCCGGTCTGGGCATCGGGCTCACGCTCGTCAAGCGCCTTGTCGATCTCCACAAGGGGCAAATCGACGTCACAAGCGCAGGGCCGGGACGTGGAAGCGCCTTCACGGTCCGCTTCCCTCGGATCGAACCGGCCGCCCGCCCCCGCGCCGCCACGCCGGCCCCGGTGCCAGGCACCGCCCAGCGGCGCATCCTCGTCGTTGAAGACAACAACGATGCCCGGCAGATGCTACGCCACCTCCTCGAATTGTCGGGCCACGAGGTGCACGAGGCGGACGACGGCGTCAGGGGCCTCGAGCAGGCGCTGGTGCTGCACCCCGACGCCGTCGTCATCGATCTCGGTCTTCCCGGTCTCGATGGCTATCAGGTCGCCCAGCGCATCCGGGCCGCGGGCCGCCGAGACGTGGTCCTCATCGCTGTGACGGGCTACGGACAGCGCGAAGATCGCCTGCGCTCCAGCGCGGCGGGCTTCGACGCCCACTTCACCAAGCCGGTGGACCCGGCCGCGATCGACGCGTTACTGCAACGTCATCCGACTGTTTGATTCCCTCAAGTCCTCGCCCAGCGGTACGAACCCAGCGGTACGAACCCTAGTGATCGCGGCTGTCGGCGCCCGACCTGACACCTGCCCTGAACAAGGCCCGCCGGCTCGATCTGCTTAAGCCTCCTGCGGCGAAACATGCCGCACGTCCAGAAGCCTCGCTCGCATACGAGTCCCCGGCGGCAGCGCTTCGTACCTCGTCATGTTGCCCTCAGAATCCGTGACACCAATCTCAACGGTATCGCTGTCTGGGGGAAGCAAGACATCGCTGCAGATGGTGGTGGCGGCCATCATGGCGGCCATCTGCCGCATCTCGGCCGGCGCCGCAGCGTCCGCGCTCACGTTCTCGAACATCAATTGCCACCAGCGTCCCGGCACAACGATCTCATCGGCTGGCGTCCTGTCGAACATGACGGGTAGCGCCTTGAGCTGGGGCGTCTCAGCATCGAGGCCGGCCGGGATCGGAGTGACAACACAGAGCACTAGATCGTTCTCGTCTCGGTCCTCGACGATGAACCGGCCCAGCACGAATCGCCCCTCCGCACTCCCAAACCCATGCCGTTGCGCCAGCGCCCGCCAGCTCTCCCCTTCCTGCTGCGTGACTCTCCGCATTGCTCACTCCAGTCGCAGGAGCCTCCGCCAACCCGACCCCGTGCGTCGACCGAGAAAGCTCCGCCGATCGCTCTTCCCCCCCGTTGTGGCGTGTGAGCCTATCGCCAAGCACAGACCAACGAGGAACCCAACACCGGTCGCCACAGTGAGCGCGCCCACGGGCTCCCTCCGCGCATAGGCAGTGACCTCATTCGCCCGGTCGTGGATGCCATTGCCCACCGCGGCTGTAGCCTTCTTGAGGACGGCCTGGAGAGCGTCGCGGCCCTTCGCGGCCGCGCCGATCTTCCCACCCTCCCCGCGACCGGGGGCAGCATGGGTGATGTCGGATATCAGCCCGCATCCCGGTTGCGTCTCGACTCGATGTCCCACGGCGTCGAGCTTCCTGTCCATAGCTGTCTCCTCCCTGTTTCCCGACGCTGCGCGCTGAACGAGGCTCTAGGACCCGCCCGGGACGTTCCAGAACGGAGAATCACGCGAAGCGGAACATCTTAGCCGCAACTCAGCACACTAGGCACGGCCTGGCGGATGAGCGCATTTCAGAACGCGGCGCGCGGGCAACGCCTGCTTTGCGTCCACGCAGGCGTTGGTCACGCCCAACGACACCATCGCGTTTGAGCATGTGGGGCGCTGCGTCTTACCGGGCTCGGGTGCTATGCCATGGTGCCTCATAGGTCAGCGTGAGCCCGGGCGGGCGCGAGGGCCGATCTCCCCGCTCGCCCTCGTCTCCGGCCGCGCAAGTCCCCCTACCGGCGTTCTCCCCCGAGCTCGACTCGTTGGCTTCACGAGGTTCGGCCGTGAGGCGCCGCTTCAGGTCCCGTTCGTCGCCCTGTAAGCTCACGTACGCTTTCCTGTACGCGACCATCAGTTCTCGAATACCTGCCCAGGGTTCACGGTGATCGCCCCGGGATGGTACCCGCCTGAATCCGAGGTACTCGCGGGTGAGCTGTAGCTTGCCCCACGGGCGCGCGAGAACGGGTCGTCTCGTACCTCATTGGTGGCGCATCCAAGGACCGCTGGGGAGATGCCGATCACGAACACGATCATCCGCGCCTTCATGACCATGATGACCATGCCTCCCTCAGTCTGAAACACTGCCGCACGACTCAGGGACACGACGCACTTGATCCGGCCGCATAGCGCATGCCATGCGGGGGATGCGACGCAAGAGCGCGAGTTCCAACCAAAGTGCTCGCGTTTCCCCTATGGAATGCTGTTGGGGCGGAAGGAACTACCGTGTAAATCTGCTTGGGCACGGACCAGGTTCGGTCGCCTCGCCCATTGCGTCTACGACGATCCGCATCGCGCTCCTGAGTGACAGCGCCCTTTTCCGGTCACCTCGCCCTGGTGGACGACGCGGGCTCTTGGGAAGAATGCTCTTCGAGGACTCGGCTTGAATCGTCGAACTCAGTGCAGCTACGAGATGGAGTTGACCGAGGCAGAAGCGCAGGCGCTGCTCACCTACGCCACGAGCCACGAGTTGCTCCACTTGGAGCGGGACCTTCGGCATAGGGAGGGAGGTCAGAAGCCGTGACCACACTCCTCTCTTGTAGGCTCGCGCGGCGCGTCGTGGCACATCTTGCTGCTTGACGCCGCGCAGGTCCGGCGTGAGCGTGCGCTTATCCGTTGGGAGTCGGTCGGAGGAGGCCACTGGAGTCACGCCCAATGAAAGAGAGCACCAACGTGTCGCAGCAGAGAGTGGCTCATCTTCAGCAGGTCACGTGGCAGAACGTCAATGAACCGGGCGCTTATGTCGAGACCGGGACGGGTAACCTGTACCGGTTTCCTCCTGAAGCGTTGATCGCCGGCTCGTCGCCGGTGGTCCGGCGGGAGAACCAGGATGGAGGGCTCCTGGTCCAGCTATCACGAGACCCGTTCATCACGACGTTCGAGGCGAGGATGTTGGCCGCTGAGTCCAACATCAAACCGAACTTCTAACCACGAGCGTCTCTGTTCACGATCTCCCGTCTCACAGACCTTGGACCGCTAGCCGGCCCCACTTGCCAGACTCCCAACGGATCACGGGGCTGCGTTGCCCTGGGCGCGACGGCAGAGCGGCAGGGGAACGTAGGAGCCCGAAGGGCCAACCTCAAGACGGCGACCCATCCCCTTCAGGCGATTGCCGGGCGGCTCGAACAGGAGTTGACCGAGCCGCCCGTCCAGCTCGCCGCCTACGGGCGGGCGCTCGCCTTGACGCCCGCTGAGGACAGGACGCGTTGGGAGTTTCTGGTGTGGCAGATCCAACGGGTTCAGCGGCGGCTGACGACCCGAGCCCACCAGGCCGGTCCCCTCGACGGACATGCGTGGGGGCTAGGGCGACCCGACGTCTTAGACTTGCACGACGCTCTTGCCTTGCTCGGCTAGCCAATCGCACACCATCGCCCAGGTCTGGGGCTCGCGCTCCTGCCACGCGCGCACGGCCTTGGCTGGCACTACTAGATGGGGTAACTCGTCCCGCAGCACGATCTCAACGAATCGTCCCAGATCAGTCCTAGATCCGCGCAACCGGACAAGCAATTCATCGGCGGTCATTCCATGGCGCCTTGGACACGAAAACGCCAGCGTTCGCGGCCCGTTTCTTCTTCGCCTGCGCGCGTCTCTTGCTTCCTACCTGGCGGTCTCGTGGAGGTCGTCACCCGGGCCGGAAGTACTCTGAACAGAGCTATCAGCGAGGAGACGATGAAGCGTCTCCGCTTCTTGACGGATTCGCGTTAGCTCGCTTTTCAATTCAGCGTTCTCTCGGGCGAGATCAAATAGTTGGAGCATAGGGATCCTCCTGCTCTCCAGAGAGCAAGACGTAGGCCAGATTGCGGAGGGCCTCCAAATAGCCCAGGAAGACCCATCCGGACCAAGCCCGTGGGCCGCGACGATCCAGGTAAGTGAGCGCCGACGGCTTCGGCCCGGAATATCCTACCCGGTCATCTCTACCGGGTAGAGCCAGGCGACTGAGATGGAACGCGTGCAACTCAAGCCACTTAACTCCTGGCATAGCTCGTGCCGATAAGGCAAGTCAGACCGACATCTAGACGGGGGCGCGGCCATGGCAGCAAGGGTTCTCATCGTCGATGACGAGGTGGACAGCTGTTGGTTGGCGGCGTTCGTCCTGCGGCGAGACCCCAACCTGGCGCTGGCCGGTGAAGCGACCGATGGCGAAATGGCCATCTCGCTCGTCCGCCAGGAACGGCCGGATGTCGTTCTCATGGACGTCATGATGCCCCGCCTCGACGGGCTCGAAGCGATCCGCCGGATCAAGCGCGAGTGGCCCGACACGAAGGTGCTGGTCCTCACCCACCTGACCGACGACGACACCCGGCGCGAGGCCTTCGAGAAGGGCGCAGATGCCTTCCTCGACAAGCGCGACATCGCATCGGGGTTGGTCCCCGCAATCTGGGACGCATGCAAGCCCGGACGGCCGCGCCCGGGATCCGCCCGACGGTGATTAGCCGCCCTCTCGTGGCTGCCCCTTAGGCTCTCCACTCTCCCTTGTCCGCCGCTGCATGGCGCGCAACCGACTCCTCGCGCCACAGCACGTAGCACGCCTGGTGCGCCATCCGGACGACGTTTACGCCATCGAGTTCGCGCTCGACGTCGGCCGGCTCTACTGGAGACAGGACAATGAGCAACTCAACGGTGGGCGACGCAGCAATCGCCGTAGTTCGCCGGAACACCGAGGAAGTACAAGGCAAAGGCAACTGGGATCTGTTCGAGAAACTGTTCGCCGATGATTTTGTCGACCACACGCCGCAGCCAGGCACGACACCCGACAAAAACGGGGTGCGGGTACTGTACAAGCGCTTGCGTGCCGCGTTCCCCGACTTCCGCCCCGAGATCCACTGGCAGGTGGCCGCCGGCGACCTCGTGACCACCTACAAGACCTATCACGGCACCCACCAGAGCGAGTTCCTCGGTATCCCGGCCACCGGGAAGAAGGTCAGTTTCTACACCGTCGACGCCATGCGGGTCGTCGACGGTAAGATCACCGAGCACTGGGGCGTCGCGACGTTGCTCGACCTGATGCAGCAGCTCGGTGTCGTCCCTCCGCTGGGGGGTCAGCGATGACGACACCGCTCGCTGAACGGACAACAGATCGATGCGGTAATGGTTGCGCGTACCAAGAGCCAGTTGCAACCGGCTGCAGTGTGGCGGTTGAGACAGTAGCCCAGTAAACCCTGAGCATACGTTTTCCTGGTGGTTCCCCTTCGGAGCCACATTTCGCTCGAGAGCACAGGACTTCCTGTTCAAGTGCCGCTCGGGTCCTCACTCGGGCGCCGCAGCCGTGATCCGCTCCGCAGGCTCCCCTTCGTCCGGTTCTCCGTCCTCTCCCGGTGTCGCCAACACAAGAATCCTTGCCGCCTCTGCCTCGGAAACGGCAGGTGACAGCTAGCCTGGCTCCACGTGGCGTTGCACGAGCTCGACCGCCAGCACTGAGAGTCGTTCGACGAAGCCGTCGGCGTATCGTCGCTCGACCGCCAGGTTCCGGCCCTCGACATAGCCCAGGTCTCGCAGAACCACGATGACATCGCGCCGGGCGTCATATGTCCCGGTGGATGGAGGCGCGCCAAGATTGAGCGCCCCAAGACGGAACACCCTGCTCGCCTGTTGCGCCTGGGCGGCGAGCGGCGCGGCGAAGAGACTACACGCGAACGTTCTGACAAACGCCCGCCGGTTCATGAAGTATCCGGCGTCCACATCTCCGCCTCGGCCTGCTCCAGCCAGAACGGCATGTCCATCTCGCGGTACAGCGTCGTCGCGATGCTAAGGTGCTCCTGCGCCTCCTGCCGTTTTCCGGTGCGCCGGTACAGCTTGCCGAGGCCGAGCTGGCAGTGGGCGATCAAGGGACGCATGCTACGTGGCACGGCGAGGGTCAACGCCTCGCGATAGTGGGCCTCGCCGCTCTCGGCATCGAACCGATCCGGATGGGTCGCGATGTCGCCGAGCAGATGGAACGCATGGGCCGCAAACCCAACGTGGCCAGGGGAGCATTCGATCGATCGCTCGCCCAGGCGCTGCGCCTCGTCGAGCCGGCCGAGCAGCAAACAGGTGCGCCCCAGTGACTGATCGGCCCAGCCACGATAGCCGACGACGCCACTCGCCGCGAGCCGCTCGCCGAGCTGCTCACATTCTCGCACCCGGCTCAGTGCCTCGCTTGCTTCACCGAGTTGCGCCAGCACCCACGCCGACGAGGCGACTGCGGTTCGCAGAAACATCAAGACGTGCCCGGCCCGGAAGACCGCGAGCCCGCGCTCGATCAGTGAGCGCGCCCTCGCCCAATCTCCCTTGAGGAGGTAGAGCACACCCCCGGCGTAGTGCACCATACCAACGGTGTTCGCGTGCTGCGTCGTCTGGGCAAGGCGGATGGCGTCGGCTTCAAACACCGTTGCCTCGGGGAACCTGCCAAGACGGGCCAGGGTGTGAACGAGCCAACAGCGATCGTAGACCGATGCCGGTGCGACGTTTCCGAAGGACTCGTAGATCCAGTCGGTAGGCAACGCCGCCAGGTTTTCGGTGGCCAGCTCGATCACGCGGTCGTAGTCGCCCCGGAAGAAGTGCGCCTGCTCGAGATAAGTCGTGGTGACAAGGCGCAGCCTCAAATCGCCGAGACGCCCCGCGATCTCGAGGGCGCGGGCGCCGGTAATGAGCGCCTCGTCCAGCTCGCCAAGATTGTTGTGAGCGGTTGTCATGAAGGCACACACGCGTCCTCGCCGGCGGTCGTCGTTCAGCCGTTCGGCGAGCGCCTCGGCCTCGCGCAACCGCTCCAGCGCCAGCCGGATCTCACCGAGCTGAGCCAGCACGGTTCGGAGCTCGAGGCGGATCTCGAAAGCCTGGTCCAGCGTGGCGTGGCTGTCCGGCAGCACCACCAAGACACCGAGCGCCTGCTCGAACCAGGTCCGGGCGTCCCGGAGCGCCGAGCGCGCAGCCGCTTTGAGTCCGGCTTGCCGGAGGTAGCCGACCGCCTTCTCTTGCAACTGACCTCGGCCGGCGTGATGCGCGAGCCGCTCGATGTGCTCACCGAGGCGATCTCCGTGGAGTGTCTCGATCGCCTCAACGATGCGTGCGTGAAGCTCATGGCGACGCTCCTGCAGAAGCCCACCATACGTGACGTCCTGCGTGAGCGCGTGCGTGAAGGAGTACTCCGAGTCCGGATAGAGCCCAGTCTCGTAGAGGAACTCGGCCGCCTGCAGGTGGTCGAGTCCGCGACGAAGCCTCTCGTCCGGAAGCTCGGCGACGGCCTGGAGCAGCGCGAACGGGACGTCCTTGCCGACGACGGAGGCGACCTGCAGGAGGCGTTTGTCTTCCGGGGATAGCCGGTCGATGCGCGCCGCCAGCATCACCTGGACAGTGGCCGGGACCTGGATCGCCTGGATCGATTGCGTCAGCCGATACCGGCCACGCGATCCATCCAGCACCTTCGTCTCCTCCAGCGTCCGGACCGTCTCCTCCAGGAAGAACGGGTTTCCGCGCTTGGTCAGGAGCTGCTTGAGCGGTCCCAGCGAGGAATCGTCGCCGAGGAGCGCATCCAGCAGCTCGCTGGCGCTCCCCGCCGGAAGCGCGTCCAGCCGCAACTGGCTGTAGGACGTCTTGCTGCCCCAGGCATGCTGGTACTCGGGCCGGTAGTCCACGAGCAGCAGCAGGCGCGCCGATCCGAGGCTCTCGACCAGGCCGTCCAGCAGCGCCTGCGTCTCGCTGTCGATCCAGTGGAGATCCTCGAAGATCAGGAGGAGCGGCTGCTCCCGCGCTTCCCGGAGCAGTAAGCGTTTCACGGCGTCGAGCGTACGCTGGCGCCGCGCCGCCGGGGCGAGCGTCTGCCACGCGGTGTCGTCCATGGGCACGTCGAGCAGGGCCAGCAGGCCCGGCAGCGTCGGCTCAAGCGTGCGGTCCAGGATGAGCAGCTTGCCCGTCACCTTCTCGAGGATCTCCCGGAGATCATCCCGCTCGCCGATCTTGAAGTAGCCCTTGAGCAGGTCGATCACCGGCAGGTAGCTCGTCGCCTTGCCGTACGAGACGGAGGCGCTCTCGAGGACCCGCCACCCCTGCAGGCGATGCGAATGGGTGAACTCGTAGACGAGACGCGACTTGCCCACGCCCGCCTCGCCGACTACCGCCACGATCTGACCGTGACCGTCGCTGGCGAGTTGCTGGGCGCGGCGGAGTTGCTCCACCTCCTGGTCGCGGCCCACGAACCGCGTCAACCCGCGCCGGGCGCCGGCCTGGAGACGGGTCCGCGCCGGGCCCGCCCCCGTCACCTCGTAGACCTCCACGGGGTCGGCAAGCCCCTTGACCGGCACGGGACCGAGCGCCTTGACCTCGACGAAGCCTTCGACGAGCTCCAGGGTGGACGGCGTCAGTAGAATGCTACCCGCGCTCGCCAACTGCTCCATCCGCCCCGCGAGATGTGTCGTCTGGCCAACCGCCGTGTAGTCCATGTGCAGATCGCTGCCGATCGAGCGCACGACGACCTCGCCTGAGTTGAGCCCCACCCGAATCTGCACGTTCACGCCGTGCGCGTGGCGCGCCTCCTCCGCATAGCGTGTCACCAGCTCCTGCATTCGCAGGGCCGCGTAACAGGCGCGGACTGCATGGTCTTCGTGGGCGAGCGGCGCGCCGAAGAGGGCCATGATCCCGTCGCCCATCACTTGATTGACGGTGCCCTCGTACCGGTGGACGGCCTCCATCATGTGTTCGAGCACGGGATCGAGCAGCTTGCGCGCTTCTTCCGGATCTCGATCAGCGAGCAGCTCCATCGAGCCCTTAAGGTCGGCGAATAGAACGGTGACCTGCTTGCGTTCCCCTTCGAGCGCGGCCTTGGAGGTAAGGATCTTCTCGGCCAAGTGCTTCGGGGTATAGGACTCGGGCGACATGACTTTAGTCGCGGGGGACTTTGAAACACTGAGCGGGTGACCACAGCCGCCGCAGAACTTCTCGCCGGATTCGTTCGAGAACCCGCAGGACGGGCACCCAAGCGCCAGTGATCCGCCGCACTCAGAGCAGAAGCGCCGGCCTTGACGATTCTCGTGCTGGCACCGGGGACACTGCATGCAGGAAGCCTCCCAGCGCGTCGAAGCCGGGAACGGTCGGACAGGTGGCGCGAGCTTAGTCTCGCGGGTGGCAAGGGTCAATCTGGAACTCAACCACAGTGCGGTCTTATGAGGCAATGAGGCCGAGGACAAATGCTCCTGTGCTCCTCAGGCAGGCCGTCCCACTTAGTCTGGCGGGCCGGCGGCTCGCGGCTACCCGCTAACCCCTCGACTTACCGCGCGAACTACCGATGCTGGAGTAGTCAGGAGTGCGCTGGAGTGATCAGGAGTGCGCTGGAATGCGCCCGAGGATTTTCAGACCCGGCCCCATCTCCCGGCTCAGACGGATGATCTGTTCGTATCCGTTATGATCCGTGGCTTTCGGCGTGTCGCCCTAGCCTGTGGTTCCGGATCAGGACCGCTAGAGACGCATGATTCGGTCCGAGTTAAGTTCGAGTCAACGAGGGCGGTGCGTACGGCTCGGATAGAAGGGCGTGCACCGACCGGGCAACGCGGGTTCAAATCCCCAATGGGAACAGGGCGGGCCTGGCGGACGTTTTCTCATCCTTGGCATGCTTCGTCCTCCTCACAACGCCGATGAGACCGTACTCCTGCCAGGAGTTCGCGTGCGACGTGTCCAGAGCACGGTCTCCTGTGCCGCAGGAACGACGAGAGGCTCCGTCGAAGACGGGAAGAGCGAGGATGTGGAACGAGTTGGAGATAGCGGGTCTACCACCACAGCTGCAGAAGGTGAGGAAACACCCACATCGTCTGCGGTCTCTCATTGTCCGCTTTTCTTCAGCGTCTCCCCGAGATTCATTGGTCCGAGCATCTCAAGTGCCAGGTGGCAACTGCTCGGATGCCGAAGAGTTAGCCAGGCTCTTCGAACGGCGAGTCGGGCATCGTGCCCGCGCTGACGGAAGAACGCCCATCGACGACAGTGCGGTTACCGCGCGGCGTGGGGGACACGACGGATCTCGACCGGCCCGGCCACGTTCCACGGCACCGCGGGAGCGATGACGTTCTCGTCCGAAGTGGGGGCTTCTTGATTCTTGCTGGGAAGCGCTTCGGTGCCGAATGCAGACTCGCCATGGCCCGTCTCTAGCGACAGAACCAGGTCGGTGCGGGACCGCGTTGCAATCGTTCGGGCACGAGGAGGGAGCGCATGCGCAAGTGGACGAGAGTCGATGGGGATTCGAGCACTCACGGGGGCGAAGCGTTCGATCCATTTCATGATCCATACCTGGCCGATCCTTACCCCTTCTTCGCAAAGGCACGGGCGGCCGCCCCGGTGTTCTACAGTCCAGACCTCGACTACTGGGTCGTCACTCGCTACCACGATATCCGGCAGGTATTCCAAACACCCAAACGGTTCTCCGCGGCCAACACCCTCGCACCATTGCAGCCGATCTGCCCAGCGGCAGGACACCTCCTGGCCGAGGGAGGCTTTCGCCCGGTCCCAACGCTCACGAACAGTGACCCACCAGGGCACACCCGCGTGCGACGACTCGCGACCATCGCCTTCACCCCTCGACGTGTCGCCGCCATGGAACCGTTTGTGCGGGAACTCACGGCCCGATCCGTAGAGAAGCGCCTGTCCAGTGGCCGGGCCGACCTGGTTCGCGATCTGGCCTGGGACCTGCCCGCGCTCGTCATCTTCCGCGTGCTCGGCATCCCTGACGAGGACGTGGCCCGCGTCAAGGCGGGTACGGAGAGTCGCCTGCTCCTCATGTGGGGGCGACCGAATGAGGACGAGCAGATTCGCCTTGTCCAGGGGATGGCGGCGTTCTGGCGATATGCCGAGACGCTGGTCGCCAGCCGCGCCGAGCATCGTCGTGACGATTTTACGAGCGATCTTCTCCTCGCCCGCGACGGCGACTTGCCCGCGCTGAATCACCAGGAGGTGACCCAGATCGTGTACGAGTTGTTATTCGCGGGCCATGAAACCACGACCGGGTTGATTGGTAACGCCTTGCGTCGGCTACTGACCGAGCGCCACGCGTGGGAGGAGATCTGCAGCGACCCCTCGCTGATTCCGAACGCAATCGAGGAGGTGCTGCGCTTCGACTCCTCGGTCATCGCTTGGCGCCGCAAGACGACCGAGGCGGTGGAGATCGGCGGTGTGCCTGTCCCGGCCAACGCGAACTTGCTGCTGCTGCTTGGCTCAGCGAACCGCGATCCCGCGGTCTTTGAGGACCCCGAAGGCTTCGACATCCATCGGCAGAATGCCAAGGAGCACCTCTCCCTCGGGTTCGGAGCGCACTATTGCCTGGGTGCGCCGCTCGTGCGCCTCGAGGCGCGCATTGTGCTGGAGGAACTGAGCGCACGCCTTCCCAGCCTGCGCCTGATACCGGGACAGACGCTGCGGTTCCAGCCCAACACCACGTTCCGTGGACCGCTCGCGCTCCTTGTCGAGTGGGACATCTGACCACGACCGGGAGCAGGGTCGCCCGGTCCCTATACAAGGGGTGTCACGTGAGTGCCAGAGTTTGTCCGAGAAGCCTCATGATCGAGGGTCGCCATCCAAGCCGCCTACGCCTAAACGTTGGTGGGCGGAGCGACAAGAGGACTTCCAATTCTGGGCGCGACGCCTCGGTCGAATGCTTCGGTCCGGGTAGCGTTCGAGTCAACTAGGACGCAGCGTACAAGCGTGGATTCGTCGCGACGGGTAGCCCACGCGCCCAGTCATCGTGCGGTCCTTATTGGGACGCGACTTGGCGCATGGCGCCCGGCGGCCCTTCGAGTCTTACATAGACCTGGATAGGTCCGCTCGCCAGGCTCGCTCGGCCGTAGAGGCCCACTCGGTGGGGGCCGGCCGGAACTGACCGGAGACCACTTCCAACAACGCGGAGTAGTGCTGGGACACACTACGCAACTGATGCCCTCGACTAGGCGGAGAAGACCCAGGAGAAAGCCTCCCGTGTTTGCGGTGTCGCGCAGGACCATCGCGATCCTGCGTGCGGTTGGCCTCGACTCGGCACGCGTGAGCTTGTCCGACCTGGAGTGGCGGGCACTGTGGGCAGACGCAGCAAGCCGGCGGAGGAGACGATCCGCCTAAGTCAGGGAGCGCGGCAAGCGTCTCCGGGCTTGGCGCGCTCAAACCAGCGGCGCCGAGCCTGAACGGACACCCACTCCAGACGCGGCCACCAGAGCCCGGTGAGCCGCCCCCCGTAGACGCATCCGGTATCGAGGCCCTTGCAGAGGGGGAGGTCCACCTTGCCTCGCTGCGCCCAATGCCCAAAGATGACGGTCTCCGGCCCCCGCCAGAGGTCGAACCACGGCCGGCCGTCGACGGTGCGGATCTCCGTGAGTTCGGTTCGCGTACACTCCTCGGGGCGTTTCCCCGGCGGAATGCCCGCGTGCACGAGAATGTAGCCATGTTCTCGGATGAAGAGGGGACGGGATCTCAGCCAGCCGAGCCAATCTTCGAGGGATGAGCCGAGCTGCTCCCGTACTAGATCGAGCGTTGGCGATCGATCGCCCTCAAGTAGTGCCACTTCGTGGTTACCGATGACCGTGACAGCGTCCAGGCGACGGGCGAGCTCGAGGACACCAGCGCTGTCGGGACCGCGGTTGATGAGGTCTCCGCAGAGCGCGAGACGATGCTGAGCCGGGTCGAACCCAGCGGTCCCGAGCAAGTCGTACAACTCGGTCGCACAGCCTTGAACGTCACCCACGAACAGTACGTCGCGCATGTCTCTATGTAGCACACACAGAGCCGGACCGAATCACCAGGGCCCTACTTCATGCCTCCACATGCTCGCTAGGGGGGCCGTCAGCACACACGAAGGACTTCCAATCCTGGGTGTACCTGAGCGGGTTCCCGACGCTGATTCACGTCGGACTTCAGCAAGAGAGCGTCATCGGATAACCCCTTTTTCTGTGATCCCGGTCAACGGTGGATGCATCAGCCGAGTCGTGGGAGAGGATGTGTCACTCGTGACTATCACCTGCCGTACTATCGATCCATGGACGCGCGTGATCGATTCATTGATTTCGCCCGACGGCAGTACCCATTCGTCACATGTTTCGCGGTCTTGGGCGCCCGGAGGTAGCTGAGCAACCAGCCTGCGATACCGGCGAGCGTGATCGATCTGACCCAGAGGTGGACCGACTACGCGAGGCCTTCCGTCAACATCAGAGCAAGGAAATAACAGAGGTAGAAGGTGGCTGGGAGGGCGAAGGCGAACAGGCGCCAGGCGGTCGGCGTTGTAGCGGTAGGACGAAGCCGAGCGTAGAGCACATCGACCAGGAGTCCAGCCAACCCCGCACCCACCAGCGTTCTGATCGCGCAGTGCGGCTAGCGGTGGAATGAGCGCGGTGTATGCTCACGAGTCGTGGACCAGTTCGTGGGGCCGCTAACGGAGTCCGGAGCCACGGGGAGGACCAGCTATGCCTGTGTACGAATACTACTGTGACAACTGCAGGCGTGAGCTCACAGTAACCTTGCCGATTCGCGAGCATGACAAAGGCGTGCCTGCCTGCCCGCAATGTGGTAGTCGAGGCCTTCAGCCGTTGGTGAGTACGTTTTTCTCGCAGACGGCCCGGAAGTCCTAGTTCACGCTCGCGTCGCGGAGCTACTCATCATCACCTTCCGCCGCTTCGTGGGACTGGTGCGCCCACTATCTAAAGCGGGCCCCCGACGTAATTCTGTGCAGCCCGAGCCCCACCGCTAGAACCAGGGCCAAGGCGCCCAGAGAGTCCAGATGACTGCGTCGTCGTCGAGGTGCTCTTGCATCGCCTCGAGCTGGTCATTCTCCAGGCGCTTTTCGAGCGCGACCTGGTACTGCGCCGCGGTCCCGACATACAGGCACTTGCACGTCGCGGGGTCCGCGTACATGTAGTAGAGATGACCATCTCGCTGGTGGACGACCAGCTTTCGCGCTGGCGTAAGCGTCTCGAGATGGGCAAGCTTTGCGGGGCTATCGGCGACCTTCTTCTCGAATCCCGCCGCGGCCAGGAGCTGTTCCGTCGTCAGCGTCCTCCACTCGCTATCTGTCGCGAAGGCGAATGACGCCACCGCGACCCGATAGGATGGACCCTCGCCCGGGACCCGTAGCTCGAAGAAGGCACGGCCACCGGCGCGAACGGTATCGCCTACCGGCTGGACGATGCTATCGACCGGGCGTCCGGACTGGTCGAGCTGGCTGATCCGTATCTGGACGTTCACCGCGTCCTCTCGATAGTCGTTGTAGACGTAGCCGACGATCCGAGACTGACCCCGAGCGGCGACGCCGGCGCTCCACTCAACGTGGAAGAAACGGTCCGTCTGCGCCGGACCGGTGTCCGGTGGCACGATTGCGCGGGGTTCAGCCTCGCTTCGGGCTTCGGCTGCCTCCAGGCCCGCGCCGGGCAAGGCCACGACGAGCGCCGTCCCGAGCAGCAATGCGGTGGCTATGATTCCACGATTCGATGCCACGGTGTCCTCCCTTGTGAGGCGGATTGTCCGATTACCTCTCCGTATACTCTTTCGAGGAGAGCGCGTCGGGCGCCGCCTCCGGTCACTGGAGTTCCCGCAAGGCCGCGCAAGGTCCAGCCAGGATCCGCAGTAGCGGAACGCGCGGGACTGTTGCTCGTCTTGCTCGCGTCACGAAGCCGGTACCGGCATCCATGTCTCCGGACAGCTCGCAACGTTCGGATAGTACGCCCCGTACGTTGGGCAGTAATACCAGTAGGCGGGAGCCTCGTACCCGTAGGCTGGAGGGTAGTACCCGTTATATCCGTCGTACGGGTAAACGGGTGCGCCGAACCCGAACAGG
>Ga0257156_1000003_pt1 | contig 29030 bp, 29 predicted proteins | sample NI49A_FD_185989 | JGI IMG/M metagenome (GOLD analysis project Ga0257156, IMG submission 185989) | Soil microbial communities from H.J. Andrews Experimental Forest, Oregon, United States - NI-49-A | ecosystem: Environmental > Terrestrial > Soil > Temperate forest > Bulk soil | place: USA: Oregon... | reverse complement strand
CGACGCGTTCGGGGACCGGCTCTGACTTCGTGCGTGCCGCCGGCTTGGGAGACCGCGCGGCGCGGCGCCGTTGCTTCGCCATCGACCCCCTAGTGGGAAGGCACTGGGAAGTGAGCAGCGGGCCGGACGGCCAGTACCGCCCGTCACGTCGGGGATCAGCCGGCGTCGAGCCCGCAGGGCCACACTACCAACCGGACCACGCGAATTACGCCGCCGTCTCTGGCTCTGCCGTCACCTATGACCGGCCGATATCGTCCAGTCGCTGTTGCAGCGACATCGAGTCGATGGAATCGAGTGGCAGGTTCAGGAAGAGCTTGATGCGGGTGTCGAGCTCCATGTAGGCCTTCATGAACACCGCGCGCTGCTTCTCCTCTGGACCCACATAGGCCACCGGATCCGTCACGCCCCAATGCGCAGTCGCGGGATGACCCGGCCAGACCGGGCAGGCTTCGCCGGCCGCCTCGTCGCAGACCGTGAAGATGAAGTCAAAAACCGGGCTGTCCGGGCGGGCAAATTCATCCCAGCTCTTGCTCCGCAGCCCCTCCGTCGAATACTTCAACTCCTGAAGGGTAGCGAGCGTGACTGGATGGATGTGGCCCAGCGGATGACTTCCTGCACTGTATGCCTTGAAGCGGCCCTGTCCCCATCGATTCATCGCGCACTCCGCGAATACGCTCCGAGCAGAATTGCCCGTGCACAGGAAGAGCACGTTGTACGGGAGCCGACCGGCCTGCGTCATAGCCTGCTCCTTCGCCACTCGCCTAGCGGGTCTGCTCGACTGCGCTGCGCGACAGCGAAACGACGCTCCCGGGCAGCGGAACATAGCCGAGATCAGCCGCGTATGACTGCCCCGCGGATAGACCCCATGCCACGAAGCGCTTTATTGCGGCGTTCTTCTCCCCGTCCTCATACCGATCATACAGAAGCAACCAACTCAGTGACACGATGGGGTAAGACTCCACCCCATCCGGGTCAGGCAGGTAGAGCCGAAGATTGTCGGGCATCTGCTTCACGTTGCTCGCAAGAGCGGTCTGGCCGCTGCGATCGCCCGGCGCGACGTACTGCCCGGCCTTGTTCTCGAGGTGCGCCATCGCCAGGCCAAGCCGCTTCGCGAAGCCATACTCCACATACCCGATCGTCCCCTCGCCAAGCTTGATGAGTGATGCCACGCCCTCATTGCCGCGGGCCCGCATCGCGCGGCCGCCCCAGTCAATCAGGTATCCAACACCTGGTCCCTCGCGCCAGGCCGGGCTGATCGCGGCAAGATGATTGGCCAAGGCGAAGGTCGTACCGCTGCCGTCCTGGCGCGCGGCCACCGCAATACTGCGGCTGGGCAGATGGAGCATCGGGTTCAGCGCCCGGATTCGTGGGTCGCTCCACGTGGTGATCCTTCGCAGAAAGATATCTGCATAGTCGCAGGTCGCCCCCGATGCCTGGAAGATTGTAGGCCAGCACGACGATCCCCGCGGTCGCCGGCACCAACCGGGCACCGTTTCGGACCTGAGCCATCTGCTCGTCCGTCAGGGCTCCATCGCTCGCGCCAAAGTCCACGCTCTGGGCGAGAAAGCGTCGGACGCCCTCTCCGCTACCGACCTCCTTGTAGCTCACTGCGATGTCCGGATTCTCGGACATGAACACGCCGATCCACTTCTTGTACAACGGCGCCGGAAACGTGGCTCCCGCGCCCTCGAGTACAATCTTGGCGCGCGCCTTGTCCGACTGTCCAAAGGTGGCGCCACCAGGAACGAGAACGGCCCCGACGGCCATCAGTGTGAGCCCGCGCGCGAGCCAGCCCCGCCATCGCGATCGCCCCTTGCGACCCCCACTCATCAACGACCCTTGATGCATGCGCGGAAAAAAAGGGCGCTGCACGGAAGAATACGAGCTCATAGGCATCTCTCCTTTTCGGCGCGCAGTGCGCACGTCACGGCCGACGCGTTCGGCGAAAGGATTGCCTAAATCTCGTGACAAATGGGCGACCTGAACGCGACGCTTCCACTACGGCGGCGGGATTTCGGTTGCCATTCCGTTGCCACTCCGAGGGTATTTTGCGGGTGTTCCTGTCCTTTTGTGGCCCTGGGCCGCGAGCCTACAACTGCGCGAGAAATGCTCGAAACTACTGGAAGATCAGTGGTGACCCCGGGGGGTTCTTCCGAGGGTTGGAGCGCCTCGCTAACCTTCAGCATCGAGGGGCGTCGCACTCGCGGCTTGATCGGCACTGGTGCCCCCCAACGAAGTACGATCGCCTCAGCGAGGCGTCCTGAGGGCGCCGACTCCGGTCTTGGAGGCGAGCGTGTCGAGAGGATCCGCGCTCCGGGCCGACGTTCAGCGCCCGGACCGTTCGTCTCGCGCGGCGAGCTCCTCGCGGACAATGCTGCGGATGCCTTCCCGCGCCGCGAACATGACCCGGCGCCCGCCGAACCACACGCCGGCGATCCCGGCCACGAGAAGCGCGCTCATCAGGGCCCACTGCACCTCCTCGCGGTGCAGATACCCCTGCTCCTTGTGCTTGATGTCGCAGTCCTCACGGACGCGCTCCACGTCGGGGAAGCCCGGGTGGATACGGTCCGCGGCGCTCATGTTCCGATAAGCTCGGTAGTGGAGATCCCGGACATAGAGGTTCACCCCGTGGTTCCAGAGCCGCGTGAACATGCTGTCGCCCTTGGGCACGACCCCCGCCGCGCGCGCGGCCTCCTGGATCGTCTCCACCGGGATGAGGAAGTTGAACCCCTGGACGACCTGGTCTCCCTGGGTCGACGTGAAGGTCGCCGCGCCCACCACCTGGCCGCGATCGTCGAAGACCGGACCGCCGCTGTTGCCCTGGATGATGGCCGCGTCCGTCTGGATGACGCGCTGCCCGCCGATGTCCTCCTTGAAGCCCGACACGCGGCCGGTCGTGATCGAGGGCTCGTACCGTGTCGCCTGGCTGAGCAGCTCGTGGGAGGCGACGACTCCCGGGAACCCGATCACGAAAAGCGCCTGACCCAGGTGCAGGTCCGTGCTGTGCCTGGCGAGGCGGACGACCGGCAGCTCCTTGTCCTCGACCTTCAGGATGGCCACGTCGCGACCATGCTCCTTGCGGGGACCGATGACCACGTAGGCGGGCGGGCTGTAGAACTTCACCGCCGCCGGGTAGGCTTTGCCGTTGGACAGGTGGACCTCGAGCGACCGATCGACGACCAGACCGCCGCGGTTGTCAGGCTGCGCGGCGAGCGCACGGATACGCTCGGTCCGTGCCGGCGCGGACAGGCCGTCGAGCTCGGCGGCGCACGCTGAAGCCACCGCCCGCTCGAGCAGCTCGGCCGCGAACGATCCGTCGGCGCCCTCCTGATACGGTTGCACGACGTGGCCGTTCGTCACGATCCAGCCGTCGGGGTGAATGATGGACCCGCTCCCGAGCTCGCCGATGGTGCCCGGACGAACGACCGCAGGCGGTCCGCTGCTGCAGCGCACCGTCGCCGTCGCGCCGATGCGCACCGCGATCATGACGACCGCCGGCTTGGCGCGGAATACGGCCGACTGGAGCTCCACTTCCGTCGCGGCGCTCGACGCGGCCGGGAGGCCAGCGGCCAGGATGCAGGCCATCGCACCGACCATCCGCGCGCTCGCCATCGTCTTGATCGTCCCCTCCCTCGCTCCGCGTGCCTGGACCTCGACGCTGTGGTAGCACTACCCGCCCACCCGTTCAAGGAGGTTCGCCCGACCCGATGGATCGCCTTGCGCAGAATCGCCGGCTGGCGGAACATGCTTCCACTGGAGCACGAAGGGAGGACGGCATGTTTGGCCTCGATCGTCTCGTCGCAGACTGTCGTGCCGCGCTCGGATCGCCCTCCGCGGAAGCGGCGATCAAGGAGTTGCTCACCGCGGTCGTCGCCCGCCCTGCCGACATCGAGGCGGCGCTCGGCGCGCCGCGGGTGGGCGGTATCTCGACGCTCCATCATTCGCCGGAGCTGACGATCCTCAACGTCGTCTGGGCGCCGGGCATGGCCATCTACCCGCACGATCACCGAATGTGGGCGATCATCGGCCTCTACGGCGGCCGCGAGGACAACGTCTTCTACCGTCGGAACGGTGGGCGGCTCGCCACCGCGGGGGGCCGAGAGCTGAACGTCTCGGACGTGGCGGTGCTCGGCAAGAACGTCATCCACGCCGTCTCGAATCCTCTGCGGGTGTTCACGGGCGCGATCCACATCTACGGCGGCGACTTCTTCAGCGTCGAGCGCAGCGAGTGGACCGGGGACACACGAGAGGAACGCCCGTACGACATGGCGCATGCTCGATCGGCGTTCGCGGAGGCGAACGCCCGTTGGGCGCGGGAGTCATCCGCCTGACCGCTCGGTCGCCGGCGGCGTGAGACGGCCGCGACTCCTCCGCCGCTGGCGAAAAGCCTCCGCCGCGTGTCTCGTGGCGGTAGCGGTCGCGCTCGGTGGCTGCAGCAGCGCGCCCCCCGCCGGACCGCCGCCGTCCCCGGAATACGCCCGGCCGCCGGCCTCGGCCGGGCCGCTGGCGGTGCTCGAGGCCGCCGCCGATGACGCGAGCGGGCCGGACGCGTCGGGCTTCCGGCTCCTCGAGCGCAACGAGGACGGTCTCCGGTGGCGCCTCGCCCTCGTGGACTCCGCTCGCTCCACGCTCGATCTGCAGTACTACGTCTGGGCGGGTGACACGAGCGGAGTCCTGCTCATGACGCGCGTGGTCGCGGCCGCCGATCGTGGGGTGAAGGTCCGCATGATCATCGACGACCTCGACACCATGATGAAGGACGCGGATACGCGCAAGGTGCGCGACTCGCCCATCGCAAAGATCGACCGGCATCCCAACATCGCGATCCGGCTCTTCAACCCGTGGCACAACCGCTCGCTGGTCGGGCGCGGCGTCGAGTCGGCCGGCGATCTGGCCCGTCTCAATCACCGCATGCACAACAAGCTGTTCGTAGCCGACAACCGGGTGGCCATCGTCGGCGGGCGCAACATCGGCGCCGAGTATCTCGGGCTGAACCCGAAGTACAACTTCTACGACCTCGACGTGCTCGGGGTAGGCCCGATGGCCCGGCAGGGCTCCGCCGTCTTCGATCGCTACTGGAACAGCCCGCTGGTCGTGGAGGTCGACCGCCTCGGCCTCGAGGCCACGCCGGGCGATCTGCCCGAGATGATGGCGAAGGCCAGCGCTCGCCTCGCTCTCGCGCCCGAGCTTGCGCGCTTTCCTCTGGCGCCGCAGGACTGGACCGCGGAGCTCGACGCCCTGCGGGCGACCCTCGAGCCGGGCCATAGCCGAGTGGTCGCGGACCAGCCGGGGGAGGGATCGGTCAGGCACTGGATGCCGCGGGCCATCGCGACCCTGATCGGGACGGCGAAGCGCGAGCTCCTGATCGCCAATGCCTACATCATCCCCGACCAGGACATGATCGAGTTGCTGCGCGGCCTGATTGCCCACGGAGTGACGGTGCGGATCCTGACCAACTCGCTGGCCACCACCGACGTCCCCGCCGTCAACAGTCACTACAAGCTGTGGCGTCGGGACCTGATCGAGGCGGGCGTGGAGCTGCACGAGCTCCGGCCCGACGCGGCGCTGAAGGCCACCGCCGCCGACACGCCGCCCATCTCGTCGGCGTTCATGGGACTCCACGCCAAGGCCATCGTGCTGGACCGCGAGCGCGTCTTCGTGGGCTCGATGAACCTCGATCCGCGCTCGGTGGGGGTCAACAGCGAGATGGGCGTCGTGGTGGAGAGCCCGGGCCTCGGCCGGATCGCGGCCTCCGCGGTGGAGGAGGCGCTGAAGCCGGAGAACAGCTGGCGGGTCGTGCTCGATCCCGACGGAGGATTGCGCTGGGTGGCGGGCACCCAGGTGCGGCGCTTCCAGCCGGCCCGGAGCTTCTGGGACCGCGTCCAGGATCTGGTCTACATGGTCTTCCCGCGGCAGTTGTACTAGCTCACTCGCCTGACTGGCTACTGGCTCGTGCCCGTGAGCTCGATGACCTTGCCAGCGCGGAGCACGCTCATCTTGAACGGGGCGCCCGGCGCCAAGCCGGCCAGCATGTTGCGGGAAAGATCGTGTTGGGCGGCCAGCGCGCGCTGATCCCACGCTCATCGAATACGCGAGCCCATAGGGGCCGCCCACGACCATGACCTGTTGGCCGATCCGCATCGTGTCGGAGTCACCCGTCCGCGCCACCCGCATGGCCTTGGTCACGCGCTCGAGTTGCAGGAGCGAGACATCGGCGCCCGCATTGGCCGAGATGATGGTCGCCCGCACGACCTCGCCCTCGATGGCTTCCACCGTGATCTCGTCCATGCCGTTGACGACGTGGGCGGCCGTCATGACCCTGCCATCGCTGGAGACCAGGACGCCGGAGCCCGTCTCGCTGAAGCGGGTGACCCCCCGGCGCTGACGTCGCGTCCCTTGCTCCGCACGACGACGACGGTGCGGCTGACTCGGGTGAAGAGGTCGTCCAGGCTCGGGTTTTGGGCCTGGGCCGCCGGGGCGAAGGCCGGCAAGGTGGCCACGAGTTCCCATTAGGATTGCGGCGACTCGTTTGGGATCTGGCGGGAAACTGAACAGACTTCCCTGGGAATCTGGCCCGCAGCCCTCGGTCTCTCAGCTTCTAGATCGGTTGAGGCCGTGGTAGTCAACCGGGCCATCCGCCGGGTCGGCGGGCTCCGGACGGGATGTCTTGGCATGCTCACTCACCCTCCGCCGCACAATTGCCGCCACATTCATGCCGGCCTGCTCATCCCGGCCTCTGCGCGGTCCAACCAGAACTGCATTCCCATCTCGAGGTACATACCCGCCGCGATCCGAAAACACTCCCGCGATTCCTGACGTCTGCCCGTGCGGCTGTAGAGATTGCCGAGCCCAAGGTGACAGTGAGCGACGAGCGGACGCATACCGAGTTCCTTCGCCAGCGAGAGGCTGGTGGCGTAGTGCTCGGCAATCGCCTTGGTGTCGAGCAGCTCGACGCGGGTCATAATCTCGGCGAGGGCTCTGAGCCCCAGCGCCTCATTCGCTCTCTCTTTGTGCTTCCTCGACAGGTCGATCGCGTGGTGAGCGCGATCGAGGGCTTCGTCGGGGCGACCGGCCATAGCGTACGCCTCGGCCAGCCGATTGATGCGGACGGCGTGACCCAGGCCCATCGCGCTTATCGAGTCCCCGATCTGGACCGCCTCTTCCAGCAAGGGCAGACCTTCCGTCAGGCGGCCCGCTAGGGAGTAGGCATATCCCAACCCCGACAGCACGTTGGCGTCCCCGAACCCCCGCCGTCGAAGCAGGCCTACTCCCTGCTCGAACACGCGCAGGGCGCTCTGCAGGTCCCCCCGTTCGAGACTGACGCCGCCGAGTGCGCCATGTGCCTCGACCAGGGTGTGTGGGTGGTCTGCTCCCTCGGCGATCCGGATCGCACCCTCGGCGTAGTCGAGCGCCTCGGCGAAGCGACCGAGATGCGAGAACGCCAGCCCGAGCCACGCCCGAGGCCAAGCCGCGAAAAACGCGGGCAGCGCGGCTCGACGGACCACGCTCTCGTCCGCGAGAGAATGAACGGTTTCCATGAAGAGGACGGTGGCCTTCGACAAGTCGCCGATGGCGAAATGTGCCTGAGCCAGACGATACTTCGCCTCGATCTGGAGCCCCGCGTCCTCCAGCTCGGTGGCGATATCGAGGGCCTGTCGGCTCGCATCGATGGCCCGCTCATGGTCACCCACGTTCCGCAATCGCGCTCCGATGTCGGCCAGGACCAGGCCCAGACGGCGCCGGTCACCGAGCTCTCTCGCCAGGGCTTCAGCCTCGCGCATGTAGTCCAGGATCCGCCCGTACTGACCGAGCGGGGCGAGCACCGCTCGCGAGTCGAGCCGGAGGTCGATGGCCTGGCGGTGGCCTCGCGGCTCACGGGCAGGCGTGCGAGGACGCGAAGGGCCTCCTCGAACGAGGTCAGGGCCTCGCGGTACGCGGAACGGCCCGCGGCGCGGATGCTTCCCTCGCGGAGGTAGGTGACCGCCCTGTCCCAGAGGCCGCCACGGAGGGCATGGTAGGCGAGCACCTCCACATGCTCAGCGCGCCGGTCGCGGTGGAGTCGCTCGATCGCCGCCACGACGCCCGCATGCAGCTCACGACGCCGCTCCTGGAGTAGACTGCCGTACGTTACCTCATGCGTCAGTGCGTGCCTGAAGGTGTACTCGAGGTCGGGGAAGAGGCTCGTTTCGTGGAGGAGCTCGGCCGACTGCAGATGGGCCAGGCAGCGATGAAGCTCGGTCTCGGGCAGCTCGACGATCGCCTGAAGGAGAGCGAACGGAACGCTGGTGCCGATGACGGCGGCGGCCTGTAGCAGACGCTTCTCATCGCTCGGGAGCCGATCGATGCGTGAGGCCAGGACCGCCTGGACGCTGGCCGGGACCTGGATAGCCTGGATGGGGGCGGTAAGCCGATACCGACCGGGCTCGCCCACCAGCGCCTTCGTCTCCACCAGGGTCCGGACACTTTCCTCGAGGAAGAACGGATTCCCATCCGTCCGGTCGATCAAGAGGCGCTTCAGTCCCTCGAGGGCGGCGTCGCCACCGAAGAGGGCGTGCAGGAGCTCCTCGACATTCGTCGATGCCAGCGGATCAACGCGTACCTGGGAGTAGTAGGTCTTCCCGCCCCATCCGTGCGTGTATTCCGGGCGATAGCTCAGGAGGACCAGGATACGAGCACCCGGCAGCTTCTCCACCAGATCAGCCAGGAGGGCCTGCGTCTCGGAATCAGCCCAGTGAAGATCCTCAAACACGACCAGGAGCGGCTGCAGCTGGCTCTGTCGGAGCAGGAGGCGTCTGACGCTGTCGAGCGTCCATCGCCGTCGTTCCGCTGCTTCGAGACGCATCCACTGCTCGCCTTCGTCTGGAACGTCGAGCAGGGCCAAGAGTGCCGGGAGAGAGAGATCCAACGCCAGGTCCAGTGATAGTAGCTTCCCGGTCACCTTCTCGCGGATCCGCCGCTTGTCGTCTCGGGCCTCGATCTGGAAGTACCTCTTGAGGAGGTCGGCCACCGCCAGGTAGCTCGCCCCCCTCCCGTACGAGAGCGAGGTGGCTTCGAGAACCAGCCAGTCCTTCAGGCGGTGCGAGTGGATGAACTCGTAGATGAGACGTGACTTGCCGACTCCCGCCTCGCCGACCGCCGCGACCACTTGACCATGACCGCTGCCCGCCAGTTGCTGGGCCCGGCGAAGCGCCTCCAGCTCGGCGCCGCGGCCAACAAACCGCGTCAGCCCCCGCCAGGCGGACGCCTGCAGCCGCGTGCGGGCTGGGCCCGCCCCGGTCACCTCGTAGACTTCCACCGCCGCGGCGAGTCCCTTCACCGGTATGGGGCCGAGCGCCGTCACCGCGACGTAGCCCTTCACCAGCTCGAGGGTCGATGCCGGCAGGAGAATGCTGCCCGGGCTCGCGAGCTGCTCCATACGCGCCGCGAGATGCGTCGTTTGGCCGACCGCCGTGTAGTCCATGTGGAGGTCGCTGCCGATCGCCCGCACGACGACCTCGCCCGAGTTGAGCCCGACCCGGATCTGGACGTTCACGCCCTGCGTGCGGCGCGCGTCCTCCGCATATCGCTTCACCAGCTCCTGCATCCGCAGCGCCGCATAACAGGCCCGCACCGCGTGGTCTTCGTGGGCGAGCGGCGCTCCGAAGAGCGCCATGATCCCGTCGCCCATGACCTGATTCACGGTCCCCTCGTAGAGGTGGACGGCCTCCATCATCCGTTCGAGCACCGGGTCGAGAAGCCTCCGCGCCTCCTCGGGATCGCGGTCGGCAAGCAGCTCCATCGAACCTTTGAGATCAGCAAACAGCACCGTGACGTGCTTTCGTTCACCTTCAAGGGCAGCCTTGGAGGTGAGGATCTTCTCGGCTAGATGCCTGGGTGTGTAGGTCTCCGGGGCAGGCGAGCGAAGCGCGGCCACGGTGCCCGCCGCGACGGTCTCGCCGCATCGAAGGCAGAAGCGGGCACCGGCGGGTAGCTCTGCACCACACGCGCCACAGGCGAGCGCGAGGCGGGCGCCGCAACCGACGCAGAACCGGGCGTCGCTCGGGTTGTCCTGCCGGCACCCAGGGCAGATCATGCCGAGGGCGATGCTCGTAGAGGTCGGATCACGGCAGCTTCTGCACCTGCAAGTTGCGGAACTGGGTCCGCCACAACGAATCGTGTGCCTGGAGCGCGAGATAACCCGTCTGCTGACGGGCGCTCTGGTAGTTGTTGACGAGCTGACCGTTCAGGGTCACGCGAATCCGGGGCCCGTTGGCCTCGATGAGGTAGATGTTCCAGGCGCCGACCTGGACCTGGGTCGAGCCGGACGGCGCCTGAAGGTCGTAGATCGCGCCCGTGACCTTGAGCGGGTGCCCCTCGGTGTTCGTGATCGAATGGTAGCTGCGCTGGTCGATCTGGACCTCGTGTTCCCTTCGCGTCGGCCTCCTGTAGCGCATTCGGCACGCAGGGCGCCGGAACGCGAATATACACCCCGGAATTCTCTTCCCGCCTACTTATACGCCAATCGACTGAAAGCACGAAGTTGGTGAACTGCTCCTTGAGGTACCAATACAAGAGACATGGCCGGCCTCCTCTGCACTGCGATGGTGCGCACGGCGCCAACATTCCAACGACTTGACCGTAGGAGCCCGCGCCCGGCGGGTAAGGACTACCTGTGCTTACTCGGCCCGGCCCGCCCGGTCACCGCCACGTGTGTGCCTCCACGAGGTAGTCGCCCGTGGGCGCGCTACTTCCAGAACTCGGCTCCTCAGTGATCGCGATCACGTGTGCGTCATCAAGGGAGATGGGAACCATGATCGAGACCCACGCCCGGCCGCCCGCGTCGACCACGAATGTGCCGCCGGTCACCGGAGTGGCACTCGCCGGAACGAACCACAGCTGATACGTCCGCCCAGGCGGCAGCGGGCGCACGCCCGCGATCGCGAGATGTCCGTGGCGTCCGTCCACCGCAACGAGGAGGCGCGCACTCGCTCCCCGGACACCGGTGCCGGTCAGGATAACGAGCCGCCCCGGACGCCGGGCCAGCGCTTCCACGTCCGGCCCCGGAGGACGCACCGAGATCTCACGCAGGAGCCATACGTTCCAGGCGAGCATCCCTGCGGCGAGTCCGACGGCGAGTGGCCACGTCGCCCATCGCCATGTGGTCGGGATGATTCGTTCCATCCCACCCCGTGCAGGTCGTCGCCGTCGCGCCGCCGCGTGTATCGCGGTCCACGCTTCCGCCGGGGGCTCGGTGGGCTCGAGCCCGATCGGCAAGGAGCCGAGCACCGCCCGGTACTCGTCGAGTCGGCTCGTGCACCTCTCGCAGGTCCCCACATGCGCTTCCATACGCGCACGCTCCGGCTCCTCCAGCGAGTCCAGCGCGTACGCGGCCACATGCTCCTGGAGCTGTTGGTGATCTTCGGTCACGGCTCGCTACTCCTCTCGCTTCGGATCGATCAGCGGCCAGAGCGACACGCGGAGGCGCTCCATACCCTCGCGCGTCCAACTCTTGACGGTCCCCAGCGGCTCCCCGAGCTCGCTCGCGATCTCCGACTGGGTACGCCCTCCGTAGTAGGCGAGCTCGATCGCCCGCCGCTGTGCCATCGGTAGGTTCTCGAGGGCGCTGGTGATCGCGCGGCGCAGGCCGACCGCGTCCGCGGCCTCCCACGGGCTGGGATCGCTCGTCCGGGCGTTTCCGGGAAGGATTCCCCCTTCCCGCAAGCGGGCCTGATGCGGTCGGCTGCGCAATAGGTCGATCGCCCGGTTGCGGGCGATTCCGATGAGCCACCATGGCACTCGCCCGCGGCCGGCATCGTATGTCTCCCGGCCGTCCCAGCAACGCAGGAAGGCGTCCTGGAGGACCTCGCGAGCGAGCTCCCGGTCGCCCACAATGCGGAGCGCGAGCGTGAAAACGAGCCCTGCATATCGCTTGTAAAGGACTTCGAGTGCGGCCTCATCTCCGCTCCGCATGCGGCCGAGCAGATCGAGATCCGCGGGCTCGTCCAGGCCGGTGCCAGCTCGCGGCCTCCGGTCACGATAGCCCGAATCAGACATTGGCAGGAGCGCGCCCGGATTCCGCTGGGAGCTTCGTCCTCATGCGAATGCCTACGGAGTTGCGGCCAACGTTGGATCACCTGGGCGAGCCATCCGTGGGCGGGACCGACTCCGTAGGCAGGGCTGAGAAGGAGGCCCTATGCCCAACCCGCGGCTCGCCCAGTCCCTGCTCTCAGTCGGCCTCGTGCTCATCGTCATCGTCTCGGCCGAGGCCGCGGACCCCGACTTGCGCACGCAAGCCCGGGCCATCTTCAAGTCACTGCCCAAGGACATGGCTATCCCGGATAGCCCCCTGGCTCCGGCCCAGGTCACGCTCGGCCGGATGCTCTATTTCGAACCACGCGCATCCGTCGACGGCACGGTGAGCTGCGCTCGCTGCCATCAGCCCGCCCTGTTCGGGACGGATGCGCTGCCCAAGGCCGTTGGAGCCGAGCATCGACCGAACCCCCGCAACGCCCCGACCGTCCTCAACGCGGCAATCCAGCTCGTCCAGCATTGGCGCGGAGATCGGACGTCCGTCGAGGACCAGGCCACCAAAGCCCTGATCGCCCCGCCGAGCTTCGGCAATCCGACCTACGAGAGCGCGATGGCGAAGCTCAAAGCCATTCCTAGCTACCCGGCCCTATTTGCCCAGGCCTTTCCAGGCCAGGCAGACCCGGTGACGGCCGACAATTGGGGCAAGGCGATCGGTGCTTACATGCGAACCCTGGTGACGCCTTCGCCGTTCGATGCCTTCCTGGCTGGCGACGATCGGGCACTTCCGCCAGCCGCTCAGGCTGGCCTCCGGACCTTTGTCCAGGTCGGTTGCGTCGGTTGCCACAACGGGGTCGGAGTCGGCGGCGCTACGTACCAGAAGTTCGGCCTCGTCGAGGACTACTGGAAGGCCACCGGCAGCACGAGCATCGACAAGGGGCGCTTCGACGTCACGAAGAGTCCTGCCGACATGTATGTGTTCAAGGTGCCGAGTCTCAGGAACGTGGCCATGACACCTCCATACTTCCACGACGGCTCGGTTCCGACCCTCCCCGCCGCCGTGCGCGTCATGGGCCGGGTGCAGCTGGGCAGAACGCTCACCGACGGCGAGCTTGCTGATATCGTCGCCTTCCTCGAGTCCCTGACCGGCCGGCTGCCCCACGACTTTCTCACCGCGCCGCCCATTCCGCCGGCCGCCGCCCGGCCCTAATGCCGTCCAGCCGCTTGTACCCGTCCGAGCGTGGCTTGCGCGACCAAAAGCACCGCAGAATCGGGGAATGGCGACACACTGCTGACGTTTATCTCGCACAGCACATAGGTGTCTTCACCGAACTCGCGCTTCGGTCCAAGAAGAAAATCGCAATCCCATAGTATGGGCAGTTCATTGGTATCGATGTCGAGCAATCGCTGCATCGCCGGAACCCAATCCTGTTCCAGTACACGCTTGAGCGGCTGAAACTCCGGCATGGAGGGCGGGTGGTATAGCCGTGGGCTGGGCTGAGGCGCGGTATCCGGTGGCGCCCCGGGAGGCGCGGGACACAGCGCATTGATCGCCTGGAACCCAAATCCACCAACCTGGTTATGCACCAGGTAACAACGAATCATGCCTTCACGTAAACGAGGCTGGTAGGCCTGGTCGATCATCCGGCCATCACCCGAGAAGTACGGCTCGCAGCGCTTGAGGAATTCGTTCAGCGGCACTGTTTCCTCGACGCATCCCCGCTTCGCGTGCCGGGCGCGGACCAGTGTTTCGTCCGGCTTCCATGTCGCGTTGCCACGGCCCCGATCGACCGTTGCATTGGTCGTACGCTGGACCTTCCATACCCCGTTCCCACCACTGCCGCGGTATTGCTTGAGCACGCGGATCTCCCCGGCGGCAAGTCGCGAAGGGAGCTCCCGGCGCAACTGATCCATGCTGGAGTACAAGTGCGTCTCGCACCCCCACCCGATACCCTGGGTTCGATACAACACTTCCTTTGTTCCCAACTTCAGGATGATGTCAGGATGGGCGCTGACAAACACGCCCGATGCAGCAACCTCGCGAAGCATCGCGTCAAGCGCTGACCGATCACGTCCACCCTCAACCGGATTTACCCATACCAATACGCCGTCAACCCGCATGAGTTGCTGGCGAATCTCATCACAGATCTCGTCGTGATAGATGGCGGGCTCCGCCACCATCCCCAACGCGCCCATTGCTTGAAACACCTTCCCAAAGCGCCCCTCCTCGCGATCTCGGTGAGATAGTATCGCCACCCGAGGGCGTACCTCTTCGTTCATGGTTTAGAACTCATGCCTCCGTCCCTGCCAGCCGCGCTCGACAGTACTCATACAGCGCGTCGTAGACCGGGAACTGTCTGGCCATGTTGTCGAAGTCGTCGCGCGCAATGTTACGGAACCCCGACGCCACCGCGTACAGACCGGCGGACTCTGACGTCAACCCGCGCGCCTCGGTGTCGGCGCCCCGAACGATGCGAGCCAGTTCTACCAAAGCCGGGTCCCTCAACTCATACTTTTTGACAAATGCATCGAATGAGCAGTGGTCCCCGTGATGCCCCAGCTCGACGTCGGGCACATCGTAGGGGATGGCGCTCTCTTCCTTCGCTACCGCCAGCACTTCGCCGGCGGGTACGAAGAGGAACGTCGGCTCCTTGTCGATGAAGCGCGTGATGAGCCAGGGGCACGCAATTCGATCCACCCGGGCCTTCTCTCGTGTGATCCATTTCATCGGCCGCCCCTCCCGTCACTTCTGGCTGTTCGTGAGATCCAGAGCCGCTTTGAGGCCCCGGGCAAGCTTCGCGGGGTCATCGGTGGCCCAGAAATGCATGTAGAACAGCCGCGGGGTATCCATGAGAGCGTGGTTGTGGAGCGCGGTCACATCGATGCCGTTCTGCTGGAGCGCCCGGGCGACTGCATTCACTTCCTTGTCGATCAGGACGAAGTCACCGGTGATCGCCGCCTTGCCATCAGCGGTTGGCTGGAAATTGATCACCGTCGTCACGCCCATGGCCGGGAGCAGCGGGTGGCCCATCTCGGTGATAGCTTCCGCGCGCGGAACCGTCACCTGGAACACCCCGCCACCAATGTCTCGGCCCGTACGTCCCAGGGCCTGCTCGATCTGCTTGGCGTCAAGCGTGGGGCCGGTAGGCGTGGCGGCGGGCCCTGAGCTGCTGCCCAGAGGCGTACTACTGGCTGACAGTGCCTGGCGGAGTGCCTTGGCCAGCTGCACGGCGTCCCCGTGGCCCCCGTAGTGCATATACATGACGTGCGGCGACATCTCATTCAGGTGGTTGTGCACTGCGGTCACCTCGAGCCCGCCGCGGAAGAGGCCGGCCATCACCGCTGGGACTTCCTGGTCGAGGAGCACGAGGTCGCCCATCACCATGGCCTGGTCCCCGATCTGCTTGAAGGCGGCGTAGGAGCCGAGCGCGAAGCCGGCCTTCACGGGCACCCCCTTGACCGTGACGGAGAGGTCGGTGCGCGGCATCCCGATCCGGAACACGTCGCCGGCTTGCAGCTGGCCAGACTTCCCGAGGGCTTGCTCGACCGCCTTCCAATCGGGATCTGCGGCGAGAACACCGCCGAGAGACCCAGCGAGAACCGTGAATCCAGCAACAGCCATCGCGCAGTACTTCAACACGTGGACCCTCATGATCTTTTCTCCTCGTTCACTCCGTGAGCGGTCTGGCAACGGTGTAGCGAATCTGCACCTCACCGCGACGGCCTTCCATGACGCTGACGGCGGTATCCTTCAACCGCCACATTTGAACGCCGCCAGATACCGACATCGGGGTTCCGATCTTCTCCCTGAGACGTGACAGCCCCTCCCCGCACGACTGGTCCGCTGCCCCCGCCTTGGCCCCTTCCGGATGGGTGAGGATGATGCTGGATAGCGTTCCCCCTTTGGCTTCAAAATTCATGAGTAGCTCATACTGACAGCCCAGGTATTGGTAACTCGCGGCGCGGAGATATGCGTAGTCGCTGTGCCGGTTGCGCAGCCTCGACACGCCATTCCCGATCACCTGCTCCACGTCGCCGACATGCATGTTCCAGCTGATCGCCTGGAAACCGGATCCATCGAATATCTCCGCGCGGGCGGACGCCGCCCCAAGAGCGCAAACGACAACGGTTGCGCCAAGCGCGATGAGCAGCCGATGAGCGCTCGCGGCCGCGCCCATGTCAGCGCATGTTCCCGGTATGGCCGAGAGAGTAACGCCCGGGCTGAGGCCAGACCGTCAGACCGTGGGGCTCCTTCCCCACCGGGATGCTCTGCACGTGGCCCGTTGCCGTGTCGATGGCATAGACCACGTTATCGTAACGACCGGATAGCCAGAGCACCGTGCCGTCCACGCTGACGTTGCCCATGTCTGGACTACCACCCCCGGGAATTGGCCACGTCGCCACAATCTTGCGCGTGGCGAAGTCGATCACGGCCACGCTGCCCTTCCCGCGCGGCGAGCCGTGGATATGGGTGGAGCCGCGATTGGCAACGTACAGCCGCGCGCCGTCACGACTCGGATAGAGTCCGTGGGGTCCGACACCGGTCTTGATGAACTCCACCTCGGTGAGCGTCGCGCCGTCGACCACGAACACGCCCCCGGCTTTCATGTCCGCCACGAAGAACGTGCCGCCGTCGGGCGAGACGCGAATATCCTGCGGCATCCCACCCTTCGACAGCTTGAGGTAGCCGAGGACCTTGCGGCCCATAAGGTCGATCTTCGCCAGGCTTCCCTGGAACTCGCAGGTGAAGATCGCAAATCCCCCATCGATCGAGAAATCCGCGTGGTTGATCCCGGCACACTGGGGCACGTCGATGGCCCCCTGCAGCGCCATCGTCCGCGGATCGCGGAGATCCAGCCGCTTGAGCGCTTCAGCCACCACGATGGCGGAGCGCCCGTCGGGCGTGAAATACATGTTGTAGGGGTCGTCAACCGGGATGGCCTTGCCGGGCTGGCCCGTGGTGGGATCGATGGGAGTCAGGCTTCCGTCGGTGCGCCCCTCGGCATTGTTGGTCACCCACAGGGTCTTGAGGTCCCACGACGGCACCACGTGCTGGGGACCAACCCCGACCCGAAAGTGATCAACAACCTTGCGGACCTGCGGGTCGATCACGTACACGTCATGCGACTGCAGGTTGGGCACGTACACACGCGAGAGGGCATTCGTCACCGCTGGGCTGAGGTTACTGGCCTGCGTCTCGCTGTAGAGGTTGCGTGGGTCGACGATCGGCGGCATTCCAGGTACCACTTCGATCCCGGATGTCGTCGTCGGCTGGGCCGTGAGCCCCACGGGCCAGGTGCTCAGCCACAGGATGAGTCCAGCTGCGATCACCCGAGACATCCAGTACCCCCAGAACTAGGAACCCGGTTCGTGCCGGGTAGACGGCGCGAGCTTGAACCCGAAGGTCACGCCGGCCGTGACCTCCCAATCGGGCGCTCCGCTGCTGATCCCGCGCCGAACGGCGGCATCCAGGAAGATGTTGGCCGACGATGGTTGCCAAATGAACCCGACGAGCACAGAATTGTTCGGCCGCTGACCCTTCGTGCTCTCCCCGTTGACCTCGCTCACGAAGCGGAACTTGGAGGACACCGGAAGCTCCCCGATCAACCCCCAGTTCGCAAACGGCCGCGCATCGGACCGATCAACTCCCCCGCCCAGATTCACGTGGAACGTGACTGGAGCAAGGCGCGCACTGAGGATGCCACTGGCCTCGAACCCCACGCCGCGTTGACCCTTCACCGTCGACGGCAGGAGTGGTCCCGCCTCCACTGCTAGGCTGACCCCATCCTTGTCTTGCAGGACACCATCCTTCAGGACGCCTTTCAGGAAGACCCCCGGGTCGGTGATCTCCGTCCCGGAGCCTTCTTGCACACCAAACTGGCCGACCAGTTCCCAGCGTTCCCAGACTCCGTAGTTGACGACCACGCTCGGCGTCGTAAATGTGTTCTCGTGCCCCGTCCGATCCAGCGTGAGGGCCCCGAGCTCGATTTCGACCTCCTTGGGATCGGCGACAGCCGCGTCGGTCGACACGAAGGGCCGGTACGCCGACACGGGACCCGCGCTCAGCAGGACCATGGCGACCGCAACCGTGCCAGTGCCGAACGTCACCATCCGCACAGCTCCGCCCTTGTCGCGTTCGGCCGGGGCGGGTCGGAGCTGCCTATTGCTGACCCGGCGACGCGGCAATTTGGGCATCGAACACCACCATCCTCGCCACCGGTCTTCCCTGTTCCTCTTCCTCCGGCGCATAGACTCGGTGGGTGTTCACATCCACCGCGAGGCTGTGAACCTTCCGTTCCACCGGAAAATCCTCGATCTTCCGGACATGCTCCGGATCGTCCGCTTGGAATACAGAGATGAAGCCGCTGGAACACGCCACATAGATGCGCCGCAGTCCCGGATCATACTGGACGACATCGGCGCCTTTCGCCATGGGCAGATGGGCGACCGGCTGGTGCGTGTCGAGATTGAAGACCGTCAGCACGTCGTTCCGCTCACACGACAGGAATGCCAGGTGCCGCTCCGGATCAAGCGCCATCCCATGATTTCCAACACAGCCGCTCACCGGGTACTGGCCGACGACCATGTCAGAGGCCGGATCAATCACGGCCAGGACATTCTGGTCCTGCAGATTGACGTACACCTTGCGCGCGACCGGATCGTACTGCGGTACACCCGTCTCGCTGTCAAAATGCAGCGTCTCGACGATACGATCCTCGCGCACGTCCACCACCGCCTCCGCCTTGCCCCGCTCGTCGGACACGTAGGCCTTGTGAAACGGACCCGCGTAGGCAATCCCGTCCGGCTTGTCCGCCGTGGGCAGCTTCTTGATGACAGCCATCCGCGTGAGGTCGACAATCCCGATCTTGTTCTCGTACCAGTTCGAGGTGTAGACCTTCCTGCCCTCCCGGATATAGGCCACACCCTCGATACCGGGAACACCGGGGATCGTCTTCACGACCGTATTGGTGCGCAGATCGATCACATACAAGAGACCTGCGCCGAGATGGGCGGAGAACAGGTAGTGGTCATCGTAATCAATCGCAAGGTAGTCGAACCGCCGGCCCGGCGGTCCCGGAAGGTCGATCATCGCTGCCCGTTTGAGGGTCGGCCCGACCGACGGCTCACCCGGACCGGCACCTCGATCTGGACCCGCACCGAACGCGATCGCGGGCACACTCAGTTCATCGGCCCGGGCCGCTGACCCCTGGGAGGGACGTACGCCGAACCACTGCGCAAACCTGCCCATCCTCAACACTGCGGCACTGTCCTCTCCGACCGCCTCTCCGTCATCCTTTTCTGTCCAAGCCAGGTACCCAAGAGCTCCGACGAGACACACAAGTGCCACCGCCACGATCCACACGACCGTGGTCCCGACGACGGATCGCTTGGCTTCCATGGTCGGCAAGCCGTCCCGGGCGGGCATGGCCCAGCGACCGCACCACGGGCATGTGAGCCCCTCGACGGCCAGGCCATCCATCTGGCTGGGCGCCCCAGCCGGAACGGAAAATGTGCGGCGGCAGTCAGTGCAGACATATGGGATCGGTCCTTGCTGCGGCTCGCCCCCGCCCTCGCGACCCGGCGCCGTCTCGTTCATCGCCCTGCGCCCCACTAGTCCAGCTTTTCAGACACCGCCTTGAACTCGCCGCCCTTGACGAGTGTCACCTCGGCCACCGGGTGGCCTTCCTTGAGCGCCGGCGTCACATTAACCACCCGGTAGCCCTTGTTCTCCTTCGCGGCCTGATCGGCCACCGCGCGAAGCGAGCGTTTGGCCTTGGCCATCGCCTCGCTCTGGGCCTTCGCGGCCGTCAGGTCGTCGCCGCTCGTGATTGCCTCCGTCTTCGCGACCTTCCCCGTCCCGTGGTCTACGATGACTTCCGAAAGCGCGGCCCCTTTCATGGTGTAGACTGACAGCTGTAGCTTGCCGTCTTCCACTTCATACTTCGCGGAGATTGGCGTCCCCGCTGACGCGCTGGCGGAGAGGCCGGTCTGCAACGAGATCTTCGCCGCACTGAGCGCCTTGGCAAGCTCAGCATGCTCTTTGGCCTCGTCCTTTTGGGCCCATGCCAGATGCCCACTCAATAGCCACGCTACTGCGACCGCAACCGCAATGCTTCGCCTCATGGTCATCTCCTTCTTCATCTGGTGCGAGACTCTCCTACTTCACAAACACCCACGCCGGCTGCAGCAGCGGAAACGCGATCAACCCGATGATCGCGGTGGCCGCAACCAGCAAGGGATTGCTGACCTTCCACCGGAACAGCACGATCAAGCTCCCCAGGGCCACCAGCCCTGTGAGCCAGTCCCCAATGGCAATCCGTCCCAGCAGGACGCACGCCCCGAGGATCGTCCCGATGGCGGCGGCATAGGCGCCTTTGACGAACCCCTGCACGTTCGGGTTGCTGCGGTAGCGGATGAGGATCGGCGCCACGATCAGCACCAGCAGGAACGACGGGAGAAAGATGCCGACCGTGGAGACGAGGGATCCCCAGAAGCCCGCGACCACATAGCCCACGAACGTCGCCGTGATGACTACCGGCCCCGGGCTCAGCATGCCCATCGCTACCGCGACGAGAAACTGCCGCTCATCCAACCAGCCGGTGTTCTGGACGAGGCCTTTCTCCAGAAACGGAACGATCACGAGCCCGCTCCCGAAGGTCAAAGATCCCGCCTTGAGGAAGAAGAGCAGTAACTTACCCAAGATCGAACCCTGCGCGGCGGGCGCGACGGTGGTGCTGACAGGCAACACGGCCAGCAGAGGCAAGGACGACGTTACCCCCCGCGCGCGAAAGAGGGATCCGTAATATAGGACCCCCAGGATGCCCGCGCCGACAAATAGCAGCGCCACTTCGGCCTGGACCGCGACCGTCACCACGAAGCAGACGGCAACGATCACCCACTGCGGCCAGTCCTCCATGCCAAGCTTCGCGAGGCGATAACAGGAGTGGAGGATCAAGGCAATCACGGCTGGGCTGACCCCATAGAAGATCGCCGTGACCAGTGAGAGCCCTCCGAAATGCACGTAGAGGGCAGCGAGAGCGGAGACAATGACAAAGTTCGGGAGGATGAAGGCCCAGCCGCCGGCCCACGCCCCCCAGAATCCTCCGCGAATGTACGAGATAAAGATACCGACCTGGATGGCCAGCGGCCCAGGGAGCGACTGGCACACGGCGATAGCCTCTCGCATCTCGTCCTTGGTGAGCCATCGGCGCTCCTGGACCAGCTCGCGCTCCATTTGCCCGCAAAGCGCTACGGGTCCGCCGAAGCCAACCGTCCCGAGTCGTAGATAGTAGAGGACAAGGTCGCGGATGCGTACGCGGGGAGCGGTAGTGGCCAGGTCCATGTTCATCCCTCATCTGCTCCCCAACGGGACGGCCCGCCGGCGGCAGTGGCTCGAGGTACTACCGTTCGTGTTGCATATGTACGGATGGGACCGGGCGGTCATGTTCTTCCAGGCTCAGATAGTCGTCCAGGCAATCAGGCGCTGTACCGCCTTGAATCCTGGCATCGCGGGCAGGGAACTTCGCAGCACTCCGAGGAGGGCGCCGGCGATCATGAGCTTGAAGGCGCCGATCCGGAAAGCCACCAGCGCGAGGAGCGTCGCCGCCAGAATCGCGACCGCGATGGCGTCCGGAAGTGCAGCCGGCGCCAGGCGGAACAGCGAGACCGCGAGGACACCGATCACGGCGGGAGCCATGCCCTTCATCACTGCCCTGACCCATGCAAGCTTTCTGACCCGGTCGAGGATTGGGAGGACGCCGAGCATGATGACGAAGGACGGAAGGAATGCGGCGCCACCGGCCACGGCGGCCCCGGCGGGCCCGGCGGCCTTGTACCCAACGTACGCCGCGATCATGAGGACCGGCCCCGGGGTGAGCTGGCCGAGTGCGAGGCCGTCGATGAACTCCCTGGCTGTGAGCCAGCCGTACTGCCCGACGACCTGGTCTTGGATGAACGCGATCATGGCCAGCCCGCCTCCGATCGTGAACGCCCCGACCTTGAGGAAGTAGATGCCAAGGTCCCACAGGTTCCTCGGATCCGGAATTCCTCCCCTAGCGGCGAATACCGAGGGCGACATCGGCAGCCACCAGGCGGCGGTGAGTATGGCAGCGAAAAGCACGCATGAAAAGGTCACACAGAGCGCTCGAGGACGTGCCGGCTGAAGAAGAACCAATCCCGCAATCCCAGCCAGGACCAAGATCACCACGACGCCGAGCGAAGTCCCAATGGCTGCCGCGGCCGCCAGCATGCCGATCACCATCTCCGGGACCGTGGTGGCCGCCGCCCTGCCGAGGCGATACACAGCGACTGCGTAGAGGCCGAGAACGACCGGTCCGAGCCCGTAGAGGGCGCCGCGGGCGACCGGCGTCACGCTAAACCCAGCGTAGGCAATGGTGAGTCCAAGCATGATAATGAAAGCCGGCAGGACGAAGCAGACTCCCCCGAGCAGCCCGCCTGCCCAGCCGCCGCGCGCATAGCCGAGAAAGATGCCGAGCTGGGTCGCGGTCGCGCCCGGCAACATGTTCGCCACCGCGAGTCCCTCGAGAAACCGCTCCTTCGAGACCCATCGCCGCTTCTCCTGGAGCTCGACCTGCATGATACCCATGATGGCTGGGCCGCCGTAGGAGGTGGCGCCAAGCTTGAAGAATGACGCCGCGATCTCCTTCCAGCTTCCGGCAACTGCCGTGCGCGTACCGGTCATGTCTGCCTCCCGAGCCTTAGAGAACATCTGCGGTGGCTACCACCCCGCGGAGGAGTATACCCACGGGCGCCTCCGCCGAATCCTGACGTTCCTGTCAGGAAGGTCTTCAATCGGCGCACGTGCGCCACAAGATGAACGCTATTGGCTGGTTGCAGCGCGCGGACCCTCGGCAGCAGATCCTGAGGGCGACGCCACGGCCCCGCGACCACCATCGGTCTGCACTAAAGGCAGCACGATCCGGAACAACGCGCCCTGTCCCTCCTCGCTCTCGATCTCGATGCGGCCGCCGTTCGCCTCGACGGCCCAGCGGGCAATGGCCAGGCCCAGTCCCACTCCCCCGGCCTCCCTCGAGCGCCCGGCGTCCACGCGGTAGAATCGCTCGAAGATCCGCTGACGGTCGGCCGCAGGAATTCCCGGGCCGCTATCTTTCACCTCAATGACAGCCTCGCCAGACCTCGCGTGCTGCGTCACTACGCGGATCGTTCCTCCGCTCGGGGTGTACTTGATCGCGTTGTGCAGCACATTGATGAGGCCCTGCCGAAGAATGGCCGGGTCGCACCGGACCGTGACGGCCGACGCGGTCTCGACCTCCAGACTCTGATGCTTTTCCTCCGCGAGAACGTGCAGGCCCTCTGACACAGTCGCAGTCAGGTCACTCACGTCGACCAGAGCGCTGGTAAGCGGAATCCGCCCCGCTTCCCCACGGGTGAGCGTTAGTAGGTTCTCCACCAGGCGGGTGAGCCGGTCGACCTCTTCGAGCATGCTCCCAATCACCTCGCGGTACTCCGCTGCGTTCACTGACCGCTGTAGCGCCACCTCCCCGACGCTCCGCATGGCGGTCAGCGGCGTGCGGAGCTCGTGCGACGCGTCTGCGGTGAAGCGCCGAAGCTGCTCGAACGCGTCTTGAAGGCGCGACAGCGTATCGTTGAACACACTGGCCAGTTGCCCGAATTCGTCCCGCGCGTTCGCGACCGGCAGCCGGTCCGCGAGCGATTCAGCTCCGATCTTCCGCGCCGTCGCCGCCATCGCGCCGACCGGCGCGAGGAGGCGGCCCGCGAGAAAGTAACCGCCCGCAACCGCCAAGCCCACCGCTCCCGGGATCCCTATTGCCAGAATCATCGCGAGGGTCCGGAGTGTCTGGCGCAGCCCCGTCTCGTCTTGGGCCACGGTGATGCGCAGGGCGTTGTGCTCTCTTACTCTAGTGCGATACAGGTACGCCGCGGCCGGCGGCCAGCCGGGCGTTCGGTATATGAGGCTTCCCCCGTCCACGACCTCAAACAACGAGATGCCGATTCGCCGATCCAGCTCGGGGAGATCCCACGGTTCGTCTCGGTACACCTTCTCTATCGCGTCGAGATCCCTCCGAATCTGCTCGTCCAGGGCGCCATCGAGTCGTGCCTTCACGAAGACAAAGATTCCCACGGAAAAGAGGCAGATGATCAGTGCCAGCACCCCGGCGTGCCAGCAGGTCAGCCGCGTCCGGACGCTCGGCGCCCAAGACCTCATCTCCGGTCGCCGCCCATGATGAAGCCCACTCCGCGTACGGTGTGAAGCAGCTTAGGCTCAAAGCGGTCGTCGATCTTGCGGCGCAGGCGGGCGATCGTCACGTCGATAACGTTGTCGAGCGGCGTTGCCCGGGCAGTGACGTGCCACACGTCCCGCGCGAGCATTTCCCGAGACACCACGCGCCCGCCATGGCGTAGTAGGTACTCCAAGATCTCGAATTCCTTCACGGTCAGCTCCACCGGGTGCCCCGCCCGCCTCACTTTCCTCGTCACGACGTCCATCTCGAGACTGCCCTGCTGGAGCTTCAGCGCCTGTTCGGGCCGGTCCCGACGCAGCAGGGCTCGTATGCGGGCCAGCAGCTCCGGGAATGCGAAAGGCTTCACCAGATAGTCGTCCGCGCCGCTGTCGAGCCCATGCACCCGGTCGTCGACCGTGTCCTTCGCCGTGAGGATCAAGACTGGGGTCTGAAGCCCGCGCCGCCGCAACGTCGTCAGTACCTCAAGTCCGTCGCGCCGCGGCAGCATCAGATCGAGCACGACCAGATCGAACGACTCGTGGTTCACGAGGAAGAAGCCCTCCTCCCCGGTCGACGCGACGCGGACGTCATAGCGCTCCGCCTCGAGCCCCTGGCAGAGCGCCTTCGCCACCTTCTGCTCGTCCTCGACGACCAGGATCCGCACGATGTCCCGAGTATAGCCATGGGCCGCCGCCCCCACACCTGACAGAACAGTCAGGAACTCGTCAGTGGCGTATCGCCGAACGCGCCCCATCATGAGCAGCATGCAGCGCAGGCATTCTCCCAAAGGAGGCGCGTACCCATGCGACGCATCGTGACCATCGCCGTTATCGTCTGCAGCTTCGTCGCCGCAATCTCGTGGCGTGTCCCCGCTCAGCCGAGCTCCGTCGTAGACCGAGCCGCGCTAGGGCAGGCGTTGGCGACTGCCTGGCTCCCGCTCGAAAGCGGACTCGTCTTGGGCTCGACCCAAGGGATCCCAATCTCGGCCAAGTACGAGCTCGAGGATGGCGTCCTCCAGCTGTCCGTCTACACGCTCAAGCCCGACGCCTCCGCTGGCGACCGCTTCTCCGAAGTCATCGTCGATTTCAGCGCGGGAATGATCGCCCGGGTCGAGGCTCTCACCGACAGCGAAGATCTCTCGGCCGCTCAGAACCAGAGGGCCGCCATGGCCATCGCCAAGCGCTCGCTCGGGGCGGCCACGGCTGAAGCGGTAGACGGCAATCCAGGGTATCGCGCGGTGAGCGCGCTGCCGGGCCTGGACAGTGGTCATCCAGTCGCTGAGGTCGCCCTCGTGCGCGGCGACCACTGGAAAGTCGTGGCAGCGCCCCTGGACTGAGACACGGCGAAAAGAAAGGAGACTCCATGAAAATCATACTTGCGGCCCTGTCCCTCCTGGCCATCAGCACGGCCGCAACCGCCGCGGCCCCCGATGCGCCACGGCTCACCATCACATCGTCGGAGGTACTCACTATGAAAGAGGATTTCGGGCAGGAAAACGCGAAGTGGAAGTTCATCGCAGGTCGGTGGGTGCGCCGCGCATCCGGCGGCCGCCAGGTGCTCGCCCAGACCGCGGAGACGCAGCCTTGGGCCGTCGCGATCTTGGAGGACCGGAAGTTCGACGACGTCGACGTCACCGTCCAGTTTCGGCCAATTTCCGGGAAGGAAGACGCCAGCGGAGGCATTATCTTCCGAGCGCGGGATGGACGGAACTATCTCCTCGCCCGGGCCAACGCCCTCGAGAATAATTTCCGGCTCTACACGATGATAGACGGCCAGCGGCGCGTGATCGCGTCGACAACAGTCACCGAGCCCAAGCTAGGCGAATGGCACGCCATCCGAGTCGTGGCCAAGGGCACCAAAGTCCAGGCGTACCTCGACGACGCCCTGCTCCTCGACCATGACGACAGAACATTCACCGGAGGCTATGTCGGGCTCTGGACCAAGGCGGACTCGGTGACCGAGTTCGCCGACCTTGTGATTACCGGTACTCCCGCGAAGTAACGACGTCGCGGCAGCCCTGCCGCCGCGGGCGTTGCGCGAATCTCCGGTCCGACGCCAGGATTGGAAGCACACCGGCCCACAAGCCGAAAAGCCTGAGCAGCTCCTACCCAACAAGTGTCCTCGTCTGTTGACGCGCTGCACTATCAGGACTTGATCCCATGAAACAATAGTTGCATCCTACATCATCTCGGAGCAACATAATGAACATCTGCTCTCGCGCGGAAAGGATCCGGCCATGCCCCAGGAGATCGCCCCGATCGCCGTACGCCCGTCGACTCTCAGCGGAATCTCGGAACAGATGGTGGTCAGTCACTACGAAAACAACTACGGGAACGCCGTGCGAACGCTGAACGCCGTCCACCGCGAGCTCGCCTCGCTCGACGCGGGTACACCGCCGCACCGCCTGCGCGGGCTCAAGCGCGAAGAGCTCTCGCTGATGGGCTCGGTCGCGCTGCACGAGCTCTACTTCGGCAACCTCGGCGGCTTCCGCCGCGCCGGACCCAACTCGGGCCTCGGTCGCCCCGACTGGCACGAAGTGCCGGACGCCCTCGCCGCGGAGGTCGCGGCGGACTTCGGCAGCGCCAGTGCGTGGCGTCGCGAGTTCGTGGGAACGGCGCAGTCGCTGGCGGGCGGCTCAGGATGGGTGCTCCTCACCTACTCGCGCCGGCAGAAGCGGTTCTGGAACCAGCTCGCGACGGATCACACGCAGGCGGCCGTCGACGCCGCGCCCGTGCTCGTTCTGGACATGTACGAGCACGCCTACCAGATGGACTTCGGCGTGAACGCGACCGCGTACATCGACACGTTCTTCCGCAACATCAACTGGGAGACCGTGCTGAAGCGGATCGAGACCGCGCGGAACGATCGGCCGCCGCTGAACGAAGACCCGTCGTCGACGACGGACATGCCGTCGCTCTCGGTCGAGGAGCTCGCCGCGCAGATCGCCAACGGCAGCGGCGTGCAGATCGTCGACGCGCGGCAGCGGGACCACATGTCGCGCCACGTGGATCTGATGGCGGGCGCGACGTGGCGCGATCCGGATCGCGTCGAGGAGTGGATCACCGAGCTGACGCCGGACAAGCCGGTGGCCGTTTACTGCGCCTACGGCTTCGACGTCGGGCGCAACGTGACGAAGACGCTCATCGAGCGCGGTTTCGACGCGCGCTTCGTCCGCGGCGGCATCGCGGCGTGGTACGCCTCGGGCGGCGCGCGCGCCCTCAAACCGACGGCGGGATAGCTCCGAGCATTTCGAGCCGCGCCGCGCTTGGAGACATGACGATGCATCATCGGATCCTACCGATCCCGTGCAAGCCGTATTCCCTGAACTGGTTGCCCGAGCGGCTGATCGTCAGTCACTACGAGAACAACTACGGTGCCGCCGTCCAGTCCCTCAATGCCGTACGGGACCGGCTCGCCGGCATGGATCCCGACACGTCAATCGCCGCCGAGATCCGTGCCCTCAAGCGTGAGGAGCTGTCGGCCATGGCCTCGGTCGCCCTTCACGAGCTGTACTTCACCAACCTCAGCGGCGAGCGGACGGTCCCCGGCGAGATGATGGTTGCCGCTCTCGAAGAGCCCTTCGGGAGCGTTCATCGGTGGCGGCGCGAGTTCGTCGGCGCCGCGCAATCGCTGGCCGGCCGCTCGGGCTGGCTCCTACTCAGCTACTCCCCCCACGAGGGCCGGCTGTACAACCAGATCGCGCTCGAGGATGCCCAGACCGTTCCCGGCGCGGTGCCGATCCTGGCTCTGGACATGTACGAGCACGCGTACCACTTGGAGTTCGGGGCCAACGCGGCCGCCTACGTCGAGGCCTTCATGCGGCTCATCGCATGGCCCGTCGTCACCGCGCGGCTGATGCAGGCCACGGCCCAGCATCAGCTGGGCGGATCTCAGGCCTCGGACGACGCGCTACCGTCGATCTCCGTGGAAGAGCTCGGCGCCTTGCTCGAAACGGATCCGCGGCCCCAGGTGGTGGACGTCCGCCCGAAGAACTACGTGGCGCGGAACCCCGATACCATGCCGAACGCCGTCTGGCGCGATCCGGAATGCGTCGATGACTGGGGTGGCCAGCTCTCATCCGGGACCCCGGTGTTCGTGTACTGCGCCTACGGCTTCGAAGTTGGCTGCAACGTCGCGACGGCGTTGCGGCAACGCGGCTTCGATGCGCGATACGTTCGCGGTGGCCTGGCCGCGTGGTGCGGCGCCGAGGGTCCCCGCGCCGGCCGTGCGGCAGGCTGAAGCTCCTGTTCTCGATCTCTAACGGAGGTCTACGATGACATACCGCATCGCCCCCCTCTTCTGCCGCCCCTGGACGTTGAACAACATGTCGCCCCGTCTCATCGAGAGCCACTACGAACATAACTACGGCGCTGCCCTCAATCGCCTGAATGCCGTCACGAGTGAACTGGAGGCGCTCGATGTCAAGACAACGCCAGCCCAAGTCATCAGTCGGCTGAGTCGAGAGCAGACCACGCTCCTCAACTCCACTCTGCTTCACGAATTGTACTTCGCGAGTCTTGGTGGGGATGGGCGGACGCTGCCTGACGCAATAGCGAGCGCTCTGACTCGTGATTTCGGGTCAGTCGATCGCTGGCGCCACGAGTTCATCGCCTTGGCAGAGGCTCTGACCGGCGACGCTGGCTGGATACTGCTGACCTATGTACCGCGGGATGGTCGGCTGATCAATCACAGTGTCTCGGGTCACGCCGAGAGCATTACCGGGGGTATTCCGATCCTGGCCCTCGACATGTACGAACACGCATACCACATCGAGTACGGAGCGAACACGACGGCATACAT
>Ga0257156_1000002_pt1 | contig 33628 bp, 33 predicted proteins | sample NI49A_FD_185989 | JGI IMG/M metagenome (GOLD analysis project Ga0257156, IMG submission 185989) | Soil microbial communities from H.J. Andrews Experimental Forest, Oregon, United States - NI-49-A | ecosystem: Environmental > Terrestrial > Soil > Temperate forest > Bulk soil | place: USA: Oregon... | reverse complement strand
CCACGATGCGGTGGCCGGGGGTGGCCAGGAGGTCGGTCCCCTCCATCGCGATCGAGCCCGCGGTGGGCCGGATCAGCCCGGAGATCACGCGCATCAGCGTGGTCTTGCCCGCCCCGTTCGGCCCGATGACCGCCACCGCCTCGCCCGCCCGCACGTCGAGCGAGACGTCGAAGAGGGCCTGGAACGAGCCGTAGCCGGCCCGGACGGAGCGGAGCGCGAGCACCGGATCAGCCCCGCGCGGTGGCGACCGCGCCGGCCGCGCCCGACTGGGTCCCGAGATACACCTCGATCACGCGCGGATCCGCCGCGACCTTCGCGGGCAGCCCCTCCGCGATCTTCTCGCCGTGGTCCAGCACCATCACCCGGTCCACCACCCGCATCAGCACGCCCATGATGTGCTCGACCCAGATGATCGTGATGCCGAGATCGGTGCAGATGCGGCGCAGCATCAGAGCGGCCTGGTCCATCTCCTGCTCGTCGAGTCCGCTCAGGCTCTCGTCGGCCAGGAGCAGCTTGGGGTCGGTGGCGAGGGCCTTGGCCAGCTCGAGCTTCTTGAGCGCGGCGGCCCCGAGGCCGTCGACGGAGGCCGCGGGGTCCGCCGGCAGGCCCACCAGGCCCAGGGCCCGCTCGGCGGCCTCGAAGGCCCGGCGCCGCGAGGCCCGCCCCTGGCCGAAGAAGCCGGCGAGGGCCACGTTCTCGAGGAGAGAGAGGCGGCGGAACGGGCGCGGGATCTGGAAGGTGCGGCCGATGCCCAGATTGATGATCCGGTGGGGCGGCTGCCCCGCGAGCTCGTGCCCCTCGAAGCGGATGGACCCCGCGTTGGGCAGCAGCGCGCCGGAGAGGAGGTTGAAGATCGTGCTCTTGCCGGAGCCGTTGGGCCCGATGAGCCCGACGATCTCGCCCCGCTCGACCGAGAACGAGACGTGGTTCACCGCCGTGAAGCCGCCGAAGCGCTTGGACAGCCCCTCGACGGTCAGCACGGGGCGATCACGCGATCGCGCGGCCCCGCCGCGTCACTCCGCCGCGTAGGGCGAGGAGGACGGGAGCTTCAGCACCGGCTCGCGGAGCTGCAGGCTCTTGGGCCAGACCACGTAGGGCTTGTCGTCCACGTACTGCACGATCACCGGGAAGGCGCGCTCGTTCTGCCCGGCCATCGCCGAGCCCTCGCCCGCGAACTTGACCCCGAAGCCCAGCATGGTGCCGCCCTCGGGCAGGTTGACCTCGAGCGCGGCCTTGCGGAGCGAGTCGGCGTCGATCCCGCCGTACTTCTTGATGGCCCGCGGCAGCACCTCGGTCATGAGCACGTAGGTGTTGCTCGCCGCCATGCCCACGTGGGCCGAGCGGACGGTGGTGCCCGGCCGGGCCTTCTCGTACTCCTCGCCCACCATCTTGATCAGGGGCAGCAGCTCGGGCTTGAGGGCCTTGTCGTTGGCGAGCCAGATCGAGATCGGGTCGACGTTGTAGAAGTAGTTCACGTCCTTGCCGAGCGCCTCCTTCAGCTTGTCGTAGACCCCGTAGCCGGCCCCGTGGCCGATCAGGGCGTTGAACCGGAGGCCGAGCTCGCGCGCCTGCCGCAGGAAGAGCGAGATGTCCGGGTTGTAGCCGGTGTGGAAGATGACGTCTGGCCGGGCCCGCTTGAGCTTGGTCACGAGCGGGGCCAGGTCGGGCGCGGTGGCCGAGTAGCCCTCCTTCAGGACCACGTTGAAGCCCGCCTTCTTGGCCCCCTCCTCGTTGCCCTTGGAGACGTCGACCCCGTAGGCGCCGTCCTCGTGGATGATCGCGACGCGCAGGCCCTTGGGGTCCTTCCCGAGCTTGGCCTGGGCGTTCTGGGCCACGAAGTCGGTCGACATCAGGCCGAACTGCCGCCCACTCGGCTGGATCCGGAACACGTACTTGAGGTTGCGGTTCTCGAGCACCGCGGAGGAGATGCAGGTGGTGATCCACATGAACTTGTGGAGCTGCTCGACCCGGGCCGCCGCGGGCACGCACTGGGCGGAGGAGTAGAAGCCGAGCAGCATGTCGACCTTCTCCTGCTCGATCAAGCGCGTCGCCTCGTTGATCGCGATCTCGGGCTTGGACTGGGCGTCGGCGTAGACCGCCTCGATCTGGTAGCCCTCCACCCCGCCCTTCTTGGCGAAGTGATCGATCATGATCTTCGCCCCGAGCGCGTGCAGGTCGGAGCCGCCCCCGGCCAGTGGGCCGGTGTAGTCGAACACCACCCCGATCTTGAGCTTCTTGGCCTGGGCGTGCGCGTCGCGGACCGGCGAGGCGGACGTCAGCGCGAGGACGACGATGACCCCGAAGGCGAGGAGGGTCCACACGATGGATCGGCGCAGCGACATGAGCGTCCTCCCAAACGACGTCGGTCGGGAACGGAGCGTGGTGCGCGGCATTACAAACTGGCGGGCCCTTGTTGTCAAGGGCCCGCCGGTCGTTCGGAGCGGCCGCGGCTCAGGCGGGCAGGCGCTCGTACATGCCCTGCACGTCGGCGGCGTGGAAGCGCGCCACGTGGTTGGTCGGGGGAAGCGCCTCCGCGTAGAAGAACTCGGGCAGCTCGTCGTCCTTGGCGGTGAAGCCGGCCCGCTTGTTGAACTCGTGCTCGAGCTTGAGGGTCTGGCGGCCCAGAGCCTCGAAGAAGTCCTTGGTGAGGGTGGTCCCGTGCGCCGCGTTGATGGTGCTGGTCAGCCACTCGGTGTTGGGGTTGGTCACGCTCATCCCGAAGATGCAGAGGCCCAGCGAGTCGTTGGCCGCCACCCGCGCCTGGTGGGCCACGCTCTGCTCCACGATGGCGAGGGTCTCCATCTCGCGGGTCTTGAGGCGCGGCAGGTTGCCCGCGGTGTGGTCGGCCCCCTGGGCGGTGGCCATCATGGTGATGCCGGTGGCCTCGACCACCCGCGGGTCGTAGGCGCTGATCGCCTGCTTCTTGATGACCGGCACGCGCTTGACCCCGTAGTGCTCGCCCACTCGCGCGGTGCCCTGGGCCCAGATGCGCCCCTTCTCGGAGCCCTGGCGGATCTCCGCGAAGCAGTCGGCCATGAACCTCAGGTCGCCGAAGGCTCCGAGCCCGGCCTCCATCAGCACCGCGATCATGGCCCCGGTCTCGATGGTGTCCACGCCCAGGTCGTTGGCGATGTAGTTCATCTGGGCGAGGTCGTCGGGATCGGAGAGCCCGCAGTTGGTGCCGAGCAGCCCGAGGGTCTCGTACTCCACCGGCGAGACCACCTCCTTGCCGTCCTTGTCCGCGTAGATGTTGCTGCACTGGATCACGCAGCCGGGCATGCAGGCGTGGGTGTGCTCGCCGCCGCGGGAGACGTTGAGCTGGCTGATGTACTCGCCGCCCATCTTGAACTTCTCGCCCTTGGAGACGTCCACCTGCTGGCCCGCGCTGAAGTTCCGCACCGGCAGCCCGCCCAGGGTGTTCTGCAGATCGGCCATGCCCATGGTGCCGATCTTGGCGTAGAAGTTCGACACCATGGAGTCGGCCTGCAGCATCTTGGCGTAGTCCTTGATGGCCGCGTTCACCTTCTTCGGCTCGGAGAACGACGGGATCTTGTCGAGGTCCACCACGACCGCCTTCACCTTCTTGGCGCCCATGACCGCGCCCACTCCCCCGCGCGCGGAGAGGCGGGCGGGGCGGCCGTCCTTGTCGCTGAACGCGATGCCCGCGATGAGCCCCTGGTACTCGCCCACCGGGCCGCAGAGCGCGATCGTGACCTTCTTGCCGTACCTGGCGTGCAGCATGGCCTGGGCCTCGAAGTTGCCCTTGCCGAGATAGGGCCCGGCGTCGTCGAACTCGATGGTGCCGTCCTTCTTGAAGTGGATCACCACCCAGTCCGGAGCGGCGTCGAGCAGGGTGAAGCCGGCGATGTGCTGCTGGCCGAGGCCATAGCTGAAGCTGCCGCCCCCGTTGGCCTCCTTGACACCGCCGGTCAGCGGGCTCTTGCAGCCCACGCTGGTGCGGTTGGCATTGGAGAAGCTCGTGCCCGCGAAGGGGCCCGCGGAGAAGATCAGGGGGTTCGCAGGGGAGAGCGGGTCGACGGTCGCCGCACCCAGCTCGAGCAGGGTCTTGGCGATGAAGTAGCGGCCGGCCTTCACGATCGCCTCGCCGGTGAGCTCGCGCTTCGTGATGCTCCGGTCGCTCAGGCGGATGTCGTAGTAGATGCGCATCGCTCGCTCCTCGTTGGTCAGGATGATGGGGGCTTGGCCTGTGGCTGCAGCTCGCCCGCCGGCTCGGACACGCCCGGCTCCACCAGCTCGATCGTCTCGGCGGCCGGGAGCTGAGACGGCTCCGCGGGGCGGCGGGCCCGGAAGCGGATCTGGGGCAGCCGGCCCACCGCCTGGCGGAGGGCCTGCTCCCAGCGCATGCCGATCTTGATGAGGTCCGGATCGCTCGCGGCGAAGCGGCGCAGCCGGGTGATCTCGAACTCGTCCACCCCGTAGGCGAGCAGATCGATCGGCGGGCCCACCGTCACGTTCGACCGCATGGTCGAGTCGAGCGACAGCAGCGCGTACTTGGCCGCCTCTTCCAGGGTGGTGCGGTGAAAGCGGATGCCGCGGTCCAGGATCGGCCGACCGTACTTGGTCTCCCCGATCTGGAGATACGGCGAGTCCTCGCTCGCCTGCAGCGGGTTGCCCTGGGGATAGACGATGAAGAGGCCGGGCGACTCGCCGCGCACCTGCCCGCCCAGCACGAGATTCACGTTGAACTTGAAGTCGTCGCGCTCGAGCGCGTCGCGGTCCATGTCGGACACGCGCCGCACCTGCTCGCCGATCACCCTCGCCGCGTCGTAGAGCGACGGGGCCTGCGCCAGCCCCTTGCCCTGGTCGAAGTCGCGCTTGAGCAGGGTGATGATCGACTGGGTGCAGGAGAGGCTGCCGCTGCTGAGCAGGATGAACACCCGCTCGCCCGGCTGGACGAAGGTGTGCATCTTGCGCGCGATGTTGACCTGATCGTGGCCCGCGTTGGTGCGGGAGTCGGACGCCATCACGAGGCCGTCCCGGGTCCAGATGCCGACGCAATAGGTCATGGCGCGCCCGTCGGTGAGCCTGCCCGCTTCCTGAGCATTGCGGAGTATGGTACCAGAAGCGCCGCGGATGTGATTGACCGACACCATGCGGGCGGATACCGTGGCCCCATGCGGATCCGCATCGGCCACGAGCTGATCTTTGAGATCCCGCGCCCCACGCCGATGCTCGTGATGCTGTACGTGCACCCGGACATCGTCCCGGCCCTGCGGCAGCCGGAAGCCATCCAGACCGAGCCGGTCGGCGACGTCGAGAGCTTCGTGGACTGGTTCGGCAATCGCGCCGCTCGCATCGTGGCGTCCCCGGGCACGCTCCGCCTGCGCTACGACAACGTGGTGGAGGACTCGGGCCGCCCCGAGCCGACCATCGAAGGGCAGGCGCTCCGGCCGGTGCCGGAGCTGCCTCCCGAGAGCTGGCGGTACCTGCTCGCGAGCCGGTACTGCGAGGTCGACCGCATGTCGGCCATCGCCTGGGACCTCTTCGGCAAGACCCCCGAGACGTGGGAGCGCGTGCAGACGGTGGTGGACTGGGTGCACCGGAACGTGACCTTCGGTTATCAGTTCTCGCGCCCGACCAAGACCGCGTTCGACGTCTTCACCGAGCGCCAGGGCGTGTGCCGCGACTTCCAGCACCTGACCATCACGTTCCTGCGCGCGCTGAACATCCCGGCCCGCTACGCGACCGGCTACCTGGGGGACATCGGGGTGCCGAAGGATCCGAACCCGATGGACTTCTCGGCCTGGCTCGAGGTCTACCTGGGCGACCGGTGGCACACGATCGACGCCCGCCACAACGAGCCGCGCATCGGCCGCGTGCTCATGGGCCGCGGCCGCGACGCGGTCGACGTGGCCCTGACCACGTCGTTCGGCAGCACCACCCTCACCGGCTTCACGGTCTGGACCGACCCCCTCCCGGAGTGAGTCACGTGATCGCGACGCCTGAAGGCCGCTTCACCGCGGACATCGCCGGCCCCGCCGACGGCGCGCTCGTCCTGCTCCTGCACGGCTACCCGCAGACGCGCCACACCTGGCGGCACCAGGTTCCCGCGCTGGGCGCGGCCGGCTACCGCGCGGTGGCCCCTGACCAGCGCGGCTACTCCCCCGGCGTGCGGCCGGACCCGGCCCGGGGCCTGGCCGCCTACGGCATCGACCGGCTGGTCCAGGACGTGCTCGACCTGGCCGACACGAGCGGAGCAGCCCGCCGGCCTTTTCACCTGGTCGGCCACGACTGGGGCGGCCACGTGGCGTGGGTCACCGCGCACCGCCATCCGGGACGGCTCCGCTCCCTCACCGTTCTGTCGCGGCCCCATCCGGCCGCGTTCCGCCGGGCCTTCAAGGAGAACGCCGACGATCAGCAGCACCGCTCGCGCCACCACCGGATCTTCCACGATCCCACCACCGGTCCCCGCCTGCTCGAGGACGGCGCCCGGCGCCTCCGCGGCCTGCTGGCCGACCAGGGGGTGGGCCTCGCCGCCATCGAGGAGTACCTCTCGGTGCTGGGCGAGCGGGCCGCGATGGAGGCGGCCCTGGCCTGGTACCGCTCGGCCGGAACCCTGACCGCGGTCGAGGTCGGCCCGATCACGGTGCCGACGCTCTACGTCTGGGGTGACGGCGACGCCACCGTCGGGCCCTCGGCGGCCCGGTTCACCGCCGATTTCGTCACCGGGCCCTTCCGGTTCGAGGTCGTGCCGGGGGTGGGCCACTTCGTGACCGACCAGGCGCCCGAGGCGGTCACGCGGCTGCTGCTCTCCCATTTGGGCGCTCAAGCCCATTTTGGCGGTCAAGCACATTTGGGCGGTCAGGCCCATTTTGGCGGCCAGGAATGATATCCTCTCTGCGGTCGCGCGCCGCAGCGCAGGGGCGCCGACAACGGAGGATCCCATCGTGGCGAAAGAGCTGAAGATCTGGATGAACGGCCGGCTGGTCTCCCAGGCCGAGGCCGTCCTGCCCGTGAACAGCGCGGCCGTGTTCTACGCGACCAACGTGTTCGAGGGCCTGCGGGCGTACTGGAACGAGGCGGACGGCGAGCTGTACTGCTTCCGGCTCGCCGAGCACTTCGCGCGCCTCCGCGAGTCCATGAAGATGATGCGCTTCACGGTGTCCTACAGCGACATGGACATCTACGAGGCGGTGCGCGAGGTCCTCCGCGGCAACGAGATCCGCGAGGACGTGCACATGCACCTGGTGGCCTACGTGTCCGCCCCCGGCCTCGACTCGACCGGGCCGACCGGGCTCTACATCAACCCGCGCCGGCGCGGCCGCGTCTCCGACGGCGACGGCCTGCGTTGCTGCATCACCTCCTGGCAGCGCACCCACGACAACGCGATCCCGATTCGCCTGAAGTGCGGGGCCAACTACCAGAACGGGCGGCTCGCCACCCTGCAGGCCAAGGCGGACGGCTACGACGCGCCGATCTTCCTGAACCAGCAGGGCACGGTGGCCGAGGGCTCGGGGGCCACCTTCTTCATGGTGCGCCGGGGCAAGCTCATCACCCCGCCGATCACCAGCGACATCCTCGAGTCGATCACCCGCACCACCCTGATCGACGCGGTCGCGCCCGCCCTCGGCATGGAGGTGGTGGAGCGCGACATCGCCCGCACCGAGCTCTACGTGGCCGACGAGGCCTTCTTCTGCGGCAGCGGCTACGAGATCACCCCGATCCTCTCGGTCGACCGCTTCCCGCTGGGCGACGGTGGGGTGGGCGCGATCACCCAGCGCCTACTCACCGCGTACATGAACGTGGTGCGCGGCGCCGACCGCCGCTTCCCCGAGTGGCGCATGCCGGTCTACAAGCCCGTCACCGTCTGATCCGCCGCTCATCCCCTCCCCACCCTCTCCCCCCCGGTCCAGGGGGAGAGGGCCGGGTGAGGGGCGCCGCAATCGCGTCACCCAGGGAGACTCCGCCATGCGCCGCACCATCCGTGTCTCTGTCCTGCTCCTGATCCTGGCGGTCGCGGCCGCCGTCCCCGCGGTCGCGCAGGCGCCCGCCGTCCGCGAGGGCAAGCCGGGCGGGGTCCTCCGCCCGGTGCTCCGCGAGGACCTGCCGCAGGGCTTCGCGATCCACGAGAGCGCCACCAACTCGGTGACCTGGCCGGCCATGCCCTGCTACAGCAACCTGGTGGTCTACGACCAGACCAAGCGGCTCGCGCGCGCCGACACCATCGTGCCGGAGCTGGCCGAGAAGTGGTCCTGGCAGGACAACTACCGCAACCTCGTCTTCTTCCTGCGGCGCGACGTCAAGTGGCACGACGGCCGGCCGTTCACCTCGAAGGACGTGAAGTTCACCTTCGATGTGGTCCGCGAGGCCGCGGAGGCGCCGTCCAAGCTCCGGATCAACCCCCGCAAGGAGTGGTACGCCAACGTCGACGCGATCGAGGCGCCCGACCCCTACACGGTGGTCTTCCGCCTGAAGCGGCCGCAGCCCTCGCTGGTGGCGATGCTCGCCTCCGGCTACTCCCCGGTGATCCCGGCCCACGTGCCGCTCGCCGAGCACCGCTCGCGCTGCATCGGCACCGGCCCCTTCAAGTTCAAGGAGTGGAAGCGCGGGCAGTCGGTGGAGCTGGTGCGCAACCCGGACTACTTCGTGAAGGGCCGCCCCTATCTCGACGGGGTGCGCTACACCGTCATCGTGGAGCGCGGCACGCGGGTGGCCGCGCTGCAGGCGGGCCAGATCGACGTGGCCTATCCGGGGGAGACCACGCTCGCGATCGCCGAGCAGCTCAAGAACGCGGTCCCGGGCATGGTGTTCACCGAGACCGCGAGCAACGTCAGCGAGAACCTGCTCCTGAACACCAAGAAGCCTCCCTTCGACAACATCAAGGTCCGGCGCGCGCTCAGCTTCGCCATCGATCGGCGCACCTATACCCAGACCGTGCATCGCGGCGCCGCGGTCGTCGGGGCCTCCCTGGCTCCCAAGCCGTGGGGCGTGTGGGGGCTCCTCGATCGAGACCTGGGCCAGCTCCCGGGCTACGGCGGGGCCGCGGCGGGCCGGGCGCAGGCCAGGAAGCTGCTGGCCGAGGCGGGCTTCGGGCCGTCGAATCCGCTCAAGGTCGACCTGGTCACCCGCGCGATCGCGATCTATCTCGACTTCGCGGGTTTCGTGGTCAGCGACCTCAAGCAGGTCGGGGTGGAAGCCACCCTCAAGCAGATCGACACCGCGCAGTGGCATCCGATGGTGACGCGCCGCGAGTTCCAGATCGGAGCCAACCTCACCGGCCTCGGGGTGGACGATCCCGACGCGAACTTCTACGAGAACTTCTCGTGCGGGTCCCCCCGCAACTACGGCGACTACTGCAACGAGGAGGTGGGCCGGCTGATCGATCAGCAGTCGCAGGAGATCGACGCCCAGAAGCGGCTGGCGCTCGTCTGGCAGATCCAGAAGAAGCTCGAGGAGGACGCGGCCCGGCCCACCATGGGCTGGCGCACCGATCGGTTCGCCCACCATCCCTACGTGAGGAACCTGATCCCGAACCAGGTGACGTACAACTGCTGTCGCCTGCAAGAGGTCTGGCTCGACAGGTAGCCGGGTACCGATGCGGGTCGTCTTCTGGAACATCCGGCACGGGGGCGGCGTCCGCGCCGCCGCCATCGCGCGACGGATCTCGACGTGGGGGGCCGACGCGGTGGCGCTCTGCGAGTTCCGCGGCACCCCGCCGAGCGGCGAGCTCGCGCGCGCCCTCGCCGCGCGCGGCCTCGCTTACCAGTGCACCACCGCCGATCCGGCGCGCCCCACGGTCAACGGCCTGCTGCTGGCCTCGCGGTGGCCGCTCCGGCGCGTGCGCCTGGCCACCGCGCCCGTCGAGCCGGGCCGCTGGCTCCTCGCGCGCATCCAGTCACCCACCCCGCTCGTCGTCGGGGTGATGCACGTCCCCAACCGGGTGACCGGGCGCAAGTACCCCTACCTCGACGCGGTGCTCGAGACCGCGCGCCGGACCTGGCCCGGGCCCGCCGTTTTCCTGGGCGACACCAACTCGGGCCGGATCGGGCTCGACGAGGAGGTGCCCGCGTTCAACCGGATCGAGGACGGCTGGATGCGCGAGCTCCACGAGGCGGGGTGGATCGACGCCTTCCGGCACCTGCGCGGGGACGCGCGGGCCTACACGTGGTACTCGCCGAACGGGGGCAACGGCTTCCGGATCGACCAGGCGTTCCTGAACGGCGCGCTGCGGCCGCGCCTGGAGCGCTTCCGCTACGACTGGGGCCGCCGCGACCGCCGCGCCGCGAGCGACCACGCCGCGATGCTCCTCGACCTCACCGGCTGACCAGCCGCTCGCCGTTGCCGCGAGAGCTGCCGGCGTTTGATTGGCTTCCTGGCGTGCCCGCTTGAGCTCGGTGGTCCCGTTGAGCGCGCAGTCCATCGTGAGGGCCTGCGCTTCGCCCGCGCGCCCGGCCTTGCGCAGGAGCCGGATCTTGTGGGCAGCATCCGGAAGAGCGCGCACGACAACTAGGTGGGCCCCTGGTTCAGCACCTTCCTCAAGCGCCGCGGGCTGTGAGGAGCTCCTCGACCGCGAGCGGGTCCACCGGCTTGGCGAGGTGGACGTCGAAGCCGGCGGCCCGCGTCCGCTCGCGGTCTTCCTCCGTCCCGTAGCCGGTGACCGCCACCAGCCGCACCTCCCGCGCCTCCGGCATCGCCCGCAGCCGCCGCGCCACGTCGTAGCCGCTCATGCCGGGTAGCCCCAGATCGAGAAAGACCACCTCCGGCTGGCAGCGCGCGAACTCCTCGAGGGCGCCCGGGCCGTCGGACGCGGTGTGGACCTCGTGGCCCCGGAGGCGCAGGAACAGGGCCAGCGAGTCGGTGGAGTCGGGCTGATCGTCCACCACCAGCACCCGGCGCGCGGGACCGGGCGGCCCTTCCGGCGTCTCGAGCGCCGGCTCCGCGCCGGGCTCGGCCGCGTCGACGGCCAGCCGGGGCAGCCGGATGGTGAACTCGCTGCCGCGCCCGGGCCCCTCGCTCGCGGCCTCGACCCGGCCGCCGTGCATGTCGACCAGCCGTCGCACCAGCGTGAGTCCGATCCCGAGCCCGCCCTGCCGACGCTCGAGCGAGCGGTCCGCCTGGGCGAACAGATCGAAGACGTGCGGCAGGAGATCGGCGGCGATGCCGACGCCGCTGTCGCGCACCGCGATCACGACCTCCCGGTCGTCGGCGCGGGCGGTCAGCCGGATGTGCCCGCCTTCCTCCGTGTACTTGATCGCGTTGTCGAGCAGGTTACCCACCACCTGGACGAGGCGGGCCTGGTCGCCGTCCACCCACCCCACGTCGGGAGCCACGTCCACCTCCAGCGCCTCCTTCCGACTCTCGGCGGGCGGGCGCGCCGCCTCCGCCGCCTGCGCGATCACCGCCGCGATCGAGACCGGCTCGCGCTTCAGCGTGATCTTTCCTGACGTGATGCGGGAGACGTCGAGCAGGTCGTCCACCAGGCGGGTCATGAGCCCCACCTGGCGCTCGATCACGCCCGACACCCAGTGGATCCGATCGTCGGGCGTACCGAGCAGGGCCAGGGTGTGGGCCGCGTTGCGGATCGGGGCGAGCGGATTACGCAGCTCGTGGGCCAGCATGGCCAGGAACTCGTCCTTGCGGCGATCGTTCTCGCGAAGCTCCTGCTCGGCCGCGCGCCGCGCCGTGATGTCCCGGAACACGAGGACCACGCCCACGACGCGGCCGCGTCCGTCCCGGATCGGGGCCCCGCTGTCGTCGATCGGCACCTCGGTCCCGTCCCGCCCGATCAGCACGGTGTGGTTGGCGAGGCCGACGATCGCGCCTTCCCGCAGAACCTTGGTCACCGGGTTCTCCACCGTGTTCCGGGTCGCCTCGTTGACGATCCGGAAGACCTCGTCGATCGGACGGCCGATCGCGTCGGCGTCCCACCGCGTCAGGGCCTGCGCGGCCGGGTTGAGCAGGGTCACCCGCCCCTGCGCGTCGGTCACCATCACCGCGTCCCCGATGCTGGTCAGCGTGGTGCGGAAGCGCTCGCGCTCGGCGTGGAGCACCTCGGCCGCGCGCTGGCGGATCGTCAGGTTGCGCGCGAACAGCCACACCGCGAGGGCCACCAGGCCCAGGCCGATGGCGAGCGCGACGACGGTGGTGGCGAGCGCGATCCGGGCGCTCGCGCGGGAGATCGCGCCGCGCTCCCGGAGCAGATCCCACTCGACCCGCTGCATCTGGTCCACCTCGCCGCGGATCGCGTCCATCGTCGGCTTGCCCTGCCCGCTCAGCACCGTCTGTCGCGCGGCCGCGAGGGCCCGCCCGCGGTCCGGCTCGAGCGCGAAGAGATCGAGCCCGCGACGCAGGATGGCCAGCTGCTCGCTCGCGAGCTGATCGAGCCGCAGCACGCGTACGGTCTGGGCCGGGTTGTCGAGGGTGACCTGGCGGAGGTCGGCGATCTGGCGCGGCAACCGGTCCACCGCGTCGCGATACGGCTCGAGATAGGCCGGTTCCCCGGTGAGCAGGTAGCCGCGCTGGCCGGTCTCGGCGTCCTTGAGGGTCGAGAGGACCGTCTCGAGCCGGGTCAGGACCTCGTTGGTGTGCGAGACCCACTGCACGCTGGTGGCGACCTCGCGGATGTTGTGCAGCGACAGCACCGCGTCCGCGACCAGGGCCACCACGAGCAGGGCGACCGCGAGGGCCGGTCCGCGATTCGCCAGGAAGCGCATGCTCGGCGCGGGCGCGCCTCAGCGCCCCGCCGTGAGCGCGGGGGCGACCTCGGCCAGGAAGCGCTTGAGCTGGCCGCGCTGGTCCCAGGACGTGAGGCGGAGCGAGATGTGGGTGAGCCCCGCCGCCACGTACTCGCGCAGCTCCGCGATGCACTGGGCCGGGCTGCCCGCGACCGTCCAGCCCTCGACGAAGGCGGGGGAGAACTTGGAGGTGTAGTAGGTATCGAGGAAGGTCTTGCTCTCCTCGAGCGCCTTGCCGCGGTCCTCGTTGATGTTGATGTTGTGGTAGAGCGCGCTGCCGAGCGCGTCCGGGTTGCGGCCCTCCTCGCGCGTCATCCGGGCGATGCGCGCCCACTGCTCACGGAACTGGGCCGGCGTCACCTTGTTGGTCATCCAGCCGTCCGCGAAGCGGGCGACCCGCCGGAAGCCGCGCTCCACCGCCGTGTCCGAGGCGCTGGCCCCGCCCTTCCAGGTGAGGCCGGTCGGATTGCTCGCGATCCAGATCGGGCACGGCTGCTGGACCGGGCGCGGCTCGATCTTCACGCCCTCGAACTGGTAGAACTCGCCCTGGTGGGAGACCTTCTCCCCGGTGAAGACCTTCCGGAGGATCTGGATGCCCTCCTCCATGCGGCCCACCCGCTCGCTCGAGCGGATCCCCATCACCCGGTGCTCGAGCGCCTGCGCCGCGCTCTGCTCGTCGGGTCCGCCCAGGCAGACCGCGAGGAGGGCACGGCCGCCGGAGAGCACGTCGAGGCTCGCCCACTGCTGCGCGAGCAGGAGCGGGTGGCGGTGGACGAAGGTGGCCATGCAGCCCACCGCGAGCCGCATGCGCGAGGTGGCGCCCGCGAGGGCCGAGAGCAGCGCGACCGCCTCGAGGCGCGGCTTGGCGAGCAGGCTGTCGCCGACCCACAGCGTGTCGAAGGCGCCGGAGGCCTCCGCCTGCTGCGACAGCTCGATGAGATCCCGGGCCTGGATCGCGCCGAGCACGACCGCCCGATTGGCCAGGATGAGCCCGAAGGATGCGCGTGGCATGAGTGGCCTCCCCGAGCAATCTAGGGGCCGTCGGCAGGCACGTCAAGAGCGAGGTCGATTTGACCTGGCGTCGGCTCCTCGGGTACGGTCTCCCGGGAGGAGCCGACCGATGAGCGTGAGCCGCCCATTCCACGGGGTCATCCCCGCGATGGCGATTCCGTTTCGCGACGACTACAAGATCGACGAGGAGGGCCTCGCCGAGGCGAGCGGGGTGTCCCGCGTCGAGCTCGTCTGACCTGGTTCCTGCTGTCGCTCGGCGCGGCCCTCACCCAGGCCGTCCAGTTCGCGGTCGTCAAGGGGCGCGCGCGGGAGATCCCCCCCCTGGTGATCGTGGCGTGGACCCAAGGGGTGGCCTGCGCGGCGTGGGTGGCGTTCTTCGTGGTCTCGGCCCATCCGTTCACCGCGCCGGGGCCCCTGTGGCCCGCGGTGGCCATCTCGTGCCTGCTCGTGCTCGGCATGAGCGGTCTGCTCGCGCGGGCCAGCGCGCGCGGAGACATCTCCATCGTCGGACCGATCCTCGCGCTGAGCCCGATCTTCACGATCTTGCCCGACGCGGCGCTCTCGGGCGGGCTGCCGAGCGCCCTCGGCTGGATCGGCCTCGCGCTCTCCCTCACCGGCACCGTCAGCCTCTCGGGCGGAGCGGGCGGGCGCCTGGGCCGGATCCGCACCCTCTTCGCGCGGCGGGACGCGCTCGACGCCCTGGGCGCCGCGTTCCTGCTCGGCTTTCTCGGCGCGGTGGACCGCTACGGAGCGCTTCATCTCGGGCCGCCGAGCTACCTGGTCTGCTCGCACGGCGCGACCGCACTCCTGGCCACCCTGATCGCGGCGGTGACCACGCCGCGCGGCCTGGCCGAGAGCGTGCGGCCGCGCAACCTCGTCACGGTGGTGAGCCACGGGCTGCTCGGCGTGACCGGCACCGGCATGCAGACCACCGCGCTCACCATGGCCTCCGCGGCCTACGTCAACGCGATCCGCCGCATGTCCGCCGTCCTCGCGGTGCTGCTGGGCCGCACCCTCTTCGGCGAGCCCGACCTCGCCCGCCGTCTCACCGCCGCCCTCCTCGCCTGCGCCGGCGCCGCCTGCCTCCTCCTCGCCTGACCCCTAATAGAGGTGGCAGGCGACCTGGCGGCCGGCGTGGAGGCGGAGGTCGGGCGGATCGGTGGCGCAGTGGGGCATGGCGTGGGGGCAGCGCGGGTGGAAACGGCAGCCCGCCGGGGGTCGTAGCGGGCTCGGCACCTCGCCGGCGAGCGGGACCTCCGGACGCGGGGAATCGAAGTCGATCGGCAGCGCGGCGGCGAAGAGGGCCTGCGTGTACGGATGCCGCGGCTCGAGCGCGACCCCCTCGGCGGGGCCCCACTCCACGATCTGGCCCAGGTACATCACCGCAATGGTGTGGCTCATGTGCGCCACCGCGGCCAGATCGTGCGAGATGAAGAGGTAGGACACCCCCAGCCGCTGCTGCAAATCGCGCAGCAGGTTCAGGATCTGGGCGCGGATCGATACGTCGAGCGCGGAGACCGGCTCGTCGAGGACCACGAGCCGCGGGGAGAGCGCGAGCGCCCGCGCGATCGCGACCCGCTGCCGCTGGCCGCCCGAGAACTCGTGCGGGAAGAGATCGGTCGCGCGCGCGGGCAGGCTCACCAGGTCCAGCAGCTCGAGCACGCGCCGGCGCCGCGCGGCCCGGTCCAGCCGCTCGTTGATCACGAGCGGCTCCGCGATGATCGACCCAACCCGCATGCGCGGGTCGAGCGAGCCGTAGGGGTCCTGGAAGACCGCCTGGACCGCCCGACGATAGCGGCGGAGCTGGGCGCGGTCGAGCGTGAGCACGTCCTCGCCCTGGAAGCGGATCGCCCCCGACGTCGGCCGCTCGAGCCCGAGCACCAGCTTGGACGTGGTCGTCTTGCCGCAGCCCGATTCGCCGACCAGCCCGAGGGTCGTCCCGGCCTCCAGCGTGAACGAGACGCCGTCCACCGCGCGCACCCGCTCGCGGCTCCGGCCGAGGAGCCCGCGCCGCACCGGGAAGTGCTTGGTGAGCGCCTCGACCTCGAGGAGCGGGCTCACGCGGGCGTCCCACCGCTCGGCGCGCCGACCTCCGGCCCTCCCTCGAGCCAGCAGCGCGTCACGTGGCCCGCCTCCACCACCGTCTCGGGCGGCGCTTCCACCCGGCAGCGCTCCATCACCGACGGGCAGCGCGGCGCGAAGGCGCAGCCCGGGGCCAGCCGCGCCAGGTCGGGCGGCTGGCCCTCGATGGCGGTGAGCCGCGCCGCCCGGGCCCCGAGGCGCGGGATGGATTCGAGCAGGGCCCGGGTGTAGGGATGCGCCGGGCGCGTGAAGAGCCGACGCACCGGTCCCATCTCGACGATGCGGCCGGCGTACATTACGGCCACCCGGTCGCAGATGCGCGCCACGATGCCCAGGTTGTGGGTGACGAAGACGAGGGCCAGGCGGTGCCGCTCCTGCAGCTCCTCGAGGAGGCCCAGGTACTGCGCCTGGATGGTGAGGTCGAGGCTCGTGGTGGGCTCGTCGGCGATGAGCAGCCGCGGCGGCGCCGCGATCGCCATCGCCCCCACCACCCGCTGGCGCATGCCGCCCGAGAGCTGGTGCGGAAACGCGCGCAGCCGCTCCGCGGGCGACGGGATCCGCACCGCGGCGAGCAGCTCGGCGGCCCGCGCGGCGAGGGCACTCCCCCGCAGACCGTGGTAGAGCGCGACCGGCTCGCGCACCTGCATGCCGATCGAGAAGACCGGGTTGAGCGAGCTCATCGGGTCCTGCAGGATCATCCCGATCCGCCGGCCGCGTATCTTCCGCATCTCGGCCTCGCTCTTGGCGAGCAGGTCCTCGCCGTCGAGCAGGATCTGGCCGCCCAGGATGCGCGCGGCCGGCCGCGGCACCAGGCGCAGCAGGCTCAGGCAGGTCATGCTCTTGCCCGAGCCGGACTCCCCCACCAGGCCGAGGGTCTCGCCTTCCGCCACCGTGAAGGAGACGCCGTCCACCGCCTTCACGGTGCCCCAGCCGGTGACGAGATGGGTGCGGAGATCGCGAACGTCGATGACCGGACCCGACACGGGTGGACGGGATGCGACCGGACGGGACACGGGCGGGTCGGCGCTCAGAGCTGTCGCAGCTTGGGGTCGAAGGTGTCGCGCAGCCAGTCCCCGAGCAGGTTGAAGGCGAGCACCACCAGCAGGATCGCGAGCCCCGGGAAGAGCGATACCCACCACGCCCGGGTCACCACGTCGCGCCCCTCCGCGATCATGGAGCCCCACGCCGGCGTCGGAGGCGGGATGCCCGCGCCCAGGAAGGAGAGCGAGGCCTCCACGATGATGACGTAGCCGATCTGGAGCGTGACCAGCACCAGCAGGGTGCCCAGGGTGTTGGGCAGCAGGTGCCGCGTGATGATCCGCCACGCTCCCGCCCCCGCGATGCGCGCCTGGGCCACGAAGTCGAGGTGCATGAGGGTGAGCACCTGGCCGCGGATGACGCGCGCGTAGCGGGCCCACAGGATCACCGCGATGGCGGTCACCACGTTGGTGAAGCTCGGGCCCACCGTGACCGCCAGGATCAGCGCGAGCAGGATCACCGGGAAGGACATGGTGGCGTCGGTGGCGCGCATGAGCACCGCGTCGACGCGCCCGCCGTAGTACCCCGCGGTCAGGCCGACCGCGGCCCCGAAGGCGCTCGCCACCAGCACCGTGAGCACCCCCGCCGCGAGCGACACCCGCGAGCCCCACACGATGCGGGAGAGGAGGTCGCGGCCCAGCCGGTCGGTGCCGAGCGGGTGCTTCCAGCTCCCCGCCTCCTCCCACGCGGGCGGCTTGAAGCGGTCCCGCAGGGACTGCGCGTGCGGGTCCGGCAGGCCGAGCAGCGGGGCCACCACCGCGGCGAGCACGAACAAGCCGATTATTGCGAACGGAAAGCCGGGCGGCCGGAGCGCGCGCCGCGCCGGGGCCGCGGGCACGGCCACGTCGGGCAGGGCGAGCGTCCCGGGCTCAGCGGGCATAGCGAATGCGCGGGTCGATGACCGCGTAGAGGCAGTCGACGCAGAGATTCACCACCGCCACGATGGCCGCGGTGGTCAGCACCACCGCCTGGATCACCGGGAAGTCGCGCGAGCTGATGCCCTCGTAGGCGAGGCGCCCGAGCCCGGGCCACGCGAAGACGGTCTCGACCACGATGGCGGTGGTCACCAGGATCGCGAAGTAGATGCCCGCGAACGTGATGACCGGGATCAGGGCGTTCTTGAGAGCGTGCAGCCAGATCACCCGCCCCTCCCCCATCCCCTTCACCCGGGCGAGCTTGACGTACTCGGAGTCGAGCACCTCGAGCATGCCGGAGCGGAGCAGCCGCATGAGCCCGGCGACCACGAACCAGCCGAGGGTGAAGCCGGGCAGGACGTAGCTGGTGAAGCCCTCGTTGCCGCCCGCGGGCAGCCACTGCAGCCGGCCCGCCACGAACTCCACTAACAAGATCGCCACCCAGAAGGTGGGCAGCGACTGGCCCAGCACCGACACGATCTGGGCGAACCGGTCGAGCCCGGTGCCCTTATGCACCGCGGCCATGATGCCGAGCGGGAACGCCATCGCGAGCGAGACGCCCATCGCGAAGAGGGCCAGCTTGAGGGAGTTGGGCAGGCGCTCCCGGATCAGCTCGCTGACCGGGCGGCGCGCGCGCAGCGAGTTGCCGAAGTCGCCGGTGACCGCGCGGCCCACGAAGGAGAGGTACTGCTCCACGTAGGGCCGGTCCAGGCCCAGATAGCGGCGGGCGTTGTCGAAGTCCTCCTGGGAGGCCGACATCGGGAGGATCAGGTAGAGCGGATCGCCGGTGGCCCGGGCCAGCACGAAGACCACCACCGAGATGATGGCGAGCGCCACCAGCGACTGCACGAGCCGGGCCGCGACGAAGCGCAGCATTCTGCGGGGCCGTCTGGCGGCTTAGAGCAAAGCCTTTAACGGCTTGTTCTGAATGGGGGGGAGCGGCGGCGCTCCTCCCCCATACCCCCCCACCGCACCGGTCATGCGCTCGGGGCCACCCACTGGCGTTAGGTTACTTGCCGGAGGCCAGCACGTCGAAGAAGAGGTCGTACATGACGGAGCCCACGTTCCACTTGCCGAGGGTCTTCGAGGTCGCGTAGGGCGAGTGCAGGTACACCACCGGCACCCCGTAGTGCTCGCTGCGCAGGCGGGTGTACACGTTACGCACGAGCGCGTTGATCTTCTCGCGGTCGGTCTGGCGCATCACCTGCGCGATCATGGCGTCGATCTCGGGGTCGTTGACGGTGGCGTTGCCCTTCGCCGGGGTGTAGGCCATCTTCTCGAGCAGGGCGTAGGCCCCGATCCAGTCGCGGTTGGCGATGTTGAAGTAGCCGACCGCGCCCGGGGTCGCCCGGTCCAGCCACGCCTTGCGGAACGCCGGGTAGTCGACCGGGATCAGCCGCGTCTTGATGCCGAGCTTCTCCCAGTAGCCCGCCACCGCCTCCGCCATCGTCTTGCCCTCGGGCAGCCCGGGGAGCTGGTAGGCGTAGACATCCAGAGTGAAGCCGGAGGCGACTCCTGCGTCGGCGAGGAGCTTCTTGGCGCGCGCCGGATCGTAGGGGTACACCATCTCGGGCGTCGGCTTGAAGCCCACGTCCTTGAAGGACCACGAGAGCCCGAGCGGCACCGACGCCGGCTCGGCCTTGCCGCCGAAGATCGACTGGGCGATCTCGGCCCGGTCGATGGCGAGGTTGAGGGCCTCGCGCACCCGCTTGTCCTTGGTGGGCGCCACCGGCCCGTCGGGGCCGAGGATCCACCACATGGTCAGGATCGCCTCCTCGCGCCGGAAGTGGATCGGGAAGCTCTCCCGCTCCAGCTCGGGCACCCGCTCGCGGCTCACGTCGGCCACGTCGACCTCGCCGCGGCGCAGGAGCGCGATGCGGGTGGTCTCCTCGGGCACGAGGCGGAAGGTCATGGTCTTGAACTTGGGGGTGCCGATGCGCCAGTGGCTGTCGACCGCGGCGAGCCTGATGTGGGAGCCGGTCACCTGCTCGACGAACTTGTAGGGCCCGCTGCCGATCGGCTTGCGGGCGAAGACGTCGTCGCCGACCGTCTCCACGTACTTCTTGGGCACGATCATCCCCTCGGTCGAGAGCGAGCGCGAGAGATAGGTAGGGATGATGAGGGTCGGCTCCTTGCTGACGATCACCACCCGGTCCGGCGCGGGAGTCTCGATGTCCGCGATCAGGGTGCGCAGCGGGCCCGCGTAGCCGGTGGTGGAGCGCTTGCCGATGTTCCGCATGATGCTGAACTTCACGTCCTCGGAGGTCACCTCGTCGCCGTTGTGGAACTTGACGCCCTTCCGGAGGTGGAAGGTCCAGCGCTTGAAGTCGGGCGAGTTCTCCCAGCGCGTCGCGAGGCCGCCGTCGCGCGATGGCTGCCCGTCCGGCGTGGTCCCCACCAGGTAGTCGAAGATCATGGAGAGGTAGTACTTCACCAGGTGGCCGCCCAGGGGCGGATCGAGCACCTCGGTGGCGAAGCTCGAGAGCGCCACCGTGAGCTCGGTCTTGGGCTGGGCCCACGAGGCGTCCGGCGGCGTCACGCCGAGCAGGGCCAGGATCAGCAGGAACACCGGTGCCATCGCGCTCGCACGCTTCATTGATCGCTCCTCGCGTCGGGGGATCGGCTGGAAAGTCCTGCTCTCGCCGCCCAGACCTTAGCCCGAGAGGGGGCCGGACGGCAAGTCCTTCCGGAGCGATCAGCCCTGCGGGTCGCTGGATTTGCGGAGGTCGAGCACGGGCGGCAGCTGCGGCGACTGGCGGGACAGCTCGAGGCGGGTGATGCGGGACATGTTGCGCACGGTGTCGCGGATCTGCTCGCCCGCGCGGATGGCGCGCTCCACGTAGCCGGCGGCCTCCGGGGGCACCTGATTCCGCGAGGTCATGAGCTGGAGGCTCGCGATGATGACGGTCAGCGGGTTGTTGATCTCGTGCGCGGTGGCGAGCGCGAGCTGGGCGACCGAGCGGAGCGCCTCCGCCTCGCCGGCGCGCGCGTCCGAGCGCTTGATGTCGGTGATGTCGTGGGCGTGGCCCAGCACGTAGGGCGGCCCACCCGGCTCCTGGCAGCGCACGTTGCTGTAGCTCCAGATGCGCTCCTCCCCGTCCCGCGTCGCCACCAGCATCAGCCCCTCGTCGCCCGAGGCGTGGGCGAGGCGCTCGAGGTACTGGGGGAACTGGGCCCGCACCGACGGCGCCAGGAAGTCGCCCAGGCTCCGGCCGACCAGCTCGTCGACCGCGTAGCCCAGGCGATCGGCGGCGGCCCGGTTGACCGAGAGCAGGACGCCCGCCATGTCGTGGGTGCAGATCAGGCCGCGGCTCGACTCCACCAGCGCTCGATAGCGCTGCTCGGACGATTCGGCGAGACGGGTCACCGGTGGGCTCCGCTAGGCGGGCGAGAACGCCCGCTGGACCGCCCCGATCAGGTCGGCGATGGTGAATGGCTTGGCCAGCACCGGGACGCCGCTCTGGCGGAGGAAGGCGTCGTACTCCTCGGCCTCCGCGTAGCCGGTCACGAACACGAGGCGCCCGTGCGCGCTCGGCCACCGGCGCTCGACCTCCTCGTAGAGCCCGCGCCCGTCCAGCTTGGGCATCGCCAGATCGCTGACGATGGCGGCGTAGACGTGCTCGGCGAGCAGCCGGAGGGCGTCCGTGCCGTCGACCGCGGTGTCCACGTGCTCCCACTCCTCCCTCAGGATCTCCGCCTCCAGCTCACGGACGTTCGTCTCGTCCTCCACCACGAGAATGCGCGGGTCTGGCACTGGCTGTCTCCTCTGCCGGGGGTGACTGTCCGGGCTCGAGCGTTGGGGCCGGCAGGGGCGCCGGCCCGGTCTCTCTAGTGCAAGGACTGCACCATGGACGGGCCTCAGCGAAAACAGGCGGTTATCCCGCCCTCCCTGCGTCGGGACTGATGGGAAATGTCAGCCGTCGCGCAATTGGGCAGCCGGCCGGCTTGGGCGCCTCAGCTGAGCGGCCAGCGCGAGCGCGGAAAGCTGATCCCGGTCCGGGCCTGCAGCCGCTCGCCGATCTCCTGCACCCGGGCGTAGAGGCGGGGCTCATCCACGAAGGTCTGGCGGTAGGCGTCGACCACCACCCGGCCGTCGATCACCACGGTGTGCACGCTGCGGCCGTCGGCGTTGTAGACGAGGTTGTTGACCGGGTTCCAGAGGGCCTGCCACTCCGGGCGCAAGGTGTCGAAGGCCACCAGGTCCGCCTTCTTGCCCACCTCGATCGAGCCCAGATCCGCGCCCAGGCCGAGGGCCTCCGCGCCGTGGATCGTGGCCATCTCGAGCGCGGCCTCGGCCGGGATCTGCCGGGTATCCTGGCGGGCGTCCTTGTACTGGATGGCGGCCATGTTCATCGTGCGCACCATGTCGAGGTGGTTCGAGTTGTTTGGCGAGTCGCAGCCGAGGGCGATCCGGACCCCGCGGGCCAGCAGCTCGGGCATGCGGCCGTGCTCGGGCACGCCGCGCCCGCCCTTGGCCGCGGTGACCGGGCACATAGCCACCGTGGTGCCGGTGCGGGCGATGCAGTCGAGCTCGGCCTCGTCGAGCCCGAGGCAGTGGGCGAGGAGCACGTTGGGCCCCAGCACGCCGATCGACTCGAGGTAGACGGTGGGACTCACGCCGTGCCGGGCGACCGCGTCCTGGCGCGCCTTGCTCCCGCTGTTGTGGTGCAGGGTCAGCCCGGTGTGCTGCTCGTCCACCACGCGCTTCAGGGTCTCGAGCAGGCCCGCGCTGCAGGTCTCGTAGGAGAACGGCATCGCCCAGGCGCGGATCCGCCCGTCGAGTCGCCCGTTCCACTTCGCGAGGAAGGAGACGGTCCGGGCCACCGCCTCGGGCGCCGGGTAGCGCGGCAGCGTGAACGGCGCGGGCAGATCCGTCACGCATTCGCCCAGGACCACGCGGATGCCCGCGTCCTCGTAGGCCTGCAGGCACGCGTCCGGGAACTTGGTGCTCCCGGGATCGAGGAAGCACACCGTTCCGTTCCGGACCAGCTCGACCAGGCCGAGCAGCGTGGTGTGGTACTCCTCGTCCTCGGTCATCGCAGCCTGGAGATTGAAGACGTGCACGAGCGGGCTCGCCTGCTCGTCGGGGAAGATGCCCCGCACCGGGTGCGCGTAGCTGATGTGCATGTGGCCGTTGAAGAAGCCCGGAGTGATCACGAGGTGCCGGCCGTCGATCACCCGATCGGCGCGCGCCTCCGCGAGCTCGGCCGCCTTCCCCACCCGGCTGATGCGCCCGTTCTCCACGAGCACCGCGCCGTCCTGGATGATGCGGCGCTGGCGGTCGAGGGTCAGGACGTAGCGCGCGTGGTCGATCTTGAGGCTCTGCGGTGGCATGGGGGCGGCCTCCCTGGATGAGTGCCTGAGCGAGTGATGAACGCCCGGAGTCTACGCCGCCGCCCCGCGGCTTGTCCATCGCGCGGCCGCCGAGTGCTATGGTCGAGCGCGTGCCGCTCGCCCACGTCGCGCTGGCCCTGCTGGTGACGATCATCTGGGGCGTGGCCTTCGTGGCCACGCGCCTGGCCCTCGACGATTTCTCGCCCGCCGCGCTCACCGCGCTGCGCTTCCTGGTGGCCGCCCTGCCCGCCGTGCTCCTGCCGCGCCCGCGCGTCTCGTGGCGGGCGCTCGTGCTCGTCGGCCTCACCCTCTACACCGGCCAGTTCCTGTTCCAGTTCTTCGGCATCGCGGCGGGGACTCCGCCGGGGCTCGCCGCGATCGTGGTGCAGACCCAGGCGCTCTTCACCATCGTGTTCGCGGCCCTCGCGGCGGGCGAGCGGCCGACGCGCCGTCAGTGGACCGGCACCGCGGTGGCCTTCGCGGGCCTGGCCGTCATCGCGACCAGCGTCGGTCTCGACCTCACCCCGATCGGCCTCGGGCTCACCGCGCTCTCCGCGGTGAGCTGGGGCGTCGGCAACGTCCTGGTCAAGCGCCTGCCCGCGATCGATCCGCTCGCCCTCGCGGTGTGGCTCAGCCTGGTGCCGCCCCTGCCCGGGCTCGCCCTCGCCGCGTGGTGGGACGGACCCGGCGCGATCTGGACGTCGTGGAGCCGGGCCTCGTGGCTCGCGTGGGCCGCCGTCCTCTACCTGGGCCTGGTCGCCACCGTGCTCGCGTACGCGATCTGGGGCTATCTCCTCCGTCGTCACGCCGCCGCCCAGGTCGCGCCGTTCGCCCTCCTCGTTCCCTTCGTCGCGGCCGCGTCGTCGGCCCTGGTGCTCGGCGAGCGCTTCGGCGCGCGCCGTCTCCTCGGCATGGCGCTCGTCCTGCTTGGGCTCGCGATCATCATCGTGCGAGCGGGCGCGGCAGGAGTTACGGAACCGGCGCATCGTTCCCGGTAAGCCTTTCTGCCGCGCGGCGCGCGCCGCGCCGAACGGGGCGATTCCGCGCGCGATCTCCGCCTTGCACGGGAAATGCTTGGACGGAGGGCAAGGAGGAGCCCGATGCTCAAGCCAGCCAGCGGATTCAAGGGACTCACGATCGCCGCGGTCGACGGCGACCTCGGGGGCGTGGCCGATCTCTACTTCGACGATCTCAGCTGGACCGTTCGCTACCTCGTGGTCGACACCGGAACCTGGCTGCCCGGCCGCCAGGTGCTGATCTCCCCGCTCTCGGTGCGCGAGGCCGGGGACAAGATCCTGGTCGATCTGAACCAGGAGCAGGTGAAGGGCAGCCCGCCGGTCGAGAGCGACAAGCCGGTCAACCGTCAGCAGGAGGAGGCGATCGCGCGCTACTACGACCAGCGCTACTACTGGGAGGGGCCGTATCGCTGGGGCCTGCTCGCCTATCCGGGCATGCCGCCGCTACCCACCACCCCGATCCCGGTCGACGGGATGACCGAGGAGATGGCCGCGCGCGAGCGCGGCACCGAGCTCGGCGATCCCTCGCTGCGCAGCACGCGCGACGTGACCGGCTACTACATCGCGGCGCTCGACGGCGACCTCGGCCACGTCGATGACTTCCTCATCGACGATCGCGAGTGGGCGATTCGCTATCTGGTCGTGGACACCCGCAACTGGTGGCCCGGGAAGAAGGTCGTCCTGTCGCCCGACTGGATCAAGACGGTCAGCTGGACCGATTCGCAGGTTCACGTCGACCTGCGCCGGGACGAGATCAAGGCCGCGCCCGAGTACGACCCGAGCCGGCCCTTCGACCGGGCCTACGAGAACCGGCTGTTCGATCACCTCCATCGCCGCAAGTACTGGGAGTGGGAGGGACGCTGAGCGAGCCTGTTCGCGAATCGAACAGCCGGAAAGAGTGACCGGGAAGAAGTTACATCCCTCGAGCGCGCCCGCCCGGCCGCGAGCGGTCGCGGCCGGGCGGAGCGGGCCGAGCGGCCGCTATGCGGGCGGATAGCCGACGTGCGGCGGAGGAAGGTGCCCTGGCACATGGGTTGCTCCTTGGACCGACCGCCGATGGACGCTCCGGACACGGATTCGCCTGCCGCCGAGCACGTCGTCCAGTTCTACGACGACGACTCGGCCCTCGTCGCCACCCTCGCCGACTACGTCGGGGGCGGGCTCGGCGTGGACGCGGCCTGCCTCGTCCTCGCGACCAAGGACCACCGCGACGCGCTCGACGAGCGCCTGCGGGAGGCGGGCGTGGACCTCGCGGCGGCGCAGGCCGCGGGGCGCTACATTGCAGTGGACGCGGCCGATACCCTGGCGCGCATCGAGGCCGCCGGCCTGGTGGATCAAGGACGCTTCACCGAGACGGTGGGCGCCCTGCTCGGCCGCCTCGCCGCCGGCCGGCCGATCCGGGTGTTCGGCGAGATGGTCGGGCTGCTCCTGGCGCGCGGCCAGTCCGACACCAGCGTGAGGCTCGAGACGCTGTGGAACGAGCTGCAGGCGACCCGCGCCTTCGACCTCCTCTGCGCGTATCCCCTCACCGATCGCGACGAGCACGCGCTCGCCGGCCCCATCGTGCAGATCTGCGCGCGGCACTCCCGCGTGGTGGCGACCCACGCGCCGAAGCGGGCCGACGAGGAGATCCGCCTCCGCGCGGTGAAGGCGACGCTCGAGGAGCAGGTCGAGGATCTGCGGCGGCTGCACGAGATGACGGTGCGCCTGACCGGCAACCTCGACGTGGAGTCGGTCCTGCGGGACGTGCTCCAGGCCGCCATCGCGGTGCCGGGCGCCGACCGCGGGCTCCTCTCCCTCTGCGATCCGGAGCGTCCGGGCCTCGCGCCCGCGGTGCACACCGGCTTCGACCCGAGCTTCGTCGACGACGTGCGACACGTGCCCACCGGGGGCGGGGCCTGCGGCACCGCCTACGCGGAGCGGCGCCAAGTGGTGGTCGAGGACGTGACCACCGATCCAGTGTTCGCCGCCGATCGAGAGACCGCCGAGCGCGGCGGCTTCCGGTCCTGCCACAGCACCCCGCTCGTCACGCGGCGCGGGGAGATCATCGGGGTGCTGTCGCTGTTCTTCCCGATCCCGCGGCGGCCCTCGGATCGCGAGCTGCGCCTGATGGACCTGCACGCGCGGATCGCGGCCGACGCGATCGAGAACGCGCGCCTCCACCACCGGCTGCAGCGCGAGCTGGAGGACCGCAAGGAGTCGCTGGCCCGCGAGCACATCGCGCGGGCCGAGGCGGAGAGCGCCAACCGGATGAAGGACGAGTTCCTGGCCACCGTCTCGCACGAGCTGCGCACCCCACTCAACGCGATCCTCGGGTGGGCGCACATCCTCCGGGCCGGCACCCCCGACGAGGCCACGGTGGCGCGCGGGATCGAGGTCATCGAGCGCAACGCCCAGACCCAGCGGCAGCTCGTCGAGGAGGTCCTGGACGCCTCGCGGGTGATCACCGGCAGCCTGCGCCTCACCGTCGCCCCGGTGGACCTGGCCACGGTGATCAACAGCGCGACCGACTCGGTGCGGCTCCTCGCGGAGGGCAAGGGCGTCGAGCTCATCGTGACGCTCGATCCGGCCGCGCGGCACCTCGCCGGCGACGCGACCCGGCTCCAGCAGATGGTGTGGAACCTGCTCTCCAACGCGATCAAGTTCACCGCCGCGGGCGGGCGCGTGGAGGTGCGGCTCACCCGCACCGACGGACAGGCCCAGATCCAGGTCACCGACACCGGCGAGGGCATCGCGGCCGACTTCCTGCCCTTCATCTTCGATCGCTTCCGCCAGGCCGACTCGACCATCACCCGCCGCCACGGCGGGCTCGGGCTGGGGCTCGCCATCGTCCGCCACCTGGCCGAGCTGCACGAGGGCTCCGTGCAGGCCGAGAGCGCGGGCGAGGGCTACGGCTCGGCCTTCACCATTCGGCTGCCCCTGCGCGGCGGGGCGGAGGCCGGGCGGGTGGCGCCCGCCGGCGCGCCATCGCCGCTGCGCGGCTTCCAGCTGCTGGTGGTCGACGACGACCAGGACGCGCTCGACATGCTGTCCCTATTGCTTACCGACGCGGGGGCGAGCGTCCGCACCGCCGCCTCGGCGGCGGAGGCGCTGGCCCTGCTGCGCTGGATCCGGCCCGACGTCCTGCTCTCGGACCTCGCCATGCCCGACGAGGACGGCTACTCCCTCATCCGGAGCCTGCGCACGATCGAGCGACACAGCGGCCGCCGCACCCCTGCGGTGGCCCTGACCGCGTACGTGCGGGTGCAGGATCGGGCCCGCGCGGTGGACGCAGGCTTCGACGTGTTCGTGGAGAAGCCGGTCGACCCGGAGGAGCTGGTCTCGGTCATCGGCGGGCTCGTGGAGGCGCGGGCCCTCCGCCCACCGCACCCGCGGCCGGACGCCCGTCAGGCCTGACCGGGCGCCGCGGCCGCGGCGCGCTTCACCGGCGGGCGGCCTTCCCCTGCATGTCGCTCATCTGGACGCCCGCCTTCTCCAGCCGCTCCGCCCCCCAGACCGTGCTGATCCGCGGGAAGATCTCGCCCTCCTCCTGCCGGATGTGGCGGGCGAGGGCTTCGTGGATCTTCCGCACGGTGGCGAGCCAGCTCGGCTCCCTGGGGTCGAGCTGGTCGGTCTGCTCGATCAACTCCTCGACCTCGCTCACCTGCTCCTCGTGCAGGTCGGAGACCCACGCGGTCAGCTTCTCGTCGTCGACACCTTCCTCCTCGATCGGTCCGTAGAGGCAGGCCTCCTCGACCTCCTCGTGAGCCTTCAGCTCGGGCTGCAGGGCCTTCCACAGCCGGCCGCGGTCGGCCGGCGCCGCGGCCATGAGCTTGCCGAACGCCGCCTTCGCCTTATCGTGCTCCCGCTCGAGGAACTGGATCGCGTTCATGAGAGATCCTCCTTGACGGGAAGGAGGAAGCAACTCTCGTGCAATCGTGCCGCGCGCGCGTAGACCCTGACCTCCTTCGCGAACCACCGGAGCTGCTCGATCATCACCGCTTTCGGCGTCCCCGTGCCGGCGTGGCGAGCTGGCCCATGTCGGGCAGGTCGATGTGGCCGGGGTAGACGGTGGCGAACTTGGTGATCATGGCTGGTCCTTTCCGGAACTGGCCGGCCGGTGGCCGAGCCGCGCGGAGATCGCGCGCGCGGACGCCTTCACCTCCGCGGTGAGAGCGCGGAGCCGGGGACGCACGCGATCGGTGGGGCCGCCGATGGCGCAGGCGCCCGCCACCGCGCCGTCGCGATCGAAGATCGGCGCCGCGATGCCGGCCGCCCCCACCGCCAGCTCGTCGAGGTTGACGCAGAGCCCGGTCTGGCGCACCTCGTCCAGCGTGGCGCGAAGCGCGGCCAGGCTGGTGACGGTGTGGTCGGTGTAGCGCTTGAGCGGCAGCGCGCGGAGGATCTTCTCGCGCTGCGGGGCGGGCAGGAACGCGAGGATCACCTTCCCGCTCGAGGTGGCGTGGAGCGGGCGGCGCTCCCCCACCCCGCCCGCGTAGCGGATGACCTGGTCGCTGTCGACCTTGTCGACGAAGACCACCGCGACGCCGTCTCCGCTGAGCGTCCCCAGGAACACCGTCTCCCCGGTGCGCTCCATCAGCGCCCGCAGCGCGGGCCGCGCGATCTCGGGCAGCCCCCGCCCGGCCGGCTGCCCCAGCCCCAGCTCGACGGCGCGGTGGCCGAGGCGGTACTCGCCCCCGGGCCCCTGCTCGAGGTACCCACGCGCGGCCAGAGTGCGGAGCAGCGGGAGCAGACTGCTCTTGGGCGCGACGAGCTGCGCGCTCAGCTCGCGCAGGGGGAGGCCGTCGCGGGTGGAAACGACGAGCTCCAGGATGTCCACCACCCGGCCCGCGGCGCGGTGGGCTCCCGCCACGCGCGCGTCCGGCAGCGCGGTGGGGCTCACCGGCGCGCCGCCGGCACCTCGAAGCCGAAGAAGCGCGCCGCGTTCAGCCCGAGCACGTTGGCCCGCGTCGGCTCGGAGAGATGCTGCATCGTCCGCTCGATGGCCTGCGCGGAGTGCGGCCACGTGCCCTCGTGATGGGGATAGTCGTTGCCCCACATGAATCGGTCGGCGAGACCCATCGGCTCGGCCAGCGCGAGACCCGCCGGATCCTCCTGGAACGAGGCCCAGCAGTGCTCACGGTAGTACTCGCTCGGCAGGCGCCCGAGCTTCGGGCGCACCCAGAAGTGGTGCTTGCGATACGCCTCGTCCATCGCGCCCAGGAACCACGGCACCCAGCCGATGCCGGCCTCGATCGTCGCGACCCGCAGCCGCGGGAAGCGCTCGAAGACGCCGGAGGCGCACAGGTTGGCCACCGGCTCGATGGTGGGCGACAACGAGTGCGAGACGTAGTTGATCACCGCGCCGCCGTTGCCGCGCGCGGCCCGCGGGTCGCGCCCGGTCGAGACGTGGAAGGTCACCGGGAGGTTGGCGTCCTGGATCACCGTCCACAGGGGGTCGAACATCGGCAGGTTGTAGTTCGGATGATCCACGTCATGGCCGCCCCAGATCGGCTTGCACGGCAGCGTCAGCAACCGGAACCCCCGCTCGGCCGCGCGCGCCACCTCCGCGATCGAGCCCTCCAGGTCGCCGGTGGCCAGCGCGGCGGCGGGGGCCATGCGGTCGCGGTAGGGACCGAAGGTCTCGTGCGCCCAGTCGTTGTAGACGCGGCACTGGGCCATCGCGAAGACCGGATCGGGAGTGGCCCACATCGCGAGCCCCTTGTTGGGGAAGATCACCTCGGCGTCGATGCCGTCCCGATCCATGTCGCGCAGCCGCTCGACCGGATCGGCCCCCACCCGCTGGCGCAGGCCGTCCTCGCCCTCGAGGGCGTCGGTGCGGAGCCGGTCGGGCCGGTGGCCCTCGGACACTCGCCACTTCACCCCGTTCTCGTCGGTGATCACCTTCGGCACGCGCGCGCGATACCGCTCGTCGATGCGGGAGGCCCAGAGGTCGTGGGGCTCGTTGGCGTGGCAGTCCGCCGAGACCATGAAGTACTTCCGGGGATCGTCCGGCCGCGCGGTGCGGGGCCACCCCGCGTGACCGGGCGTGTCGAGACGCCAGCGGTTGGGCTCGTTGACGACGATGTCGGGGGAAGCCGTCGGGGTCGGGGTCATGGCGTGATCCTCCTCCACTGCACGAGCGTGAACGCGGGTGTGGCGTCGTCGTGGGGCTCGAAGACCGCTTCCACCGGCGCGCCGATCGGGACCTCCTGGGTGGGATCTCCGAGCAGGTTGCCGATCATGCGGACGGAGCCCGCGTCGGGCAACTCCACCAGGACGACGATGTAGGGGCCGTGGTCCTTGAGCGCGGGGTGCACCGGATGCCAGGCGCGCTCCCAGGAATAGATGTGGCCGCGCGGGGCCGTCTCCACCCACTCGAGCTCGGCGCCGAGGCAGCGGTGGCAGATCCACTCCGGCCCCCACTGGAATCCCCGGCACGCCCGGCAGCGCTGGACGAGCAGTCGTCCCGCCCGGGTGCCCTCCCAGTACGGCCGGTCGAGCCCGTCCCCCTCGGCCACCGGACGCGGCATGCCGGCGGGCAGATACGTGGCGGCGCTCACAGGGCGTCCCCGGTGCCGACCAGCATGCTGGAGACCGGCGTCACCATCGGGCCCGAGATCACGAGGCCCACCCGGGCACCCGGCACCTGGCTCGTGGACTCGCCGCGGAGCTGGCGCACCGCCTCGATCTGCAGCTCGAGCCCGTGCATGTAGCACTCGGCGAGGTTGCCGCCGCTGGTGTTGAGCGGCAGGCGCCCGCCGGGCGCGATCAGGTTCTCGGGGGTGAGGAAGTCGTTGGCCTCCTCGGGGGCGAAGAAGCCGTGCTCGACCAGGCTCATCAGCACCCCGCCGGTGAAGTTCTCGTAGCTCTGGACCACGTGCACGTCCTTGGGGCCGAGGCCCGCCATCTCCCAGAGGTGCGGGGCCACCGTGGTGAAGCTCGACGACGCGTAGGTCGGCGCGTTGTGCCCGCGCGCGGCGTTGCGGTACTCCGAGCCCTGCGCGACGCCCAGCAGGTAGGCGGGCGGGCGGCGCAGATCGCGCGCCCGCTCGGCCGAGACCAGCACCAGCGCGGCCGCCCCGTCATTCTCCATGCAGCAGTCGAAGAGGCGGAAGGGCTCGACGATCCATCGCGAGGCGTCGTACGCCTCGGGCGTGAGGGGCCGGCCGTGCATGACCGCCCTCTGGTTCGCCTGGGCGTGATGGTAGGACGCGAGCGCGATGGCCCGCTGCGCCTCCGGCCGCACCCCGTGGTCGTGCATGAAGCGCATCACCCGCATCGCGAAGCGCTGGGCCGGCGAGATGAGGCCGTAGGGGAACGTGAGCGCCGCCTCGCCCGACACCGTGCCGCCCGGGGGCGCGGCCCCGAAGCGCTGGAACTGGCCCTGGGCGAGCGCGCGGAAGACCACCACGCAGTCGGCGTAGCCCGCGGCCACCGCGGCGGCCGCGTTGCCCACCGCCGCCGAGCCGCCGCCTCCGCCCCCGCCCCACTGCATGTTGGAGAAGCGCAGCTCGGGCAGGCCGAGCGCGGCGGCGAGCCGGGAGGGATCGTTGCGATCGTTGCTGTAGGAGGCGAAGCCGTCCACCTGGCGCGGGTCGATCCCGGCGTCCTCGCAGGCGCGCAGGATGGCCCGCAGCGCCAGCGCGAACTCCGACTCGGGCGCGCGCCCGTGCTTGTAGTACGCCGTCTCGCCGACCCCGGCGATCGCGACCCGTCCCCGGATGGTGCGCGGCGCGCTCATCTCCGCCTCCTCATTTCCAGCTCGCCATTCTCAGTCTCGCCATTCTCAGTCTGGAATGCCGTTCCATATCCGGCACGGGGAAGATATCCCAGCCCGCGGGCGTTGTCACGCGCGATCTGGACCTCAGTGCGGCGAGCCGGTGGTGATCGGCAGGAAGGGGGCGTGCGCCCGCGTCCACGGCACGTCCAGGCGATCCAGCAGCCGCTCGAGGGCGGGCTCGTCCGGCACGAGCAACCGTTCGTCCGCCACCGCGAGCGCGGCGTGGAGGCGGCCCACCTCGAGCGCGACGCGGATGCCCTCCCGCTCGCAGCGCGGGCTCACCACCAGGAGCGCCTCCGACGCCGCCTCCACCGTGACGTACCAGCCGGGGCCCACGTAGAGCAGCCGGCCGGGCGCGAGCACCTCGCCGGGCGGCAGCATCAGGGTGAAGACGCGGCCGGCCCGGGTGACCACGCGGCGCCGCGCGCGGCGGCGCTCCTGCGCGGTCAGGTCCACCGCGTCGGCCTCGAATCCCGCGAGCTCGGCCCGATCGTCCCGCACGGGCAGGCCCGCGATGACGACGGTGTCGCCGGTCACGCCCGGCGGCCGGTCTCCAGGTGCTCGCGCCAGTAGTGGTGCGTCTTGGCCACCACCGTGATGACGCTCTTCACCTGGTCCTCGAGCCGGAAGTCGGGCCCCGCGGGCAGGAGCAGCCGGTCGCCCTCGACGCGCGCGTCCACGTTCTCCAGGATGATGACCGCGCAGAGCCACGCGGCCATGCGCGCGCTCTCGCAGCGGATCGCGATCAGGCCGGGGCCGCCCGCCTCCGCGACCAGCCCGGTGGTCTCGAGAATGCCGCGCTCCAGCTCGGCCAGCATCTCCGGTGCGGACCCGCCCCCCGGGGCGTCCGGCGCGGGCGCGTGCAGCGCCTGGTCGGCCCCGCGCTGCGGCGGCCCGCCATGGAGGGCGAGCTCGCAGAAGGTGGTCCACATCGCGCCCCAGTCCGGACGGCCGGCGCGCCAGACGAAGGGCGCCGACGCCATCGCCTCGGCGTCCGAGGTCGGCGGCGACAGCTCGCGTATGCGGGCGGGACTCCGGCGGAGGAGAGGCTGGGCCTGATCGAGGGTCTCGATGGGCACGGTGGCGAGGGTGACCGGGACGCCGGTGCGCTGCGCGAGCGCGGCGGCGGCCTCCGCGCACGTCTCCCGCGCGGCCGCCGCGAGCGCGGCGTCCACGACGAGCACGATGCGCCCCGCGATGTCGTCCGGTTGCTCCATTGCCGCGTCCGGATCATACCACTCGGGCTCCCGCGGCTCCCGCGGGGGCGGGCACCGGATCAGGGCAGGAGCGCGAGCTGGCGCGATTGGGCCACGAGCACGCCGGCTCCGTCCCAGATCTCGTAGGCGTGAGCCGGCGCCGGCCAGGAGCAGGATTCCGCACAGGCCGGAAGGCGACCCCGTCGATCTGGAGGCTGCGTCGAAGGAAGCTCGAGTCGGGCAAGTTTACGGTATCTCGGGCAGGCCGACCGCCTGCCGGATCTGGGCGAGCTGATCGGCGTGGCCGTGCCAGTGCCGGTCGAACATGGCGCCCACGAAGATCGCGAGCGTGATCTCGTCGGTCCCGACGAGCGGCTCGAACAGCGGGATGCGCGCCTTGCGGCCGAGGTCCGGCTCGCCGAGCATCTCGAGATAGGCGAACACCTGGCGCCGCTGCGCGTCGAGGGCGGCGGTCAGCTCGGCCAGGGTCATCCGCCCGCGCTCCGCGGTCACCGTGGCCACGCCGGGGATGATTTCGATCAGCGGTGGGTCGGTGGCCGCGAAGCACTCGAGCAGGCCG
>Ga0257156_1000001_pt1 | contig 39108 bp, 34 predicted proteins | sample NI49A_FD_185989 | JGI IMG/M metagenome (GOLD analysis project Ga0257156, IMG submission 185989) | Soil microbial communities from H.J. Andrews Experimental Forest, Oregon, United States - NI-49-A | ecosystem: Environmental > Terrestrial > Soil > Temperate forest > Bulk soil | place: USA: Oregon... | reverse complement strand
CGAGCGGGAACACCATCAGCAAGAGCAGGGTGACCACCGCCGGACCCGGCAGGAGCCACCGGAGGTTCCGGTCGATCCAGCGCTCGGCGGCGCTGCCGCGCGGGCGCGCGCGTGCCGGCGCCACCGCGCGCCCGGTCGTGAGGGTGGCCACGCGGTGTTTCCGCTACTGCGTCTTCTTGATGATCTCCGCGACCGCCTTCTGGGCCTTCTCCGCCGCGTCCTTCGCCGGCTGACCCTCGATGACCGCGACGATGGCCGCGCCGATGACGTCGCGCGTCTCGGGTACCGCCACCACGACCGGGTTGGCCTGGTTCGGGTAGCCGTCGGGCAGCGAGGCCTGGAACGCGGCGAGCCACTCCTTCGGCAGGCTCCCCTGGAACTCGGGGCTCTTCCAGGCGCTCTCACGGGCCACCGGAATCTTGGCCTTCGCCTGGCGCAGGACCATCTCGCGGCTGGTGGCCCACTGCACGAAGTACCACGCCGCCTCCTTGTTCTTGGACTGGGCGGAGACCGAGATCGCCCACGAGATCAGCGGGGTGTGGCTGCCCGCGGAGCCGCGCGGGATGCGGGCGTAGCCGAGCTGGCCCGCCACTTTCGACTTGGCCGGGTTCTCGAAGCTCGACACCCAGTTGCTCGAGTCCGACGCCATGGCCACGCGGCCCTGGGACATGAGGTCCACCACCTCGTAGGTGTGCACGTTGACCACGCCCGGAGGGCCGGACTCGCGCAGCATGCGCCCGTAGGTGTCGAGACCCTTCACCGCGGCGGGCGAGGTCAGCGCGGGCTGGCCGTCCTTGTCGAGCCACTGGCCGCCGAAGTTGAAGATGAACGGGGCGAGGGTGTACACCGCGGCGGAGCGCTTGCCGCGCGAGACGAAGCCGTAGAAGTTGTTGGGCTTGTCGGTCAGCTTCTTGGCCGCCTCCTCCCACTCCTCCATGGTCTGGGGCACCGCCACGTTCTTGGCCTTGAAGACGTCCTTCCGGTAGTAGAGCAGCTGCACCTCGGGATAGAGCGGCACCCCGATCAGCTGGCCGTTCACGGTCGCGATCTGGCGCGTGTTCGGGAAGAAGTCGTCGAAGCCGAACTGGGGGCCCGTCAGGGCGGGGTTCGAGAGGTACTTCTCCATCGGCTCGTACCAGCCCGCCTTGAGAAAGCGCAGCCCGTCCCACGACGTGAGGCTCATGAAGCCGTCCACCGAGCCGGAGCCGGACACCATCTCCACCGCGAGCTTCTGCCGGAACTGGTCCTCCGGGTAGATCTCCCACGCCACCTTGATCCCGGTGAGCTGCTCGAACTCCGGGATCGCGGGGCGGATGATCTCGTTGGTCCAGTCGTGACTGTTGACCAGGAATCGGACCTGCTTGCCGCTGAAGCGCTTCCAGTCGAATCCCGCCTGGGCGGTGGCCGGCCGCGGGTCCGCGACCATCCACGCAAAGCCCGCGCCGAGGACCGCGATGAGCAAGACGACGATGAGGGAGCGCCGGGGGGTTGGCATGGTGTCCTCCACTTCCAGGTACGACGGAACGGCGCGCGGTCGGGCTTCCCGCGCGGGCACTCTATGCCAGGCGCCCGGTGGGCGCAACCACGACCGGGAGGGTCGCGGCGACTCCGAGCTACGAGGGCTCGGCCAGCGCGACGCGGCGCCCGAGGGCGGACGACCGCTGCGCCGCTTCCACCACCCGCATCGCGGCCAGGCCGGCGTGCACGTCCACCGCCGGGCGGGCGTGACGGGCCGCCGCATCGAGGAACAGCTCGATCTCGCGCCGGAGCGGCTCCGGACCGGAGGCTTTCAGGCTCTCGACGGCTCCCTCCGTCGCCTGCCAGCCGGCGGGCGTCTCGACGTGGCGATTGCCGAGCACGCGCACTTCCGAAGTCCCGAAGTCGGCGTCGAGCGTGGCCCGCTCGCCCACGATCACGCAGTCCCGGTAGGTGCCGGGGGCGAAGTAGCCGGCCTCGACGAACGCGGGGACATCGCCGTACTCCACGGTGGTGAACGAGCAGTCGTCCAGCCCGCGCCCCAGATGATCGCGCAGCATCGCGGTGACCGCGGTGGCCTCGCGCTCGAGCAGGTGCGCGAAGAGATCGAAGTAGTGGATGGCGTCGGTCTGGGTCACGCCCACGTCGGTCCGCGGGCGCTTGAACCCGGCGAAGCGCCCCGTGCAGTAGCGCACGCGGCCGAGCGCGCCCGCGGCGATCCGCTCGCGAAGCAGGATGGTGACCGGGTGAAAGCGGAAGATGTGCCCCACCTGGAGCACGCGCCCCGTCTCCGCGACGATCGCGGCGAGCCGGCGCGCCTCGTCCACCGTGAGGGTCAGCGGCTTCTCGATGAAGCAGTCGCGGCCCGCGCGCAGGCACTCCCCGGCCAAGGCCAGATGATTGTCCGCGGGGGTCACGATGTCGACCGCGTCCACGTGGGGCAACGCCTGGCGGAAGTCTTCCACCGCGCGCGCGGCGGCGACGCCCGCCTTCACCGCGAGCGCCCGGCGCTCGGCGGAGACGTCGGCCACCCACAGCTCGACCCCCAGCTCCCCGAGCACGCGCAGGTGCTTCTCGCCCCAGCGGCCCAGCCCGACCAGCAGCACCCTCACCGCGGGTCCCGGCCCTCGCCGCCCACGTCCTCCGCGATCTCGTAGCGCAGGAGCCGATCCTTCATCCAGCGAACCACCAGCAGGTCCACGAACGCCCGCATCGCCCGGTTGCCGATGCCGTACTTGGACACGCCGAAGCGGCGCGGCCGATGGTTCACCGGCACCTCGAGAACCCGGAACCCCCGCATCTTGAGCAGCGTGGGGATGAACCGGTGGAAGCCCTTGTAGAGCGCCAGGTCGCGCAGGCACTCGCGCCGGAAGGCGCGGAAGGTGCAGCCGCTGTCCTGGATCGTCTCCTCGCTCAGGCGGTTGCGCACGCGGTTGGCGATCCGGGAGGAGAGGCGCCGCACCCAGGAGTCGCCCGCGGCCCGGTTCACGCGCCAGCCGGTCACCGCGTCCCAGGTGTCGAGGTGCGCGAGCATGCCGGGGATGTCGTGGGGATCGTTCTGGAGATCCGCGTCCATGACCACCACGTGGCGGCCGCGCACCGTCTTGATGCCGGCGTCGGTCGCTGCCGTCTCCCCCGCGTTGGCCTTCAGGCGCACCAGCCGCACGCGTGGATCCTGCTCGCGGAAGGAGCGGATGATCTCCGCGCTCCGGTCGCGACTCCCGTCGTCCACGAAGATCACCTCGTAGCGCAGCCGGGTCGGCTCCAGGACCTGGCGGATCTCAGGCCAGAGCAGCGGGAGGTTCTCCTCCTCGTTGTACACCGGGAGCACGATGGAGAGATCGAGCGGGCTCGCGACGGGCGACGCGGAATCGGCGGCGGTCACGCGCCGGCCGGCGGCGGCACGCGCGGCGCGGTGCCCTGCCATTCCGGCGCCAGGGTGTGCGGCAGCCCCAGCCGGTCGAGCACGCGGGCCAGTGTGTGGGTCACCAGGTCGTCGATCTGCTTCGGCCGGTTGTAGAACGCGGGCATGGGCGGCAGGATCACCGCCCCCATCTCGGCCAGCGCGGTCAGCACGCGCAGGTGTCCCAGGTGGAGCGGGGTCTCGCGCACGACCAGGACCAGCGGCCGGCCCTCCTTGAGGGTCACGTCGGCCGCGCGCGCGATCAGGGTGTCGGCCGCGCAGTGGGCGACCGCGGCGGCGGACTTGATGCTGCACGGCACGATCACCATCCCGGCGGTCTTGAACGAGCCCGACGCCACCGCGGCGCCGATGTCGCGATTGCGGTAGCGGCGCGCGGCCAGCGCCTCCACCGCGTCCACCGTGTAGTCGGTCTCCTCGACGATGGTGCGCCGGCCCGCGTCGGAGACGATCAGGTGGGACTCGACATCGGGGATGCCGCGCAGCAGCTCGAGGAAGCGGATCCCGTAGATCGCGCCGGACGCGCCGCTGATGCCGACGACCAGCCGCTTCACAGCCGGAACCTCCGCCGGTAGACCTCGTCGCGCGTCTTCTGGTAGAGCAGCTCCCACTCCGCGCTGCCCTCCGGGGCCGGGCGCGAATACGTGCTCAGCGACCGCCGGACCTCCTGGTCGATCGACTCCTCGAGCTTGGACTCGTCCTCCAGCACCCGGAAGACCTCGGTGCGAAGGTGGCCGAGCGCCTTGTCGTCGGCCGCCTTGATCATCACGCTCTCGGTCGCGGTCAGGTCGGCCACGATGCGGTCGGCCAGCGCGAACATGCGCTCGCGGCTCATGCGGGTCACAGGGTGAACCCCCGCTCCTTGGCGAGCTTGGTCTTCACCATCGTGAAGAGGCGCTTGTAGTCGGAGGCCGAGTCGCGGATCAGCTTGGCGTTGTCCATCAGGAGGGTGCGGGCGTCGGCGTCGATCTTCTCCTCGGCCTGGAAGTTCTCGATGAGGATTCGGCGCACGACTTCACGGGCCCGCGTCTCGTCCCGGACGTCGGCGAGCTTTCGCCCCACCAGCCGCTTGACCACGGCCTCGGCCATCCGCCCCGCCACCTCGTCCCGTCGTGGCATGCCCGAAGAGACAGGGTACACGGCGTCGCGCGAGGGTGTCAAGCACAACTATCCGGAAAATAGGTCAAAAGTGGCGATCTACCTCGGGCAGGAGCAGGCGGAAGCGGGAGCCCTTGCCGGGGAGGCTGTCCACCTCGACCCGTCCGCCATGCGCCTCGGCCAGGGCCTTCACCAGGCAGAGCCCGAGCCCAAGCCCGCGCGCGGAGGCCGTGTCGGGATGGGGCACGCGCACGTACTTGTCGAAGATCCGGGGGAGCTGCTCGGCCGGGATCCCCACCCCGTCGTCCTCGACCGCCACCTCCACCATGCCCGGCCGGTCCGGCGCCGGGCTCGCGGACACGAGCACCCGGCCGCCCCGGGGCGAGTACTTCACCGCGTTGGAGAGCAGGTTCTTCATCATGCGGTCGAGCGCGTCCGGGTCGGCATGAAGCGCCAGGCCGGACGCGGTCCGGGTCCACTCGAACCGGTGCTGGCGATGCTCCGTCGCGAACAGCTCGACGTTGCGCTCCAGCAGCGCGTCGAGGTCGACCGCCTCGGGGTGAAGCTCGAGCGCCCGGCCCGCCTCGATGCGCGAGAGATCCAGCAGCTCGCCGACGATGCGGCCGAGGGTGCACGCCTCGGTGTGGAGGTAGACGAGGCAGCGGTGCGCCTTCTCGGGCGGCAGCGCGGAGCGGAGCAGCAGCTCGCTGAACCCCTGGAGCGCGGTCAGCGGCGTTCGCAGCTCGTGGGAGACCACCGAGAGAAACTCGGTCTTGGCCTGGTCGAGCTCCCGCAGCCGGCCCGTCGCCGCCTCGATCTTTTCCGCGAGCTCCTCCGCGAAGCGCTGCTGGCGCAGCGTGAGTCGCGCGTTCTCCACCGCCAGGCCGACGTGCACCGCGAGCTCCTCGGCGGCCGTGCGGGTGGCGCGCGATAGCTCGCCCGCCCACTCCACCGCCATCACCCCGATCACGCCCGCGCCGGAGGCGAGCGGCAGCGTGAGCCCCCGCAGCGGCGCCGCCTCGGGCGTGGGATCGCTCGCCAGGCGGGGATCGCCTCTCAGGTCCGGGCTCGTCACCGGCTGACCCGTCGCGAGCGTGAAGGCGCCCGCCGAGTCCGGATCGACCAGCGTGCCGACCGGCACCGAGGCCAGGAGCGCGGTCTGCACGTCACCGCCGACCAGCAGCGCGACGCGGCGCGCTCCGAGCGTGAGGCGCAGCTCCTGGGCAACACCCGTCAGCGCGGCCTCGAGCGGACCCGGCTCGGCCAGCCGGCGCTGGATGGCCAGGACCGCGCTCAGGCGCGCGGCGCGTGCGCGTGCGCCGTCCGCGAGATATCCGACGAGGAGGCCGGTCAGCACCGGCAAGCCGAGGGAGAGCAGCCCGTCGAGCGTCTGCGAGGTGATCCCCTGACGCTCGACCGCGGGCAGGACGACGGGCGCATGCAGCAGGCCGGCGAGCGCGCCGACGAGGCCGCCGCCGACCGTCCCCCACCCCAGCGCCACCCAGACCGTCGGAACCAGGTAGAGATGGCGGAGGACGGAATCCGCGCCCTGACCCGTGAGGGCCATGACCGCGGATAGCACTGCCACCAGCCCGAGCGGCAACGCGATCATGGCGCGAGAGTCCGGTAGGCGGCGAAGAACGCGAGCCCGCCGAGGTAACCGGGCAGCAGGCTTCCGCTCCAGGCCCGGAGGGCGCACCCGACCAATCCGACCAGGCCCAAGTAGAAGACCGCGCCCGCCCGCGCCTCCGCTGCGGGGGGCAGCGCCGGGTCGGCCAGGTACCGGAGCAAGGCGAGCGCGGTGCTGACGAGCGCCGCGGGCCAGAAGGAGGACCGCCGCCAGCACCACGAGAAGACGGCGCCCCGAAACAGCCACTCCGCCGACAGGACGTTGGCGCCGACGTCGTAGGCAAGCGCGAGCGCGTACGCGGCCAGGCTGCTGGTGTGCGCGCGGTGGCCGAAGGTGAGCGACGCGGTGATCAACAGATGCCCCCCGAGGAACCCGCCCGCGGCCAGCCCGGCCAGCGAGTGTCGCGGCCGGCAGCCCACCAGACCGAGGGCGCGCAGGGCCGGCCGGCGACGGACCTCGAGCAACAGGAGTAGCGGCATCAGGGCGAACGCGAGGGCGCCCCAGGGGACGAGCCGGGCGGCGACCGACGCGAGCGTCATGGCCACCCCGAGCCTGATGACGGGCCCGCTCCAGCCCGGCGCGCCGCTGGTCGCCAGCAGCCAACCCAGCCCGATCAGGCCCCCGTGCGCCGCACCCGTCGCCAGCGCGCGGCCGAGCCCGGCCGGCGCGGCGCCGAGCATCTCCGACGCGGCGCCCAGGGCGACGACCAGCGCGGCCGCGCCACCGGTCTGCGCGAACGGGCGGCGCGGAGGGCGCGGGGGCGCCGCCGCGGCCGAATCAAATGGCGCGCTCAGCAGCACCATCGTCCGTGACCTGGATGCAGAGGGTGGTCAGACGCACGTCGAGGGTCCGTCCCCCCTCCGCCCGGAGCTGTCGTACCGTGTCCTCCCGTGACAGCCGCGGCCGGTACGGGCGGTCCGACGTGAGCGCATCGTAGACGTCGGCGACCGCCACGATGCGCGAGCCGAGCGGGATCCGTTCCCCGCGCAGCCCGTCTGGATAGCCGCTGCCGTCGTGCCGCTCGTGGTGATGCCGGACGATGATCGCCCCGTCGGCGAAGAACTCGAGCGGCGCCACGATCTGCGCGCCGACGATCGGGTGGCGGCGCATCACCGTCCACTCCTCGGCGCTGAGCGGGCCGGCCTTGCGCAGCACGTGCTCCGGGATGCCGATCTTGCCGAGGTCGTGGAGCAGCCCCGCCTGCGCGATGATGTCCGCCTCCGCGGGCGGCACGCCGGCCGCGAGCGCGACCTGGCGGGCGAGCGCCGCCACGCGCTCGGAGTGGCCCCGGGTGTAGGCGTCCTTGGCCTCGAGCGCGTTGGCGAGCCCGAGCAGGCTCTGGAAGATCGCGTGCTGGAGCCGGCGGTACGTCTTGCGCAGGTCGACCGCGTACTGGCGTGACTGCGCGTAGGCGTGCCGGAGCCGCTCCTGGGCCTGCTCGAGCTCCCGCTCGCGCGCACGCGAGGTCTCGTAGAGCGACTTGAGATCGCGCGCGTAGGACAGCGCCTGCGAGAGGCCTACACTGCCGGCCATATCGACACCTCCGGCATGAGGGATCGGACGAGCGTCAGCAGGGCCAACGGCGAGAACGGCTTGGTGAGGTAGTGGTCGGCCCCGGCGGCCAGTCCCCGCCGCCGATCCTCGGCCTGGGCCGCCGCGGTGAGCAGCACGACGCGGGTGTGCGCGCACTCCGGCAGCTCGCGCAGACGTCGGCACACGTCGAGGCCGCTCAACCGGGGCATCTTCACGTCGAGCAGCGCCACGTCCGGCCGCAACTGCTGTGCGAGGTCGAGCGCGGCGGCGCCGTCGGAGGCCTCGACGATCCGCACCTGCGGGTCCTCGAGGGTGAAGCGGACGAGATCGAGAATCGCGGGCTCATCGTCGGCGATCAGGAGGGTCATCATGCCCTCGCTGAGTGCGAGGGACGTGCCACCGCCGGAGGTACGACGAATCAGCCGCTTGGGATCACTCCGGCGCAGAAATGCCCGGCCGGCTGGGCAGCGCGGCGCGCGCGGCGCCCCGCTGGAGAGGCAGACGCCCTAGCCGCCCCCGATGGCGACGACCAGCAGACGCGTGAGCGCCCGCTGGTAGGCCGCGACCGCGTCGTCGTAGTCGATCTCGCCCTCGGCGCCGTCCGGATCGCGCCCGGTCATGCGCTGCTCGGCGCGCTGGCGCGCGCGCTCCGCCCGCGTCCGGTCGATCTCGTCCGGCCGCTCCGCGGTCTCGGCGAGAATGATCACCCGCTCCGGCGTCACTTCCGCGAACCCACCGTGCACGGCCAGGTGCACCTCGTCGCGTCCGCGACGGTAGACCACTTCGCCGCTGCCGAGGGTGGCCAGGAACGCGGCGTGGCCGGGCAGGACCCCGAAGTAGCCCTCGGAGCCGGGCGCCACCACCTCGTCGACTTCTTCCGAGACGAGCTGGCGGGTGGGCGTGGCCAGCTCCAGCAGCACTATTTCGCCTCGCGCATCTTGGCCGCCTTCTCCTGCACCTCCTCGATGCCGCCCACCATGTAGAACGCCTGCTCGGGCAGCTCGTCGTGCTTGCCGTCCACGATCTCCTTGAAGCCCTTGATGGTGTCCGCCAGCTTGACGTAGCGGCCGGGCTGGCCGGTGAACACCTCGGCCACGAAGAAGGGCTGCGAGAGGAAGCGCTGCAGCTTGCGGGCGCGGGCCACGATCAGCTTGTCCTCGTCGGAGAGCTCCTCCATCCCGAGGATCGCGATGATGTCCTGAAGGTCCTTGTAGCGCTGCAGGATCGACTGGACCGCGCGCGCGGTCCCGTAGTGCTCCTGGCCCAGGATGATCGGGTCGAGGATGCGCGAGGTCGAGGAGAGCGGATCGACCGCGGGATAGATGCCGAGCTCGGTGAGCTGGCGCGAGAGCACGGTGGTGGCGTCGAGGTGCGCGAACGCGGTGGCCGGCGCGGGGTCGGTGATGTCGTCGGCGGGCACGTAGATGGCCTGCACCGACGTGATCGAGCCCTTCTTGGTCGACGTGATCCGCTCCTGCAGCGCGCCCATCTCGGTGCCGAGGGTGGGCTGGTAGCCGACCGCGGAGGGCATGCGGCCGAGCAGGGCGGACACTTCCGAGCCCGCTTGGGTAAAGCGGAAGATGTTGTCGATGAACAGGAGCACGTCCTGGCCTTCCTCGTCGCGGAAGTACTCGGCCGCGGTCACGCCGGTGAGCGCCACCCGCAGGCGCGACCCGGGCGGCTCGGTCATCTGGCCGAAGATCAGCGCGGTCTTCTCGATGACGCCCGACTCCTTCATCTCGTGGTAGAGGTCGTTGCCCTCGCGAGTGCGCTCCCCCACCCCGGCGAACACCGAGATGCCGCCGTGCTGCTTGGCGATGTTGTTGATCAGCTCCTGGATGAGCACGGTCTTGCCCACCCCGGCGCCGCCGAAGAGGCCGGTCTTGCCGCCCCGGGTGTAGGGCTCGAGCAGATCGACGACCTTGATGCCGGTCTCGAACATCTCGACCTTGGTGGACTGCTGGTCGAACGCGGGCGCGGGCCGGTGGATCGGGTAGGTCTTCGTGCTCTTGATCGGGCCCATCTTGTCCACCGGCTCGCCGGTGATGTTGATGATGCGCCCGAGCGTTCCGTTGCCCACCGGGATCGAGATCTGCTGGCCGGTGTCGTTCACCGGCATGCCGCGGGTGAGCCCGTCGGTCGCGGCCATGGCCACCGTGCGCACCTGACTCTCGCCGAGGTGCTGGGCCACCTCGAGCACCAGCTTCGCGGAGTACGCGAAGACGTCGGTGCTGCCCGCGCCCGGCACCTCGAGCGCGCCGTAGATGGGAGGCAGCTTGCCGGGCTCGAACTCCACGTCCACGACCGGCCCGATCACCTGAACGATCTTGCCCTGGTTCATATCGATCCCTCCGAGGCTAGGCCTCGACCGACTGTCTGAGCGCTTCGGCGCCGCCGACGATGTCCAGGAGCTCCTTGGTGATGCGCTCCTGGCGGGCCTTGTTGTACTGGATCGTGAGCACGCCGATCATTTCCTTGGCGTTCTTGGTGGCCGCTTCCATCGCGGTCATGCGTGCGCCGTACTCACCCGTCACCGACTCCATCAGGGCCCGGTACACCTGGGTGGTCACATGGCGCGGCAGGAGCGCGGCCAGGATGGTCTCGGGGCTCGGCTCGTAGATGTAGTCCCCCGCCGCGTCGCCCTCGCCGTCCGCGGCCTGGGTCGGCTCGATGGGCAGGAGCTGCTCGCGCCGGACCCGCTGCACTGCCACCGACTTGAACTCGTTGTACATGAGGTGGACCTCGTCCACCTCGCCGGCCAGGTACTCCTGCATGAGGCCGCCGGCCAGCTCCTGGGCGTGCGAGTAGGCGAGGCGATCGAAGAAGCCCAGCATCTCCGACTTGATCTGGTAGGGGCGCCGGCGGTAGAAGTCGCGCGCCTTCTTGCCGACCACCACCAGGGTGACGCTCGTCTCGCCCTGCTCGCGCAGGAACGCGAGCGAGGCCCGCAGGATGTTCGAGTTGAAGGCACCGCAGAGACCCTTGTCGGCGGTGATGATCACGAGTCGCTTGCGCGCGGCCTCCCGGCGCACCAGCAGCGGGTGCGCCTCACCCTCCGCGCGGCGGACCAGGCTCGACAGCAGCTCCGCCATCTTCACCGCGTAGGGCCGCGCGGACAGGAGCCGCTCCTGGGCCCGGCGCAGCTTGGCCGCGGCCACCAGCTTCATGGCGCGGGTGATCTTCTGGGTGGACTCGACGGAGCGAATGCGCCGGCGGATGTCGCGGAGCGTGGCCATGGCGATCCGGTCCTAGGCGGCCTTTATGCCCCGCGAGACGAGGAACTCGGCCTTCGCCGCGTCGATCGCGCCGCCCAGCGCCGAGCGGAGATCGTCGCTCAGCTCCTTCTTGTTGGCGATGTCGCCCAGCACCTGCGCGTAGTTGCGATCGAGGAAGCCGAAGAGGAACTCCTCGAAGGGCCGGATCTGGTCGATCGGCATGTCGTCGAGATGGCCCTGGGTGCCCGCGAAGATGATCGCGATCTGCCGCTCGACCACCTGCGGCTGGTACTGCCCCTGCTTGAGCAGCTCCACCATGCGCTGACCGCGCGCGAGCTGCAGCTGGGTCGCCCGGTCGAGGTCGGAGCCGAACTGGGCGAAGGCGGCCAGCTCGCGGTACTGGGCAAGGTCGAGGCGCAGCTTGCCCGCGATCTGCCGCATCGCCTTGATCTGGGCCGATCCGCCCACGCGCGAGACCGAGATGCCCGCGTTGACCGCGGGCCGGATGCCCGCGTAGAAGAGGTCCGACTCCAGGTAGATCTGCCCGTCGGTGATCGAGATCACGTTGGTCGGGATGTAGGCGGCCACGTCGCCGAGCTGGGTCTCGATGATGGGCAGCGCGGTGAGCGAGCCGCCCTTCAGCTCGTCGTTCAGCTTCGCTGCGCGCTCGAGGAGCCGCGAGTGGAGATAGAACACGTCGCCGGGATACGCCTCGCGTCCCGGAGGCCGGCGGAGCAACAGCGAGAGCTGCCGGTACGCGGTCGCGTGCTTGGAGAGGTCGTCGTAGATGCAGAGAGCGTGGCGGCCGGAGTCACGGAAGTACTCGCCCATCGCGCAGCCCGCGTAGGGCGCGATGTACTGGAGCGGCGCCGACTCGGAGGCGGAGGCGACCACGACGGTGGTGTAGGCCATCGCCCCGGTGTCCTCCAGCACCTTCACGACCTGGGCGACGGTGGAGCGCTTCTGACCGATGGCTACGTAGAAGCAGAAGACCCCCTGCCCCTTCTGGTTGATGATCGTGTCCACCGCGATGGCGGTCTTGCCGGTGCCGCGGTCTCCGATGATCAGCTCGCGCTGGCCGCGCCCGATCGGGATCATCGCGTCGATCGACTTGATCCCGGTCTGGAGCGGCTCCTTGACCGATCGACGGTCGACCACGCCCGGCGCGTAGCGCTCGATGGCCCGGAACTCCTTCGACTCGATCGGGCCCTTCCCGTCCACCGGCTGTCCCAGGGCGTTGACCACGCGGCCGACGAGGGCCTCGCCCACCGGCACCTGGGCGACGCGCTTGGTGCGTGCGACCGGATCGCCCTCCTTGATCTTGGTGTCGTCGCCGAGGAGCACCGCGCCGACGTTGTCGGCTTCCAGGTTCAGGACGAGCCCGAACACCCCGCCCGGGAACTCCAGCAGCTCACCGGCCAGCGCCTTCTCGAGCCCGTAGATGCGCGCGACGCCGTCGCCGACCTCGATCACGCGCCCGGCCTCCTTGAGGTCGATCTCCGCCTCGTAGCCCTGGAGCTGGCGCTTGATGATGTCGCTGATCTCTTCCGCCTTGATCATGTGCTATCCCCTTGCCAGCCGCTGGCGCATGCGCGCGAGCTGCCCATCGAGACTACCGTCGAGAATGAGGCTGCCGACCTGCGCGATGAAGCCCCCGAGTAGCGTGGCGTCCACCTGCTCCTCCAGGATGATGCGCTTGCCGAGCGCGCGCTCCAGCCGCGTGGCGAGGTGCTGCTTCTCCCCGTCGGTGAAGGCCACCGCGGTGCGGACCTGGGCGCGGGCCCGGCCGAGCTCGGCGTCGACCAGGAGCCGATACGCCCCGATGATCTCGGGCAGATGGTCGGCGCGCCCGCGATCGGCGACCAGCCCGAGGAAATCCTGCACGAGCTTGCGGGCCCCCGCCTTCTGGGCGATGGCGGCAGCGACCGCGCGCCGGTCCTCGGGCTTGATCCACGGACGCGTCAGCACCTCGTGCGTGCGCGCGTCGCCCGCGTAGACCGCGGCGACCTGCTCGAGCTCGCGGCCGACCGCCTCCGGCTCCCCGGCGTCGCGGGCCAGCTCGAAGAGCGCCTTCGCGTACCGGCGGGCGGTGCCTTCGTGCGATCGCACGGGTCAGCTGACCCGGTCGACGCGGCCGATCGCGTCCTCGATGATGCGGCGGTGGTCCTCGTCGCGCAAGCTCTTGCGAATGAGGCGCTCCGCGACGGTCGTGGCGAGGTCGGCCACCTCTTGCCGCAGGTCTTGCCGGGCGCGCCGGACGTCCTGGGCCAGCTCGCTGCGGGCCGACTCCACCAGGCGCGTGGCCTCCGCGCGGGCCGCTTCCAGCAGCCGGCGCTGCTCCTCCCCCGCCTCCTTGAGCGCGGTGGCCCGGATCGCCTGCGCTTCCGCGTATGCGGCCTGCAGCTTCGCCGCGTGCTCCGATCGCTCGCGCTCGGCCTCCGCCCGCGCGGCCTGGGCCTCCTCAAGCGACTTGCGGATCGCCTGGGTGCGCTCCTCCATCTTGGCCAGCAGCGGCTTGTAGAGCAGCTTGATCAGGATGAAGAGCAGCAGGCCGAAGTTGATCATCTGGATGACGATCGACTTGTCCAGGCTGATCAGGCCGCCTCCTCCCTCGTTGGCCAACGCCGCCGACGGCACCGCCCCGAGCAGAAGCGCAGCGATGGCGAGTATGCGAGTCATGGCGAGTTCTCCGGCCCGAGCGCTATTGTGAAAGAAGGAACAAAGGGTACCCGAGTATCTCCGTGAGGGCCGGGACTGTCAAGCGTCTTTGGGCCGGGCGATGACTCCCCCGCCGACCACCAGATCGCCTTGATAGAAGACCACCGACTGGCCGGGGGCCGGGGCCCGCTGGGCCCGCTCGAACCGGACCAGGACGGTCCCCTCTCCGTCGGGTTCGATCGTCGCGGCGGCCGGCTCGTGACTGTGCCGGATCTTGGCGGCCACCGCCAGCGGCCCGGTCAGGGCCGGCACCGAGATGAGATTGACCTGCTCGGCCTGCAGCCGGTCCACCTCGACCGCGGCGGCCTCCCCCACCACCAGCGCGTTCCGGCCGGGATCGAGCGCGGTGACGTAGAGCGGCCGGCGTGAGGAGAGGCCCAGGCCGCGGCGCTGGCCCACCGTGTAGTTGACTAGGCCTTCGTGCCGCCCCAGGACGGTACCCTGCCCGTCCACGATCGGCCCGGGAGCGAAGGCCTCCGGCATCCGCCGGCGCAGGAAGCCGCGATAGTCGTCGTCGGGGATGAAACAGATCTCCTGGCTCTCCGGCTTGTCCGCGGTCTCGAGGCCGAGGGCGCGGGCCTTCTCGCGCACCGCCTCCTTGGTGAGGTCGCCCACCGGGAAGCGCGCCGCCTCGAGCTGGGACTGCGTGAGCGGCCAGAGAAAATCCGACTGGTCCTTGCGCCCGTCGCGGCCGCGCCAGAGCAGGAAGCGCCCACCGGCCGCCGCCCGGGTGATGCGCGCGTAGTGGCCGGTGGCCACCGCGACCGCGTCCCACGCACGCGCGCGCTGCACCAGCGAGCCGAACTTCACCTCGCGGTTGCACGCCACGCACGGCACCGGAGTGCGCGCCTCCGCGTAGGCGCGGGCGAACGGCTCGATCACCGCGCGCTCGAACTCGCGCTCGGTGTTGAGCAAGTAGTACGCGATGCCGAGGCGCCGCGCGACCGCGCGCGCGTCCGCGACGGTCTCGGGCGAGCAGCAGCTCCCGAACTTCCGCGTGGACTCTTCCGGCTCGCGCCACGGCCATACCCGCAGCGTGACCCCGATCACCTCGACGCCTTGCTCGACGAGAAGCGCGGCGGCGACCGACGAGTCGACGCCGCCGCTCATGCCGACGACGATGCGCGCCTTCATGCGCTCGATTCTAGCGCGACGTCGTCGAGATCAGCTCGGTCAGCCGATCCAGCTCTTCGCGAGAGGAGTAGCTGACCTCGATGCGCCCGGCGCGCTCGCTGCCGACGATGCGCACCCGCGTGGCGAGCGCTACGCGCAGCGCGTCCTCGACCGCGGCCAGCTCCGCCGAGCGGCGGAGCAGCCGGCGCGTCGGCTGCGCGCGCTTGGCCTGCACGCCTTGCTCCGTCGCGCGCACCGACCACGAATGCGTCAGGATCTCCTCCCGGAGCCGCAGCTGCTCGGCAGGGGAGTCGAGCGAGAGCAGCGCGCGCGCGTGGCCCATCGTGAGCCGACCTCCGCGGAGATCAGCCTGGATCACGTCCGGCAGCTTCAACAGGCGGAGGCAATTCGCGATGCTGCTCCGATCGCGCGCCACTCGCTGCGCCAGCTCTTCCTGCGTCCAGGCGAACTCGGCGAGCAGTCGCTGATACGCCTCGGCCTCCTCCATCGGGTTCAGATCCTCGCGTAGCAGGTTCTCGACGAGCGCGAGCTCCAGGCTCTGCGCATCGCTCGCTTCCCGGATAACCGCTGGAATGCGGGTGATCCCGGCCAGCTTCGCCGCGCGCCAACGGCGCTCGCCCACGACGAGCTGATAGCCCTCGCCGAGCCGGCGGACGACCACCGGCTGCAGGACACCACTTTGCTTGAGGGATGCCGAAAGGTCGTGTAAAGCCCTGGCATCAAAGTCTTTTCTGGGTTGCTGTGGGTTGGGGGAGATGGAGTCGATCGGGAGCTCGATCGTGGTCGTCCCTGGCGCCTCCGCGGAAGAAGGGCCGGGAGAGGAGAGCAGGGCCCCGAGGCCGCGCCCAAGTCCGTGCTGTCGATTAACCATGTGAGATCACCTCTCTGGCGAGATCGAGGTACGCAGTCGAGCCGGCGGACCGCAGATCGTAGAGCATGATGGGCTTTCCGTAGCTAGGCGCTTCACTAAGCCTTATATTTCGAGGTATTACAGTTGTCATTACCTGCTTGCCGAGGTGCTGCTGCGCCTCGGCCCGGACCTGCGCCGCTAGGCTGGTCCGCCCATCGTACATCGTGAGGACAACGCCCTCCACCTTGAGCTGAGGGTTCAGCCGTTCCCGGACGAGCCCGATTGTCTTGATGATGTGGGCCAGCCCTTCCATCGCGTAGTACTCGCACTGCAGGGGCACCAGCGCGGAGTCGGCAGCGGCGAGCGCATTGAGGGTCAGCAGGCCAAGGGAAGGGGGGCAGTCGATGACGATGTAGTCATAGTCGGGCACGACCGAGGTGAGGGCCGTCTTCAATCGACCTTCGCGGTGGTCCTGGCTAACCAGCTCGATCTCAGCTCCTACCAGGTCGATATCCGACGGAACGAGATGCAGAAACGGGAGAAGGGACGGTATCGCCACGTCCGTAATTGCCGCGCCCTCAAGCACGACATGATAGATCGTTCGCTCGAGCCCGGCCTTGTCCACCCCAAGCCCAGTCGTCGCATTGCCCTGGGGGTCGAGATCGACAAGGAGTGTCCGCCGCTCCGCGAGGGCGAGACCGGTCGCCAGGTTAACGGCGGTCGTCGTCTTACCGACTCCACCCTTTTGATTCACTACCGCAACGGTCCGCCCCACTTGGCTGGACACCCTTTCTGATGTTCCACGTGGAACACCGCCCCACTCATGTTCCACGTGGAACACTACTCTCTTTCAGCCCTCGGAGGAAGACTCTGGTGCGGCCGCTCCCTGGAACAGAGACCTTGAGCACCTGCATCCCACCATGCCCAGTCGAGCTCGGAGAGCCCGCCAAGATCACGGTGCCCCCCGGCCGAAGATAGCGTAAGGCAAGGGAGAACAGGCGCTTCTCAGAGCCAACAGCTCTCGCCACTACCGCATCGAATCCCTCGGCAAGATCCGATTCGGCTCCCACTAGGTCCTCTGCCCGGCCCTCCACAACCGATACGTCAAGGAGACTCAGCTCCCGACAGGCAGCCAGAAGGAATGAGACTCGCTTCCGCTTGGCTTCGACCAGGGTCAGCGAGATGCCCGGGTCGACGAGGCGAAGCGGAAGCCCCGGGACGCCGCTACCCGCACCGATGTCCACAACCCTGAGTGGGCGAGGTGGGAGCGCCGAAAGGAACAACAGCGAGTCCAGGAAAAGCCCTCGAACGATCTCGGCCGGGGAGCCGAGCGCAGTCATGCGGTGCACCCGGTTCCACCGCAAGAACACGTCGAGGTACAGCTGAAATTGCCGCCGATGCTCGGCCGTAGCCGCCCGGCCGGTCAGGGCGCGGATGGCCGCAAGCAGCTCGCGAAAGAGATCGGGAGGGGATCCGGGCACGCCAGCAAGCTTACCCCAGGCGAACCCGACCCGACGCGATCAGGCCTTCTTGGCCGCTCGCGCCGGCAGCTTCTCCGGCTTCTTGCCGATGCGCTCCATGTACTTCTGCTGGGCAATCTGGAGCACGTTGGAGAGCGTCCAGTACAGCACCAGCCCGGCGGGCAGATTGAGGAACATGAAGGTGAACACCACGGGCATGAAGAGCATCATCTTCGCCTGACGAGGGTCGCCCATCACCGGCGTCATCTTCTGCTGGATGAACATCGAGATCCCCATCAGGATCGGGAGCACGTACGTCGGGTCGTGAGCGGCGAGATCGCAGATCCAGAGATCGACGCCGAAGAGCCGCCCGAAGCAAATGAAGGGCGCGTTCTGGATGTCGACGGATACGGACAGTGCCACGTAGAGCGCGTAGAAGATCGGGATCTGCACTACCATCGGCAAGCAGCCGCCGAGCGGGTTCACCTTGTGGGCCCGGTAGAGCTCCATCGTCTCCCGCTGCAGGCGCTGCGGATCGCTCTTATACTTCGACCGCAGCGCATTGATCTGCGGCTGGAGCGCCTGCATTGCCTTCATCGACGTCATGCTCTTGATCGTCAACGGGAAGAAGAGAACCTTGGTGATCACGGTGAGCAGGATGATGGCCACACCGTAGTTGTGCGTGAACTCGTAGAACCGGTGCATCAGCCAGAGGATGGGCACGGCCAGCCACTCCATTGGCAGGCCGCCGTAGTTCTGTGGTGCCGGGAACCCACCGAAATATATAGACTTTTCGAGCCCAACTCCGACGGCTTTCAGCCGATCGTATTCCTTGGGGCCGATATAGCTCTGTACCTGGCCTTCCCAGACTTGACCGGGCCTCAGGGAGGACAGAGGAATTCTCAGACCGACCTGGCTCAGCTCGACCGGCTTTGGCGCGTCGACCCTGGTCTCGCTGATCTTCGCCTCGGACAGAAGTATTCCCGGGCTGCGCGGGATCATCGCGGTCAGATACCACTCGCTCTCGAGACCGATCCACTGGCCCGGGCCGCTGAACTCGGCGCTCTTGGCGAACACTTCGCGATGCACCGATCCATCCGCCAGGCGCACCACCCGGATCGGGTGCTGGCCCTGAAACCGCTCCGGGGTGTCCTTGGGAGGCTCGACCGAGGCCATCCACCCCAGCACGATCTCCGCGCTCTGCGCCACCGCCTGCCGGTTCTCGACCTTCAGCTGGTGATCGACGACATAGCTCTCCGCGTGGAACCGCAACGTCTCGGTCACGCGCAAGCCGAACCCGTCTTCACCGATCAAGACGAGGTCGCCGGTTGGCGCGCTCGGTCCAAGGGTCAGCTTCTCCGCCGAGAGCGCGAATCCTACGAGCCGCGGCGGCTGGCCCGCCCGGGTCACGCTCAATCCTCGCGAGACCAAGAAGCCGGGCGCGACCATGGGCTTCGCTCCGCGATAGTGGAGCTCCCACGACCGAAGCTGCCCTCCGAGGCTGCTGATCTCGGCGCGATACAGCGGCGCTTCGATCGTCGCCGTCCGATCCGGAACGCTCGGAGAATCCTTCGGGGGAACCGGTGCCGCGAGCGCCGCGCCAGTCGTCGGTGCCGTATCCGGGCCCTTTGGAGAAGGGGCGGGGACTTCCGTCTTCTGCGCCGGCTTCTTCTCCGGCTCCGATCGCATGAAGATCGCCGGATAGATCATCAGCAGCGCGGCCATCAACAGCAGGGCCAGCGTGGTCCGCTTGTCCATTACCCTCTCAACCGTCTCGCCGGCGGCGGATCATAGCCACCGGCATTCCAAGGATGACACCGTAGGATCCGTCGGGTTCCGAGCCAGCCCCCGCGCAGGAGCCCATGCTCCACCAATGCCTCCCGGACGTACTCGGAGCAGCCCGGTTCGAATCGGCACGCCGCCGGGAGCAGCGGGCGAATCAGTATCTGGTACCCGCGCACCACGTGTGCCGCCATCTGCCCGGCGCTCATGCCCCGGCCGCGCCCCCGCGGGGCACTCGGGTCAGCGCGTCGGCCAGGCGGCGCATGTCCTCGACCAGCTCGGGGAAGGGGCGGGTGGCTGCACTGGGCCGCGCCACCACGACCATCTCGATATCCACGGCCATCTGCTCTCGAACCTGCCGATATGCCTCGCGAATCCGGCGTCGGGCCCGATTGCGCTGCGCGGCGCCTCGCAGCTGCCGACTCACCGCAAAGCCCACACGCCGCCGCTCCGCTGGTCGCCAGAGTGCGACGAAGCTCGGACGTTCGTATCGGCTGCCTCGCTGGAAGACCGCCTGGAATTCCGCCGCTCGCCGGAGGCGCTCGCCTCGAGGCAGCGCTGACGCCGCCAGAGCCTTCGCCACCGTGTGCAGGCTAGACGGTGAGGCGCTTGCGTCCCTTTGCGCGCCGCCGCTTCAGGACCTTGCGCCCGCCCTGAGTCTTCATCCGCGAGCGAAATCCGTGCGTCTTCTTGCGACGGCGCACATTGGGTTGAAACGTCCTCTTCATGGAAACTCCCCTCTGGGTGGAAGAACCAGCGTAGTCTACGGACCGCCCCCGACCAAGTCAAGGTACGTAAGGGCCTTGCGACCGCGCACGCCGCTATGGTACGGTCGCCTCCCGCACGCAGGCGAGGCGCGCGGTGCTGCGTTGTAGCGCCTGTCCCGTGTTTGACGGAATCGATGAGACGTCGCGACCTGGTCCGCGCTCGTTGCGCTCACGGAATCCAGGCCCCCCGGAATGCTCCCGGTTATCCACACGTGTGGATAACTCTGTGTGTAACTTCTTGCGGCGCCGCCGAACAAGAGCCTGACAATGCTTGATTCTTTGTGGACCCGGCTGCTGGCGACGATGGAGGGGAAGATCCCCGAAACCGCCATCGACTCCTGGCTGCGCCCCTGTCGCGTCACCGCGATGGAGGGAGATCTCGTCCGCGTGGCCGCGCCGAACAAGTACAGCCGTGATTGGCTGGTGCAGCACTACACCGAAGCGCTCCAGTCCGCCGCGCGGACCGTGCTGGGCGGCAATCCGGTGATTTCGATCGAGGTCGATCGCGAGCCCGAGCGGGCTCCGGTTCACGCCCGCGAGGCGCCGTCGGTGCCGCTCTCCAACGGCCTCTCTCCCCGGTACACCTTCGCGTCCTTCGTGGTGGGCAACTCCAACCAGTTCGCCCAGGCCGCCTGCCAGGCGGTCGCCGAGCTCCCGTCAAAGGCCTACAACCCGCTCTTCATCTACGGCGGCGTCGGTCTCGGCAAGACGCATCTCCTGCACGCGGTCGGTCACGAGATCTCGCGTCTCTACCCATCCCTTCGCCTGCTATATCTCTCCACCGAGCGCTTCACGAACGATCTCATCAACGCCATCCGCTACGATCGCACCGCGGAGTTCCGGGCCAAGTACCGCACCATCGATCTCCTCCTCATCGACGACGTCCAGTTCATCTCGGGCAAAGAGCGCACCCAGGAGGAGTTCTTCCACACCTTCAACGATCTCTACGAGGCCCGGAAGCAGATCATCGTCTCCTCGGACTCCGCTCCCAAGGAGATCCCGGAGATCGAGGAGCGCCTACGCTCCCGCTTCGAGTGGGGCCTCATCGCGGACATCCAGCCCCCCGACTTCGAAACCCGGGTGGCGATCCTCAAGAAGAAGGCCGAGATCGAGCGCGTCCGGCTTCCCGATGACGTGGCCTACCTCATCGCCAGTCGCATCAAGGCCAACATCCGCGAGATCGAGGGCTCGCTCACCCGCATGATCGCGTTCTGCTCGCTCAGCGGTCGTGAGATGAGCGTGGAGCTGGCCCAGGAGGTCCTCTCCGACCTCTGGGGCGAGGACGAGAAGATCATCACCATCGAGCACATCCAGAGGAAGGTCGCCGAGTTCTTCGGGGTCAAGCTCGGCGACATGCGCGCCAAGAACCGGACGAAGGCGGTCGCCTTCCCCCGGCAGATCGCGATGTACCTCGCGCGCCAGCTCACCCACGCCTCGCTCGCCGAGGTCGGTCGGACGTTCGGCGGCAAGGATCACACCACCGTGCTCCACGCGGTCGAGAAGATCCACGGGATGCTGCAGGATGATCCCAAATTCAAGAAGACCGTCGACACACTTACCCAGAGCATCACCCTGTGATCCTCCGGCATCTCCCGGGTACCCACCGACTTCTCCACGACGGCGCCGCCCATAACTCCATGCCGCCTCGTGCCTTTGACCGGCTTCCTCGCTGTCCACCGCTCCGCCTACTCGTACGACGACGAAAGTTTCTCTTTCTCTTCAATCACTGAACAACGGAGAGTCTTATGGAAGTGCATGTGGATCGTGATGCCTTCATCCGTGGTCTCCAGATGGCGCACAACGTGGTCGAGCCGCGTCAGACACTTCCGGTGCTGGCCAACGTGCTGCTCGAGGCGCAGGGCGACACGCTGCGGATGACCGCCACCGACCTCGAGGTGAGCGTGCGCGTGACCGGGCCCGCCAAGGTGGTGAAGCCCGGCACCATCACGATCTCGGCGCGCAAGCTGATGGAGATCGTGAAAGAGCTGCCGGCGGCGCCGCTCGCCATCAAGGTGCAGGAGAACGCGTGGGTCGCCCTGCGGTGCGCGGGGGCGTCCTACCGGCTGGTGGGCCTCACCCCGGAAGAATTTCCCGCGGTGGGGGACGGGGCGAGCACCGGGTGGCTGACCCTCGACGGCAAGGTCATCCGCGAGATGCTCTCGCAGACCACCTTCGCGATCTCGCACGACGAGAGCCGGTATGCCCTGAATGGGGTCCTGCTGGCGGTCCAGGATAAGGAGCTGCGGATGGTGGCCACCGACGGCCACCGGCTCGCGCTCGCGGTGCGGCCGCTGGCCGCGGGCGGCTCCGCCATGTCCGGGATCGTCCCGCGGAAGGCGGTCCAGGAGGTCGCGCGCATCGTCGGCTCGGGCGAGGAAGTGCAGATCGCGATCAGCGACAACCAGTTCATGCTACGCATGCCCAACGTGCTGCTGATGGCGCGCCTGATCGAGGGGACCTTTCCGAACTACGAGCAGGTGGTGCCGCGGGCGCATCCACACCGGGTCACGCTCTCCCGGGCCGCGCTGACCGCCGCGCTGCGCCGCGTATCGGTCCTGTCGGAGGAGCGCACGAAGCCGGTTCGGTTCCTGTTCTCGCCCGGGATGCTCAAGCTGACCGCCAATAGTCCCGACTATGGCGAGGCGGAGGAGCAGATGGAGGCGCAATTCGCCGGCGAGGAGATCGCGATCGGTTTCAATTCGCGCTACGTCCTCGACACGCTCGGCGCGCAAGCGGGCGAGCAGGTATTGATCGAATTGAAGGACGGTTTGAGCCCCGGAGTATTCAAAAGCTTCGAGGACGAGGGAACCCTGTGTGTTATCATGCCCATGAGGATTTGACCTCTCATGGGAGCGAAAATCGTTGCAGATTGACAGGGTAGAACTGTCTGATTTTCGCAACTATCGAAGCCTCTCGCTCTCGCCGGCGCCCCACCTCAACGTCCTCACCGGACTGAACGCGCAGGGGAAGACGAACCTTCTCGAGGCACTCGGCGTCCTGCTGCTCGGGCGCTCGTTTCGCGGCGCGAAGGCGGCGGACATGCTCGGCTGGGACGCGACCAGCGCGTTCGTGGGCGGCGAGATCCGGTGGGGTGACACGGTGCGCGTGGTGCGCCGCGCCGTCGTCCAGCGCGAGGACGGTAGCTGGGGTATCGGCGGCGAAGGCTGTCCCTGGGCGCGCGCGATCGGCTTCGGCTGGCAGGATCTCGCGATCCTGACCGAGGGGCCTCAGGCGCGCCGCAACTTCATCGACGGCTTCGCGGGCAAGCTCTACGCGGCTCACCTGAGTGGCCTCGCTCGCTACCGCCAGGTCCTGGCGCGGCGCAATCATCTGCTCCAGAGCGGGATGGCGGGTTCCACGCTCCGCGGCGCGCTCACCCCATGGAGCGAGCAGCTCGCGCGGGTCGGCCTCGAGCTGGTGGCCCGACGCCGCAGCGCGCTGGAGGCCCTCCAGGAGGAGGCCCGCGCGCTCTATCCGACGCTGGCCGGATCCGGTGACGTGACCCTGCGATACTGCGGCGGCCTCCCCGTGGACGCCACCGAGGCCGACGTCCTCGCCGCATTCGACGAGCACGTCGCCGAGGAGACGCGGCGAGGCCAGACGGTGGTCGGGCCGCATCGCGACGATCTCCTGATCGAGGTGGACGAGCGCGATCTGCGTCTCTACGGCTCGCGCGGGCAGCAGCGGCTGATGGCGCTCGCGCTGCGCCTGGCCGAGGCCGGGCCGGTGGCGCGCGCGATCGGCAGCGCGCCGGTGCTGCTGCTCGACGACGCGCTCTCCGAGCTGGATCCCCAGGTGCAGGCCCGCGTGCTGGAGCACGTGGCCGGCGCGGGCCAGGTCTTCCTGACCACCGCCGACACCGCGCTGCCCGAGACGGGGCGGGCGACCTGGTGGGAGGTGAAAGAGGGCCGCGTGACGGACCCGACGCTCAGCCGCGTGCGAGGAGCCGCCTGATGGGCGACACGTACACCGCGAGCGACATCAAGGTCCTCGAGGGACTGGAGGCGGTCCGCAAGCGCCCCGCCATGTACATCGGCGACACCGGCACCTACGGCCTCCACCACCTGGTCTACGAGGCGGTCGACAACTCGGTCGACGAGGCGCTGGCCGGGTACTGCGACAGCATCAAGGTGATCCTGCACTCGGACGGCTCCTGCTCGGTGGGGGACAACGGGCGCGGGATCCCGACCGAGATCCACAAGGAGAGTGGCCGCCCCGCCGCCGAGGTGGTGCTCACGGTACTGCACGCGGGTGGCAAGTTCGAGCACTCCGCCTACAAGGTCTCGGGCGGGCTGCACGGCGTCGGCATCTCGGTGGTCAACGCGCTCTCGGAGTGGCTCGAGCTCGAGGTCCGCCGTCAGGGCAAGGTGTGGACCCAGCGCTACGAGTACGGCGCGCCGCAGGGAGAGATCACCGCGGGCGAGAAGACGACCAAGCACGGCACCATCGTTCGCTTCAAGCCCGACACCAAGATCTTCGAGGAGACCACGTTCTCCTTCGACACACTCTCGAACCGGCTGCGCGAGCTCGCGTTCCTGAACAAGGGGCTCAAGATCGTCATCGAGGACGAGCGGGACGGGCGCAGCCACACCTTCCTCTACAAGGGCGGCATCATCGAGTTCATCAAGCACCTGAACCAGAACAAGACCCCGATCCACCCGAAGGTGCTCTTCTTCGAGGGCAAGAAGGACAACATCGAGGTCGAGGTCGCGTTGCAGTACAACGACGGCTACCAGGAAAGCGTGTTCTCTTTCGCCAACAACATCAACACCCGCGAGGGCGGCACCCACCTGACCGGGTTCCGGGCCGCGCTCACCGGCACCATCTCGAACTACGCCAAGGCCAACGGATTCCTCAAGAGCTTCAAGGGGGACGTCAGCGGCGACGACGTGCGCGAGGGCCTGACCGCGGTGGTCTCGGTGCGCATTCCCGACCCGCAGTTCGAAGGCCAGACCAAGGCCAAGCTCGGCAACTCCGACGTCAAGGGGCTCGTCCAGCAGATCGTCAACGACCGCCTCGGGGAGGCGTTCGAGGAGGACCCGACCACCGCGCGGAAGATCGCCGACAAGTGTGTGCGGGCGGCCCAGGCCCGCGAGGCCGCGCGGAAGGCGCGCGAGCTCACCCGCAAGGGCGGGCGCGACGACGAGGGCCTCTCCGCGAAGCTCGCCGATTGCTCGGAGCGCGATCCGCAGCTTCGCGAGATCTTCCTGGTCGAGGGCGACTCCGCGGGCGGCTCCGCCAAGCAGGGGCGCGACCGCAAGGTGCAGGCGGTGCTGCCGCTCCGCGGCAAGATCATCAACGCGGAGAAGGCGCGCTACGACAAGGTCCTGTCCCACAATGAAATCCGGCTGCTCATCTCGGCGCTCGGCACCGGCATCGGTCCCGAGGAGTTCGACGTCAGCAAGCTGCGCTACCACAAGGTCATCCTGATGACGGACGCCGACGTGGACGGCGCCCACATCCGGACGCTCCTCCTGACCTTCTTCTTCCGGCACATGGTCCAGGTGATCGAGGCCGGCCACCTGTTCATCGCGCAGCCGCCGCTCTTCAAGGTGAAGAAGGGCCGGGCCGAGCGGTACCTGATGAGCGAGCGGGAGATGGAGGAGTTCCTGCTCGAGCAGTGGGTGGAGAAGGCGAGCATCAAGGTACCCGGCAAAGCGGCCCCGCTCCGGGCCGAGGCACTGCTGGAGGCGCTCAAGCGCGTGCTGGAGTTCCGCGCCCTCTTCGCCAAGATCGTCCGGCGCGGGATCCCGGGGGCGATCCTGGACGGGCTGCTCCGCAAGAAGTTCCGCGCCAGCAAGCGCGGGGTGGGCGACGCCGAGATCGCGGCCGCGGTGGCCGAGGTGGCGGGCGAGCTCCCCGGCTGGTCCGCGCAGCTCACCGGCGGCGACAACGGCGACGCGGGCGCCATCCAGGTCGCGGGGCCGCACGTGGCGCAGTTCAGCGTCGACGTGCTCAAGTCGCCCGACTACGCCCAGCTCCTCGAGCTGCACGGGGACATCGCGGGCCTGCACAAGGGTCCGTGCACGATCGTGGACGCGGCCGGGAAGGAGACCCAGACCAAGAGCCTCGACGGGCTGATGGGCGCGGTCATGGAGCAGGCCAAGGACGGGGCCACGCTCCAGCGCTACAAGGGTCTCGGCGAGATGAACCCCGAGCAGCTGTGGGAAACGACCATGAACCCGGAGACGCGCACCCTCCTCCGCGTGACCATGGAAGACGCGGTCGGCGCCGACGAGATGTTCACCGTCCTGATGGGCGACGCGGTGGAGCCGCGCCGCGAGTTCATCGAGAAGTTCGCCCTCGACGTCGTCAACCTCGACATCTAGGAGATCCGGACCCGTTCCATGAGCCCAGAGCGCCAAACCCCGGTTCCGATCGAAGAGGAGATGCGGAAGTCGTATCTCGACTACGCCATGTCCGTCATCGTCGGCCGGGCGCTGCCCGACATCCGCGACGGCCTCAAGCCGGTGCACCGGCGGGTGCTCTTCGCGATGCACGAGCTCGGGCTCAACTGGAATCGAGCCTACAAGAAGTCGGCACGGGTGGTCGGCGAGGTGCTCGGCAAGTATCATCCGCACGGCGACGCCCCGGTGTACGAGGCCCTCGTCCGCATGGTGCAGGAGTTCTCCCTGCGCTACCCGCTGGTGGACGGGCAGGGCAACTTCGGCTCGATCGACGGCGATCCGCCCGCCGCGATGCGGTACACCGAGACGCGCCTCGCCAAGATCGCCCACGAGCTGCTGGCCGACATCGACAAGGAGACGGTGGACTTCACGCCGAACTTCGACGAGTCGCTCCAGGAGCCGGTGGTGCTCCCGACCAAGGTGCCGAACCTGCTCGTCAACGGCTCCTCCGGGATCGCGGTGGGGATGGCCACCAACATCCCGCCCCACAACCTGCGGGAGGTGGTGGACGGGCTCGTGCGGGTGATCGACGATCCCGAGGTCAGCATCGACGAGCTGATCAAGCTGATCCCGGGACCGGACTTTCCCACCCGCGGCTACATCTACGGCCGCGGCGGCATCCGGGAGGCCTACACCACCGGGCGCGGCATCATCACCCTGCGAGCCAAGGCCCACGTGGAGAAGATGCGGGGCGGGCGCGAGGCGATCATCGTCACCGAGCTGCCCTACCAGGTGAACAAGGCCTCGCTGATGGAGAAGATCGGCGAGCTCGTGCGCGACAAGCGGATCGAGGGCATCAGCGAGCGCCGCGACGAGTCGAGTCGCGAGGGCATCCGCATCGTGCTGGAGCTGGGCCGCGGCGAGATGGCCCAGATCGTGATCAACCAGCTCTACAAGCACACCCAGATGCAGACCACCTTCGGGGTGATCATGCTGGCCCTCGTGGGCCGCCGCCCGCAGGTCGTCAATCTCAAGCAGATGCTCCAGGAGTTCATCGCGTTTCGTCGAGAGGTCGTCACCCGCCGGACCCGGTACGACCTCGCGCGCGCGGAGGAGCGGGCCCACATCCTCGAGGGCCTGCGCAAGGCGGTCGACCAGCTCGACCTCGTCATCCGCCTCATCCGCCAGGCGGAGAGCCCGGACGCGGCCAAGGACGCCCTGATGCGCCAGCTGGATCTCTCGGAGATCCAGGCGAAGGCCATCCTCGACATGCGGCTGCAGCGCCTGACCCAGCTCGAGCGCCACAAGATCGTCGAGGAGCACGAGCAGACGCTGGCCCTCATCGCGGACCTCAAGGGCATCCTGGCGTCCGAGGCGCGCCTGCTCGGGATCATCAAGGCCGAGCTCGCCGCGCTCCGCGAGGAGTTCGGCGACGAGCGCCGCACCGAGATCCTGGCCGAGACCACCGACCTCACCATCGAGGACCTGCTCGCGGACGAGGACATGGTGGTCACCATCACGCGCTCCGGCTACATCAAGCGGACCCACGTGGAGGCCTACCGCAGCCAGAAGCGCGGCGGCAAGGGCGTGACCGGGATGGAGACCAAGGAAGAGGACATCGTCGAGGACCTGTTCGTGGCCTCGACCCACTCCTTCCTCCTGTTCTTCACCAACAAGGGCAAGGTGCACTGGCTCAAGGTGCACGAGATCCCGGAGGGCGGGCGCCAGGCCAAGGGCAAGGCGATGGCCAACGTGCTGTCCCTCGCCGAGAACGAGCGGGTGGCCACCTGCGTCCCGGTGCGCGACTTCGAGTCGGGCGGCTACGTGCTCTTCGCCACCAAGCAGGGCAAGGTGAAGAAGACCGAGCTGTCCGCCTTCTCTCACCCGCGCGCGGGCGGCATCCAGGCCATCACCCTCGAGGACGGCGACGAGGTCATGGGGGCGCGGCGCACCGACGGCCAGCGCGAGGTCCTGCTCTCCACCAAGCAGGGCATGATCATCCGGTTCCCGGAGGACGAGGTCCGCCCGATGGGCCGCACCGCCGCCGGCGTCCGCGGGATCGACGTGGACGAGGGCGATCAGGTCATCGCGGCGGAGACCCTCAAGGAAGGCGTGACGATCCTGACCGTGACCGAGCGCGGCTACGGCAAGCGCACCCCGCTCGACGAGTACCGGCTGCAGGGGCGGGCGGGCAAGGGCATCATCGACATCAAGACCGCCGGGCGCAACGGGACGGTGGTCGGGATGCTCCAGGTTCGCGAGGGGGACGATATCCTGGTGGTCACCACCAAGGGCAAGATCATCCGCGTGCACGCCGACGAGGTGACGAGCCAGGGACGGAACACGATGGGCGTCCGCATCATCGATCTCGACGCGGACGATCAAGTGGGCAACCTGGCCCGGGTGGAAGCCGAGCAGGCCGCCCCCGAGGTGCCGTCAGAGTAGACCTCGCCGCGGCGGGAGCCCGGCGAGGGGACGGAGGCCGCGCAGCTGCGGCCTCTTTTGGCGATGCTCGACATCAAACTGATCCGCGAAGACCCGACGACGGTGGAGCGCGCCCTCGCGACGCGCGGCGCCGAGATCGCGCTCGCGCCGGTGCTCGCCGCGGACACCGAGCGTCGCCGGCTGGTGACCGAGGCCGAGGACCTCAAGGCCGAGCGTAACCGCGCCTCCGAGGCCATCGGGCAGGCCAAGCGGCGCGGCGAGGATCCGCAGGGTGCGCCGGCGCGGATGCGCGAAGTCTCGGATCGCATCAAGGCCCTCGACGGGCTCGTGAAGGAGGCCGACGCGCGGCTCGAGGGCCTGCTCCTCGAGGTGCCGAACCTGCCGCACGCGAGCGTGCCGGTGGGCCGCTCGGCCGACGACAACGTCGAGGTGCGCCGCTGGGGCGCGCCGCGGCAGTTCGCCTTCGAGCCGAAGCAGCACTTCGAGATCGGCGAGGCCCTCGGCATCCTCGACTTCGACCGGGCGAGCAAGATCGCCAAGTCGCGCTTCACCGTGATGTGGGGCGCGGCGTCGCGGCTCAACCGGGCGCTCGTGCAGCTCATGCTGGATCTCCACACCCGCGAGCACGGATTCACCGAGGTCTGGGTGCCGCACCTGGTGAACCCGGAGACCATGGTCGGCGTGGCGATGCTGCCCAAGTTCGAGGAGCAGATGTTCCGGACGGTGGAGCCGGACGCGGGCCGCACGCTCTACCTGATCCCGACCGCGGAGGTCGCGCTCACCGCGCTTCACGGGGCCGAGATCCTGCCCGAGGCCGAGCTGCCGAAGCGGTACTGCGCGTTCACGCCCTGCTATCGCCGCGAGGCGGGCACCTACGGCCAGGACACCAAGGGCATGATCCGCCAGCACCAGTTCGACAAGGTCGAGATGGTGAAGGTCGTCGCGCCCGGCCAGTCCTACGACGAGCTCGAGTCCATGGTGCGGAGCGCGGAGGCGGTCCTGCAGCGGCTCGAGCTGCCGTACCGAGTGATGGCGCTCTGCACCGGCGACATGGGGTTTCACTCCGCCAAGACCTACGACCTCGAGGTGTGGCTACCGGGTCAGGGCAAGTACCGCGAGATTTCCTCGTGCTCGAACTGCGAGGGCTACCAGGCGCGCCGGCTCGACCTCAAGTACCGCCCGGCGGGCGGCGGGCGTGTGGAGCTCTGCCACACCCTCAACGGATCGGGGCTCGCGGTCGGGCGCACGCTGATCGCGGTGCTCGAGAACTACCAGGAAGCCGACGGGTCCGTGACGGTACCGGCCGCGCTCCGCCCGTACACGGGCGGCCTCGAGCGCATCGGGCCAACGGGGGCGGGACACTAGTCAGACGCGGAGGGGTGGCCGAGTCCGGTTGAAGGCGCCGGTCTTGAAAACCGGAATCCCGCAAGGGATCGGGGGTTCGAATCCCTCCCCCTCCGCCAAATATTTGGCGCCCGCGTCACGCGGCGGGCGCGGCTTCCTCGACACGGGCCGGGCCCGTTCCATCGGGCGTGACCGTGAGCCGGCGGGCGTGGAAGGCGCGCAGGGTGCTACGGTGGCCGACGCTGACCACGGTGGTGCCCGGCAGGCGGTCTCGCAGCAGCGAGTAGAGTCTCGCCTCGGTCTCCTCGTCCACCGCCGAGGTGGCCTCGTCGAGGAAGAGCCAGTCGGGCCGCTGCACCAGCGCGCGGGCGAAGGCGATGCGCTGCTGCTCGCCCGGCGAGAGGGCCTGGGCCCAGTGGGCCGTCTCGTCGAGGCGGGCGGCCAGCTCCGGCAGCCCCACGACCTGCAGGGCCTCGCGGAGCGCCCCGTCCGCGACACCGGCGGGCGGCGTCGGATAGCTCACGACCTCGCGGAGCGTGCCGATCGGCAAGTAGGGCTTCTGGGGCAGGAAGAGCACGCGGCCGTCGCGCGGCAGCCGGATCTCGCCGCGGCCGAACGGCCAGATGCCCGCGATGGCCCGGAAGAGCGTGCTCTTGCCGGCCCCGGACGGGCCGCTGATGAGCGTGGTGTCTCCCGGCTGGATATCGAAGGAGACGTCTTCCATCAGGGAGCGGCCGCCCGGCAGCGCAAGGTTCACCCGGTCCAGGCTGAGGGCGCCGGCCGCGTCGGTCCCGTGGCGCACGCCTTCGACCGCGGCCTCCGCGCGCACCCGGGCGAGTGCGCGCTCGAAGCCCAGGAGCCGTAACACCACCGCGCGCCACTCCGCGATGTCGGTGTACGAGGTGATGATGAACGACAGCGAGTCCTGGACCTGGCCGAAGGCCTGCGAGGTCTGCATCAGCGCGCCGAGGGGAATCTCGCCGCGGAAGTAGCGCGGCGCGGCCACCAGGATCGGGAAGATGATGGCGGCCTGGCCGTACCCGGAGGTAAACCAGGTGAGTCGCTTCTGCTGGCGCATGATGTCCCACCAGTTCCGGACCACCGAGCCGAAGCGCTCGCGGAAGCTCCGCATCTCGTCCGCCTCGCCCTTGTAGAGGGCCACGCCTTCCGTGTTCTCCCGGAAGCGCACGAGGCTGAAGCGGAAGTCGGCCTCGTAGCGCTGCTGGTTGAAGTTGAGCCGCACCAGCGGCCGGCCGATCAAGTTGGTGAGCCATGTCCCGGCGATGGCGTAGGCCAGCGCCGCCCACACCATGTAGCCGGGCAGGGTCACACCCGCGCCGATCGGCAACGTGACCGAGCCGGAGAGTCCCCACAGGATGCCGAGGAAGGAGACGAGCGTCACCACCGCCCGCATGCCGCCGATGCTCAGGGAAAGCGCGCCCGTGACGAACAGGCGCAGGTCATCGGAGATGCGCTGATCCGGGTTGTCGGTCTCCCCGGACGTGAGCTGCATGCGGTAGTAGGCGCCGTCGGTCAGCCACGCCCCCAGGTACCGCTCGGTGAGCCAGCGCCGCCAGCGGATCTGCAGCATCTGGTTGAGGTAGATCTGATAGACCGCCGCCACGATGAAGAGGCCGGCGAGCCACGAGAAACGGATCAGCAGGCTGCTAAAGGCGGCGAAATCCTTGTCCTGGAGCGAGTTGTAGAAGAGGTTGTACCACTTGCTCAGCAGGACGTTGATGTAGACGATGAAGAGGTTCAGGACGACGACGACGAGCAAGAGCCCGCGGCCCGCCCAGCGGTCCTCCGAGAACCAGTAGGGGCGGATCAGCGTCCAGGCGTCGCGGAGCATCTCACGCAGGCGGGTCATGACAGGGCCTCCTGGAAACACAGCATAGCCCACCGGACCCTTAGCGGTAGTCCGCGCGGCGCGAATGGCATATACTCTGTGGGCTTGACGTTAGGAGAGGTGGCCGAGTCGGCCGAAGGCAGCCGCCTGCTAAGCGGTTATAGGGGCAAAACCTCTATCCCGGGTTCGAATCCCGGCCTCTCCGCCATGCGCGCCCTTAGCTCAGATGGATAGAGCGTCGGACTACGAATCCGAAGGCCAGAGGTTCGATTCCTCTAGGGCGCACCATTTCACGACGCATCTCTGCCTTATCCTCGACCTCTCGGGGAGAGGGTAGGGCAGAGGGCGTCGTCCCCCGCCGATTCACACACCATGGATGACGACCACTGGATGGGGCTGGCCCTCGAGGAAGCGGTGCGCGCGGCCCAGACTGGCGAGGTCCCGGTCGGCGCGGTAGTCGTTGTGGATGACCGGCTCCTCGCCTCCGGCCACAACGCGCCGATCGCCCGCCAGGATCCCACCGCGCACGCCGAGATCGTGGCTCTGCGCGCGGCGGCGCGGGCAGCCGGGAACTACCGGCTCCCCGGGGTGACGCTCTACACCACCATCGAGCCCTGCGTGATGTGCTGCGGCGCGGCGCTGCATGCGCGCGTCGCGCGGCTCGTCTACGGCGCGGACGACGTCAAGGCGGGCGCGGTGCGCAGCGTTCATCGGCTGCTCGACGACGCGCGCCTCAACCACCACATCGAGGTCACCGCCGGAGTCCGCGCGGCCGAGTGCGGGGCCCGGCTCGGCGAGTTCTTCCGGGCGAAGCGGACGTGATCCGCTTCCCGCTGGGGTCGACGGAACGCGGCAAGGCTTGCCGGAGCGCGCGCTCGGGTAGGGATGGACTCTCCCGCGCCCAGCGGCTACACTTGGGCCCTTGATGAAGTGACCGTGACATCAGTCGCGGAGGGGTGGCCGAGCCCGGTTGAAGGCGTCCGACTCGAAATCGGATAGGGGCGCAAGTCCCTCGGGGGTTCAAATCCTCTCCCCTCCGCCAAATTGATCGCACCTTCAGGAGTGCCCGATAGTGACGCGGAGGGGTGGCCGAGTGGCCGAAGGTGCGGCACTGGAAATGCCGTGTACGGGCAACTGTACCGTGGGTTCGAATCCCACCCCCTCCGCCATATCTTTTCGGTTGGCCGTGCTAGACGGGGAGGTAGCGGTGCCCTGTAACCCGCAATCCGCTATAGCGGGGTTGAATTCCCTCTCGAGGGCCGGTCGTGTCGAATGAGCCGTACGGGACGGCGTTGAGGGTTGGGCCCCACGCAACGGGATGCGTCGAACCCCGCCAGGCCCGGAAGGGAGCAACGGTAAGGCGCTCCTCTCGTGTGCCGTGGGAGTACCTGACCGGAGCAGGTTTCGTGCGGCGATCGCGGGACGGGCGGTTCGATTGAGGGTGCACGGTCTTTGACGTATCAGGTCCTGGCGCGGAAGTGGCGGCCGCAGGAGTTCGACGCGGTCGTGGGGCAAGACCCGGTCACTCGCACGCTCCGCAACGCGCTCAGCTCGGGCCGGGTGGCCCACGCCTACCTCTTCACCGGCCCGCGCGGCGTCGGCAAGACCACCACCGCGCGGTTGCTCGCCAAGGCGCTCGCCTGCACCGCGCGCACCGGGCCCGAGGCATGCGGCGCGTGCCCCCCCTGCCAGGACTTCGTCTCGGGGGCGCCGGTCGACGTGATGGAGATCGACGCGGCCTCCAACACGAGCGTGGACGACATCCGGACGCTCCGCGAGAACGTGAAGTACGCGCCCGCTCGAGGCCGCTTCAAGGTCTACATCGTGGACGAGGTGCACATGCTCTCCGGGGCGGCGTTCAACGCCTTCCTGAAGACCCTGGAAGAGCCGCCTGCCCACGTGGTGTTCATCCTGGCCACGACGGATCCGAAGAAGATCCCGGCCACCGTGCTGTCGCGCTGCCAGCGCTTCGACTTCCGGCCGATCGCCCCCGAGCAGCTCACCCTGAGCCTCACCCGCATCCTCGAGCAGGAGGGCGTGCCCTTCGAGCCGGGCGCGCTGCCGGTGCTGATCCGGGCCGCCGAGGGGAGCCTGCGCGATGCGCTCTCGCTGCTCGACACCGCGATCGCCTACGGCGAGGGGAAGCTCGACGAGGCGGGCGTGGCCCGCCTGCTCGGCTCCTCCTCGCCGGTGCACGTGCGCGGCTTCGTGGCCGCGCTGCTCTCCCGCGACGGCGCCGCCGCCCTGGAGGCGATCGATCGCGCGGCCACCGGCGGCGAGGACCTGGGCGCGCTCTGCCGCGAGGCCATCGAGATGGCCCGCCGGCTCCTGGTGCTGAAGGTCGCCACCGGCGCGCCCTTCGCCGATCTGACTCCCGCCGAGGCCGCCGAGCTGCGGGCCGCCGCGGAGCCGGTGAGCGCCGACGAGCTGATCTACGTGCTGCGCGCGTTCCTCGACGCCGACGGGGAGATGCGCCGCTCGCCCCATCCGCGGGTCGAGCTCGAGATCGCGGCGGTGCGCGCGACGCGGCGCCCGCAGCCGCAGGCCATCGAGACGCTGATCACCAAGCTCGAGGAGGCGGAGGCGCGGCTGCGGCAGATGCCCACGTCGACGGGCGGCTCCGCGCCCGCCCGCCCGGTGGTGGTGCAGACGACGCTGCTCGACGCCCGGCCGGCTCCCGGCGCGAGCCCGCCGCCCCGCGCCGCGACCGCGCCGCCGCCCGCGGCCGCCCCCGTGCCCGCCGCGCCGGCCCGCAGCTCCCGGCCGCCCGAGGACGAGCCCCTGGTCGAGACCGCCGCGGCCGACATCGAGGCGGCCGCGGCGATACCGGTCTCCGCGAGCAGCCTCGACACGGCGTGGGAGCGCGTGGTCACCGACGTGATGAAGCGCAAGGCCCTGCTCGGCTCGGTGCTGCAGCACGCGACGCCGCTCCGCGTGGAGGACGGCGTGCTCACGCTCGCGCTCCAGGCGAGCGGCTTCCACCGCGAGATGCTGAACGATCGCGGCAACAAGGAGCTGATCAACGAAGCGGTGCAGCGCCACGTGGCGTCGGCGCGCCGGTTCGAGCTCGATCCCAATGGCGTCGCGCCGGCCGCCGGCGGCGGGGCCCGGAACCACCCGGCCGTGCAGGCCGCGCTCAGCGCATTCCAGGGAGAGGTGGTCGCGGTGCGGCCCCGGACCCCGGAGGAAGGAGAGTCACGGTGAAAGGCTTCGGCAACATCATGAAGGAGGCGCAGAAGCTCCAGGCCCAGATGGAGCAGCTCCAGGCGGAGGCGGCCAAGAAGACGGTGGAGGCCACCGCGGGGGGCGGGATGGTCACGGTGGTGGCCAACGGCAAGCAGGAGGTGGTGTCGATCAAGATCGATCGCGAGGTCATCAACCCCGAGGACGCGCAGATGCTCGAGGACCTGGTGCTCGCGGCCACCAACGAGGCGCTGCGCAAGTCGAAGGAGATGGTGCAGGGGGAGATGAGCAAGATCACCGCCGGGCTCAAGATCCCCGGGCTCGGGATGTAATGGCCTACTACCCGGAGCCGGTGGCGCGCCTCATCGAGGCGCTCCAGCGCCTGCCCGGCATCGGGCCCAAGACCGCCCAGCGTCTGACCTTCTTCCTCCTCAAGCGGCCGGCCCCCGAGGTGGCCGCGCTCGGGGAGGCGCTCACCCAGCTCAAGCAGCGGATCGTGCACTGTTCGGTCTGCTTCAACGTGACCGAGCAGGATCCCTGTCGCATCTGCACCGAGCCGCAGCGCGACCAGCGGACACTCTGCGTGGTGGAGGAGCCCAACGACCTGCTCGCGCTGGAGCGCACCGGCGAGTTCCGCGGCCGCTACCACGTGTTGCTGGGCGCGCTCTCCCCCCTCGACGGCATCGGCCCCGAGGATCTCCGGGTGCGTGAGCTGCTGGCGCGGCTCGACAACGACCACGTCGAGGAAGTGATCCTGGCCACCAACCCGAGCGTGGAGGGCGAGGCCACCGCGATCTACCTGGCCCGGCTGCTGAAGCCGCTCGGCATGCGGATCACCCGCATCGCGCGAGGGCTGCCGGTGGGCGGCGACCTCGAGTACGCCGACGAGGTGACGCTCTCCAAGGCCATGGAAGGCCGGCGCGAGATGGGGTAGCGGCGCTTGGCGGGCGTCCGGCCCTGTGGTAGAAATGGACCGGACGGTTCCCTCCTGGATTCCCCGATAGCTCAATGGTAGAGCATCCGGCTGTTAACCGGAGGGTTGCAGGTTCGAGTCCTGCTCGGGGAGCCACTCCTCCTCCGGATGCTATAATCGCCCCGTGCCCCCCCTGACCGACGCTCGCAAGAAGTCCCTCCGTCGCGAGATGGAAGCGCTCCTCGGCGCGGGCGGGGTCCTCTCCGACCCCGACGAGCTGATGGTCTACGAGTCTGACGGGCTCACCCTCTTCCGGGCCCTGGCCGACTTCGTGGTGTTCCCCCGCACCGCCGAGGACGTGTCGCTCCTGGTCAGGCTGGCCAACCGCGAGGGGATCCCGTTCGTGGCCCGTGGCGCCGGCACCGGGCTCTCCGGGGGCTGCCTGCCCACCGAAGGCGGCCTCGTCATCTCGCTCATGCGGATGAACCGGGTGCTCGAAGTGGACTACGAGAACCAGATGGCGGTGGTGGAGCCGGGGCTGGTGAACCTGCATCTCTCCTGGGCGGTCGGCCCGCAGGGCTTCTACTACGCTCCCGACCCCTCGAGCCAGCAGGCGTGCACCATCGGCGGCAACATCGCCAACAACTCGGGCGGCCCGCACACGCTGAAGTACGGGGTGACGACCAACCACGTGCTGGGCCTCGAGGTGGTGCTGCCGGACGGCGAGCTGATGTGGATCGGCGGCAAGACGCGCGACGCTCAGGGCTACGACCTTGTCGGCCTCTTCGTGGGCTCGGAGGGCACCTTCGGCATCGCGACCAAGATCGTCGTCCGCATCCTCAAGAAGCCCCAGGCGGTGAAAACGGTGCTGGCGGTCTTCGACCAGGTCGACCAGGCGTCCGAAGCCGTCTCCGCCATCATCGCGCGCGGCCTCGTGCCCGCCGCGATGGAGATGATCGACCAGCTCACCATCGAGGCGGTGGAGGACGCGTTCGGCTGCGGCTACCCGCGCGACGCGGCGGCCGCGCTGCTGATCGAGCTGGACGGTCTCGCGGCCGGCATGGAGGCGCAGGCCGAGCGGGTGGTCCAGGCCTGCCGCGACTGCGGTGCCCGTGACGTGCGCGCCGCGCGCGACGAGGCCGAGCGCGCGCTGCTGTGGAAGGGCCGCAAGTCGGCCTTCGGCGCCTACGGGCGCATCTCGCCCGCCTACATGGTGATGGACGGAGTGATCCCGCGCACCAAGCTGCCCTACGTGCTGGGGCGCGTGAACGCGATCGTGGCCGCCCACGGCCTGCGCGTCGGCAACGTCTTCCACGCGGGCGACGGCAACCTCCACCCGAACATCCTCTACGATCCGCGCAATCCGGGCGAAGAGGCGCGGGTAGTGGCGGCGGGCGCCGAGATCCTGAAGGTCTGCGCCGAGGTGGGTGGCTCCATCTCGGGTGAGCACGGGATCGGCCTCGAGAAGGTGGACTACATGCCGTTCATCTTCTCGGAGGCGGACCTGGCCTGCATGCACCGGGTGAAGGACGCGTTCAACCCCACCGGCCTCTGCAATCCGGGCAAGATCTTCCCGAGCAACAAGGCCTGTGTCGAGGTCGGGCCGGCCTACCGTCCGCATCCGATCGAAGAGAAGGGGCTCGCGCAGCGGTTCTAGCGGGACCTTCGGAGACTGCGGTGCCCTCAGGGTTGCTCGACCAGCTGCGCCGCATCGTCGGCGCGCCTCACGTGCTGACCGGGGTGGAGTGCTCGCCCTACGTGGTGGACGGCCGCGCGCCCGAGGCGGCGGTCTTCCCGGGCACGCGAGAGCAAGTCGCGGCGGTGGTCACCCTCGCCGCCGAGCAGGGGCTGCCGGTCACCCCGTGGGGCGGGGGGACCAAGATGTGGATCGGCTCGCCACCGAACCGGATCGGCCTCGTGCTGGCGCTCAAGCGGCTCGATCGCATCCTCGAGCACGAACCGGGCGATCTCACCGTCACCGTCGAGGCGGGCCTCACGTTCGATCGGCTGCAGGCCGAGCTGGGCAAGCGGGGGCAGTGGCTCTCGCTGGATCCGGCCGCGTCCGACCGGGCGACGGTCGGCGGCATCCTCGCCAGCGACGCCTCGGGCCCGCGCCGGCATCTCTACGGCACCGCGCGCGACCTGGTGATCGGCCTCACCGTGATCGGTGCCGACGGCCGCGCGGTGCGCGGCGGGGGCAAGGTGGTCAAGAACGTGGCGGGCTACGATCTCCCGAAGCTCTACATCGGCTCGTTCGGCACGCTCGGAATCCTGGTGGAGGCCACCTTCAAGCTCCGCCCGCGGGCGGACGTCGATCGGCTCGTCGTCGCGCGCTTCGACCGGCTGAAGGACGCGGGCCAGGGCGCGCGCGCGGTGCTCGGCTCCGACCTGATTCCCTCCGCGCTCGAGCTGGTCGACGACCAGGCGCTCGAGCGGCTGAGCCCGGGCGCCGGCGCCGCGCTCCTGGTCGGCCTCGACGGCATCGCACCGCAGGTCGAGTGGCAGGTGGCGGAGCTGGAGCGGCTGCTGGCTCCGCTGGGCCTGCGCGAGAGCCGGGTCCTCGATGGCGAGCTGCGCGACGAGACCTGGCGCGGCTGCGCGGCCCTGGGCCGCCCCGGCCACGACGCCGTCGCGGCGGTGATGAAGTGGGCGGTGCTGCCGACGCAGCTGGCCGAGCTGATGGACGAGGGCGCGTCCGCCGCGCAGCGGAACGGGCTCCGCGCGGAGATGACCGCGCACGCAGGGGTTGGCATCGTCACCGCGAGCCTGTCCGGGAGTGCCGACCCCGGTCCGGTGGTGGCCACGCTCACCGACTGGCGCGACCTCGTCGTGGGCGCCAACGGCCATGCCACGGTGGCGTGGGCCCCGCTCGCGGTGAAGGAGCGCGTGCCGGTGTGGGATGATCCCGGCCCGACGCTGCGCCTGATGAAGGGCATCAAGGAGCGACTCGATCCGAGCGGTATCCTGAACCCGGGCCGCTTCGTGGGAGGCATCTGAGACCATGGCGCACGCCCCGACGACCACCGCGGCGCCGCACGCCCCGCTCACCCTGCATGGGCAGAGCGTCGAGGGCGTCGACCGCTGCGTGCACTGCGGCCTCTGCCTCGCCTACTGCCCGACCTTCTCCGAGCTGGGCACCGAGATGGATTCGCCGCGCGGCCGCATCTTGCTGATCAAGTCGCTGGCCGAGGGACGCATCGCCCTGACCGACTCCGCCACCGCGCACCTGGATCTCTGCCTCGGCTGCCGCGCCTGCGAGACCGTGTGCCCCTCGGGCGTGCCCTACGGCCAGCTCATCGAGGCCGCGCGCGCAGAGATCGAGCGCCAGCGGCCGGGCAGCTCACTGCGGCGGCTCTTCCGCTGGGTGAACTTCTCGCTGCTGCTGCCGAGCCCCCGCCTCCTGCGGCTGGCCGCGGCGGGCCTGCGCTTCTATCAGGCGAGCG